>Ga0189289_10255_pt1 | contig 37597 bp, 36 predicted proteins | sample UW106minimetaG_FD_130313 | JGI IMG/M metagenome (GOLD analysis project Ga0189289, IMG submission 130313) | Marine microbial communities from the Costa Rica Dome - UW106 mini metaG | ecosystem: Environmental > Aquatic > Marine > Oceanic > Photic zone | place: Costa Rica: the Eastern Pacific...
CCGTCCACGACAACGATCAACAGGTCGGCGCGTACCGCCCGACGACGGGCCGTCTCTTCGCGGCTGAGGCCTTCCTCTCCCGCTTCAAGGATCCCTGGGGTGTCGACAAGTTGCAGACCACGCTCTAACCCTTTCAAACGCAGGCGGTAGGCACGGCTGGTTTTTGTGACGCCCATGGGGGCACCCACATCGCCGACCATTTCATTGAGCAGCGCACGGATGAGCGATGTCTTGCCGCTGGATCCGGTGCCGAACACAACAACCACCAGATCCCCTCGCTTCAGTTCGTCCGCGACGCGATCGCGTTCGTTTTGCAGACTCCGGCGGCTGATGTTGTCCTGGATGCGTTCGATCAAACGATCTACATGGCCCAGGCTTGTGTTTGCGGCGTCCCTGCGGTTCTGAGGAGCGGCGGCTGGCTGCCGCGGGTGTTGAGGGGGGCCTGACTTCCAGCGTTTCCACATTGGCCAGCCCACCTGCATCACCACAGTCACCAGCAGCACAAGACCCAGAAGCAGAACCGGCGTAAGCAGCCAGGGAGGCAGGAAGTAACTCAGATCCCACAGCAGGCTGCGGATCGTTTGAACGGCAACACCGATCACCACAAGTGCCACAAAGGCAACTGCAAGACCGATGAGCAACTTGGTTTGACGTTTCATGCCTTCGTCACACCAGCCTCAGGGCAAGTTTGAGTCAGCCACGGCTGGTTTCACCACGACGGGTCCAGAGATCGATGCCGAAGCAGAGCACAGCGAGATTGATGGCGACATCGGCTCCGTTGAAGATCGGGAAGTCGATCGGTTCGAGCGCCAGAAAATCGACTACGTAACCCAGGCGCCAGCGATCGAGCCCGTTGCCCAGGGTGCCGCCAAGAAGCGCTGCTGAAGCAAGTGCTTGCCAAAACGGCAGAACTCGTTGTCGCCAGATCAAGAGAATCAGACCGATGCCGACCCCCAAGCTGAGAAGTCCAAGGAGGGCAGTGGATCCCCGCAGCACGCTGAATGCGGCTCCGGTGTTGTGCACCAACTGTAGGGAGATCAGGTGCGGTAGCAGGGGAAGGGTGTGGCCATCCTGCAAAACGCTGGAGGCCACACCCTTGCTGACCTGGTCCACCACAACGATGACAAGAGCAATTAGCAGGGTTGATTGACGCGGCAGGGTTCTGTTCATGACTCAATGATCAACAGCCGACGCAACACAACCGAGAGCAGTCCTGCACCGATGCAGAGCAGCATCTGTGCAGGCAATGGGCCGATGGAAAACTGCATCAGGAGCTCGAGGAATCCAAGCGTCCATCGACCCAAAATGGCCCCGATGGCGAGATTGAGGAGACCGCAGATCTGAAGAACCAGGAGTCCTGCAAGGGCGGACAGCGACTGTCTGGGCAGGTCGTTCATACCGTCCTGCTGCGCCAGGCGACCGGTGAGCCAGGCCGCCGGAACAAAACCCGCCAGATAGCCGAAACCTGGTTCCAGCACGTAGCTCAGCCCGCCACCGCCATGGAACACCGGCAGGCTGAACAGTCCCAGGGTCAGATACCCAACGGCGGCCATCACACCGGCGCGCGGGCCGCTCACCATGGCGCAGAGGAGGAGGGCTGGCACCTGCCAGGTCACGGGCAGGGGAAGAACAATTGGTTCCGGCACAGGCAGATACATCGCTGCCGGCACAAGACCACCAATGAGGATGGCCAGCAGACCCGCCAGGGCACCACACCAGGAGGCGAGAGCCCTCACATCAATCCGTCAACTCGGCCCATCCTGCTCGACAATGCAGATCCTGCCCAGTTCAGATGACGGTATCGATTGGTGATCGCCTGCTCCTGAAGCAGCAGCTTCCTTTCCTGAAATCCGCTGATCCGATGCCGATGTTGCGTCCCCCGGATCTGGTGGCGGCCGGTGAAGTGGGTGAGGTGGTTGCGCTGCATCCGATGGATACTGTGGCCGTCCGCTTCCGTCGGGGCACGTTCCTGATCGCCCTCGACCGGCTGGATGCCGTCGATGCCGCTGAGGCGGACTAACCAGCAACACGGCGCTGCCAGCGTCGTGCGAGCTGCTCCAGTGCTCCGGAGGTTCCGCAGAGGCTGAGCCGTGGTTCGCTGAGCCAGCGCGCTGCTGCATCGCGAACATCAGACGATGTCAGTTGCGAAAGGGCATCAACACATCTCTGGTCATGATCTTCAGGGAGGCCCTGCGCCTTCAGCTGTACGCGCCGCTCAGCCCTTTGGGAGCAGGTCTGCAGTCCTTGGGCGAGCTGGCCGATGTACTTCGCTCTTGCAAGCTCAAGCTCTGCCTCGCTGAGGGGGTGCTCCCGCAGCTCCTCCCAGATCGTTAGCAGCAAGTCCAGGGCGAGGTTGGCCCGTTCCTCCACGCTTGACGCCATCAGCACAAAGGGTGCGGGGCCTGCCAGGGCAGGGAAGTGGGCTGCCACGTCGTAGGCCACGCCATGGTCTTCACGCAGGCGCTGGAACAGCACGCTCGACATCCCAACCCCTAGATGGCACTGCAACAGCCGTAAGGCCAGCTCATCCGGCTGGCCATGCCCCAACGTTGCCTGACCCAGCATCAGCACCACTTGTTCGGTGTCCATCGGTTCAAGGTGGATTGTTTCGGTGCCGACTCCTTCGGCGTAGGGGAGTCGGCTGGCGGAATCCTGCGCTCTGCCCTTAGGCCAGTTGCGGAAGTCCTCAAGCGAATGGAGTTGATCGACGAGGTGTTGCGGGACGCTGCCCGCAAGGGCGAGAACACTGGAGGCCTCTGGCAGCCGTTCGGCGAGGGGAAGCAGCACCTTCCGATCCAGTTCGATCAGCTCCTCGGTGATGCCCATAGGGTCATGGCCGTAGCCACCGCTGCCGTAGGTCAGTTGCCTCCAGCCGGTCGTGGCGCAATGGAAGGGGTCCTCCCTTTGCCGCTGTAAGGCCTGAATCGTGAGCGAACGTTCTAGGGCCACCTGATCGGGCTCAAGGTGGGGGGCTCGCACCATTTGCGCCAGTAGGGGCAAAAGATGCTCGGCATCTTCCACCGTGCAGCGCAGACTCAGGATGAGGGCGTCTTCCTGGGCATCACAGCGCAGACCGGCGCCGCATCCCTCCACCAGATCAGCCAGCTCAAGGTTGTTGTGATTTCCACAGCCTCGGCTGAGCAGGGACGCCAGCAGGTCATGGGCTCCACGAGCCCCGGCAGGGTCCTCTGCGCTGCCGAAAGGGAGCAGCAGTTTTGCGGCCAATATCCCCGGGGTTGCGACCGGTTCGACCAGAAGTTCGGGGTTGCTCATTCGTGCTCCGACTTGGCTTGGGCCGTCAGGATGAAGGCCTTTTCGGGTTGAAGCCTGGGAAACAGCTCCGAGCGCAGCCGCTCCGCTGTCCACGTTGGGAGGAAGGCAAGGGGGTGCAGCAGGTCCTGCTGACGGTCCCAGAGGGTCTGACTGGCACAGAGTCCTGAGACCTGACCGGTCGATTCCAACGCGTATCGGAGCCCATTGCTCACCAGCTGTTGCCCCCGTTTCAGTTCCTGATCGGTGACAAGCTCCCGCGCCATGGTGCGCAACTCACGGTTGACCTCCTCTTCAACAGCGTCCAGATGCTCATCTGGGCAGATCACTTCCAGGGTGATCAAGCTCCCCTGCTCCAGAACCGATAGGTCCATCGACACACTTTCAACGATCTGAAGCTCCTCTCTCAGGCGGTTGACGAGACGACTGCGTCGTCCCTCCCCTAGCAGTGTCGTCGCGAGATCCGCCGCCATCACGCCGCCCTGATCCTGGGCCTGGGGCGCCTCCCAGAGCATCAGCAGTCGCGCTGATTCCAGGCGATCCACCGCGACGCTCTGGCGTCCGGGTCGCACGCTCAGAGGGGCTGACCGGGCTGAGGGGCCAGGGGCATTCAGGAGTCCGGCCAGAGCCGAGGAGCCTATAGCGGAGCGCAGCTCAGTGGATGCGGGGCCGGCCACCGCCAGGCAGCAGTTGGAACCGCGGTACTGCCGTTTGTGAAACGCCTCCATAGCGCCCGGGGTCATGGCCTCCAGACTGCGGGGGGTTCCAAGAATCGGGCGGCCATATGGGTGTTGGTCACAGCCTTTGCTGAGCAGCAGTTGCAGCACCTGCTCATTCGGCTGATCGGCGTATTGCGCGATCTCCTCCAGAACCACACCCCGTTCTGTATTGAACCCGCCTGGATCGAGGCTCGGCTGCAGAACAAGTTCCAGCAGCAGATCCAACGCTTCGCGGGCCCGATCCGGTGGTGTCAGCACGTGAAAGTGGACGTCGTCAAAGCCTGTGGCTGCATTGCTGCTGCCACCCAGGGCCTCGATCGCCTCATCGAAGGCCCCTGCGGCTAGCCGCTCACTGCCCTTAAAGACCATGTGCTCAAGGAAATGGGCCATTCCCTCTTCCCCTGGATGCTCACTGGCACTGCCTGCGCGGCACCAAAGATCGAGACAGGTCAAGGGTGCATCCGGCATGTCTGCCGTCACGCAGCGCACTCCGTTGGGGAGAGTCCAATGGTCCAGTGATGGGCCGGAGAACGGAATGTTCAGAACTGCGTGGCAAAGTTCCATTCTGTGCCTGCTTCTTCGATGCAGCCCAAGCCGCTGGCGCAACCGCCAGGACAGCATCCTCTTGTGCATGCCTTGGCAGCGTCGATTCGCAGTGCCTGGCAAGGATTACCCGGATTGGAGATCCTTCCCTGTGATGATGATTTGCGCTTCATCAAGGGGAAGCTCGATGGTGAAGGGCTGACGATCGGGAATGAACTCTTTCGCTGTGTCGGCCTTCGCAAATTGCATCTGGAGGTCGCGCGACTCGGGAACGGTCTTCAAATCCTCCACAGCGTTTGGTTCCCGGATCCCTGCTATGACCTGCCGATTTTCGGGGCTGACATCGTGGCCGGCCCGGCTGGTATTTCCGCCGCGATCGTCGATCTCTCTCCCACCTCAGGTGCCCTGCCGGAGCAGTTGCTGAGTCGTCTAGAGGCCAAGCCCTGGCCTGCGTTTCGGCAGGTCCGGGACCTACCGGCGTGGGGATCAGCCATCTTCTCCAGCAAGGTCTGCTTCATTCGCCCGGATGGTGTGGAAGAGGAGACGGCCTTTCATGACCTGGTGAGCCACTACCTGCAGGTGATGGCAACAAGCGTGATCGAAGCGACTCCCGAACCATCGACTGCTCTCACTACAGTTCGCCGGTACGAGGGTCAGCTGAACTATTGCCTTCAGCAGAAACGCAACGACAAGACCCGACGCGTTCTCGAGAAGGCCTTCGATTCGGCTTGGGCCGATCGCTACATCGATTTGTTGCTCTTCGACAATCCACCCGAACCGTGATGAGTCCCAAGCGCTGGTCTGTTGTGGCTGGAAGTTTGGTCATCGCTGCAGTCGGCGGCTGGTTGCTTCGACCAAAGCCGGCCCCAACACCTGTTGTCCCCCCTGCTGAACGATCGGTTCGTCCGCAAGCCGTTGCTGCCTTGGGGCAACTTGAGCCTGCGGGGGACATTCGCAATTTGGCGGCTCCCAACGCGGGAATGGCGGGGACCCCGAGGGTTGCCTCCCTTCAGGTGAACGAGGGAGATTCGATCAAGCGCGGCCAAGTTTTGGCGGCGTTTGATCACCGTGTTGGCCTCCTGGCAGACCTAGAGCGTGTTGACGCTGAGCTGAGAAGCCTGGACCAGGAGATCCGTCTTCAGGCCATTGAGGTTGAGCGTTTCACGCAAGCCGCGGACTGGGGAGCTGCTGAGTTGTCTTTGGTGGACAACAAGCGGGAGGAGTTGGTGCGCCTTCAGGGACAGCGGGATCAGGCCCTGGCTGAACGCAAGGGGTTCATGGCCGATCTCGAGCTGAGCCAGCTGATTTCTCCCATTGATGGTGTCGTGCTCAAGTTGCACGCCCGTGAAGGCGAGCGCCCTGGCGTGGAGGGAGTGATGGACGTGGGGGCCAACCAGGCGATGCAGGCCAGCATCGAGGTTTACGAATCCGATATCGCTCGGATTAGCCCCGACCAGTCCGTTCGCCTGACCAGTGAGAACGGTGGCTTCCGCGGTGAACTTATCGGGCGCGTGCTGCGCATCAGCCCGCAGGTGGAACAACGATCTGTTCTCTCCACCGATCCCACCGGCGATGCCGACGCCCGCGTTGTGGTCGTTGATGTGGTGCTCAACCCTGAAGATGCAGCCAAAGTCAGCCGTTTGGCTGGCTTGAAGGTGATTGCCCGCTTCGATCCATGAACCGGTTCTGGCGGGGGCGTCGGATTCCCCTCTCCTGGCTGTTGCTGACGCGCCAGCCCGTTCGCTTGCTGGTGGCACTTGCCGGCATCAGTTTTGCGGGAATTCTGATGTTCATGCAGCTCGGATTCCGTGATGGCCTCTTTGACGCCAGCGTCACGGCGCACCGGCTGTTCGATGCCGATGTCGTTCTGATCAGTCCCCGCTCCGCCAGCTCCGTGAGCATGGAAGCCTTTCCCAGGCGGCGGCTGGTTCAGACCCTGGCTGATCCCGATGTCGAGGGGGTGACCCCGGTGCACTGGGGGCTGATGCTCTGGCGCAACCCCGAAACGCGGCGCAACCGGTCGATCCTGGCCTTGGGCTTCAATCCCGATGACCCCTTCTTCGTCGACCCCTCCCTGGCTGAGAAAACTGACGCTCTCAAGCAGAAAGGGCGGATCCTGTTTGATCAGCTGTCACGCCCTGAATTCGGACCCATTGCTGAGTGGTATCGCGATGGCCGGGTGGTGGAAACCGAGATCGCTGGCAACCGCGTCCGGGTGGCAGGTCTGGTGAGCCTGGGCACCAGCTTCGGTGCCGACGGCAATCTGCTTACGAGCACAGAGACGTTTCTCGATCTGATGCCTCAGAAACCTCCTGGGGCGATCGAAGTGGGTCTGGTGCGGTTGAAGCCAGGAGCGGATCCTGAGCAGGTTGTGTCTCGGTTGAGCGAACGCCTTCCCAAGGATGTTTCGGTGTTAACCAAGCAAGGCTTCATCGATTTCGAGCAGAACTACTGGAAGAGCAGCACCTCCATCGGTTTCATCTTCACCCTCGGCGCTGCCATGGGGTTCGTTGTGGGCTGCGTGATCGTGTACCAGGTGCTGTACACCGATGTGAGTGATCACCTGCCGGAATACGCCACCTTGATGGCGATGGGTTATCGCCTCAGCCATTTGTTGGGAGTGGTGGTCCGTGAGGGCTTCTATCTGGCGGCGATGGGGTACGTCCCCGCCTATCTGGCCGGTCAGGGTCTGTACTGGTTCGTTCGTGACGCCACCAAGCTGCCCGTCGGCATGGATCTCTCGCGGGCGTTGACCGTTCTGGTGATGATCCTGGTGATGTGCATGTTGTCGTCGTTCCTGGCCATGCGTCGTCTCATTGATGCAGACCCTGCGGAGATCTTCTGATGGCCGCTGTTGTTGTCGACAACCTCTCCCATGCCTTCGGTCAAGGTGAGATGCGCCGCGAGGTTCTTCAGAACATCAGCTTCAGCATCCAGCCGGGCGAAGTGGTTTTGCTGACCGGACCCTCCGGCTGTGGCAAGACAACGCTGCTCACCTTGATCGGCGCCCTGCGGACGGTTCAGAAGGGCCAGGTGTCTGTGCTTGGGCAATCCCTGGATGGAGCCGGCCGTCGTCGTCGCCAGCAGGTGCGCCGACGCATTGGAATGATTTTTCAGGGGCACAACCTCCTGCGCTGCCTCACGGCTGAACAGAACGTGCAGATGGGAGCTGATCTTCTGCCTGATCTCAGTTACAGGGCCCGTCGGGATGAGGCCCGTCAGTGGCTCCGCTCTGTAGGCCTTGAAGACCACATGGCCAAAGTCCCCCATGACTTGTCTGGAGGCCAGAAGCAGCGGGTCGCCATTGCCCGTGCCCTTGCGGCTAATCCCAGGCTTCTCCTGGCGGACGAGCCCACAGCCGCCCTTGACAGCCGCACCGGCAGGGAGGTGGTGGAGCTGCTGCGCCGACTTGCACGCGAACAGTCCTGTGCGGTGCTGATGGTGACCCATGATCCACGCATCGTTGATGTCGCCGATCGCGTGCTCCAGATGGAGGATGGGCGGCTGCTGAATGCCGTTGAGTAGACTCAACGTTGATTCAAGAGCCCGCAGTTCCGCATGGCCAAGCGCAGAAACCTGAAGAAAGAGAAGCAGGAGCGGAACCGCGCCTACGCCCGCAAGTTCAAGAAGCGCAAGATGCGGAACGATGGCCGTGGTGAAGGCGCTGGCAATGGCGTGACCGGAACCGCCAACAATGGTGGCGCGGCGGACTGATCTGCCAAGCAATGTTCAGAAAAAAGGGGCCTTTGGGCCCCTTTTTTGTTGTTCGTAGGGTGGGTTCCTTCTGCATCGGCTGTCGCGATGTTCGTCAGCGTCGTTATCCCGACCTACAACCGACGCCCGATTCTCGAGAAATGCCTCTCGGCACTGGAAGATCAGCAGCTCGACGGTGCTCTGGATGATTACGAGGTTGTCGTGGTCGACGACGGCTCCACCGATGGAACGCCGTCGTGGCTGCGGCACCAGTCGGATCGTTTCCCCCATGTGCGTCTGATTGAGCAGGAGCATGGTGGTCCTGCGGAAGGGCGAAACCGGGGCGTCGATCATTCCCGTGGTGACGTCATTGTTTTCATCGACAGTGACCTGGTGGTCACAGAGACCTTTCTGGAGACCCACGCACTAGCCCTGAGGCAGTGCTGGCAGAAACGGGGTGATCGCCTTTGTTTCACCTATGGCGCTGTGATCAACACGGCCAACTTCGAGGCGCCCCGCTCAGAACGTCACAAGTTGAGGGACTTGTCTTGGGCCTATTTCGCTACGGGGAACGTGGCCATCGATCGGGCGGTGTTGGAGCGCTCAGGCCTTTTCGACACAGGTTTCCGCCTCTACGGCTGGGAGGATCTGGAACTTGGTGAGCGCCTGCGGCGGATGGGGGTTGAGTTGGTGAAGTGTCCTGCCGCTGTCGGCTATCACTGGCACCCTGCTCTGAGCCTGGATCAAATCCCCCGCCTTGTGGAAGTGGAGGGAGAACGGGCCCGCATGGGGCTGGTGTTCTTCCGCAAGCATCCAACCCGGCGGGTGCGCCTGATCATCCAGTTCACCTGGTTCCATCGGATCCTCTGGGAGCTTCTGACTTTCGGGGGGCTGATTAATCCGTCCAGCCTTCGCCCCCTGCTCCGCTGGTTAATTCGTCATGGCTACCCGGGGACTGCGATGGAGCTGCTTCGTCTGCCTCTGAATCGCATCGGTGTGCGTGCCCTGTTCCGCGAAGCCAAAGCAGCTGGACTGCGTTGATCAACGTTTTGATACCTTCTATAGGTCCTTTCACTCCGCACACCTGCCCGTTTCGGGTGCACCGTGACACCAGCATCTGCTGGTTGTTCAGGTCCCTGGCAGGTGGAGGCGAACCCGAAACCCACAAACCATGGCTGTCGTCACCCTCGCCGAGATGATGGAGGCTGGTGCCCACTTTGGGCACCAGACCCGTCGTTGGAACCCCAAGATGTCGCGCTACATCTATTGCGCGCGCAATGGTGTTCACATCATTGATCTTGTGCAGACCGCTGTCTGCATGAACAACGCCTACAAGTGGACCCGTTCCGCTGCTCGCAGCGGCAAGCGCTTCCTTTTTGTTGGCACCAAGAAGCAAGCTTCTGAAGTGGTTGCTCTCGAAGCTGCCCGCTGCGGAGCCTCCTATGTGAACCAGCGCTGGTTGGGCGGAATGCTCACCAACTGGACCACGATGAAGGCCCGGATCGACCGTCTCAAGGATTTGGAGCGGATGGAATCCAGTGGCGCCATTGCCATGCGCCCCAAGAAGGAGGGTGCGGTGCTTCGTCGCGAACTTGAGCGTCTCCAGAAGTACCTGGGCGGTCTGAAGAACATGCGCCGTCTCCCCGACGTCGTGGTTCTGGTGGACCAACGCCGTGAGTCCAATGCGGTGCTTGAAGCCCGCAAGCTCGACATTCCCCTGGTGTCAATGCTCGACACCAACTGCGATCCGGACCTCTGCGAGGTTCCGATTCCCTGCAACGACGACGCTGTACGTTCCGTTCAGCTGGTCCTGGGTCGTTTGGCCGACGCGATCAATGAAGGTCGCCACGGTTCCAACGATCAGCGTGGCGGCGACGCCGACGCCTGATCACCCTTCCCCTTCTCGACCTCGCCGTTTTCCGATGACGGAGAACGGCGCATCCACCCTTTTCTTCCCTTCCGACCGATGGCTGCCGTATCCGCCAAGCTTGTCAAAGAACTCCGCGACAAGACCGGCGCGGGAATGATGGACTGCAAAAAGGCCCTGGCCGCAACGGATGGGGACACCAATAAAGCCGTTGAATGGCTTCGCCAGAAAGGCATCGCCAGCGCTGAAAAGAAATCTGGACGCACCGCTGCCGAGGGTGCGATCGGCAGTTACATCCACACCGGCGCCCGGGTGGGTGTGTTGATCGAAGTGAACTGCGAAACCGACTTCGTGGCTCGTGGCGACATGTTCCAGGAACTTCTTCGGGATGTGTCGATGCAAGTGGCGGCATGCCCCAACGTGGAATACGTCACCACCGACGAGATCCCCGACGAGATCCGTGAGCGCGAGAAGGCGATTGAGATGGGCCGAGACGACCTCGACGGAAAGCCTGAACAGATGAAGGAAAAGATCGTTGAAGGTCGGATTGGCAAGCGCCTCAAGGAACTCGCTCTGATGGAGCAACCCTTCATTAAAGACAGCTCAATCACCGTCGCTGATCTCGTCAAGCAGGCTGCCGGCAAGATCGGCGAGAACGTGAAGGTTCGTCGCTTCACCCGCTACACCCTTGGTGAGGGCATCGAGGTGGCGGAGAACGATTTCGCCGCTGAAGTGGCGTCCATGCAGAACGCCGGCTGATTCCATTGTCCGACCCGGACGTCAGGCCTGCTTACGACCCGGCAGATCAGCTGGCGCGCCTTCAACGGTTGTGCCGGCTGCGGGCCATCGCCCTCTACCGGGAGCAGGCTCTCTATCTCCAGGTGCTGCGTGAGCTGCTTCCAGGAGCCACCCGTCAGGCTCTGTTTAATCTTCTCGGAGAGGTTGATCCTTCCCGATTCAGTCGGCTTCCAGACTCGACCCGCCAGAACTTCCATGCGTCGGTCAACAATCTGATTGAGCGCTGCAGCGTCCTGCTCACGGTGGAGCAGCTGATGCAGCTTGTTCAGCAGATGCAGCAAGAGCAGCGGCGGCAGCAGGCCCATGCCAGCCGAACCATGCTTCAGAACCTCGGCCGTCAGACGTTGAACAGAGACGCTGCGTCCGAGTCGCCATCGTCTCCTCCGCAGCAGGACGAACCCAGTGGCTCCATTCAGTTGAGCCTGGCGTCCCCCCTCGATTCCCCCCAGGGAGATCCAGGTTCAGGTCCGGTTGTTGAACCTCTCCCTGAACAACCAGACAGCCAACCTTCAGGGGATCTTGATGTGCTCCGCTCGCTGTTCGAGCTGGCCGGTGATGCGATGCAGCAGGCACAAACGCCCGTCGAGGCCAGTGGCGCATTTGATCAGTCTGTTGAAGGCGACGACCACTTCCTTCCCCGTGAGCCGGATGCGCTGTTGCACTGGATCCACGCCATGGATCAGGCGCTTGAGCGACGGCTTCGCAACCTGTCCCACGCTGTGAATGTGCAGATGCTGCGGTCAGGGCTGGCCCAGACGCTTCTGCCCATCAGCCTTCTCGACGCCGTCCTGAAGGGTCAGGTGGAAACACAGCCAACGGCCACAAATGTGTTGCGTTTGCGGCTCCCTCTGGCCGTCGGTGATCTCGACCAGGGCATGGATGTTCTTTGTGTGCTCCTGCGCAGCAACGATCTGGAGTTCGACAGCCCACGACTGCGTCAGTGCCGCAAGCGTTTGCGCACTCACCACCATGCTCTGCTCACAATGGTTCGGCAGCAACGCCACTGGCAGCGTCGCTCCCTCGATCGTGAGGCCCGTACCCATTGGCAGACCCCATCCGATTCAACGCAGCAGCTGAGCGGGGACTGACCGGCGAGCAACTGTCGCTGTTGCTGGCATGGATGCTTCCTATCCAGCGTTCGCTGGGGTTGGAGGCCGACCGAGGCTTTCGGAACTTGCAGGGTCGCCAGCAGCGTTTTCACGACTTTCTGCATCAGCAGCTTGCAGCGCCACCATCACTGCCCTTCCCTCAGGCCGTAACCGATCGGATGACCAGGCTCAGCGCTGGTTTCGCCGAGTATCCGGAGTTGGCTGATCCTGCCCGCCGGCGTCTCGTTACCGATGCTCGCCAGTGGCTGTATGAGCTGCGCCATCGCCTGGAACCCTCGGCCCCCATGGCACCGCCAAGGCTGAAGGTTCAGTCGTCCGCCAAGTCTGGAGAGGGCGCTCAGCGGCCTGCGTCACCGTTGCAGCTCGATAGCCCGATCACGCAAATTCGTGGTGTGGGTCCGAAATTCGCCGCACGGCTGGCGTCGATCGGCCTGCTTCTGGTGCGCGACCTGCTGCGCTACTACCCCCGAGATCATGTCGACTACTCGGCGATGCGGCGTATTGAGGCGCTGGTGTCGGGAGAGACCGCCACGATTGTTGCCACGATCCGCCGCTGCAATGGATTTGTCAGCCCAAGAAACACCAATCTCGCGATCATTGAGCTCCAGCTCCAGGATCCGACAGGTCGCCTGAAGGTGAGTCGCTTCCTGGCTGGCAAACGCTTCAGTTCTCCGGCGTACCTCAAAGGTCAGCAGCGCCTTTATCCCGTTGGTGCCACCGTGGCCGTTAGTGGTCTGGTCAAGGACGGCCCCTACGGCATCACCTTCCAGGATCCGTTGATTGAGGTGTTGGACAGCCCCTCTTCTCCTGTGAAGTCCCCCAGCATCGGTCGTCTTCTGCCGGTGTACCCCCTCACCGAAGGGGTTGGTGCTGACCGTTTCCGCAGCTTGATTGATCAGGTCTTGCCCCTCGCGGCCACCTGGCCCGATCCCCTTCCTGCTGAGCTGCAACGGCGATTCGAGCTGGCGACATTGGCGGAAGCCTTGCAAGCGCTGCATGCGCCGAAGGATCGTGAAAGCCTCGATCGGGGCCGCCGCCGGCTGGTGTTCGATGAGTTTCTGCTCTTGCAGTTGGGCCTGTTACGACGACGTCAGCTGCTGCGCTCTCGGACGGGGCCTGATCTCGATCTTCAGACCAGTGCCGATGGGCTTGTGGGGGAGTTCATGGACCTTCTTCCCTTCCGCTTCACCGCAGCCCAGCAACGCGTGTTTCAGGAAATTGAAGCCGATCTCGGTCGCACCGAACCCATGGCCCGACTGGTGCAGGGGGATGTCGGCTCGGGAAAGACGGTGGTCGCCATTGCGGCGTTGCTCAGCACCATCGCCTCTGGTTGGCAGGGGGCCCTGATGGCCCCCACGGAGGTGCTGGCCGAGCAGCATTACCGCAATCTCTGCCAGTGGTTGCCTCAGCTTCACGTCAGCGTCGCCTTGTTGACGGGATCCACACCACGACCACGCCGCCGTCAGCTGTTGGATGACTTGGCCAATGGTTCTCTGAAGGTTCTTGTCGGGACCCACGCCCTTCTTGAGGATCCGGTCGTTTTCAATCGCCTGGGGCTTGTGGTGGTTGATGAACAACACCGCTTCGGGGTTCACCAACGGGATCGTCTGCTCAATAAGGGGTTGCAGCCCCACTTGCTCACCATGACAGCGACGCCGATCCCACGCACTCTGGCGTTGTCGATGCATGGGGATCTGGATGTCAGCCAGATCGATGAATTACCTCCAGGTCGCACACCGATTCGCACCAGCATGCTCACGGCAGGTAAGCGCGAGAAGGCCTATGAGCTGATCCGTGAGGAGGTTCAGCTTGGCCAGAGGGCCTATGTGGTCCTGCCGCTGGTGGATGAGTCGGAGAAACTCGAGCTTCGTTCGGCTGTTGAAGTTCATGCCGAGTTGGCCTCGGAGGTTTTCCCTGACTTGGCTGTCGGTCTCCTGCATGGTCGTCTTTCCAGTGTCGACAAGCAGGCGGTGTTGAACGCGTTCGCTGCCGGCAAGACCCAGGTGCTGGTGTCGACCACGGTGGTGGAGGTGGGCGTGGATGTACCTGAGGCCAGCGTGATGGTGATCGACCATGCCGAGCGCTTTGGACTGGCGCAGTTGCATCAATTGCGGGGGCGCGTCGGTCGGGGCGCCGCCGCTTCCCACTGCCTGCTGATCAATGGCAGTTCCAATCCCTTGGCACGCCAGCGTCTGGATGTGCTGGTGCGCTCCACTGACGGTTTTGAGATCGCTGAGATGGATCTTCGTCTGCGCGGTCCTGGACAGGTGTTGGGGACCCGTCAGTCGGGCCTGCCCGATCTGGCTTTGGCCAGCCTTGCCGATGATGGTGCTGTTCTGGAGGATGCACGAACGGCGGCTCAGGAGCTGCTGAAACATGATCCAGACCTTGAACAGCTCCCGCTGCTGCGCAAGACCCTGGATGAGCAGCAGCGTCGCCTCAGCGGCGGCACCCCCCTGAACTGACCCATCCCCTCTCAACGATTCGATGCGCCCCTGGAGCCCTATCCCGATCGAGGAGTGCGGTGAGCCGCTGCAAGACCTCCCTCGGGAGTTCTTGCGGATGGAACCCCATCCCTACATGGCGCTCGGTGCACCCTATGGGGCCTCAGGGAATCCCTTCCAATTGCGCCAAGGGGTGGTTCAGCGTCTGCTGAAGGCGCAGCAGCGTCTGAGCGATCACAACCCCAGCCTTCGCCTGAGCATTTTCGATGCGTGGCGCCCGATCGCCGTGCAGGCCTTCATGGTGGAGCACAGCATTGCCGACCTCTGTCGCGAACGCGGGGTTGAACTGATGTCGGGGGACGCCTACGACCGTGTGGTTGCCGATGTGGGGCGGTTCTGGGCCGCCCCCAGCCGCGATCCAGCCACACCGCCACCCCACAGCACCGGTGCCGCTGTTGATCTCGCCCTCAGTAGCAGTGATGGAACCCCGCTGGAGATGGGTGGAGAGATCGATGCCATTGGTGCGATTTCAGAGCCCGAGCATTACGCCGGACAGGAGGATCCCGATGCCCGCTGCTGGCATCAACGTCGGCAGCTTCTGGCCGATGTCATGGATGCTTCCGGATTCGCCCAGCACCCGAACGAGTGGTGGCACTACTCGTTCGGTGATCAGCTCTGGGCCTGGCGCAAGGGTGCTTCTGTAGCGGTCTATGCCGAGGCCGCTAACAGCGCGTTCACCTCCTGATCCCCCAGCTTTTCGATGTGATCCCCGAAGCTGCGTCGACCACCGGCGGCCTTCCAGCTCAGCAGCAACGGTTCGAGGGTCTTTTCAAGATCGTCGAGGGGCAGTTTCTCCATGTAGGGACGCGCCAAACGTTGGAGGTTGGGGGTCCCACCGAGCCATAGCTGGTACTGGTTGACTCCGTTGCCCACCAATCCCAGCTCCGCCATGTAGGGCCGAGCACAGCCATTGGGGCAGCCGGTCATGCGCACGAGAAGCGACTTCTCGATCTCGAGCCGACGCAGCTGGGCATCCAGGCGATCAAGAACATCTGGAAGGATGCGCTCCGATTCGGTGATCGCCAGGCCGCAGGTGGGGAGTGCTGGGCAGGCGATGGCATGTCTGGCGAGGCGGGCTGGTGCTTCAGGCACCTCAAAGCCCATCGCCTCAAGCTGCGTGCGAATGCTGGCGCGCTGGGAGGTGCCGATGTTGCAAAGGAGCAGGTCTTGATTGGCTGTGAGACGAATCTCCAGCTGGTAGGTCTCGACGAGTTGCCGCAGTCCCGCTTTCAGATCACCGTTCAGGCGACCGCACAACAGGGGCAGCCCCACGAACCACATCCCTGCCTTCTGCCGATGCCAGCCGAGGTAGTCGAGCAGTTTGGCCTTTGGCTCATTGCGCAGACCTTTGAGTGCTCCCTTGAAGTAGGTAGCGCAAAGGGTTTCGCGGAACCATTGAATGCCCTTGTCATGAATCAGGTACTTCATGCGGGCGTGCTTACGCACCTCCCGGTCACCATGGTCCCGTTGCAACGCCAGGATCGCCTGAACCACATCGAGAACGTCAGCGGCTTCGACGTAGCCAAGGGGGTCTGCGGTGCGGGCGAAGGTCTCCTCCTTGTTGTGGGTGCGACCCATTCCACCGCCGACATAGACGTTGCAGCCCCGAAGCTCGCCTGAAGGATCGGTAAAGACCACCAGACCGATGTCCTGGGTGAGCAGATCCACGGAGTTGTCCCCCGGCACGGTGACGGCCACCTTGAACTTCCGGGGGAGATAGGTGTCCCCGTACAGAGGCTCCTCAGAGCTGCCTGAAAACACACCGTCTTCGCTCTGGCGCTTCCTGGCCTTCCGAACGGCGCGGCTGGGCTTGAAGCGATAACTCAGGTCACCATCCACCCAGAGATCGAGATAAGCCCCCTCGGCAGCCTCAGGGCTGAGTAGATCCGCAATCTCATCTGCCAGGCGGCGCGCAACGGGATACCCGCCCTTCTCAAAGGGAGCCGGAGGAGCCATCACATTGCGGTTGATATCTCCGCAGGCCGCCAAGGTCGAGCCCAAGTTGCGAACGATGGTGCCGATCACCTCTTTCAGATCAGCCTTGGGGATGCCATGCATCTGGAAGGCCTGGCGGGTGGTTGCCCGCAGGGTTCCATCACCCAGACGATTGGAGAGTTCATCCAGGGCCAGAAAGAGCCTGGCGGGGATGCGTCCCCCGGGGCTGCGCAGCCGCAGCATCATCTGCCAGCTGCGGAGCTTGTCGGTTTTGCGCAGTTCGCGGTGATGCTGTTGGTAGCTGCCGTGGAACTTCAGCAGTTGAACGGCATCTTCTGTGAAGCGAACCTCATCGTTGCCGAGCTCACTCAGCAGTGGGTCGCGCAGATGGTCGCTGTCCAGCTTGCGCTGCTCCGCCTTAGACAGGGATTGAGATCCGTTTTCCGCCACTGTCAAGGAGCTTTCCCCCACCCTGAAAAGGACTTCTTGATTTGAACGTAGCGAAACGGCTTCCAATACAGTCGCGTCCGGCTCTGACCTTGGCGTGACGGCAACCTTTCTTCTGGAAATCGGCACCGAGGAGCTTCCCGCTGATTTCGTCAAGCAAGCGCTGACCCAGCTTGAGCAGCGGGTCACTCGCGACTTGCGTGAGGCAAGGCTTGGGCACGGGGCTGTGTCGGTGTTCGGCACCCCCCGGCGTCTGGTGGTCTCCGTCGCCGATTTGGAAGACGGACAACCTGATCTTCAGGAAGACCGCAAAGGCCCCCCCGTGGCTCAAGCCTTCAAGGACGGCATTCCCGGACCTGCGGCGATCGGTTTCGCGAAGCGTTGTGGTGTCGATCCCTCAGCGCTGGAACAGCGAGAGACGCCAAAGGGCCCCTGCGTCTTTGCAACGGTATTGACTCCTGGTCAAGCCAGTGCTGATCTCCTACGAGCTCTCATCCCCCAATGGATCGATGCCCTCCAGGGGCGGCGGTTCATGCGCTGGGGAACGGGAGCCCAGCGCTTCAGTCGCCCCATCCGCTGGTTGCTCGCCCTTCAGGGCTCCGACGTCATTCCTGTTGTGCTTGATGGTGCTGACCCTGAGGTCCGCAGCGATTGCTTCAGCCGTGCCCACCGGCTTCATGGTGACGAGCCGCTTTCCATCGCATCGGCGGATGAGTTCGCTGAGACCCTTGACGCTGCAGGTGTTGTTGTTGACCGCACGGAGCGAGCTAAACGGATCCGTACCAGTCTTGATCAGTCGGCTGAGGCCGCCAACGGAACTCCCGACTGTCCAGAGTCCCTGTTCGAGGAACTCGTCGACCTTGTTGAGGATCCAAGGGTCCTCGAGGGAACCATCGCTGAGCGTTTCCTGCAGCTCCCCCCCGAAGTGATCAGCACGGTGATGCAGGCCCATCAGCGTTATGTGCCGCTGCAAGTGCCTGGCCTTGAACCTGATCCGCTGCGACTGACCGCCGATGCGGTGCTTCGTCCTCAGTTCCTGCTGGTGGGCAACGGCTTGGCTCCGGCAGCTTCCCTGATTGTCCGCGGCAATGAGCGCGTTCTCGGAGCGCGTCTTGCCGATGCCGAATTCTTTCTTGATGTCGACCGACGTCAATCCAGCGCATCGAGGCGTGAGGCTCTTGACCGTGTCACCTTTGCTGAAGGGCTTGGCAGTCTTCTGGACCGGTGCGAGCGGATCGAGCGGCTCACGGGCTTGCTGTTGAAGCAACTCGGTCTTAATCAAGCCGTTACGGATGCGGCCCAGCGAGCAGCTCATTTTTGCAAGAACGACCTGGTGAGTCAGATGGTGGGCGAGTTCCCGGAACTCCAGGGCCTGATGGGTGGTAAGTACCTCCTGGAGGAGGGCGAGCCTCGCGAGGTCGCCCTTGCTGTGGTGGAGCACTATCTGCCCCGAGGCGCCGGTGATGACCTACCAGCAACGCCTGCGGGGGCTGTGGTGGCCGTGGCGGAACGGCTGGAGCTGCTGCTCAGCATCTTTGCCAAAGGCGAGCGCCCGACGGGATCCTCAGATCCGTATGCCCTGCGCCGTGCTGGCAACGGTGTTTTGCAGATTCTCTGGGGGATGGGTTGGCGGCTGGACCTCATGGCCTTTTTGACCAATGCCGTGGCCGAGTGGGCTGCCCTGTTCCCGGCCTTTGCGGTCGACTCCAGCCAATTGCACAACGATCTTTGCCAGCTCATGCGTCAGAGAATCGTCTCCCAGCTGGAAGACGACGGCTTTGCTCCGGATCTGGTGCAGGCTGTTGCTGGAGACGCCGTCTCCAACCAGCGTTTGCTCAGTGATCCTCTCGACGTGAAACAGCGGCTTCAGCTGTTGCGTGCTCTCCGGGATAGCGGCCAGCTGGATGCCGTGCAAGCGGTTGTTCAACGGGCCGCCAAGCTGGCCGAGAAGGGCGAATTGGCACGGGATCAGCTTGTTGCTGGCGATGTGGTTCAGGCTGAACGCTTCGAGTCGGCCAGTGAGCAGGATCTGTTCGCCGCACTGGAGCAGCTGCAACCTTTGGCTCAGCAGCGGTCGTATCAAGCTTTAGCCGATGCGCTGGTGGCCGCAACCCCGATTCTTCAGGCCTTCTTCGATGGTGATACCAGCGTGATGGTGATGGTCGAAGACCCCGATTTGCGGCTCAACCGCCTCAACCTGCTGGCCGTTCTGCGGAATCAGGCTTCTGTGTTGGCTGAATTTGAATCGATTCAATCCAAATGAATGGCAGCTCCGGCCCCAGTGGCTAAGCAGGAGCCAGTCCATTCCTTTGGAATGCCTGAACAAGAGACCAACACCACCCAGCAGCAGCCTGTCGTGATCCGCCAAGGAGGTAACGGCCTTGGAACTGTGATCGCGGCCATCATCCTGGCGGCAGCAGCCATCTACGCCGTCAACGTCTGGTCGACGACCAAGAAAGAAACATCCCCCGCCAAAAACATTGAGCAGGGGATTGAACGGATCAAAGATGCTGCTGGCAAAGCGATGGAGTCGCGCAACTAACCAGCAACTTCAGGGTTGTTTGGGGCCGGCCTCCTCAGGAGACGCCGGCCTTTTCTTTCGATTCCGTTTCCTTGGAGTTGGATCCTTTCGACTCAGTGGCCTGAGCCTTGATCTGCTGTGAAGCTTCCTCGGCAAGAAAATCGCCGTCTGAACGACCAACTGCTGAGGGAACAGGGTTGTACTTCGACGGAGCCAGGGCCTCGCCCCGGATCAAGCTGCCGACAGTGCGAAGGGTGAGCTTGATCTGCTGCCAGGGGTTCATCATCACCACCCGCTTGTACAAATAGCTGTCGAAGGTCAGCTTCTGTACGTCCTTGTCGTCGCACATCTCGACGAAGGCCTCCCTGGCGGCGTCGTTGCGGTAGAAAATGCGCTGAAGGATGTCGAGTACCGCATAGGTGGCGCCGTACTTCCGGTCCCAGCGCTTGATGTAGGTCGACTTGATTTGTTTTTCTGTTGGGACGGAAGCACCGCTGTTGGAGATTTCCACGATCGCTTCAGCGCACATCCGGCCGCTCTTGGCAGCGAAATAAATCCCTTCTCCTGAACTCTTGGTGACGTAACCAGCTGCATCGCCCACTAGCGCCATTCGGCCTACAACCCGTCGCGGACGAGGGTGCTCGGGGATGGGATGGGCTTCCACCTTGATCACTTCGCCCTGGAACAGGCGCTTGTTGGCCCGTTCACGGATGCCCTTCTGCAGACCCTTGATCAGGCTCTGGTTCTGTTGCATGGTTCCCGTCCCCACCGCAACGTGGTCGTACTTGGGGAACACCCAGGCATAGAAATCAGGAGACACATCGGTGCCGACGTACATCTCCGCGAGATCCTCGTAGTAGGTCATCTCCTCGGCCGGAAGCTTGATCCGCTCCTGGAAGGCAATGGCCACGTTGTAATCACCGGCATCCATGGCTTTCGCCACCCGTGAGTTGGCGCCATCAGCACCGATGATCAGATCGACACCAAGGGTTTTCTGCTCGCCGGTGGGGCCGCCTCCGCTGTAGTCGGCGTAATGAATGGTGTATGGCCCCTGACGGTCGGTACCGGTGTCGATTTTCTGCACCAGACCATTGATCAGGGTCGTTCCTAGATCAGCGGCTCTGTTGCGGAGGAAGGCGTCGAAGACTTCCCGTCGGCACATGCCGATGTAGGCGTTGTCGTCGTAGCCGAGGGGATCAAGTTTGATGTCCACTTCCCTGTTGGAAGGGGAAATCATCTTCATGTTGCGCACTTTGCGGTCGATGATCTCGTCCGGAAGCTCGAACTCCTCAACCATGCAGAGAGGAATGGCCCCTCCGCAGGGTTTGGCGTTATCGAGTTTGCGCTCAAACAGCCAGGTCTGAATTCCTGCCTTGGCCAGAATCTCTGCAGCACAGGAGCCGCTGGGGCCACCGCCGATCACCGCAACTCGCAACATCTCAGCCCGTCTCCGCTGGATTGTTTTTTGAAGCTATCACTGTCACAACGACCTTTGTGGGTCGAACTGGCCAGTGCCTTTACGATCGAAACAACACGCATCAGCGCTTTGGTTCGGGCCTCCTCTGCGCGACGCACCGAGCGGGAGGATATTCCGGTCGCCCGTCGGACACGACCGCCGCGTCAACGAAAGGGAAATGGCGCTGCTGGTCTGCTTTTCGGACTTGTATTTGTCTGCGCTGGAACCCTGGTGGCGGTGCTGGTCGCTCCCTCCCTGTTGTCTCGACGGCAACCCACGCAGACCCTCGAGATTTCAGGCTTTCGTGAACGTCCCGATGCGGATGGACGCCTGTTGGGGCACTTCCCTTATCGCGAAGCGCAAGCTAATCAACTCATCGTGTTTCAACCGGGGATTGAGCTGAATTTGGAGGCAGCCGATGCCCTCGACACGATGATGCGTTCCGCTGCGGCCGACGGTGTCGATCTCCGCTTGCTCAGCGGGTTTCGCTCGTTGGCCCTGCAGGAGTCCATTTTTTTTGATGTGGCCTCGGAACGTAATCAGACTGCAGAGGAACGTGCCCAGGTATCGGCTCCACCGGGCTACTCCGAGCACAGCACTGGCTATGCCGTTGATCTTGGTGATGGCCGGGTTCCTGAAACCAACCTCTCCCAGAGCTTTCAAGACACCAACGCTTTCCGCTGGCTCCAAGACCATGCCGCTCGATATCACTTTGTTCTGTCCTTCCCTCAGGGAAATCAGCAGGGTGTGATGTATGAACCCTGGCATTGGCGCTATGAGGGCAATGCAGATGCATTGCGTCTCTTTGAGGCGGCCCGTCGCTTCTCTAGGCGCGATCCTTGACCGTCCCTGAGCTGCTGTCTCCTGCCGGCGACTGGGCTGCGATGCAGGCGGCCGTCGCCTCCGGCGCTGATGCGGTGTACTTCGGTGTTGATGCCTTCAATGCTCGGCAGCGGGCGGAAAATTTCAGACTTGATGACCTACCTGAAGTGATGCAATGGCTGCATCAGCGCGATGTGAAGGGCTTCCTCACCTTCAACGTGCTGGTGTTCAGTGATGAACTCGAGGCAGCGGCGCAGTTGCTGATTGCTGCCGACGAGGCGGCTGTTGATGCGGTGATCGTCCAGGACGTTGGGCTCTGTCGGTTGGCTCAGCGCCTGGTGCCGAATCTCTGCGTGCATGGCTCCACCCAAATGTCGATTACGAGCTCAGCGGGGATTGCCCAGGCTGCAGCGCTTGGTTGTCAGCGGGTTGTGCTGGCCCGTGAACTTGCCCTTCGTGATCTCGAGCGCCTGCAGGCGCAACTGGCCCAGCGGAACCTCGTGATGCCGTTGGAGGTTTTCGTGCATGGCGCCCTTTGCGTCGCCTATTCCGGGCAGTGTCTGACGAGTGAATCCCTCGGCCAGCGCAGTGCTAACCGAGGCGAATGTGCTCAGGCCTGCCGTCTTCCCTACGAAATGGTGGTGGATGGTAAGTCCCACGCTCTCGAAGATCAGCGCTATCTGCTGTCACCCCAGGATCTTGCTGCCTGGGAGCTCCTACCGGAGTTGCAGCGGATCGGCGTGGCCAGTCTGAAGATCGAGGGGCGGTTAAAGGATGCGGCCTATGTGGCTGCCGTAACCGATGCCTATCGGCAACGCTTGGATCAGATCCCCGTCTCGGCTCCGCAGGTTCAACGCCAGCTGGAGCTGGCGTTTTCCAGGGGGCTCGCCACCGGTTGGCTGGAGGGTGTGAATCACCGTCGCCTTGTGCATGGCCGCTGGAGCAAAAAGCGTGGTCCGCTGCTGGGACAGCTGCTTCGGGTTGAGCGGGGCGGTTGGTTGCACCTGCGCAGTCGAGAGCAGCTGCAACTTGGTCAGGGGCTCGTGTTGGAACAACATTCGTCTGATCCCTTGCAACCACCACGGGAAATCGGTGGCCGGATCATGGTGTGTGAGCGGATGGGCGCCGAACGCTGGAAGCTGCGGCTGGGTCCGGATCGTGCGGATCTCTCTGGCTTGAGCCCTGGAGCGTCGGTGTGGCTCACCAGCGACCCCGACTGGCAGTCCCGTTGGCACCGTGCTGCGCGCCGAACGGTGGAGGCCCGGTCCCGGGATCTGGCACTACGGGTGTCCGGTCGGCTGGATGCACCGCTCGAACTGCAATTGCTGGCCCCGCAGGGTTTGGATCTCAAGCTCAGCAGCATGATGCCGCTGCAGCAAGCCTCCCAGCGCCCCCTCGATCGTGAACGGCTCCAGGAGCAACTGGGACGGCTGGGGGGCACGGGCTGGTCGCTTCAGTCTCTGGAGATCCAGCTCCAAGGAGATCTTTTCCTGCCTGTGGCTGAGCTGAACCGCATGCGCAGGGCTTTGCTTGATCTTTTGGAGGCCTCGCTGGACGACACAACAGGTTCAGGTCTTATCCCGGCTGCTTCCGAACGGGCGGATGCCAAGCAGCTGCTGGCCAGGATGTGTCCCCAATCTCTCGTCCCGCAGAGCGAGACGGCGCCGGGTCTGGTTGTTCTGGTGCGAAGTCTTGAGCAGTTGCAGGCACTGGTGAATCTCTCCGACGAGGGCCTGCCGGTCCAGTCGGTGGTTGCGGACCTTGAGCAGCCCCGTGAGCTACGAGAAGCGGTGGCAATGGGGCGAGGCTGCTGGCCGGATGGACTCTGGCTGGCCGGGGCACGGATCACACGACCCGACGAACGCTGGAGCCTTGAGCCACTGATTCGCGCTCGCCCTGACGGTTTTCTCGTGCGCAATGCCGATCAGCTGGAGGTGTTGACCCCTTTGGCCCCCTGCATCGGCGACTTTTCCCTCAACACTGCTAATCCTCTGAGTTTTCACTGGTATCGCGACCATTGGAAGCTGCAGCGCATTACCGCCAGTTACGACCTCAACCTGCAGCAGCTGCTTGATTTGGCGGCTGCTGTTGATCCAGCTTTGCTGGAGGTCACCCTGCATCAGCACATGCCTCTGTTCCACATGGAGCATTGCCTGTTCTGTGCCTTTTTGTCCGACGGAAAAGACCACACCGACTGCGGTCGTCCTTGCGAGAAGCACCACGTAACGCTGAGGGATCGCAGCGGCGTTGACCATCCCCTACGTGCCGATTTGGGCTGTCGCAACACGCTCTTCAATGGGACTGCGCAATCCGGGGTTGAAGCTCTTCCGTCGCTGCTGCGGGCAGGCGTGCGCAGGATTCGGCTTGAACTCCTCGATGAGGATGCTGACGCCACACGACGTCGGATCAGCCTCTATGCCGAGGCTATGGCGGGTCGAATGGCCACCCAGGACGTGTGGTCTCAGGAGCGGATCCACCACCAGCTCGGGGTCACCCGCGGCAGTCTGCGGATCAGGGGTCCTGAGCGCACCAGTCGATTCTCACGTTGAGATAACCTGTCGCACTGCGCCATTGGCGTTCTTCACAAATTCTTACGGTCAGCCCGCATGAGCGCCAACAACAAGGCGATCCGCAACATCGCGATCATCGCCCACGTTGATCACGGCAAGACGACTCTGGTCGACTCGCTGTTGGCGCAGTCAGGGATTTTCCGCGACAACGAAGCGGTGCCCACCTGTGTGTTGGACTCCAACGATCTGGAGCGTGAGCGGGGCATCACGATCCTGTCGAAGAACACTGCGGTCACTTACAACGACACGCGGATCAACATCGTTGACACCCCAGGCCACGCCGACTTCGGTGGCGAAGTCGAGCGGGTGCTGGGCATGGTGGACGGCTGTCTGCTGATCGTGGACGCCAATGAGGGCCCGATGCCCCAGACCCGCTTCGTGCTGAAGAAGGCCCTTGAGCAAGGGCTCCGTCCGATCGTGTTCGTCAACAAGATCGACCGTGCCCGTGTGGATCCCGAGACCGCCGTCGACAAGGTTCTCGATCTATTCATCGAACTTGGGGCTGACGACGATCAGTGTGATTTCCCCTATCTGTTCGGCAGTGGTCTCGGAGGCTTCGCCAAGCCCGACATGAAGACCGACAGCGACAACATGCGTCCGCTGTTCGATGCCATCCTTCGCCACGTTCCGCCGCCGGTTGGTGACCCTGAGAAGCCCCTCCAGCTGCAAATCACCACCCTTGATTATTCCGACTTCCTCGGCCGGATCATCATTGGTCGTGTGCACAACGGAAAAATCAAACAGGGCCAGAATGCTGCTCTGATTAAGGACGACGGCTCCGTCAAGAAGGGTCGCATCAGCAAGCTGCTGGGCTTCGAAGGCCTTCAACGCATCGAGATCGAAGAGGCGTCCGCCGGAGACCTGGTGGCCGTGGCTGGTTTTGATGACGTCAATATCGGCGAAACCATCGCCTGTCCCGATGAACCCACGGCCCTGCCGCTGATCAAGGTGGATGAGCCCACCTTGCAGATGACCTTCGTCGTCAACGATTCCCCGTTTGCAGGTAAGGAAGGCAAGTTCGTCACCAGCCGTCAGGTGCGTGACCGCTTGCAGCGTGAGTTGCTCACCAACGTGGCCCTGCGTGTCGAAGACACCGATTCACCGGACCGCTTCTCTGTGAGTGGTCGCGGTGAGCTGCACCTCGGCATCCTGATCGAGACCATGCGTCGTGAGGGCTATGAGTTCCAGGTGTCTCAGCCTCAGGTGATTTACCGCACCATCGATGGCACCCCATGCGAGCCCGTTGAAACCCTGGTGATGGATGTTCCTGAACCAGCAGTTGGAAGCTGCATCGAAAAACTGGGCACTCGCAAGGGCGAAATGCAGAACATGGAAACCAGTGCTGACGGCCGCACCCAGCTGGAATTCATCGTTCCATCCCGCGGTCTGATTGGTTTCCGGGGTGAATTCATCCGGGCCACCCGCGGCGAAGGAATCATGAGCCATTCCTTCTATGAATACCGCCCGATGATGGGTGACTTCGACACCCGTCGGAACGGTGTTTTGATCGCCTTCGAAGAAGGAACGGCAACCTTCTATGCCCTGAAGAATGCCGAGGATCGTGGCCAGTTCTTCATCAGCCCGGGAACCAAGGTCTACAAAGGAATGATCATCGGTGAATACAACCGACCGCAGGATCTTGAGATCAACGTCTGCAAGACCAAGCAGCTCACCAACATGCGCTCCGCCGGTGCTGAGGAACTGGACACGCTGCAAGCGCCGGTTCAGATGACCCTGGAACGGGCCCTGGAATACATCGGCCCCGATGAGATGCTCGAAGTGACGCCGGAGTCGATTCGTCTCCGCAAGCTTCCTGGCAAGAAGCCGGCGAAGGCCAAGCGCTGATGCCCCAAGCGGATCCCCGCTTTCAACAGGCCCTGGAGCTCTTCAATGCAGGTGAGTGGTACGCCGCCCACGATGTGTTTGAGGAGCTCTGGCATGAAACGGCTGATCCAGAGCGGCGCAGCCTGCAGGGAATCCTGCAGGTTGCTGTCGCGCAGTTGCATCTTCAACGGGGCAACCGGCGAGGTGCAACCATCCTGTATGGCGAAGCTCTTGGACGTCTGAAACGTCCAGGTACGCCGGATCTGGGTCTTGATCTTGAGGCGTTGTGCTCTGCGGCGCAGCAACGTCTTGAAGCACTTCAGCTGGATGGGGATCCCGAGTCATGCACTGTCCCTGTTCTGCGGTTGCAGAGCTGAAGCGCCGGTAACCTCAACCAACTGTGGATTGATTGCGTGGCAGCCAAGGCGATGCTCCGTTCCGGGGGCCTTCTTCTCTTTCTGCCTCTTCTGGCCGCACTTTGCCCAATGCTCACTGCACAGGCCCAGCAAGCTGCTGAAGCCGGTGTGATCACGATCGAATCCGACCTGCAATCGGCAGACAACAGCACGGGTGTGATCACCGCGAGTGGCAACGTTCGCTTGGTGCATGCCGACCGCGGCCTGGTGGCCACAAGCCGTCAGGCGCAGTACTTCACGGAAGAAGATCGGATTGTGCTGAGTGGTGATGTCGACGTAATCCAGACCGATGGCAATCTGCTCCGTGCTGATCGGTTCATCTACCTGTTGGAGGAAGGAAGGGCGATTGCCAATCCCCTCCCTGGCCAGCAGGTGTTCAGTCAATGGACACTTCAGCCCAGCCAGCCGGTTTTGGACTCCGCCCCCGCGACCAAACCGGTGGCCCCATGACCCTGGAACTGTCAAACGTCTCCATCACCTTGGGGGGGCGTCAACTGGTGAAGGATCTTGATCTGGCTCTTTCTCCTGGCGAGGTGGTCGGGTTGCTCGGCCCCAACGGAGCCGGCAAAACCACCACGTTCAACCTGGTGATTGGTCTGCTCTGCCCTGATCAGGGTGAGGTGATCATTGATGGTCGGCGTGTCACAGACCTTCCCATGCCGCAACGGGCCCGTCTCGGTGTGGGCTACCTGCCCCAGGAAGCCAGTGTCTTTCGCAATCTCACCGTGCGCGAAAATCTGGATATCGCCCTTGAGCAGACCGATCTCAGCCTTGAACGACGGCGGGACCGGCGCCAGCAGCTGATTGAAGACTTCCATCTCACTGCGTTCATGAACCGCCGTGGCTTCCAACTCTCCGGTGGGGAACGTCGCCGTTGTGAGGTTGCCCGAGCGCTGGCCTCCGGTGTCAATGGACCCTTGTATCTCCTTCTGGATGAACCCTTCGCCGGTGTTGATCCCCTGGCTGTCGCCGACCTTCAACTGCTGATTGAGGGATTGCGGTCACGGGGCATGGGCATCCTGATCACCGATCACAACGTGCGCGAAACGCTGGCTACCACCGATCGTGCCTACATCCTTAACGATGGTGCGGTGTTGGCTGCAGGTCGCTCCGATGAGGTCGCAGCCGATCCCCAGGTGCGGCGTTACTACCTCGGGGAGGGATTCCAGCTGTGATTTTGGAACGTCTCAAACGGGCCACCTGGATGCGGCTGGCTCTTCTAGACCGCTGGTTGCTCAAGGAACTCCTGGGCCCTCTGCTGTTCTTCATCGCGCTGTTCACCCTTCTGCTGCTTACCGGCGGGGTGATGTTTGAGCTGGTGCGGCAGATGGTTGATAAGAACCTGCCGATCACGATCGCGGTGCAGGTTTTGCTGTTCAGCATCCCGCGTTGGCTGGCCTTCTCCGTTCCGATCGGAACCCTGATGGCATCGCTGTTTGTATTCACTCGCCTTTCGGCGAACAGTGAACTCACCGCCCTGCGCAGCCTCGGTGTCACCACGGTGCGGATGATCAGTGCGGCCCTCGTGCTTTCGCTGGTGATGACCCTGTTCACCTTCGTTCTCAACGACGTGGTGGTTCCTCGAAGCCAACGCTATGCAGAGGTCACCTTGAAGCGGGCCTTGGGGCGCTCACTCGCTAGTGAGACAGGTCGCGACATCATTTATCCCCGTTTCGGCACCCGCATCGATTCTGAGGGTGAGGAAGACGGCAAGGGCCTGAACCAACTCTTCTATTCCCGCAAGTTTCAGGACGGCGAAATGGTGGATGTGACGGTTCTGGATTTCTCTCGCTCTGGTTTCACGCAGATGTTGCGTGCGGACAGAGCTATCTGGAATGAGGATCAAGCCAGCTGGGATTTCCTCGATGGGCAGATTCTGACCTTGGCGGCCAATGGCAGTTCGACCAAGGCCGATTTTGATCGTTATGTCTATCCCCTCGGCTCCGGACCCGTACGTCTGGCTGGGATTGAGCAAGATGCCGTCAACATGACCGTCGGCGAAGCCTTGCAGGCTCAGAGGGTTTATGAGGAGGCCGGAAGCATCAAAGAAGCTCGCAAGATCCGTGTTCGGATCCAGGAGAAGTTCACGGTTCCGATGGCTTGTCTGGTGTTCGGCCTGTTTGGAGCCACCCTCGGTGCTCAGCCCAGTTACCGCAGCAGCCGCAGCTTTTCGTTCGTTCTCACGCTTGGGATCATCGCTGTTTATTACGTGATCGGCTTCAGCTTCAGTTCGCTTGGCGTGAAGGGCACCCTTCCACCCCTCCTGGCGGCATGGCTTCCTGTGGTTTTGTTTCTGGGTGCGGGTGGTCTGTTGCTGAAACAGGCCAGTCGTTGATCTGCCGAGTCAGAATGGCATTTCTTCGTGAAATGGTGCGCTGAACACGCCTTTTGAGCTGGTGACCAGCCTTGGTTTTGCCGGCTTTGTATTGCTGCTGGTGGCCATGCCTTTGGCTTTCTGGGCGGTGTCGAGCCAGTCTCGTGCCGGCCTGGTGCGCCTGCTGGTTGCGATGGCCAACCTTTTGTTCACGGCCCAGTTGATTCTGCGCTGGTGGCAATCCGGGCACTTCCCCATCAGCAACCTCTACGAATCGCTCTGCTTTCTGGCCTGGGCTTGCACACTCACCCAGCTGCTGGTGGAACGGGCCTGGCCTTCACCGATCGTTGCGGCAGCGGCCACACCGATGGGGCTTGGCTGCATTGCCTTTGCCAGCTTTGCTTTACCGGATCAATTGCAGTCAGCGGCACCTCTGGTGCCTGCCCTGCGCTCGAGCTGGCTGGTGATGCATGTGAGCGTGATCATGGTGAGTTATGCCGCCTTGCTAGTGGGATCGCTTCTGTCCCTTGCGGTGCTGATCACGGATCGCGACCAGGCTTTGGAGCTGCGCAGCAGTTCGATCGGCAGTGGTGGCTTTCGTCAGGCGGCCTCGATAGGGAATGGTGGCTCTGTTCAGCTGCAATCTGTTCAGCTGAGCACCAATGAGCAACTCGACAGTCTCAGCTACCGCACCATCACGGTTGGCTTTCTGATGCTCACCGTGGGCATTGTCAGTGGCGCGGTTTGGGCGAACGAAGCCTGGGGAAGTTACTGGAGCTGGGATCCGAAGGAGACCTGGGCCTTGATCTGCTGGTTGGTCTATGCGGCTTATCTGCACACGCGTCTGAGCCGCGGCTGGCAGGGCCGGCGTCCTGCTTTTGTGGCTGTGGTGGGGCTGGTCGTGATTGCTGTTTGCTACATCGGCGTCAATCTTCTAGGCATCGGTTTGCACAGTTATGGATGGTTCTTATGAACCCTAGTAAATACTAGGTTTTCTTGTTGGGAACCACTTGGGAACAAGCCTGATTTCCGGTTGATTGGGTAGTTGATAGTGCCTGTCTGCCATATAGGCACTAGGAGGTTGCTGTTGCTCTCTGGCTTCCTTCAGAGACTGCAAGGCAAACTTGCGTTCTTCCTGAGTTGTATTTGGATTAGAGAGAATTGATAGCTCAGCTCCCTTAGCTCTTAATCTATCAATCTTCTTATCAAATCCAGTTCTCTTATTAAAACTTCTGCGTGTCATTTGCTCAAAGTTGCAGGTTACTCAAGGTTATTTATTGACTGCCCAGTTTGAGGTCATAGGGGTTGCGGAGAATCGAGAAGTTGCAATGCCTCAGCCTTATACGGTAAAGTAATTTAAATTTCATTGTCTTGAGACTGCATGAAGTTTTATCTGTTAGGCCTGTCCTTGATTTTACTTTCTTCTTGCTCATCTTCGATAGAATCTGTAAATAACTCTAATGCTGCAAAACTGGCGCAGAAATCTGCCTCATCTGACACTCCTCAACCCGCAAAACCAGATATTGCTGAAGTGGAAGTTGCTCCTTCAGTAGGGAAAGAAGCATTGCCTATTGAGAAAGAAGTAAAGGAATCTAAAAGTAAGATTCTTGGAGAAATGTACTGGGAAGATCTTAAAACTGAAAACGATTGGATGGTTGCTTTTCCCCAGTGTATTTATAAATTAGATCCGGAGATAACTGTTTCTGATTTAGAGCCATGGCAAAATTATAATGTCGAGAAGGTTTTGAATGAATATCGCACTCGTCGTTGGTTTGGTGCCTACCATGGGAAAAAGGTTTACGACAATACGGGATATCTAAACATTACGTCGCAAACACGTGAAAGGCTTATGGACAAATACGGTTATTGGGGGGATGATCTTCCAACCGTTCCTGTAGACCCAGAAAGTCAGGGCTGTAAGATGGAAATTGGCGGAGTAAGCTTCGAAATCTTAGATTTAAAAATTGGTGTAAACTCATTAATAATGCCTGAAAAATCATATACCAAAGAAGTTGTCATGAGTATTCATGATCCGTTGGACAGAAAAGCTTTCTGGTCAGTCATAAAATCTGGTCAAGCAATGCATAAAAAGGAAAACATATTTGACCGTGACGGTGAACTTGTTGACACTCATTTCTGCACAAGGTTTTCATGCCTAGACCCAATGCCTATTGGTTCCGACACCGAGCCAGGTCGAGCTGCGGGTACATTTGGCATTAATCCACAAGACAATGTAATTGTTTCAATGGAATCTGAGAAAGCAATTAATGCATCTGAATTCTGACTGCTTGCAAAGAAAGGGGAGCAAAAGCCCCCCTCTCAATGCAACCACAATCAGTCCTCAGTCCTGTCACATTGTAAAGAATCGACCTTCACACAAAGGATTGGTAACCTGTTGGGAACCTGCTCAGAACCATTGCAAATACTAGTATTCCTATTAGTGGATGGTTTCTTTGAAGGCGTATCAATACTTGGTTTTCTTTCTTCTTACTCCTTGGACATAACCCTCATCCTCCAAGCCCACTAAGTGTGGGGATGGTAAACCTTGCTTCTTGGCCTCCTACGAAGTCCTCAAACAAGTTTCAGCCCTCCTAATGATCAGACAAGTGAAGCGATTGCCTGAATCTTGATGGACATTTCAGCCTTCTCAAGAATCGGCTGGAGTTTATAAGAATCTGATTGTCAATACCAGATTGATGTTCCATGATTTCAGAGAGAAACTTCTTCACCTAGTCGTACTATGCTTTGGTGATCAAACTAATGAAAAATGCATCGTGAAAGTGAACACCATCAGAAATCCATCCCACTTAATTTCTGTCTCGAGGGACATGTCCCAGGCCTCTTTGTTCCTAGGTGTGGAGGGGGCATTATTCCTCTAAAAGGATTTTCCGCGCCAGAAGTAATTAAGATCTTCTTCCGGATTGTCAGGACAAAAAGTATCTGAAGTCAGATAATAACCATCGGCCTGTTGAGCGCGATAGAGCCAGATCTCAATATTATCATCAATGATGAAGTGGTAATAGTCATTTTAGGATAAACTGCTTGAAACTTATCTAATTGAATTGAGTAATGTACGTGAAAAATGGTTTCTATTGACTGAGGGTTCTGTCGGATTTTAAGTGTAAAAATTATAATGATTTTCACTATTAGCACAATCAGGATTTCCGGCTAGATTCTCTGCAAAGGCTTTTGCAAGCATACCTATGTCGACATTAAACGTCTTTAAATGTTCATCAAGTTCTAGATAGAGCATGCGTACGCCATTCTTGCCAGAAAGCATTGAGATGGCAATGCTGAAAAACGTGTCAATATCAATCCATTTCCCGTAATGATAATCGTGGCAATTTATGAACTCTTCGTATTCATTGATGTATTTTAAATGTTTGACGTCTTCCTCTCTTTGGCTCTCCAGATATGTTTTAGCGTTGACAAGAATGGGATTTCTCTTGGGAATAGTAGAGCCAGGGATCTGAATATTTTTATAATTAAAGCCTTTGAACCAATTCTTATAATTTTCTTCGGAGTGAAAACTCCAGAAAGTCGCTGCAATTGGCGTTGACCAGCAAAGATGGTCAATGCCTATAAATCTGGCAAGTAGCAAAAGTTGTTTCGCAGGATTGTTGAATTTTGTCGCGATTGAGGCGGCTGTCTTTGCTCTTTTGAGGAAGAAATTTGCTGACTCACCTAGGCCGAGCATTCGCGACGCTTCAACAATTTGAGCGTAGAGTGAAGATGGGCTTGCAAATATGTCTTGAACAAAAATTTGTCTGTATCTTAACGCCGTCAATACGGCACTTAATCGAGCTTCTGATGATCCGTGAGTAATGGCAGCAATTTCGTAAGCAGCAAAAACAAGATCTTTGAAGTCATTAGCAAAATAAGCTCCGATCCCAAGCGTTCTCATAGCTGCACCATCAGATACACCATCTTTTGCCTTGTAGTAAGGATCATTGCTGAGAATTAGTTTTGAGATCTGCCCCTTGTAATTAATGTTTTTTTGGGTTCCGAGTCCTTTAGCGCTTATCCCTCCAGGTTCTAGCTTGCAATTGCGCATCAGAATGGGCGGAGCTGCCCTGAATTTGGAAACGATATCAAGGTGATTGAAGCCTGAGTTCTTGATTAAAGATTCTGCGATCAGAATCGTTTGAACATAGTCATCAGCATCCCCTGGTTCTCCAAATTTTGAGTTAACCCAAGTGAGACCAGCTAAAGCACAATGAATTGAATGAGCTGTAATGTCTAGTGATATTGGTTGAGCTAGGCTGGTATTTGTTTCAATGTTATATGCAGTAGCTCCCTCGTCATTGATTAGTATTCTGGGACTTGGCATATCGCCGATGACTAGTTCGTATTGAATGCCAAGTTTTTTTAGCTCTAAATGCGTCTGGGAAAGATTTAGATGCACAGGTTCATTGATTTCTTTCCTTGCTGTTACAAAATAAATTTTATCACCGCGTTGATTGAGGGCTTTTGCTATCTCTGCGCCTCTAGGCGTTAGCTTATTAGTTCCATAAAAAAAGAATGTACCATCTAAGTCTATTAGATATGCAGACATTGAATGAACCTCAGCTTTATAATCTACTCTAAATGATTGCTTCTAACAAAAAGCCCCCTCGTGAGAGGGGGCTTTCCGATTCAGTTGATCTGAATCGTTTGGTCTGTTCCAGAAGGAACAGGTTGATTCCAGATCAACCGATGGCAGGAGCCTGCAGAGCCACAGGAGTGGACTCAGCAGCAGCCAGGTCGAGAGGGAAGTTGTGAGGGTTGCGCTCGTGCATCACTTCCATGCCGAGGCCGGCACGGTTGATCATGTCGGCCCAGGTGTTCAGGACGCGGCCCTGACCATCAAGGATGGACTGGTTGAAGTTGAAGCCGTTCGGGTTGAAGGCCATGGTTGACACGCCAAGGGCGGTGAACCAGATGCCGACAACAGGCCAGGCAGCCAGGAACAAGTGAAGGCTACGGATCCCCTTCATGACTTGAAGGAGTGTATTGGGTCTGGCAGTAATCCTAAAACCACTAGGTCAAGGCTGAACGCCTAGCTGTCCGTGAGGTGAGGGCCCATAGCCCCCCTGCGCACATCCAAACGGTATAGAGTCGCCAATATTCTTCTTCAGTACTAGTTGTGCTTACCAACTGCTTGCCTACTGAGAATCCAGTATTGATCTGTTGTTTAGGTTATGGCTGGTTTTTGGGCTCGGAGTCATGCCAATGATGGTCTTTGACACGGATTGTTTTTCCTAAAGAGATCTCAATCTACGGGATACTCGTCTTGAAAATATTATTTCCGCATGTTGTAGCTCATTCTTGTATATTAATCGTCAAGCAATGATTAAATATGAATTACCTTAGAGTGAGATTTTGACGATGCGTGATCGGCACGAGTAATGTTGTTCTTGGATATTGACGATTTGCAGCGTTGTCTGTCTCGTATATTGATCTTCGTTGTTTTGCTTTAGTGGCCTTTATCTCCTTGAAAGAGTCCTGTCTGTTCCGCATTAAATGATCTACTCATTCTTTGAGGTGAGTGATTTGGTTTGCTCTGTTTTGACAGCGTTGTTGGTCGTGCTGGCAATGGGATGAAGTGTTCCCAGCGCGATATGACTTCCATTGGCTTTCGGTTCCCTGATGAGGACAAGCCTCTTGGTGTCTTTCGTTCCCCCGTGTGATCAGTTTGTTCATCCCCCTTCTTCTCCCATTTCTCCTGTGGGTCTGCTCCCGTAGCGAGAACTAGAGGGATTCCCCCCATGGAAAGGAGGAATCTGATGGGGGATCCGAGGACGAGACTGTAAACAATGACACACCACTGCTTTATGGAAGATGTGGAGGACCTGACGAAGTTGTTGAACAGAGCTTTCTACGACCAAAATTGTCCAGTAATTTTCTGCTATCAATGACTGCCGCCACGCGCTTGATCAAAAAACTGGACAAAGCCTTGGCCAACTACGACAGCTTTGGAGACAACCCCGGCGCTCACGTTGAAGAGGTTCTTGGCAAGCTTGAGAAATCTCTGTACAACCTGCGCTCAAAGTCGAATCCAGATCACATGGCGATGATCTACGTGGAACGAGACCGCGCCATGATCAAGCAGGTCATCCTGAACCGCGTAATGGCAGGTGATCTCTGAACGGGCCTGAACACACCTCAGATCCCGCCACCAGTAATGCCAGATGACACAGTGGATATTGATGTCGATGAGCTGTTTTGACCGTCACGATGCACACAGATAATCGCGCTCATCATGGTTATTATCGGATCACTATTCAATGCGGATCCCATCTAGAGCGAGCTTTATCGAGGATGTGATTTGGGCTCAGTGCTAACTGGGGTTAATTCCGCTCTTCTCTAAAAAAAATCCGGTTCCTTAAAGTAATAGTCAATGTCTGTTGTCGAGTTGAGAGTGGGCAATCCACTCCCGATGCGGGCGGACCCCGGCTCCTTTTATCCCTTAGTCATCCGCCGAAGACATGCATCACTGCTTCTAGGGCACCAAGGCCAACGAGGAACGTGCCTGCGAGAAGGGCGAAGTCTTTTTTGGAGTTAGCCACAGAGACGACGGTTGCTCCGGCGAATGCCAACAGAAGAAACCTAAAGACAATTGGAGGGCTCAACGTTGCGGATGGTGTATTTCTCTGATGAGTTTTGTAAACCCACTGCGGTGCATGGAGTTATCCTCTTGATACCAACTTTGAGTTACTTAATTGCTCTCAAGGGAGATATTCATGGCTTCTCCAAAACGGCCAACATCTCTTTCACGCAAGCCTGCGTCAAAAAGACGCGATTGCTGACGATATTTTCTCTAGGGGGGTGAGATGGATGGCATACATGTTCCCTCCAGAACGGTGGATTGCAGTCTGCGATAGGCGCGATCAACCTTGTATGTCGGCAGTCTGAAGAAAACCTGTGGTGTGGGCTAGCTCCTGCCGATGTTCACCATGGTGGACTTGTGGGTCTGGCAGCGAAAGCGGCCGCCACAAGGGGATCGAGGCCTAACGGACTCTCCCCACCTCTTAGGGGGATCGAGGCCCACGTGGACTCTCCCCCACACCCTTCTTATCTGCCCGCTTCCTGTTGCCTTTGGGAACAAAGGTCAAAGGACAAAGTGACGCGAGAAGACACCCCAATGAAAATGTGATTGTCGTGATCAACGACCGTCAACCCTTAAAGAAGGGCTCGGTTATCGACCTTGCCCATGGAGCTGCTGATGCATTGGAACTTGATGAAGATAGTGGGCCGTCGTCAGCCTTAAGGTGTTGGGCTAATCCAGCAGGCATGGACGCAGGAGAGATGAGACGTCTCCTGGTTTTGGTTGCGCTTCGTTAGAGCGATGTCACCTCAACGAGATGACCAATGTCTGAGAGTTGTGATGGATTTTTCTGCTTCCTCCGCTTCTGATCGGAGATAACGTTTCCGCTGTGCCGACTCTAATCCAGATAGCTGGACGGGATGTCTGGATGGTGCGATCCGTTGAGGTCGATCAAGACCCCTTAGAAGTGGATGGATTCCTCGTCTGCTCATTGTCTTCTCCTTGGTTATGTGTGAATCTCGCGCTGTGACCTGTGGATCATCGCGTTAATACATGCTTGCATAATATCGATTTCTGTTTTGTGTTCAACATCACTGATTGTGGTGATTGCCGATCACGAGATGTTCGGGTGACCTGACGTCCACTTCCTTGTGCTGCCTTGTTCGTACTTTCAGACGATCTTTAGAGGCAAGACAAACGCTTTGTTCAAAGTGCTGCCACTTTGCCATTGATTTCAGAAAGCTATGCACAAGTAAAATGTTCAAAAAGGAAGGCCACCCCTGCCAGCAGGGATGGCCTTAACCTTGTTGGCGTTCTTTGAAGCTGAACGAAGCGTCTGGCTGTGTGGCTTGTTAGGCAAGTCAGGCAGCTTCTAGATTCTGCTGAGTTGGACCGTCGTCACGCATGGGACGACTCCGATTTCGACAGTTCTACCATCGTTCAGGCGATTGGTTGAAGCATCAGTATTTCACCTCAAGTGGAGACGCCGGAGAGCTGGACGTTGTTTGTAGACCGGTGTTATCAACAAGAAGGCAGTGGTGGGCCACTGCCTTTTTTCATTTGGCTTATGAGCTCAAGTGTTGAAGCACGGCACTGATGTTCATGCCTCCCTTGGCATATCCAGCGACAGCAAGAGCAATCACACCAGCGTTGAGGGCAAGGAATGCTGCAACCAGCTTGACTTCAGCGTTCATAAAACAATTATCGGTGTCTCTTTTGCTGCACCGTGGCTCCAAATCTTTGGAGATGATGAAACTGTGGATTCCTCGAACGTTGAATCTTTTTGGGGCCTCAAGCCACCACCGGGCCTTGTTCTCTATGGCGCAAGCCACCATCCGTGCTGAGCCCTCGCTTGAGCTCATGGTGTCTGCCAGCCATAAAAAAGCCCGGCAATGGATGCCGGGCTTGGTGCTACTGACGCGAACGACCTGAGGATCAGGCGAGAACAGCTTCTTTGCTGCTGCTGTTCCGGATGCCTTTGATGGCTTCAGCGTAATCAGGTTGGTTGAACACCCCTGAGCCGGAAACAATTGCGTTGGCGCCAGCTTCAATGACTTTCCAGGCATTGGCACCCTTGATGCCGCCATCCACTTCGATCCAGGGATCAAGACCTTTTTCGTCGCATATGCGACGCAGGTCGCGAATTTTCTGTACCTGGCTTTCGATGAAGCTTTGGCCGCCGAAACCGGGGTTGACACTCATGATCAACACCAGATCGCAAAGCTCAAGGCAGTACTCGAGGGTGTCGAGGGAAGTCGACGGA
>Ga0189289_10256_pt1 | contig 37527 bp, 32 predicted proteins | sample UW106minimetaG_FD_130313 | JGI IMG/M metagenome (GOLD analysis project Ga0189289, IMG submission 130313) | Marine microbial communities from the Costa Rica Dome - UW106 mini metaG | ecosystem: Environmental > Aquatic > Marine > Oceanic > Photic zone | place: Costa Rica: the Eastern Pacific...
AACGGGGAGCCACCGAGACGGTCCAACCAAAGACGTTGTTGCCCAGCGCGTGACAACAACTGAGTCTGGCCTTGAACGGTGAGATCGATCAGCAGTGGTCTGAGCTCAAGCAACTGCTGACGGTTCACCGTGCTGCCGTTCAGACGGCAGCGACTGGAGAAGCGATCACCGTCTTGCCGTTTCCACTCACGGCTAATCAGGAGCTCCTCTTCAGGGTCAAACTCCGCCGCAACCAGCCACTGTTCAAGGGCTGGGCTGAGTTGAAACGCAGCTTCGATCCTGGCTCGATCAACCCCAGCGCGAAGCAGACGAATACCGCTGGCCCCCTGCGCTCCACCGAGAACCGCATCGAGGGCATCAAGAAGAATCGACTTCCCTGCTCCGGTCTCACCGGTGAGCACCGTGAAGCCCGAGCTGAACTCCAGTTCAAGACTCTCGATCAGAGCAATGTTCTGCAGCAGCAGACCGGTGAGCACATCCAGCCCTGTGATGATGCCGACCGTAGCGGCAGCTCGGTTCGTTTAGAAGGGGTGTCGGACATCCCGATGAATTGATGGCGCAGGAGCTCGGGGATTTCATCGAAGCCGCGGGGTTGCTTGAGTACGACCCCGCCGCCATCACGCGTATTTATGCCGGTCATCCCCAACGGCTGATCCGACGGCTCTGGCAAACCCTGGTGCCCATTGGCCTGTTGCTTCTGGGCGTCGCCTTCGACTGGATCTTCCAGTTGCTGAAAGATGAAGAACGGGCTCGGGCTCGAGCCCGCGAATGCGCTGAGCTGCTGGTGGATCTCGGCCCCGCCTTCATCAAGGCCGGCCAGGCACTCTCCACCCGACCGGACATCGTCCCGCCACTGCTGCTGGAGGAACTGGCCCAGTTGCAGGACCAACTCCCCGGCTTCGACAGCGGCCTGGCCATGGCCTGCATCGAGGAGGACCTGGGGGCACCGGTGGATGAAATTTTCGAGCAGCTCGACCGGGATCCGATTTCCGCCGCCTCCCTGGGACAGGTGCATAAGGGAACCCTCAAGGGTGGCGCCAGGGTGGCGGTGAAGGTGCAGCGCCCAGGCCTGCGCGAACAGATCACCCTGGATCTATACATCGTGCGCAACATCGCAGCCTGGTTGAACAGCAACATCGGGGTGATCCGCAGCGACCTCGTCGCCTTGATCGACGAACTGGGGCGACGGGTGTTCGAAGAGATGGACTATCTCAACGAAGCCTCGAATGCAGAGACCTTCGCTGAGCTGCATCAGCAGAACCCTCGAATCGCTGTTCCGAAGATCTATCGCAACGCCACCAGCCGCCGCGTGCTGACGATGGAATGGATCGACGGCGTCAAACTCACCAATCTGGATGCCGTTCGGGAACTCGGTGTAGATCCAGACGACATGGTGGAGGTGGGCGTGAATTGCAGCCTTCAACAGTTGCTGGAGCATGGCTTCTTCCATGCCGACCCCCACCCCGGCAATCTCCTGGCTCTCGAGGACGGACGCCTCTGTTATCTCGACTTCGGGATGATGAGCGAGGTCAGCCGCGAGTCACGCACGGGCTTGATTCAAGCGGTTGTCCATCTGGTGAACCGGAACTTCGGGAAGCTCTCCAAAGACTTCGTCACCCTTGGTTTCCTGGCGGAAGACGTGAACCTGGAACCGATTGTTCCGGCCTTTGAGAAGGTCTTCAGCCAGGCGTTGGAAGCCGGCGTCAACCGCATGGATTTCAAAGCGGTCACCGATGACATGTCCGGTGTGATGTACAAATTCCCGTTCCGGGTGCCGCCCTATTACGCCCTAATCATTCGGTCACTGGTCACCCTCGAGGGCATCGCTCTGAGTGTGGATCCGAACTTCAAGATCCTCGGTGCGGCGTATCCCTACTTCGCGCGGCGGCTGATGGAAGACCCGGATCCCCAACTACGTCAGAGCCTCAAGGAGATGCTGTTCGACGGAGACGCCTTCCGCTGGACCCGTCTGGAAAATCTTGTGTCTAGCGCTGCAAGCCAAGCCCAACTGGACCTGGAAGCGCTACTCGACCAACTGCTCGACTTTCTGTTCTCTCCCAAGGCGGGACTGCTTCGGGATCAATTGGTGACTGCCGCTGTGGAGAGACTGGACGCTCTGGGGTGGTCCACGATGCAGCGCCTGGGTCGACGTCTACCCAAACGACTGCAACCCTCCGCCATCGCCCAGACGCCTCCAGGGCTCTCGGATCCACTGATGCAACTGGAGCCAGTACGAGAATTAATTCTGGTGTTGCAGTCATTGCCGGGGTTCAAACCGGAACTTCTGCTGCGACGGATGCCCAGAGTTCTGAATGAGCCGGACACCCGCCGTATGGGATTCCAGGTGGCTCAAGGGCTGGCCGAACGAGGAGTTGTCCGCCTGGTGCGGGTCGCCGCTGGAGTTCCTGCCTAAGTTCCTGAGAACACCGTCAGCGTGATGCTTCTCAAGCCCTTCACCCGTTCGTCACTGCTGGCCGTGGCGGCAGGACTTGGAATCGGTTGGAGCAGCGTCATGCAACCTCTGCATGCCGCCACGGATGTAGCCCTTGTCAGTGGTGCCTTCCGCCGCTCGATTCCCGTCAAGGAATTTGAACACCTGGCCGAGACCGGTGAAGCCATCGGCCTGCTGGGCAATCTGCTTGAACTGTCCGGGCAGGACCCTCAGGAGGTATCGCAGATGCTCAATCAGAGCCTCGAACTTCCGCTAGTGCTTACCAGCCGTTTAATCAATACACGGATCGGTGAAGCCATCCTGCGTCGTGCTTCACGCATCATCTACCCCATCTACACACCGGAACCCGAGGTGAGTGTTCCGGCGATCCGTGCAGGGGTGATCAGTGGATTGCAAAGCGAGGAAGGCCTCACCGCTGTGAGCTTTCTGAAGGGGTATCCCAATGCCGTTATGGCGGTGAACCTGCCAGCTTTGTTTGGGGTGATTGAGAAAGCGGAATCGATTGCCGGCCTGGTGCAGTTTTTCTCCGACTCCCCCTTGGACGGACTGAAGGACGCGCAACCCTGACCAACTCCTGAACGGACGCCGCCTAGATTCCGGAAATCCCCCCATCCCAGCCGGTGTCCCTGTTTCAGAACCTCCGTCGGCGTTTCACTGCCACCCCTGTGATGCAGGACTGGCCTGGACTGATTGAGGCCTATCGCAGCTGGCTTCCCGTCACCGATGCAACCCCGGTGATCACCCTTCGGGAGGGAGCGACTCCTCTGATTCCCGTGCCATCGATTGCGGAACAGATCGGCAAGGGCGTGAAAGTGTTCGTGAAATACGACGGCCTGAATCCCACAGGGTCCTTCAAAGACCGGGGAATGACCATGGCCATCAGCAAAGCCAAGGAAGCCGGTTGTGAAGCGGTGATCTGTGCAAGCACAGGCAACACCAGTGCTGCAGCAGCGGCCTATGCCCGGCGGGGAGGAATGCGGGCCTTCGTGTTGATCCCTGATGGCTATGTCGCCCAGGGAAAACTGGCTCAAGCTCTGGTGTATGGCGCTGAGGTCTTAGCGATCCGCGGCAACTTCGATCGTGCCCTGGACATCGTTCGGGAAGCGGCGGAGAAGTATCCGGTCACCCTGGTGAACTCGGTGAACCCCTACCGGCTTCAGGGCCAAAAGACGGCTGCTTTCGAAATCGTGGATGCCCTCGGAGACGCACCCGACTGGCTTTGCATTCCCATGGGCAACGCGGGAAATATCACCGCCTATTGGATGGGTTTTCAGGAATATCAGCAGGCGGGCCGGAGCCGGAACCTGCCCCGGATGATGGGCTTCCAGGCCAGCGGATCAGCTCCTCTGGTGAACAACACGACGGTGACGGACCCCGAAACCATCGCCACAGCCATCCGCATCGGCAACCCGGTCAACCGAGCCAAGGCCCTGGCGGCACGCGAAGCCAGCAAAGGAGCGTTCCTGGATGTCACCGATGCGGAAATCATCGAGGCTTACAAACTCTTGGGCGGTCAGGAGGGAATCTTCTGCGAACCCGCCAGTGCTGCATCTGTGGCAGGCCTGCTCAAACGCAAGGACGAAGTACCGGCTGGCTCAACGGTGGTCTGCGTTCTGACCGGCAACGGCCTCAAGGATCCCGACTGCGCGATCAGCAACAACGACGCCGCCTTCCACACCGACCTCAATCCCGATCTCGACACCGTTGCCAATGTCATGGGCTTCTAAAACGGCATTCCATCGACGTCCTCCAGCCCCCCGACGGGGGCTTTTTCATGGCCATTGGACCAAACCAGCCGACAAAGCGGCTGCAGAAAACAACCAAAAACCGAATGCACACGCTGTGGAAAACAGGTGAAAACAACTCCTCCAGCTAAGTGGATGGTTTTCCACCTGCTGTGAAGACGTGGAAAACAGGTCTGCACTCCCCATTCCGTAAAAATTTCTCCTCAAGCATTGGTGAAGCAGAACTCTCTTGACCACTGACTTTCAAGCAGCTTTCCCCCTTTTCCCCAGGCCCTACTACGACTGTTTTAGTTTTATTTTTTTAAATCCATAAAAACAAAACAGCCGAAAAGAGGATCCCGTTGCGCTGGCCATTGCACTTCCCCTCAGCCTGTGAAACGGTGGGGCACCTCAGCGCACTCAGGTCGTCAAGACGATGAAGGTGGTCTGTTCACAGTCCGAACTGAATAGCGCCTTGCAATTGGTGAGCCGTGCGGTGGCAACCCGGCCCACCCATCCGGTTTTGGCCAATGTGTTGCTTACGGCCGATGCTGGAAGCAATCGCCTCAGCCTGACGGGGTTCGATCTGAGTCTGGGGATTCAGACCTCTCTCGCCGCCAGTGTGGAAACCAGTGGAGCGATCACGCTTCCGGCCCGATTGCTGGGAGAGATTGTCTCCCGTTTATCCAGCGATTCTCCTGTCACTCTCGCGGTAGAGGATGCCGGCGAGCAGGTTCAGCTCACCAGCCTGAGTGGTAGCTATCAGATGCGCGGTATGAGTGCTGATGACTACCCCGATCTCCCGATGGTGGAGAGCGGCATGACGCTCAAACTTCAGCCTGAACGGTTGGTACAGGCGCTCAAGGGCACCCTGTTCGCGAGCAGCGGCGATGAAGCGAAGCAACTGCTCACCGGTGTTCATTTGAAGTTCAACCAGCGGGCTCTAGAAGCTGCTGCCACCGATGGACACCGCCTTGCTGTACTCAATGTTGACGATGCTCTGCAGGATGCGGCCATCGCTGATGCCGTTGATGAACAGGGTTTCGCGGTGACCCTCCCCGCACGTTCTCTTCGAGAGGTCGAGCGTTTGATGGCGTCCTGGCGTTCCGATGAACCCGTCAGTTTGTTTTGTGATCGTGGCCAAGTGGTGTTTCTCGCTGCCGACCAGATGGTCACCAGTCGCACGCTGGAGGGCACGTATCCCAATTACGGCCAGTTGATTCCCGATGGTTTCAACCGCACCTTCGGGATGGATCGTCGTTCATTGATTGCAGCTCTGGAACGCATTGCTGTTCTTGCTGATCAACACAACAACGTCGTGAAATTCAGCAGTCAGCCTGAGGAGGGTGTTGTGTTGATCAGTGCTGATGCACAGGATGTGGGCAGCGGCTCGGAGTCACTACCAGCCAGCCTGGATGGTGATGCCATGCAGATTGCTTTCAATGTTCGCTATTTGCTGGATGGTCTCAAGGCCATGGGCTCTGATCGGATTGTTCTGCACTGCAATGCACCCACCACGCCGGCTGTGCTTCGTTCGGATGAAACGTCTGAAGCTTTCACGTATCTGGTAATGCCCGTCCAGATTCGTTCCTGATGTGTCTCTTCCGGATCAGCTTCTCCTCAGTGATCTTCTGAGTCATACCGTCCGTTGTGATCTGGGCTTGGATCACGGACCTGGGGTGATGGCCTGGATGCATCCGCCTGTGCATCGGTTGCTGGGTTGGGTCAGTCGACCGTCAGCTCTGCGTATGTCTCGCGATGTCTGGCGTTTGAACCAATGTTGTGGCTTTACGGATCAGCAGGTTTTTGTGCGCGGCGAACCGGCGGTCACCGATCAGGTGATGCTGGAACGCTTGCCGACTTTGATGGAGGCAACGTTGCTGGATCGTGATGGTGAACGAATTGGCAGCGTTGTTGATCTTGATTTCCGACCAGCGGACGGCGCGATTCTTCACTACCTGATCGCGCGCAGCGACCCGCGACTTCCAGGGAGTTCCCGCTGGCGTTTGGCTCCGGATCGCATCCTTGACCAGCAACCGGGTCAGATTCAAACCGCCCTGATGGGATTGGATGATTTGCCGATGGCCCGCGCCAGTGTCCGTCAGGACCTGCTCCAACGCACCCAACGTTGGCGGGACCAGTTGCGCGTCATGGGTGACCGGGCCGGCGATCGCCTGGAGGGTTGGTTGGAGGACTCGCCAATGGATGATCTGCGGCCAGAGCCCATCCGCTCTTCGCTAGGGGACGTCGAATCAGAGGCTGTCTCTGAGCCTGAATCTGAGGTCTGGGACGACGACAGCTGGGAGGAAACTCCGTCCCCCCGCCGCCGACAGGACGAAGACCCCTGGGTCTGACGGTCGGTCGGCAACACTGGGGGGAGGTGCTCCGCGATTCGTGGTTTCCTCCCCTGCGTACGACATAGCTGCAGCCCTGAAGCAGGAAGGGCTTAAGCCCAGTGACTGGGATGAGATCTGTCGGCGGCTCGGTCGAGAGCCGAACCGAGCTGAGTTGGGCATGTTCGGTGTGATGTGGTCCGAACATTGCTGCTACCGCAATTCCCGGCCCTTGCTGAGTGGTTTCCCCACTGAGGGACCGCGCATTTTGGTGGGACCTGGAGAAAATGCCGGCGTGGTCGATCTCGGTGGGGGCCACCGGTTGGCCTTCAAGATCGAAAGCCATAACCACCCCTCCGCCGTTGAACCCTTTCAGGGGGCGGCAACAGGGGTGGGCGGGATCCTGCGTGACATCTTCACGATGGGCGCGCGTCCGATCGCGCTGCTGAATGCCCTGCGCTTTGGTCCCCTTGAGGACTCCGCCAATGTTGGCCTGATGGAAGGTGTGGTTGCTGGCATTGCCCATTACGGCAATTGCGTCGGCGTGCCGACGGTGGGCGGTGAGGTGGCCTTTGACCCGTCCTATTCCGGCAATCCCCTGGTGAATGCCATGGCACTCGGTCTGATGGAGACCGAGGAGATCGTCAAATCCGGAGCGATCGGCGTTGGCAATCCCGTGGTTTATGTGGGCAGCACCACCGGCCGGGATGGCATGGGCGGAGCCAGCTTTGCCAGTGCTGAGCTGAGTGCCGATTCCTTGGATGATCGCCCCGCCGTTCAAGTGGGTGATCCGTTTCTGGAGAAAGGGCTGATCGAAGCTTGTCTTGAGGCCTTTGCCAGTGGTGATGTGGTGGCAGCGCAGGACATGGGTGCTGCTGGTCTCACCTGCAGCTGTTCGGAAATGGCCGCCAAAGGGGGTCTGGGGGTGGAGCTGGATCTGGACCGGGTTCCGGCCCGTGAAACCGGGATGACGGCTTACGAGTTTCTGTTGTCGGAATCCCAGGAACGGATGTTGTTCGTGGTCAAGGCCGGGCGGGAGGAGGCGCTGATGCAGCGGTTCCGTCGCTGGGGATTGCAGGCGGCGGTTGTGGGCAAGGTGCTCCAGGAACCGATTGTGCGGGTGTTGCACCACGGTGCTGTTGCTGCTGAGGTGCCCGCCACGGCTCTTGCCGATGACACCCCGATCGAAAAACATGCTCTGTTGCAGGAGCCCCCGGCGGATCTTCAGGCCCTCTGGCGTTGGACCGAGCAGGAGCTTCCTGAGTTGAGCGATGCAGCTGCAGCCCTGCTTCAGCTCCTGGATGATCCCACCATCGCGAGCAAGCACTGGGTTCACCGTCAGTACGACCAGCAGGTGTTGGCCAACACAGTGGTGTCATCCGGCGCAGCCGATGCCGCTGTGGTGCGGCTGAGACCTCAGCAGGGTGAAGGATCGATGGCTGTGTCCAACCGTGGTGTCGCCGCCACGGTGGACTGCCCCAACCGTTGGGTCGCTCTTGACCCCGAACGTGGTGCGCAGGCGGCCGTCGCTGAAGCAGCACGCAACCTGAGTTGTGTGGGGGCTGACCCCCTGGCGGTCACCGACAACCTCAATTTCCCCTCACCGGAAACGCCGAAGGGGTTCTGGCAGTTGGCCATGGCCTGTCGGGGGATTTCCGACGCCTGCCGCGCCCTCAATACCCCCGTTACGGGCGGCAATGTCTCCTTGTACAACGAGACCAAACAGGATGACGGCACGATGCAGCCGATTCATCCCACGCCGGTGATCGGCATGGTTGGTTGTGTGGACGACATCAGTCGTGTGACCGGTTTGGCTTGGCAGCAGCCCGGCGATTCAATCTTTCTCATCGGCGTTCCGCCGGATGATGTTGCAGATCCCAGCCTTGGTTTGGCGGGCAGTGCTTATCAGCAGCAGAGCCTCGGGTCTCTGGCAGGACGTCCGCCCCAGCCCGATCTCGTTGTCGAAGCCGCAGTGGGGCGTCTGGTTCGTGAGGCCATCGCTCAGGGTCTGCTGGCCTCCGCCCATGACTGCAGTGATGGTGGTCTCGCTGTGGCTTTGGTTGAATCTTGCATTGCCTCTGATCTCGGCATCAATGTGACCCTGACAACAGGTTCAGCGCGTTTGGATCGGGTGCTGTTCGCTGAAGGTGGCAGTCGCGTCATTGTGTCTGTGAACGCAGCCTGCCTCCCTGGCTGGGAACAGTTGATCGCAGCTCGTGCAGGACTCTCTGTCACCTCGCTTGGCAGCGTCACAGAGGAGCCTCATTTGATCATCCGATCTCAATCTGCTGTTCAGCTCGATCTTGAGGTTGAACGGTGTGCAGCTGTCTTCCGTGATGCGTTGCCCCGACGGATTCATTCGGAGTGATTGAGTCAGGCGTTTCCTGACGGCCGATTCTCTTCCTTTTCTCTCTGTCTACGGATTCATCATGTGCGGCATTATCGGCATGTTCTGTGTTGACTCAGTCAACCAACAGATCTACGACAATCTGCTTCTGCTTCAGCACCGTGGGCAGGATTCGGCTGGGATTGTCACGATGGACAATCACACCTTCCATGTGCACAAACAAAAGGGACGTGTGCGTGAAGCGTTTCGCACCCGAGACATGCGAAAGCTTTTGGGCAATGCTGGTATCGGTCATGTTCGCTATGCAACTCGTGGTGCTGCTGCTTCTGAAGAGGAAGTTCAGCCCTTTTATGTGAATGCTCCCTATGGCATCACCTTTGTTCATAACGGCAATCTCACCAACACTCTTCAGCTCGAGCAGGATCTATTCAGGATTGATCGTCGTCATACAAATTCCACGAGCGATACGGAGATGTTGCTCAATGTGTTGGCTACCGAGGTTCAATCTCAGCTCACGGGACGAGATCTCACGCCGGATCAGTTGTTTGATGCGGTGGCATCTCTGTATCACCGCGTTCAGGGCTCCTATGCGGCCATTGCTCTGATTGCGGGCCATGGAATGCTGGCATTCCGTGATCCCTATGGAATTCGTCCTCTGATTTTGGGTAGGCGTTTATCCGACCAGGGTCGGGAGGAGTGGATTGTCGCCAGTGAGTCGTTGGTGATTGAAAACAGTGGCTACGAGATAGTTCGCGATGTTGATCCTGGTGAGGCTGTATTTATCGACGTCGACGCCAACTTGCACCAGCGTCAGTGTGCAGATTCTCCTCGGTTGATTCCTTGTGCTTTTGAGTACGTCTATCTGGCACGGCCGGATTCTCTAATGAATGGTATTTCAGTCTATGAGTCGCGGTTAAGGATGGGCGATCGTCTTGCTAAAACGATTTCTGAAACATTACCGGCTGGTGATATCGATGTTGTGATGCCGATTCCGGATTCAGCGAGGCCGTCTGCGATGCAGGTCGCCAAGCAATTGGGTCTTGACTATCGCGAAGGTTTTTATAAGAACCGCTATGTCGGTCGAACCTTCATTATGCCTGGTCAGGCGGAACGAAAAAAATCAGTACGTCAGAAACTTAATGCCCTTGGTACTGAATTTGCCGGCAAGAATGTGTTGATTGTCGACGATTCTATTGTTCGTGGTACTACCTCTCGCGAAATTGTTCAGATGGCGCGTAGTGCCGGTGCTAATAAGGTGACATTTACATCAGCGGCTCCCCCTGTCCGCTACCCCAATGTTTATGGAATTAATATGCCGACCAGGGCGGAACTCCTTGCCCATGGTCGAACAATTGATGACATTTCAGATGTTCTTGGTGCTGATCATGTTGTTTATCAGACTGTTGAAAATTTACTGGAAAGTATTGTCGAAAATACCGACATCAAGGATCTAGAGATGTCTTGTTTTGATGGGCATTATGTAACTGGTGGTATTGATGAAGAGTATTTCAGGTGGTTGGAGCAGAATTGCAGCTCCTGATCAGTTGTGCAGTTGAATTGTGTTGATCACTTCAACGATTCTTTCGCCATTCTGAAGAGAAGTTTGTTGGCTTAATCTTTCTCCTGGTTGTGTGATGTTGATTTCGTTCGGATCCATGCGCCCGTGACGCTCTTTGCTTGTCCGCACTCCCACGAGTCCGGTTTGATCGCTGATACCGACAAGACGATCAGATTCGGTGTCAATTTCAACGGCCATGCTGCCGAGATCACCGCGTTGGTTGTATCGCAGGCCTGAGCAATCGATGCGGCCGATCAACCCTTGTTGGCTGATCAGCATGAGTGGTGTCTGTTCTGCGCAGACAGCTCCGATGATCTCTTCCCCTGGCAGCAATCGCATGGTCATGGGTCCCTGTGCCAATCGGCCCATTAATGGAAGGGAGTCCTCGGTGACCCGCAGACGCAAGAGCCGACCGATGTCGCTGATCAGAACCAGTGTTCCCTGGTCGCGGCAGATCACAGCACTGTTGAGCTCCACGCCTTCCTTCAATTTGAGAACGCTTGTGGCTCGACCGGAAAGGTCCACGACCTCGCTCAGAGGAATTCGTTTGAAGCGACCGTCGCTGCTGAGTAGGCCCAGACTGTGATCATCTGTGTTTTGGTGGGGCAGCGACAGAAGGGAGACGATGCGGTCTCCATCGAGGCCGGTGGGCAGGAAACGCCCGATCTGACCAGGCTGTTGTCCGGCAAATTCCCAGCGAACCTGGGCAATGCGGCCGCCGGCACTTACCGCCAGCAGTCTCGGTGGGGGTTCGATCGGCAGGATCACCTGTGCCGGAGACGGTGCGTCGCCAATCGGGCAAGGATCATTGAGATGGAGACGGCCCAGCACCTGAGGGGTGACGATTTTTACTTGTCCATCGGCTTGGATCAGCACCCGACCATCCCCAGGCAGTGCGGATAGTGCCTGCTGACGCAGGAGTTCTGTATTCGGGCGTTGGCTGGCTGCCCGTTCGGCCATCAGTGCATCGCCACCTTCCACGAGTCGGGTTCGACGGGGGGTGCTGAAGCGCTTCTTCAACTCCTTGAGTTCCGTCACCATTGCGTCCAGCAATTGATCCCGGTTGTCCAGGAGCAACTTGAGCCGTTGACGTTCCGCCCGCAGTTCATCCAGCTCCTGTCGCAGGCTTTCCTGCTCCAGTCCCGTCAGGCGCCGGAGGGGCATGGCCAACACTGCATCAGCCTGGCGTTCGCTGAGGTCGAGCCGCACCATCAAGCTCGCGCGGGCTGATGCAGCGTCATTGGCTTCTTGAATCATGGCGATCACGGCCTGAAGATTGTTCAGAGCCGTGATCAGTCCCTCTACGACCTCAAGCCTGTCTTCTGTCTTGCGGAGCGCATGACTGGTGCGTCGAATCAGGGTCAGTTCCCTGAAATCGAGAAAGGTCTGCAGCAGTTGGCGTAAGGAAAGCTGCTGGGGTTGTCCATCGACGAGGGCCAGCAGGATGGCTCCGAAGTTGCTTTGCAGAGCCGTTCGTCGTTGCAGATCCTTCAAAACCTTGTCTGGATCCGCATCACGGCGTAGTTCCACCACAACGCGCATGCCTTCCCGGTCGCTTTCGTCTCGGATATCGGCGATTCCACCGATCTTTCCGTCGTTGACGGACTCGGCCAGCTTTTCAATCCAGCCGGCCTTGCTGAGCTGGTACGGCAATTCCGTGACGACAACGGCATTGCGCTTGTGGCGCCCCTTGCCGGGTTGCACCTCTTCGGTGTGGGCGACGCCGCGCATCGGGATACTGCCGCGTCCACGCAGATAAGTGTCCTGTAGCCCCGAGCTGATCAGCACTTCACCGCCGGTTGGAAAGTCCGGCCCTGGGATCAGTTCCAGAAGTTTCTCGTCACTCAGTTCCGGCTTCCGGATCAGGGCGATCAGACCATCCACCACTTCTCCCAGATTGTGAGGCGGGATGCTGGTGGCCATGCCGACCGCGATGCCAGAGCAGCCGTTCAGCAGCAGGAAGGGGAGCTGAGCAGGAAGAACGGTTGGTTCCTGTTGGGATCCATCGAAGTTCGGCGCAAAATCAACCGTGTCTTCACCGATCTCCTCAAGCATCGCCTGGTGGGAGATGGGCGCCAGGCGGGTTTCGGTGTACCGCATCGCCGCCGGTGGGTCGTCGTCCACCGAGCCGAAATTGCCGTGGCCGTCAAGCAGTGGGTGACGGCTGGAGAAGGTCTGAACAAGCCGCACCAGGGCGTCATAAACCGCCTGATCACCGTGGGGGTGGTACTTGCCAAGCACGTCACCAACGACCCTCGCGCATTTGCGGTAAGGACGGTCTGGGGTGAGCCCCAGTTCCTGCATCGCGTAGAGGATGCGTCGTTGGACGGGCTTGAGACCATCGCGGGCATCGGGCAACGCCCGACCCACGATCACGCTCATCGCGTATTCGAGGTAGGAGCGCTGCATCTCCTGATGCAGTGCGATCGGTTGAACGCGCTCCTCAGCCATTCGGTCTGTCGATCTCCGACCGGAAGGCGCTCAGCCTACAGATGATCACTGGCTTTTCTTCCACGTTGCGTTGGCTTGGGCCCGTTCAACAATGTTGGTGAGCTCCGGCTCACCGAGCAATTGTGCCGTCGCTTCACGGATGCGACGACCCCAGAGCTGTTCCGCTTGGTGCAATGGCAAGACGTAGTTGGGGTTTTGGGCCAGTGCTGTTGATGCCAGCTGGATCGCTTCTGTCTGCTCACCCTGTTGGTGCAGAGCTGCGGCCAGCGCCAGCATGGGTTCTGCATTGGCCTCCAGCTTCAACACCCGGCGCCAGCGACGCACCGCTTCTTGATGCTGGCCTAGCTCATAGAGAACGAGCGCTTGGTTGTTCAGGGCTTCCCAGAACGCTGGTTTCAGTGCCGTGGCTTTTTCGAACGACTCCAGTGCCAGTGGCAGTTCGTTCTGCATGATCCTGGCGTTGCCGAGGTCGAAATAGGCAGCAGCATTCTCCGGATCCAATTGAAGTCCGCGGGCAATCAAAGGAACAGCGTCATCCGGTCGCTCTGCCCGCAGGGCGATCGCTGCTTCGGCAAACCAGAGGCCAGCTTTCTCGGGATTCAGTTCCTTGGCGCGGGCTAGAGACCTGCTTGCATCCTTGAGGTCGTTGTTGCGGAGTTGCGCCTCCGCCAGGATCGACCAGAACCGTTCGTCATTCGGATTGAGCCGAACCGCCAGAGCCGCGAGTCGAGCCGCATCTTTGGCCTGCCCTAGCTGCAGCAACTGCGCAGCAGTCCGTCCGATGCCGATCGATGAACCTTTGAGCTCCTCTTCGGTGGGTAGATAGATGTAGGGAATGAGGGCGTTGGCTGCCGGCGCGCCGAACCAACCGCCGAGGACCATCAGTGCAGCCGCCAGCGTTCGACTGAAGCGAATTCGACGCAGCACTGGATCGTTGTTGGAGTGGCTAAAGCGTAGGTGTGGGATCCGGTTGTGCTGCAGCGGCGTTGCGGCGCCACATCCAGGGTTTGATCCGCCGCAATGCCGACCCCCGCAGGTTCTCGTCCCAGAGCTTGTTATCCCAGTGCTGGACGTCGTTCCGGTGCAGGTTCAGCAGCCACGGGCGCGGCTGTACATCGGGATCGTTGCTGTGGGGCAGTGTCTGATGGTTCCAGGGGCAGACGTCTTGGCAGATGTCACACCCCGCCACCCATGGGCCAAGGGCAGCGCGAATGCTCTCTGGTAGAGCCTCCGCTCGGTTTTCGATTGTGTGAAAGGCCAGGCATCGCCTTGCATCCACCACAAAAGGTTCACGGATCGCATCCGTCGGGCAGGCATCCATGCAGGCGTTGCAGCGTCCACAGAGGCTTCGCGCTGGTGGGTCGGCGTCCAGGGGCTCCGTGGTCAGGAGATGGCCGATCACCATCCACGAGCCCCGTTGGGGGTGAATCAGATTGCTGTGCTTGCCGATCCAGCCCAGCCCCGCTTCCTCGGCCCAGGCCTTGTCCAGCAGCGGTGCAGCGTCAACACAGGCTCGCCAGCCACATTCGGGCCGCTGTTCCGATAGCCAACGACCGATCCTCCGGAGCCGTTGATCCACAACACGGTGGTAGTCCCGACCCCAGCCATAGCGGGCGACCTTGAGGGATCCGGGGGAGGGTTGGTCGTTGACGTAATAGTTGAGGCCAACGGCAAGCACGCTGGTGAGTCCTTCCAACAGAAGTGTTGGATCTCGACGTCGGGGGGCTGCCATCCAGGCCATGTCGGCCTGATGCCCATGGTCCAACCAACGCTGTAGGGCTTCCGTACGCAGCTGCAGCCGTGGACTTCCCGGGATCCTGGCAATCCCAACAGGATTAAAGCCCTCCTCGGCGGCGCGGCGCTTCAGGGCCTGACTCAACCACGTCTGTTGATCGGTGACATGCCCTTGCATCGACCTTAGTGTTGAGCGCTTATCAGCATCTTCTTCGTGACCGGCACCGAGACAGGACGATTTGCACCCTTGCTGCGGTGGCTCGGCTTGACCCTTGTGGTGATCCTCGTGTTGCAGATGGTGGCTGTTTTGGTGGGCGTCGACTGGAGCTCGGATGCTCCCCGCCCGCAGGTCACCGGTCCCCTGGTGGCCCTGGCTCCTCTGGGTTTTGCCGGTTTGCTGATCTGCCTGATTGGGTCCCGGCTGGATCACCCTCAGCAGCAGCGCAGCCCTCTGCGCTTGCTAGTCGCCGTTTTTTCAGCACTGTTAGCTCTCGGCATGGTGGTTGCTGTTCCCATTTCGATGGATGGTGGTGCAGGTGACGTTGCCCGTTTGCGCAATCTTGAGCAGGGCCGCGAAGCCCTGAAGGATGCCCGGGCCTTCCGCGCCGATGAAGCGCAGGTGACGTCCCTGGGTGAGCAGCTGGCCCAGGCTGGTCAACTCGCTGCGGATGCCACCGATGAGGACAAGTTGCGGGCTGCCGAAACGATGGTTGACGATCAGATCGCACAGATGGAGGCGCAACTCAAGACCGTTGAGGCCGGCCAGACACGCGAATCCAGGCAGAGGTTCATTGGCGGAACCATCAATGCTGTGGTCCTCGCCGTCGCTTTTGTGCTCCTTGCTTTCACGGCAGTGCTCTGACCGCTGGTTAGGTTGGTCAGACTTCATTCAAAGCTGGGCGCAGAGGCTCCTTGGTCCAGTCCAATCCCAGACCTGATCTGCCGCTGTCCGCAAGGCTTCGGCAGGATCTGAAGAACGACCTGATCGCAGGGTTGCTGGTGGTGATCCCACTCGCGACCACGATTTGGTTGTCAACAATCGTCAGTCGCTTTGTTCTGGCGTTCCTAACCTCGATCCCGAAGCAGTTCAATCCCTTCATCACCCTGAACCCACTGCTTCAGGATCTGATCAATCTGGCTCTCGGTCTCACGGTGCCTCTGATGGGCATCCTTCTGATCGGATTAATGGCCCGCAATATCGTTGGGCGCTGGCTGTTGGAGTTCGGTGAAGGCACCCTGAGCCGGATCCCTCTCGCTGGGTCGGTTTACAAGACCCTGAAGCAACTACTGGAAACCTTTCTTCGCGACAACTCCACCCGGTTCCGTCGAGTTGTTCTGGTGGAGTACCCAAGGGAGGGTTTATTCAGCGTCGGTTTTGTGACCGGTGAGGTGGGTCCCTCGCTTCAGTCCGATCTGAAGGAGCCTCTATTAAGTGTGTTCATTCCCACCGCTCCGAATCCAACCACCGGTTGGTACACCCTTGTTCCTGCGGGGTCCGTCCGGGAGCTTGAGATCAGTGTGGAAGAGGCCTTCCGAACGATCATTTCTGCTGGCATCGTCAACCCCGATGATCGGGAAGCACCCGTGAATCGAAGTTTCTCCAGCCTCATGGCCCAGTTGCGGGCTTCTGCATCTCCTTCCAGCTGAGTCATGGCGACACGATCTCTTTCACGCGAGCTAGCTCTGCTCGTGCTCGGCCAGGTGCCGGAACAGAAGTCAGCCTCAGTGGCTGATTTGGCCCTTGATTCCATCCTTGATCAGGCCCTCGACACCCTCACCCAGCATTGGCGCGAATCGCTCGATGCCAGTGCAGCAGAGCTGGAGCAGGCGCAGCAGTCATTGCTGGACAGCGAGTTGCAGCAGGGCGAAACCGGAACCCATGACGCTGTGCGCACCCATCTGCGCTCATCCTTGAGTGCCGCTGAACAGGTGCTGAACGGATTGTCCGCCAGCCTTGAGTTGCCTCGGCTGTTGTTGCTTGGGGACCAGGAGCAGATTCGCCGTGGTGCCATGGAGCGGGTTCAGAAGGTGCTGACCCAGCGCGAGGGCATCGACACACGGCTGGATCAGGTGATGGAGGGCTGGAGACTGACGCGTCTTCCGCGGATTGACCGCGACATCCTCCGGTTGGCTGTTGTTGATCTTGAAAGCCTGCGAACTCCAGCCCCGGTGGCGTTTAACGAAGCGGTTGAACTGGCCAACCGTTACAGCGATGAGCAGGGTCGCCGGATGATTAACGGTGTCTTGCGCCGGTTTCATGACGCTCAATCCAAAGCATCAGCCTGATGGTGTTCAACTGGTTCGAACGACAGGCTGAGGAGTCTCCGAAGCCAGAGCCGACGCCCACCCCGGCGCCTACATCGGAGCCGTCTCCTGCCCCGGCGCCCACGTCGGTTTCTTCTGAAGTTGCTGTCACACAACCAGAGCCGACCCCAGCTCCTGAAGTCAACGAGGAGGAAGACGAGGCCCTGGCTTGGGCCCGTGAGGCTTACGCCCGCCTGAAGGCACAGCAGCAGGCCGCGACGCCTCCAGCTGAAGCTGTCCCCCAGCCCACTCCTGAGCCGAGTCCCGAACCAACCCCGGCACCGGCACCGGTATCCCTACCGACTCCCTCCCCCCTACCGAGTCAGCCACCAACCCAGACGCCGTCCCCAGCACCAGCACAAGGGTTGTCGTTGCTGGAGCAAGCCGCGGCTCAACGCCAGCAGCGTCAGCAGGATCTGGACAACAGAGCCTTCGAGGCTCCCCCTGCACCCACTCCGGCACCAGCGCCCGAGCCCACCGTCGACTCGGACGAGCCGCAGCTGGGTGACTTTGATCAGGATTTCACCTGGTCGGCTGAGGTGCTTGCGGCCCAAGGGCGTCGTGTTGATCAGGTTTCCCTCGAGGAAATTGATTGGTTGGGTCGGCTTCGCCGCGGCCTTGAGAAGACCCGTCAGGGTTTTGTGACCGGTCTTCTCGAGAACCTTGGTGACGATCCGCTGACGCCTGAGGTTCTCGACGATCTCGAAACCTTGTTGTTGAGGGCTGATGCTGGCGTCCAGGCCACCGATCAGGTGCTGGATGCCTTGCGGCAGCGGATGAATCAGGAGGTGGTTGACCCTCAAGAAGGGATTCGCTTCCTCAAAGAACAGCTGCGTGGCCTGTTGGATGCCCCCATTCAGGCCAGTGGTGTTCCCCTTCTGGCTCCGGAACGGGATCGGCTCAATATCTGGTTGATGGTGGGGGTGAATGGCGTTGGCAAGACAACGACCCTTGGGAAATTGGCCAACCTGGCTGTTCGCAGCGGTTATTCGGCTCTGATTGCAGCTGCAGATACCTTCCGTGCTGCTGCTGTCCAGCAAGTTGAGATCTGGGGCGAGCGCAGCGATGTCCCCGTGGTGTCGAACCCCAGCAGCAATGCGGATCCAGCTGCCGTTGTGTTCGACGCCATCGGTGCGGCCCGTTCGCGGGGGTCGGATCTGCTGCTGGTGGACACGGCCGGACGGCTGCAGACCAAGCACAACCTGATGGAGGAACTCCAAAAAGTCAGGAAGATCATCGACCGTTTGGCGCCGGAGGCGAAGGTCGAATCGTTGCTGGTTCTTGATGCAAGCCAGGGTCAGAACGGGCTTCGTCAGGCCATGGCCTTTGCTCAGGCGGCCGGGCTCACTGGTGTTGTGATCACGAAACTGGACGGTACAGCCCGTGGCGGCGTGGCTTTGGCGGTGTCGTCTGAGGCTGGCTTGCCGATTCGTTTCATTGGCGCTGGTGAGGGGATTCGCGATTTGCGCCCCTTCAACAGTTTTGAATTCATTGAGGCTCTGCTGGCTGGACGCTGAAGCGTTGCTACCTTGCGGATCCCGGTGGTGCGAGGTTGAGCAGCAAGCCGCCCGGACGTCATCCCAGGCCCTCGCAGCGGACCGGGAATCCTTCGCCCCAGGCGATCGACTCGTTGCGTCAGCTTTTTGACAGCCTCAGCAGCGAACAGCGCCGCAACCAGGACCTGTTGGTCTCCTTGGGGTTTGCTCTGCGCAGCTTCACCAATCTCCAACGCTTTCTTGAGCTTGTGCCTGTCGTGGCCTCGCGTCTGGTGGGGGTTGAGGGTGCCCTGCTGGTTCCGTTTCAGACGGATGGTCGCCTCTGGCGTGATCAGTTGCAGGGCATTCCGGAGGAGCCTTCACAGGATCTGTTGCGGCGGCTGGCCGCTTTTGAACCTGGTTCTGCAGCAGGGTTTGGCAGCGACGACCAGCAGGTTCTGGCGCTTGATCGACTGGTCCAACGCTGCCTTCCTAAAGCGGGTCTGTTTGCAACGTCTGTGACGGCCCGTGGTCGGTCGCGGGGCCGCCTTTACGTCTATGCCCGCAACGGTTCATTGGTCTGGACCGAGGTGCATCGTCGGCATGTCCAGTTAGTGGCGGATCTCGCTGGTGTTGCGATCGAAAACGATCAGATGCTGCAGGATGCCCGCCGTCATGAGCGTGTCGACCGACAACTCAGCATCGGAGCAGAGATTCAGGCCCAGTTGTTGCCGGATCGGTGCCCCGTGATCGAGGGCGTCGACTTGGCTGCGCGGTGCCGTCCTGCTTTTCAGGTGGGCGGTGACTACTACGACTTCATTCCCACCCGTCCTGAACTGATCGGCCGTCGTCGAGAGCGGGGGCGCTGGGCGCTGGTGATGGGAGATGTCATGGGCAAAGGCGTTCCTGCCGGGCTGCTGATGACGATGTTGCGGGGGATGCTGCGTGCTGAGGTTCTCAGTGGGCTGCCGCCGGACCGGATTCTTCATGACCTCAATCAGCTGGCTCAAGAGGACCTCGCGCAATCCCACCGGTTTGTGACGCTGTTTTATTCCGATCTGGATCCGCGCACGTTGCGGTTGCGCTACGCCAACGCGGCCCATAACCCTCCCTTGCTCTGGCGTGCTGAACGACGGGTGATCATGCGGCTGGATGCCGCAGGGTTGCTGATCGGTCTTCAGCCTGAGGCTGAGTTTGCCCTTGGTGAGGTTCGGCTCGAACCGGGAGACGTGTTGCTCTATTACACCGATGGCGTGACGGAAGCACCGGGGATCACCGGAGATCGTTTTGATGAGGCGCGGCTGATTCGTGCCCTTGAAACGGCATGTCGCAGTGGTCAGGGGGCGCAGGGAATTCTTGAAAGCTTGTTTGAACGTTTGGATCGATTTGTGGGTTCGGATCGCCAGCTGGAGGATGACGCTTCCCTTGTGGTGCTGAAAGTTCCGGAAGCGGTCACGTTGCCGAGCGTGCAGGGACGGTCAATCGCCTGACAAGCTGAGGAAATCGATGGATGAACTGATGGCTGGTGGGGTGACCGGTGGTGCTGCAGGGACCTGGAGCGATCGTTTTGAGCAGGGTTTGCATCCCTTCATCGAGGCGTTCAATGCCTCCATCGGTTTTGACCTGACGTTGCTTCAGGAGGATCTGGATGGATCGATCGCCCATGCCCGGATGTTGGCTGGCGCGGGAGTGATCACCGAGGCGGAAGCTGAGCAACTGGTGGAGGGCCTTGAGACAGTTCGTGCCGAGGCGGCGTTCGGCAGTTTTCAGCCCGGTTTGGCGGATGAGGATGTTCACTTCGCTGTGGAACGTCGCCTCATTGCTCTGTTGGGTCCAGTGGGCAAGAAGCTGCACACCGGACGCAGCCGCAACGATCAGGTCGGTACCGATTTACGGCTCTGGTTGCGGCGACGGCTGGATGGTCTGGATCAGGATCTGCAGCGGCTGCAGGGCGCGCTGCTGACCCAGGCGGATCGTCATCGCCGCACGATGATCCCCGGGTACACCCATCTGCAGCGGGCGCAACCGCTCTGTCTCGCCCATCACCTCCTCGCCTACGTCGAGATGTTGGAGCGCGACCGTGAGCGGCTCCAGGATGTGCGGAAACGTGTGAACATCTGCCCGCTTGGGGCTGCTGCACTGGCGGGTACACCGGTGCCGATTGATCGCCAGCGCACGGCGAAGGAACTGGGTTTCTCAGCGGTTTACGCCAACAGCCTTGATGCCGTCAGCGATCGTGATTTCTGCGTTGAGTTCTCTGCTGCTGCGTCCCTGGTGATGGTGCATCTGAGCCGTCTGGCGGAGGAGGTGATCGCCTGGGCGTCGGAGGAATTCGGTTTTGTGCGTCTCAGTGACCGTTGCGCCACCGGCAGCAGCCTTATGCCTCAGAAGAAAAATCCAGATGTTCCCGAATTGGTGCGGGGCAAAACCGGTCGTGTCTTCGGGCACCTACAGGGGTTGTTAACCATGATCAAGGGTCTTCCACTGGCCTACAACAAGGATTTTCAGGAAGACAAGGAGGCCCTGTTTGATGCCTTCCGCACAACGCGTGATTGTGTTGAGGCGATGGCGATTTTGTTTGAGGAAGGCCTTGATTTCAGAGTTGAGCGCCTTAATGAAGCGGTGGAGCAGGACTTTTCCAATGCGACCGATGTGGCCGACTATCTGGTGTCTCGTGGTGTTCCATTTCGCGAGGCCTATCAATTGGTTGGCGCCGTTGTTCGGCGTTGTCTCGAGCAGGGTTGTTTGTTGCGTGACCTTGATCTGAGTGCCTGGAAGGAACTTCATCCGGCCTTTGAGGCGGATCTGCATGACGCCCTGGCTCCCCGGGCGGTTGTGGCTGCTCGTCGCAGTGAAGGGGGAACGGGATTTGAGCGTGTTGATGAACAGCTTCAGCGCTGGTTACAGCGTTACAACGGAAGTCAAGCGGTGGGATGACTCTCCCCCATAAACGGGTCTACGCTTAAACAGCCAGGGGTATGTCACTTCGTTCCGGAGTCATGGCCCGATGGCAATATTCCAGGCCTCTTCGGTCCACTGTTTCGTACCCGGTCCACGCAAAACGTGAGCATTTTTGTCGGCAACCTTCCCTTCCGCGCTGAGCAGGAAGATGTGATTGAACTGTTTGCCCAGTTCGGTGAAGTGTCTAACTGTGCGTTGCCCCTCGAGCGGGATACAGGCCGCAAGCGTGGTTTTGCGTTCATCGAGATGGCGGATGAGTCCACCGAAGATGCAGCGATTGAAGGTCTTCAGGGTGCAGAACTGATGGGCCGTCCTCTTCGGATCAACAAAGCTGAACCCCGGGGCAGTGCTCCCCGTCGTGGCGGCGGTGGAGGTGGCTACGGCGGCGGTGGAGGTGGCTACGGCGGCGGTGGAGGTGGAGGTGGCGGTGGCGGCTACGGCGGCGGTGGCGGCTACGGCGGCGGCGGTGGCGGTGGTGGTGATCGCCCCTCCGGAGCTCGCGGCTGGGAGGATCGCAGCTATGGAGCCCGCGATAACAACAGTGGAGAAGGCAATGCCTACGACGAAGGCCGCAGCCGTCGTCGCCGTGGATCCTCCAGTGGTGGTGATGACTATTCCGGTTACGGCGGAGCTCAGGGCTGACGCCAGTCGTTGATCAGAGTCCTGCGTCCTTGAGCTGTTGCCCGGCGTGGACCAGGACACTGAGGTCGGCTCCGGGTCGCTGGGCTTTCTCTCCCAGCTCCCGGCGCCAGTGCCGGGCACCACGGACGCCTTCCACGAGCTGCACAAGGTGACGGCAAAGGTCCCATAAACGTCCTCCTCGCTCCAGATGAGCGGCCGCATGGGGAAGCAGGCCGTTCACGACGTCTGACGCCAGGATCTGGCGTTCCTCTTCTCCGAAGATCAAGGCATCGACGCTGGTCCAGCGCAGGGGATGGCTGTAAGCGGCTCGCCCCACCATGGCGCCATCGCACCCTTCCAGCGCCAAAAGGCAGTCTTCGGGTGACTCCAGCCCTCCATTGAGTTCAATCACCAGATCAGGTCGGCGCTGCTTTAGGGCATGCACGCGGTCATGCCTGAGCGCAGGAATCGTTCGGTTCTGCTTGGGATCCAGGCCCTCCAGCCAGGCCTTACGGGCATGAACAGCGAAGCGGCTGGCCCCTGCCAGCGCCACACGATCCACAAAGTTCGTCAGCAACGCGTCGCTGTCGAGGTCGTCAATGCCAATCCGATGCTTCACGGTCACGGGGAGTCCCCCCGCGTCGACCATGGCTTCCACGCAGCGGGCGACCAGATCCGGTTCCGCCATTAGACAGGCTCCGAAATTGCCGGCCTGTACCTTCTGACTGGGACAGCCCACATTGAGGTTGATCTCGTCGTAGCCCCAGTCCTGAGCCAGTCGTGCGGCTTCGGCCAACAGTGCTGGATCGTCGCCGCCTACCTGCAGTGCGATCGGATGTTCAACAGGATCGAAATCCAGCAGCTTGTTGCGTCGCTTGCTGTGGTGCAGCGCCTGGGCCACGACCATTTCGCTGTAGAGCAGAGCTCTGCGGCTGATCTGCCGCATCAGCACCCGGAAGTGGCGGTCGGTGCAGTCGAGCATCGGTGCGACGCTGAATCGGAAGGCACCTGTGATGTCCGCTGTGGCGACGGTGTTCATGGATCCATGCTGCCTTCCGGTGAAGGCCCACTCCGGCTAGAACCAGTTCTGTTCATCTGGTGATGATGTCCTTCAGTAGCTTCGCCGTCTCGAGACGATCGCTTCTGGTTGCGGTGTCCGCAGGACTGGTGGGCTCACTCTGGAGAACGCGGCAGGTGCTGGCGGCGTCAAAGGCTGATGATCCCCAATGGGATCTGTCAGAGGAAGCCTGGCGTCAGAGGTTGTCTCCCGCGGCTTACAACGTGCTTCGTGACGAGGGAACTGAACGGCCCTTCACCAGTCCCCTGAACAACGAGAAGAGGGCGGGGACCTATTACTGCGCCGGTTGTGATCTCGCCCTATTTTCCTCTGAGGCGAAGTTCGACAGCGGCACCGGCTGGCCCAGCTTCTGGCAGCCCCTGGATGGGGCCATCGCCACGAAAGTAGATTTCAAATTGATCCTGCCGCGCACGGAATACCACTGCAGCCGCTGCGGTGGGCACCAGGGCCACGTGTTCAATGACGGACCTCGACCCACCGGCAAGCGCTACTGCAACAACGGTGTCGCCCTCCGCTTCCAGCCCGCTTGATCTGATCGTCGTTGGCGGTGGACCTGCCGGATACATGGCAGCGATCACAGCTGCCGAGCAGGGGGTTCAGCGGGTGCTGGTGCTTGAAGGCACCCCTGAGCCTCTCCAGAAGGTTCGCATCAGCGGCGGCGGTCGCTGCAATGTGACCCATGCCTGCTGGGACCCCCGTGAACTGGCCACCCATTACCCCCGAGGCAGTCGACCCTTGCGGGGTCCCTTCAGTCGCTTCGCTTGCGGGGATGCGATTGCTTGGTTTGACGAGCATGGGCTCACGCTGGTGGAGGAACCCGATGGACGGATGTTCCCGCAGCAGAACCGTTCTGAGGCGGTGATTCAGTGCCTGCAGAAGGCGGCTCGGGCATCGGGTGTTCAGCTGCAAATCAAGGCGATGGTCCAACAGGTGCGCGTTCACCCCGAGGGTGGCTTTGTGCTCGAGGGCCGCGGCCTGGAGCCTTTGCATGCACGCTGCTTGATGCTGGCCACGGGGGGGCATCCCAGTGGTCGAAAACTGGCGGAGGCCCTCGGCCACCAGGTGGTGCCGCCGGTGCCATCGCTGTTCAGCCTCACGCTGCAGGCGCCGGCCCTGACGGCCTGCAGTGGCATTGCCATCGATGATGTGGGTCTTGATCTGAAACTGGGCACCGAGCGTTTCCGCCAGACCGGGCGGGTGTTGATCACCCACCGCGGTCTGAGTGGTCCGGCCACGCTCCGCCTCTCAGCCTTTGCCGCCAGGGCACTGCATCAGAGCCGATACAAGGGTGAGCTGAAGCTGGATTGGAGTGCTGGGTTGGGACGATCAGGAGTGACCGAGCGGTTTCACCAATGGCGGCAGGAGCAGGCCCGGCGAACCCTTTCAGCAGCGAAGCCGTTCGAGCATCTGCCGCGGCGGTTGTGGCACGCCTTTCTGACCATCGCTGGGGTGGAGGCTGATCGCCGTTGGGCCGATCTGCCGATCAAGGCGGAGCGTCAATTGGTGGAGATCCTCTGCGCGCAGAGTTTGTTCATACAGGGGCGTGGGCCGTTCGGGGAGGAGTTCGTCACCGCCGGAGGTGTCGCTTTGGGGGACGTCAACCTGGCCACGATGGAGAGCCGCCGCTGCCCAGGTCTCTATCTGGCTGGTGAACTGCTGGATGTGGACGGGGTGACAGGTGGTTTCAACTTTCAGGCCTGCTGGAGCGGCGGTTGGTTGGCGGGCCAGGCGATGGGCGTCGCGCTCACTGAATCTGATCAAACACGGTGAACATCGGCAGGTACATCGCCAGCAGGATGGACCCCACGATGCCGCCCACCACCACAATCATTGCGGGCTCGAGCATTGAGGTGAGCGCCTTGACCATGGCTCCGACTTCATCTTCGTAGAAGTCCGCCACCTTGCTGAGCATCTTGTCCATCTCACCGGTCTCCTCGCCGATGGCCAGCATGTTCAGCGCCATATCCGGCAGCACCTTGTGGCGGATCAGCGCATTGCTGAGGAGCACCCCTTCTTGAACCATTCCCCGCGAGGCAAGGATGGCATCGGAAATGATTGAGTTGCCGGCGGTTTCGCTTGAGATCTCCATCGACATCAGGATCGGTACGCCGGCTCGCGTGAGCGAACTGAAGATCCGGCAGAACTGAGCTGTCGCCGTCATCAGAATCAGTTCGCCGAAGAGCGGAAGTTTCAGCACCAGGCGATCGATCGTCCGACGGCCTTTGTGGGTTGCGTAGAACCGGCCCAATAGCCAGATCGCCAGCAGGATCATCCCTGCGGCATAAAGCGCGACGGAAGAGCGCAGCAGTTCGCTCAGATCAACGAGCAGTTGGGTGAAGGCCGGCAGCTCGGCGCCCAAGTCTTCGAAGATCCCCGCAAAGGTCGGGATCAAAAAAATGGTCATGCCCAGGAACACCAGGATGGCGATCACCAGCACCGCCACGGGATAGCCCAAGGCTCCCTTGATTTGGTTCTGAAGTTTCGCGTTGTCCTCGAGCAATTTGGCTAGTCGCTTAAGGGCTTCATCCAGCACACCACCTGCTTCCCCGGCTTCCACCATGGCAATGGTGAGCTGGTCAAACACCTTGCTGTTGGCCCTCATGGCCGTTCCCATCGCCACGCCTTGATTGACGTCTGAGCTCAGTTCGCTCAATGCCCTTCGGAACAAAGGCAGCTTCTGCTGAGTCGCCATTAAGTCAAGGCCTCGAACGATCGGAACTCCTGCATCCACAAGTGCTGAGAGTTTGCTCGCCCAAATTGCCTTTTCCTTGACTCCTGGAGGTCGTTCAAAAAGACGTTCAAGCGACTGCATTGCTGATCCTTTCTTTTCAGCACGTTGTGTCTTGGTTTTTGATTCAGGAAGAATTGATGTTGTTGCTTCTTTCTTGTCAATTTTTGTTGATCTTGTCTGTCTTTGTGCTGGTTCAAGTTTGAGCACGTGTTGGCCACGTCGACGCAACTCTCGGCGTGCGGCAATTTCGCTTGTCGCGCTTATTTCAATCGTTGTTTTTGTGCCATTTTTGAGCTGACAAGTGGCGATATAGTCACGTTCTCTTGGTTGAACGAAGCCGGACGTGTTGGACCTGCTGATCTGAACGTCAAGGGGTTTGAATCCGCGTCTTCTTAAATAGTTTTTTGCATTCAGCGGTGATTTTGATTCAACGATCAGATCCTCAATCGTTCCATCCGCTTTTTCGATTTTGACGTTGAAGGTTGGCATTTCAAGCTTCAGTTCGTCAGCAGGCGTTCAAGTTCTGATGGTTTGGAGGCTTTGCCCACGGCTTCCGCTTTGGAGACACTCCCTTGATTGACGAGGTCAGCCAAAGCTTTTTCCAGCGTTTGCATGCCCTGTTCTCCGCCGGTCTGAATCTGTGAGTACAGCTGTGCCGTTTTCCCCTCGCGGATCAGGTTGGCGGTGGCGGGGGTGTTGATCAGGATTTCCTGCGCCATCACCCGACCAAACTGTCCGTCTGCAGGGTTCTGACGTCGGCAGAGGGTTTGGGAAAACACAGCCACCAAGCTGCCCGAGAGCTGCACACGGATCTGCGTTTGTTGTTCCGGTGGGAAAACGTCGACCATGCGGTCCACGGTCTGGGCCGCGGAGCTGGTGTGAAGGGTGCCGAAGACGAGATGTCCGGTTTCGGCAGCACTCACGGCCAGTTGAATGGTCTCCAGATCCCGCATCTCACCCACCAGGATCACGTCTGGGTCTTCCCGCAGGGCGGCGCGCAAGGCGTTGGCAAAGCTACGGGTGTCTTCGTTCAGCTGGCGTTGGTGCACCAGGCTTTTGTCGCTCTGGTACACGAATTCGATCGGGTCTTCGATCGTGAGGATGTGTTCGCTGCGGGTGTGGTTGATGTGATCAAGTAGTGCCGCCAGGGTGGTGGTCTTTCCGGATCCGGTGGGACCGGTCACCAGCACGAGCCCCCGGGGCCGCGCGCTGGTTTCCAGCACCACTGGTGGAAGGTTGAGCAATTCAACGCTGGGAATCTTGCTGCCGAGGGCTCGAAGGCAGGCCGCATAGCTGCCTTTCTGTCGATAGACATTGACGCGGAAGCGTGCAACGCCCTTCAGGCCGTAGGCGCAGTCCAGTTCCCAAGTCTGTTCCAGCGTTTTGCGCTGGCTGTTGTTGAGCATCGAGAAGATCAGCTTGTTGCAGTCCTCCTCGGCCAGCGGCCGATCCGTCATCGGCCGAAGCTCGCCGCTGAAGCGGCCATAGGGCGGCTGGCCGGTCGCGAGGTGAAGATCGCTTCCTCCGCCCTTCACCAGTTGTTCCATCAGGTCTTCGATCATCAGATCCATGACCGGCTCCTCAGTGGCGTGGTGTCAGGCAATAAGGGCACTCGAGCCAGCCTTCTTGCAGACCGGCTCCGCATCCTTCACAAGTCATTGTGCTGAGGGCACGGGCCCTGCGCTCGGATTCCAGTCCGGAATCCGTCAATACCATGCGCCCCACCTCTTCCAGCGTTGTTTCGCCCTTTCGCACCAGTTCGAGGCTGTAGCCCAGCAGGCTCACCATCCCTGATTCAAGGGCCAGCTGTCGGATTACATCAGTGCTGGCGCCTCTGGAGATGGCAGTGGCCATGTCGTCCTGGATGCGCAGTACCTCGTAGACGCCGACACGTCCTTTGTAGCCGCTTCCCTTGCAGTGGGAGCAGACCTGTTCGCCGGGGCCGTGATGGTGAGCCTTGAAGAAGGTGACTTGGGTTTCACGCCTCGCCATCAGCCCGAAGCGCCCCAGCTCCTGCTCTCCGGGTTGGTAGGGCTCGCGGCAGTGGGGGCAGACCCGTCTCAGCAAACGCTGGGAGACGATCCCGCTGAGAGACGCCGACACCATGAAAGGCTCTACGCCCATTTCGTCCAGTCGCGCAATGGTGCTCGGCGCATCGTTGGCATGCAGGGTGCTGAGCACTAGGTGACCGGTGAGTGCTGCCTCAATAGCGGTTTTGGCTGTTTCCAGATCACGGGTTTCTCCCACCAGCAGAACGTCCGGGTCTTGGCGCATGAAGGCCCGTAGTGCCGTGGCGAAATCGAAGCCCTTCTCACGGTTCACCTGGCATTGGGTGATGCCTGGCAGGGTGTATTCGATCGGGTCTTCCACCGTGGAGATGTTGATGCCGGGATCGTTGCGCTCGGCCAGAAGTGAATAAAGCGTGGTGGACTTGCCGGATCCTGTTGGCCCGGTGACCAGGATCATTCCGAAGGGCTTGGAGCCCAGATCCCTAACCAGTGCCAAGGCGTCGGGATCACTGATCAGTTTGTCCAAGCCCAGCTGTGTTGCACCGCTGTCCAGCAGGCGCAAACAGACCTTTTCGCCGAAGCGGCTGGGCAGCGTGTTGACCCGGAAATCAACCACCCGATCGCGGTATTTGCGGCGAATGCGTCCGTCCTGGGCTTGACGTCGCTCGGCGATGTCCAGATCCGCCAGGATCTTGAAACGGGATGTCACCGCGGGAATGAGCCGACTGGGGAGCGGTTCGACGTATTGCTGAAGCACCCCGTCCTGGCGGAACCGCAGACGCAGACCCTTCTGTTGTGGTTCCACGTGGATGTCGCTGGCATTGATCGACATCGCTTGCAGCAGGATTCGGTCCACAAGGGTCACCACCGGCGAAGCTTCCGCATCCTTCAGCCTCGTCTCTAGGTCAATGGCATTTTGGGCTTGCTGGCTCTCCTCTCCCTCATCGTTCTCCAGCACCCCATCGGTGTTGAATCCCTCCAGAAAGGATTCAGTGCTGATTTCTTCAGTGCTTGTTTGTGGAGGCCCGGCGGTGTCCGCAGGAGCAGACGCATGAGCCTCTTTGATCTGCGGAGGTGTCGAATCGCTTTGCGGCGACGGGTTCACGTCTGCATGCAAGGCCCGCTGCAGATCAGCTTCGATGGCTGGGTGCAGGCGGATCGTGCGGTGTTGTTCCGGCAGCTGATCGATCAGGTGTTGCCATTCCTGGTCTCGCCACTGGCTGGGAATCGCAATGTCGAGGTTGTCAGCATTGATTGCGATCGGCATGGCCTGGAGCACGCGCCACTGGTCCGCCTGCACATCCGGTAAGGCGTTATCCAGCAGGCTGCGGCTTGCCAGCAACTGGTCCGGCCCCGGAACAGGCTGCTGCAGCAACAGTTCAAGCGCAAAACGCTGCCGCGCCGTGTCGCCGGCATCAGGGGTGGGCAGCGTCAGAGTCATGGGTTGCGGCCGAGGTGCGGGCTTCCGCAGCTTGTGGGAGGTGAGCGTTGCCCTTCAACATGTCTAGACAGCAATCCCTGAGCGGTCAGCATGAGCGGCGACGCCTCCACCCCAGAGCAGGATCAGACCGTTGAGTCCGGTGCTGTTCCAGCCACCCCGGAGTCAACTCCGGATGCGTCAGAGGCAACCTCCGATCAGGCACCCGCAGCTGTTGATCCGGCGGATCGGATGCAGCAACTCGAGCAGGAGTTGACCACGCTGAAGCAGGAGCACGAGACGCTCAATGGCCAATATGTGCGCATTGCGGCGGACTTCGACAACTTCCGCAAGCGACAGAGCCGCGATCAGGACGACATGCGTCAGCAGCTGGTCTGTTCGACCCTCACGGAAATTCTTCCGGTCGTCGACAACTTCGAGCGGGCCCGTCAGCAGCTCAATCCTGAAGGTGAGGAAGCTCAAGCTCTGCACCGCAGTTACCAGGGTCTGTACAAGCAACTGGTGGATGTGCTGAAGCAGCAAGGCGTGGCACGGATGGAGGTGGTCGGCCAGGAGTTCGACCCGAACCTGCATGAGGCCGTGTTGCGAGAAGAAAGCAGTGAGTTCGCTGAGGATGTGGTGTGTGAAGAGCTCCAGCGTGGTTACCACCGCGATGGTCGTGTGCTGCGCCACGCGATGGTGAAGGTGTCGATGGGTCCAGGACCGTCAGATGCAGCGCCGGCTGAGGCCGCACCGGATCAGACGGCGGAGGAGGCCTGATGGCCGACTTCTATGACCTGCTCGGCGTCAATCGGGATGTGGATCCCGACAGCCTCAAGCAGGCTTATCGCCGCATGGCGCGTCAGTACCACCCCGACATCAACAAAGATCCCGGTGCTGAGGACCGTTTCAAGGAAATTGGTCGTGCCTACGAAGTGCTGAGTGATCCGCAGACCCGTGCCCGTTACGACCAGTTCGGTGAAGCCGGTCTTGGTGGTGCGGCTGGCTCCCCGGACATGGGGGACATGGGCGGGTTCGCTGATCTGTTCGAAACGTTTTTCCAGGGATTCGGTGGACCCGGCGGAGCCGGTGGTGGTCGGCCACGGCGTCAGGGCCCCCAGCAGGGCGATGATCTTCGTTACGACCTAACGATCGATTTCGAGCAGGCGGTTTTCGGCCAAGAGCAGGAGATCAAGATCCCGCATCAGGAGACCTGCGACACCTGCGGCGGCAGTGGTGCCAAGGCGGGTAGTGGGCCTACCACTTGCGGAACCTGCGGTGGTGTTGGGCAGGTGCGCCGTGCCACTCGGACCCCCTTCGGCAGCTTCACCCAGGTCGCCGAATGTCCCACGTGTGGTGGGACGGGCCAGGTGATTGCGGATCCCTGCGGATCCTGTGGTGGCCAGGGTGTCAAACAGGTGCGCAAGAAGCTGCGGATCAACATTCCTGCCGGGGTGGACACCGGAACTCGGCTTCGGGTCTCGGGCGAAGGCAATGCGGGACCCCGGGGAGGCCCGTCCGGTGACCTTTACGTCTTCCTGACCGTCCGCAATCACCCACGCCTCCAGCGGGATGGCTTGAACATATTTTCGGAGGTGAAGGTCAGCTACCTCCAGGCGATTCTCGGCGACACGATCGAGGTGGAAACCGTGGATGGAACCAAGGAGCTGAACATCCCTGCCGGCACGCAGCCCGGCACCGTGCTCACCCTGCCGAATCACGGCATTCCCAAACTTGGCAATCCGGTGGCGCGGGGTGACCAGCGCGTGACGGTCACCGTCGATCTGCCGAAGCGGCTCAGCGATACGGAGCGGGATCTGCTGGAACAGCTGGCGGGTCACCATTCCGCTCGTGGTAAGCAGCACCACCACCACAACAGTGGATTATTCGCTCGCTTGTTTGGTCAGAAGGGATGAGCAGGCGTTCCCTGGATTTGCGGGGAACGCCCTGTCCGGTGAATTTCATTCGCTGCAAGCTCACCCTCGAGCAGATGAGCTCCGGTGACTGTCTTGAGGTCTGTCTCGACAGGGGCGAGCCCGAGGCCATGGTCCTGCCGGGATTAAGGGATGCCGGTCATCGTGTCCAGTGTGTTGATCAAACGCCAGATGCAGTCACCATCGAGGTGATCTGTGGTGGCTGACACCAGCAGCTCCGTGGCTTCGGGGATTGTGGTGGCGCTTCAGGCCAATTACCTGGAAGTCGAGCTGGATGCTGCCCCTGCCGGATACCCAGGGCGACTGCTCTGCACGCGCCGCACCCGATTGACCCATCGGGGGGAAGCGGTCTATGTGGGTGATCGGGTTTGCATCGAGGCGATTGACCCGGGCCAGGCCCGCGCTGTTGTGGCCGACGTGGAGCCACGCCATAGCTTTCTGTCACGGCCACCGGTGGCCAATGTCTCGATGGTGGCTGTGGTGTTGGCTGTAGACCAGCCCAGTTTTGATCCTGATCAGGCCAGTCGCTTCCTGTTGACGGCGGAACGCACGGGGCTGGACGTGATCCTTCTGCTCACCAAGACAGATCTCATTTCAGCTGCAGCTCTTGAGCGGCTCGTGACCCGTTTGAAGGGGTGGGGGTATGACCCTCTGGCGCTCTGCAGTACCTCCGGAATGGGTATGGATGCCCTAAGGCAACGCTTGGCTGGCGCAGAGCTGTCGGTGCTCTGTGGGCCCTCCGGGGTGGGCAAAAGCAGCCTGCTCAACCATCTGCGTCCTGATCTTCAACTTCGTACGGCTGCGGTGTCTGGACGCTTGCAGCGTGGTCGCCACACCACCCGCCACGTGGAGCTGTTTCCTCTGGGGCCAAGCGCGAGGGTGGCCGATACCCCCGGTTTCAACCGTCCTGATCTGCCGGATGATCCGCAGGAACTGGCGATCCTGTTTCCGGAGCTCCGGCAGCAACTTGATCCCTGGCCCTGCAGGTTTCGCGATTGCTTGCATCGCGGCGAGCCCGGCTGCGGCGTCTCCAGCGAATGGGAGCGCTATCCCCTCTACAAGGCTGCGTTGATTGAGCAGAGCAGCCTCAGCCGCCCATCCCGGGGAGGTTGAGGTTCAGGCCACCGGTGAGTTCCTCCATCCGGCCCTTCATCGTGGCGGTGGATTGCTCATAGGCCGCTTGCAGGGCTTCTAGGGTCGCCGCTTCGCTCGCTTGTTGACCCTCCTGCAGCAGGGCAGGGTCCAGCCGAACCCGCAGTGGTTGTTGGTTGCCCGATAGCCAGACACTGGCGCGCCCATCGTTGCTCTGGCCTTCGATCTCCATTCCGTCCAGTTCGTCCTGCAGAGCCTGAGCGTTCTGCTGAATCTCCTGGGCCTTTTTGAAGGCTTCGGTGAGTTGACCGAAATTTGGGAGTCCGAACCCTGCCATGGCGATCCTGTGGGAGTCGGAAGGCTAAGTCGCGGAAGCGAATCCCAGGCGTTTCACTTCGGGGTGAAGACGGATTCCATGCTCGGCTTCGACACGATCCTGCACCAGCTGGATCAGCCGGGCGATGTCATCGGCCTGGGCGTGGTCGGTATTCACGATGAAATTGGCGTGCATGGTTGAGATTTCTGCGCCGCCGATGCGTGTTCCCTTCAGCCCCTGCTCTTCGATCAGCCGTCCGGCCTTGAGAGGTTCGGGATTGCGGAAAACGCTGCCGCAGCTGGGCTGTTGATAGGGCTGTGTGGTGGTGCGATGGCTGAGGTTCGCGCTGGTAACGCGTTTCAGTTCGTTTGGATCGTGACCTGGTTCAAGGCGGAACCGCGCTGACAACACAACAAGGTCGTCGTCCTGGAGACGGCTGTGGCGGTAGGCGAAGTCCAATTGATCGCTCCGAAGCTCAAAGCAGTCGCCCCCATCCAGGGGCATGACCCGCACCGATTCCAACCACTCCGCCGTACAGCCCCCCTGGGCTCCTGCATTCATGACAGCGGCACCGCCTGCGGTGCCTGGGATGCCAACCGACCATTCGAGGCCGTGCAGTCCAGCGCGAGCAGCCCGTCGCGCCAGCGATGGGATCGGTTCACCGGCGAGTACCTCAACGGTCCCATCGGTTTCATCGAGTTGCAGCCCCTGAAGTTTGCGAAGACAGAGTGAGAGCCCTGGCAGGCCGTCATCGTGAATCAGCAGATTCGACCCAGCACCGATGATGCGGCAGGGCATGCCCTGTTGCGTGGCCCATTGGATCCAGGCCTGGGTTTCGTCAAGGCTGACGGGTTCCGCAAGCCATTCGGCGGCTCCTCCCACCCGCCAGGTGGTGAACTCCGCAAGGCTGACTCCGGCCTGGGGCAGGCGGGCATCGCACTGGCTCATGACGTCAGCCTTGACCACAGTCCATTCACATCGCCAGCACCCATCGCCAGGACGAGATCCTGTTCGCGGCTGTGCTGCATGACCAGGTCGGTGAGTTCATCGAGGTTGTCCGCGACGGCGATTTGTAGATCAGGCTTCATGTTGCGGATCCGTTCCGCCAGGGCGTTGCTGCAAATGCCTTGCAGGGGTTGCTCCCCTGCCGAGTAGACGGGGGCCAGCAGGAGCAGATCACAGTTCTGCAGTGCCTGGGCAAACCCATCGAGGAACTGCTGGGTGCGGCTGTAGCGATGGGGCTGGAACACCGCCAGCACGCGCTGAGGTGCTGTGGGAAGCGGACTGCGACCACTGCTCACCATCAGGTGAGCCATCTCCAGGGTTGCCTTCACTTCACTGGGGTGGTGGGCGTAGTCGTCAACGATGTGACGCCCCTTCCAGGTGCCCCGAAGATCAAATCGGCGGCCCGGTGCTTTCAGGCCAGCGAGTCCCTTCACTAACTGATCGAAGGGGAGTCCCTCCATGCGGCAGGCAGCCAGGGCGCCTGTTGCATTGCTCAGGTTGTGCAGCCCGGCCATCGGCAGGGTGAAGTCGCCGATGGGGCGGCCCGATTCGTAGAAACGCGCCACGCAGCGATCTCCCTCAAGGCTCAGAGGCAGGGCGGCGAAGTCAACGGATTCAGCGCTTTGGTTGGACCACCAGGCGTTCGGCTGGAAGTGTTCTTGCAGGATCGGACAGTCGTGATTGGCCAGCACGCGATCGCAACCGTTCGCGAAGCGTTGCAGGGTTGAAATCAGGTCGTCGAGACTGGTGTAGTGATCGGTGTGATCCAGCTCCAAGTTGGTGATCACGCCCAGGCTTGGGCTGAACTTCACCAAGGATCCGTCGGATTCATCCGCCTCAGCCACAAGCAGTTTCCCCTGGCCGGCGTGGCCATTGCTGCCCAGACGGGGGACGATGCCACCAATGACAGCGGTCGGGTCTTGATCGGCTTCCAGCAGCAAGGTGGTGATCAACGTGCTGGTGGTGGTCTTGCCGTGGCTGCCGGCCACAGCGATCGAGGGTTGCTGCTCAATCAGAGCCGCCAGAAGATCGGAGCGATGCCAGATCTCTAGGCCGATCTGACGGGCACGTTGGAGCTCAGGATTGCTGTCGGGGATGGCTGTACTGATCACCACCACAGGGGAACAAGCGATCGTCGAACCCGTGACGGCGTCAATGCAGGCCTCGTCCTGCTGGCTGAAAACCTTCACCCCGAGGGTTTTCAGTTGTTGTGTTGTTGCGTTATCTCGCGGGTCTGAGCCGCTGACTGGATGACCGCGGTCGACCAGGATCCGGGCCAAGGCCGACATGCCAATTCCGCCGACACCGATGAAGTGGACTGGTGTCTGACGGTCGAGCAGGCGCGGCAACTGAGGGCTTCGATCTGGGGAAAGATAGGCCAGTTGTTGCCGCTTGTCTGCCGATCTGAGGGACGGATCGAGCCGATTCAATCGAGGCAAAACAAGGTATTTCTGCCGATTTCTGTATGATCTGCGGCCAAAACCCCTGCGCGGCTTTGCCGCTTCTTCCATGACCCTGCGCGTTGCGATCAATGGATTCGGCCGGATCGGTCGCAATGTTCTGCGGGGTTGGATCAGCCGTGGCGCTGACACCGGCCTGGAAATCGTGGGAATGAACTCCACCTCCGACCCTGCCACCAGCGCTCACCTGCTGACCTACGACTCAATCCTTGGTCGTCTGGACCCTTCCGTGGACATCAAGACCACGGACACCTCGATGTTCGTCAACGGCAAGGAGATCAAGTTCTTCGCTGACCGCAATCCCCTCAACTGCCCCTGGAAAGAGTGGGGAGTTGACCTGGTGATTGAGTCCACGGGTGTGTTCAACACCGATGAGAAGTCCAGCATGCACATCCAGGCTGGTGCCAAAAAGGTGATCCTCACCGCTCCTGGCAAGGGTGACGGCGTCGGCACCTTCGTGGTGGGCGTCAACGACGACCAGTACCGCCATGAGGACTGGGACATCCTGAGCAACGCCAGCTGCACCACCAACTGCCTGGCTCCGATCGTCAAAGTTCTGGATCAGAACTTCGGCATGGAGTGGGGGCTGATGACCACCATTCACAGCTACACCGGTGACCAGCGAATTCTCGACAACAGCCACCGAGACCTGCGCCGTGCCCGTGCTGCTGCCCTGAATATGGTTCCCACCACAACGGGTGCTGCCAAGGCTGTGGCCCTGGTTTATCCCGAAGTGAAGGGCAGGCTCACCGGCTTCGCCATGCGCGTTCCTACTCCGAACGTGTCGGCTGTTGACCTCACCTTTGGAACATCGAAGGGAGCTTCCGTTGAGCAAGTAAAAGCCGTGATGAAGGAGGCTTCTGAGAACGGCATGAAGGGGATCATCAAGTACAGCGACTTGCCCCTGGTCTCCACCGACTACGCCGGCACCAACGAGTCCACCATTTTCGATGCCGACCTCACCTATGCCATGGGTGACAAGGCTGTGAAGATCCTGGCCTGGTACGACAACGAGTGGGGCTACAGCCAGCGTGTTGTTGACCTCGCCGAGGTGGTGGCCAAGAACTGGAAGTGATCGGCATCTGACCGCTCATCTCTCTTGCAATCCCTCCAGCAATGGGGGGATTTTTGTTCAGGTGCCTCCGCTTAGGGCAGGTCGTTCAGGGCTGGCTGAAGTGATCAAATCCGCCTTCGTCCACTCGCTCATGGTTGTGGGCCCAGCGGATGATGCCCGCTTCTTCATTGATCTGGCCGAAGCGTCGGCTGTTGGGGATGCATTGCTCCCAGACGTCGGCCCAGGCCTCGGGAAGGCTCAGCACCAGCTCAAAATCCTCCCCTCCGGAGAGGCACCAATCCGTCCATGGAGGCCCCTCAGGCCAGCCTTCGGCCATGGGCAGCCGGTCGTTCCACAGGACTGCCCCACAGCCGCTGCTGCAGCAGAGTCCTGCGACGGCTGACAGAAGTCCATCGCTGCTGTCGGTGCCCCCGGCCCGCCAGGGCAGATGCTCCGGTTTGCAGGCCAGCAGCTGGTGGACGTCGTCCAGCCGAGGTGCCGGTCGCCGGTGTCTTGCGATCGCTGTGTCCTGCAAGGTCGCTGTCAGAGCGATGTCACGGACGCTGGGGTCGTTTTGCAGCAGGGCGAGACCCAGCCGGCTCAGACCATGGGGACCACTGCTGACGAGCACATCACCGGGGCGGGCGGCGTTGCGATGCAGACGCAGTGGTCCGAGACGGCCCAGGGCTGTGATGGAGAGCAGCCTTTGCTCCCCCCTAGAGCAGTCACCGCCCAGCAGGATGCCGCCGTACTGCCCCAATGCGGCACTGATGCCCTCGTACACCCCGTCCACCCAGTCCCAGCGGGTGCGACCTGGGGCAACAAGAGCCACCGTGATTCCCTCGACTTCGACGGCACCACTTGCTGCCAGGTCGGACAGATTGGCGGCAACGGCCCGCCAACCAACGTCCATTGCGCTCGTGGTCGCATCGCTGAAATGGATGCCGTCCACAAGAACGTCGGTGTTGATCAACAGGGGCCTGGCGTCGGAGGCCAGGGCCGCCGTGTCGTCACTGAGCTGATCGGGCGGAGCGAAGCGTGCCAGCCGCCTGAGCAGCTCCGCCTCACTCAGCTCCGCCAGGGTTGGGCTCATGCGTGGGCTTTGAGCTGCTCCGCTCCCTCGATCACCTTCACGGAAGTGATCGTGTCATCGGTGCCCAATTCCTCGAGAACATCGAATCCATCCACCACATAGCCAAAGGCTGCATTGCGGCCATCCACGAGGTTCAGACCAGCAGGGGTGAGCTCCGCCTCGTAGAGAAACATGAAGAACTGCGAGGATCCGTCGTCGAGGGCCTGGTCTGAATGGGCCCAGCCAAGGGTGCCCAGGGTTGCGAACGGGAGGGTCGGCGTCGCCTTGAACAGGCCCACGTCCTCAAAGGTTTCGTTGTAGATCGTGTCGTCTTCACCGGGCACCCGGATCTCCAGGGGCACATGCCGTTCCTGCTTTGTCTTCGGATCTACGTAGCCG
>Ga0189289_10257_pt1 | contig 37062 bp, 33 predicted proteins | sample UW106minimetaG_FD_130313 | JGI IMG/M metagenome (GOLD analysis project Ga0189289, IMG submission 130313) | Marine microbial communities from the Costa Rica Dome - UW106 mini metaG | ecosystem: Environmental > Aquatic > Marine > Oceanic > Photic zone | place: Costa Rica: the Eastern Pacific...
CAGTAAAATTATCAAATATATTAGAGAGGTTTTAATTAGCTCTTGAGTATGCCCCATGGTTTGCTCAACAAGTTTTGAGCTTAATTCGTCGGCTTTATTGGTAAGTAATTCCCTTTCTCTAGCTATAATTTTATCTAACGCTCTTCTTTCACTTATTAAAAACTCAATTAATTTCTTTCTTTCTTCAGATAAATGCTCTAACGATGTATTCATATTCTGGTCAATTCTCCAGTTAAAACTATTTAATTGCCCTTGAAGTTTATTTAAAGCATCATCAATAAGAACCGGTGATTTTTCTGCTAGCTCTACTAATTTACTAAATTTTACGTCTAAGCTATCTGCAAGTATTTTAATTTGTGTTGTATCAATTCCTTTTTCTTTTAAAAATAATTCTGTATTCCATCGTAAGCTTTTTCCAGTATTATCGGATGTATAGGTAATTCTATTGGATAGATCATTAACGACTTCTGATAATGAACCTACAGTTTCAATTGCCAAGCTATCAGGAATATTCTTAAAATCGAAATAAGATTCTCTTATTGATCTGTGGTCTAAGTTTAGATCGTATACAGGATTAGATTTAGCATATGCTTCTACAAAGTCTTTATGTTTATTAAACTCTTTTGACGGAAGCACCATGCTAGCAATCTTCTCGATTTGCCTGAGATTGTCCTTAGATATATTTATTGGGATGTTGTTATAAGGTGTAAACATTTTTTTAGTAGAGTCGCTTTGAAAAAAATCCTTTACGGCAACACTAATCGACCAACAATCTAAAAGAGCGAGCTTGGGAGATGTTTGAAACCCAACTTGTCTTAGAGATCTTAAGGTATTAATTTTCCATTTTAAGGCATTTTTCTGTATTTCAATGTCACTGCTAATCTCAAGAAGGCTGTCAGCGCCTTTTTCTACTCTTTCTGATGCTGTTTTTATGTATTCTTGAGTTAGTAAGCGCGTGTTCAATTCTAATTGTGAAAGTGGCTTTTGTTCACTCTCAATTTTAACCAAAGAACATGAATTAAATATTATAAACACTATGAGAGTTACGCTTTGCGACAAATACTTTTTCATTGTAAAAACTTTAAATATGTCAGAATTGATAATCAATTAACTTTCTTTAATTATAACATTACATTACTATTTCCAATATAAAGGAGTAGTTTAAAATCATCTCTTATGAGAAATTGTCTGCTAAAATACCTTAGGCAATGCATTAGGTTTTTTTATCGTTAAATGGATTTTGATTGTTCTTTTTGATAATAGGTTGATTTCTACCGGTAAGGTGATCAACGAGTTTTGATATTTGACCTTTAGAATTTTTCTTTATTTGACTGGGTATTGTTGTCAAACTTCCATCGCGTGCAGCTATGTATCCTGGCGATAATATTTCAACTCCAGCTTCGTCAAAAATATCCAAAATATGTTTATGTATATCAGAATATATTACCGGTATCTTTTTGTACTCTTTTGTATGTGCATTTAATTCATAAGCTACGTAGAAGTCATCCAAACTGGTTTGTAGAACGAAAGGACTAGGATCTTTCATTAAAAATGGTGTTCGATTTGCTGCTTCTAATAATAGCGCATTGGCTTTCTTCCAAGAAACGTCATAACCTAAGGTAATCGTTGTGTGTAAAATGATGCTCCCCGTTTCGTGACTAGAATAATTTATAATATTTCCTGTTAAAATATTGGCATTTGGTATTGTAACATCTTCATTTTTTGTGGTCCTTAGATGTGTTACTAGTATTGTTTTATCAATCACATCTCCAATTATATTATCAATTTTAACCCGATCACCAATTTGAAAAGGACGCATATATGTGATAACAACACCAGCAATAATATTTGCAATGGCAGAGGTAGATCCAAAAGAAATAATTGCACCAATAAAAATAGACACTCCCTGAAAGGCACTTGACCCTGAGCCAGGAAGATAAGGGAAAATTAAAACAAGAGCTAATGCATAAACAAATAGCGATAATAACTTCCCTGTCGGTCTGGCCCAATCTTTATGAAAGTTATTGATTTTTAACTTGCCTAATTCGACATCTATGGTAATGGCCCTTACCACTCTTGCTACATATCGCGCGGTACTTGCAATAACAATTATGAAAAATAGAGATGGTATAAAATTTATAATACCATTGAACACGTATATTACGGGCTCTTCGATATATTGATAGAATTTTTCAACTAAATTTTGAGATAAAGGGAAAAAACTAAAAAGAAAAGGTGCGCCAATAAAAAGAACAATAGCAATAGATATTAAACGTAAAACACTAACAAGGAAAACAAATATATTTTTTGAATTACCAGGAATAAAATATTTGAGTAAATGCCCTCGACCACTCAAGAACTTTTTTTCAATTTTCATCATCCTTAAATTCATCTTATTAAAAAATAAATTGATTAATTTAATTATTCCATACAGGATCAATAATGACAGAAAAAAGAGAGCAATTCTTTTTATCCATTCCTTTGTGCTTAAATCAGTTGCTCTTGAAAAGCCAGCTTGAATTTTATCTAATCTCAATTGGGAAAGTTCTTTTAAGGTCATATCTTCAAAAGAGGCGTCCGAAGCAGTGATGATCATTAGAACATTATTATTTAATTTCAATTCGACATAATTATTTAAAGGTACAATTGAAAAACTGTCCAAAAGTTTGTTATAATTCTCTTTGAAACCGCCCAAACGACTGTTTATATCAACAGCTCTAAGTATAGCTGGATAATCTCCAGGAGAATTTTTTATGTAAAATAATGTGTCAGAGTCAATTATTATCGGGGCGGATTCTAATAGATTTGGTTTAATTGATAAACTATCATTATGAGTTGGTTTTAAGTTCAAGATTTCTTGTCCCTCAATATGAAAAGAACTTAAAATAAATGCCAAAGAACATATAAGCTTGAATATATATATTGCCTTATTCATTGTGATTTCGCTAATTTAAATTGCTCGTTTTTAGTTCAGAATTATGTTATTGATCTTAGAATGAGTAGCATCGATTTCAATTGTATTGATATCAATGGTTAATTTAAGAAAATATTTGGCATTAATTTCTAAATTACTCATTCTCATCACTAAATCGAAGTAAGAAAGTTATCACTAAAGTTGGTAGGGGAATGCGAAGCACTATTTTGACACCTCACGAAAACGGTTGTTATAATATACTAATATCCATAGGTGTAAGCCGATTAGTACCATTTATTAATCCAGGTTAAACGAGATACACACACCATTAATTCACTAATACAAAACCATTACGATTTAAGACAAGGCCCTATTACTGGTCGAATCTAAGTATATATCGTTGAAGTATTGACTGACTAAAGTTTTAAATAGTATTATGAATAACTTTAAATTTTAATTAAAACAATAAGGATCGTGAAGAAGTATTATATGCATACTAATTTCTTTAGGTCAATAGAATAGTTAGAGTGCATCTCAATTCTGGAAATCAAAAAGGGGATAAGACATTTTTTCAAGTGAAAATAAGTTCTACTTTATTAGCCGAATAGTGCACTAAGCTTTAATTCTGTCGTAATCATTAAGGTATCAAATGGATGTTTAAATGAATTAAATTTAAACAACTAAGCTTACTTTTTAGCAGTCGTCAATTAGAATCTTGGGTACTATCATCATCTTCAAGGAGGCCGTAAGTAAGTAAAAATTTAGGGTAGGATCCTGAGTTTTGTGGATCATTTGGATTTGATGTTATGATTCTGATATTTGAAATAGGGTACTCTTCTTTAATGTAATTTTTAACAAGGTTCAAAATTGAGGATCTTCTTTGTTTAAATAAACTATCAATTGGTTGATTAAGTGTGAGTGCTTTAATACCTTGATTAAAATTTAATGAATCGTTGCCAACTTTATTTAATACGTATGTATTGAAATCAGCGTCATTTTTTAGATAGTCTTTACCCGTTTCTTGCAAGAATGTATTGCCTATAAGCTCCTTAGCTAAAGCTTCTTTGTATAGGAGGGAATCCACATAATATGTCATCGTTATTTTGAGAGAGTCTTTACGTTTTTCTAAGGCTATTAATTTAGAGAGTTGTCTTTTGTGCTTTTGACTGAGTATGGTATCTCTATAGGTAAAATTTATCTCTTCTAATTCCTTTGGGTCTCCACCAACTAAACCTACTAAAAAATTAACAGGTGCAGCAACAGTTTTTCCTATAACATTTTTAAAAGTTTTCCATATAATAGGACCTATATCTGTACTAGGATCCTTGAGGTCACCTCGTACAGGAATATCGAGCTCTACGTCGCCATTTTTATCTGTTAAAAGAAAAAAGGCAAACTTCAGTGGAAGGTCATAAAGCCCTCCCTTTGAATTTTCAAGAGAGGCATTCTTTACTATTAATTTATTTTGGCTATCAATTTCTCCATTTGTTAATTTAGATTTAGAAAAGTAATACATGTCCCCTTTTAAAATGCGATGACCCGTATAGTAATTAGTATAAATATTAAGATCTTCCAGCAGAAAGTTTTGAATATCAAAATCCAAGGTGGAGTTCATTAGATTATTAGGATCGATACCTATATCTGATTTTAAGGTTCCTCGATTATTAAGGAGCATGGTAGCATAAATATCAATCCATTTGCTAGTGCTAGTAATGCTATCCGAATCAATTTCAATAGCACTTAAATTATAGTTAAAAGGTTCACCGGTTAAATTGTCCGTATAGTCAAGGACGCCATCAGTTAATCTTAATTTATTTATGGAATATTGAACACTTTTTTCTGTTTGTTTCTTTAAACTATCTGTTGTAACATTAGTAGTCGTAGTTTCGTCTACCTTAAAAATTTTGGCAAAATTATTGGAAACTGAATCTAATTTAAAAAAAGCATAAGAATTGTCAATGTTTAATGAATTCAATTCATAATTTTCATTGAAATAATCAATAATCTTTATGTCTGTACTAATTTTGTCGGCACCTAAGAACTTTTTGCTATTGGCATCTAGCATTTGGAACTTCTGTATGTCTAAGTTTCCTGATACAATGGACTTAAGGATATCATTTGTATTTCCATTAATTGAAACATCAGCGTTCAGTGAGCCATTAAAATCATTAATTTCTGCATATTGCGCCACATAGTCATAAAAGGGGTGAAGGGCTAGATTTGATAAAGTTATTGATGTATTAAATTCACCATTAACTGGATTTATCCTCACAGTAGATTCAAAATAACCACCATTTTCAAAATTGAATTGTATATCAGCATTACTCTTTTCCTCTTGATCCCAACTGATATTAGGAATGGTAAACGAGATATTATCAATAGAAGTTTCTTTGTTAACATTTTGATCATCAAAAACAAATTTCGAGTCCTTTACCTCAATGTTTGAAAAATTATATTTGAAAGGATCAGAATCCTCTCTGATTGTAGTGTCTCGTTCTTCGTCATTTGCAAGAGCAACCAAATCGTCAAAATTAAATTCTGAACGCTTCATTATAACTTTCGCCATAAAACCTTTTAAGTAAAATTGTTCTATTTCCAATGTATTACTTATCAGTTTTAATGGCTCTAAATTTAAAATTAGAGTATCCACACTAGCAAAGACTTCAGTATCATTTTTTTCAAAAAGCTTGAAATCATAAACTTTAATAACACTGGTAAAATAGTTATACTTTAAACTACTTATTTCAGTTTTTCTACCAATTAATTCCTCGCTGTTATTAACTATATATCTTTTTACTAAAGAAGGGGCTAAAATCATAAATATTACCAGTAGCAAAATGAACCCTACACTTATTTTCTTTAGAGTACTCCATTGACTAGGATGCATTAAGTTTGAAATATTCATAAAATGGATTTTAGTCAACTTTTAGGCATTCTATAATTGCCACACCGTCTTTATCAAATAATGTTAACTTAAGGCTTTCTCTTTTAAAAGATCGTACGTCTGATATGTTGGTATTAAAAGCGTTTGGGATTGTCATATCCAAGCACAATTTCTTGGTACTCATTATTGGACCAAATTTCATCATTGATTCATTTAAAATCTCAATTGATCCTCTGAAATTATTGCAACCATCGTTACCCATAATTTGCATCGATTTTATAGAAATTTCAAGTTGAGGTATTTGAAGTGTTGATTTGTCAATAGTCAATTCTCCTATACGTGTTACAGCCCAAATATCATTTAAAAAATATTTTTTATCTCTTTCTTTACTAATTGTCTTTACTAAAGTATATTTTAATTTGGATTTATCCGCGGGTGATGTATTTTCATTCAACTCATCAATTGTAAGTTCAATATGATAAATAAAACCAGGTTCAAAATCAAAACCTTCAATACGATCATAAAAATTCTCCCATGCACCAGTTTCAGAGCGTTTTATTTGTAGACATTGCATAGGGCCTACACCAGCACAATCAATCTTTGAGCTATTGATCCAAAAAAATGCAGTTTCTGTTTTCATATCAGATTTACAAGATATAATAACAATAGAAATAAAAAGACAGCAATAGAATAATTTCTTCATAATTAAGGTTCTGGTTTAATGATAATATTATTTTTAATCAAGTAATCAACCAAATTATCAGCATAAATCTTGCTTCCACCAGATACCGATCTTGGATTTGTAACAGAGGACTGACCCTTCCAGACCATCGCATTTATTTCTATATTATTCACGGTTAGATCATACAAATTTGATTCAATAACATATTCTATATTTTGCTCGTAATAACCGGGTGAATACACGCGGTTGTAATTGGTATAGATATGACGGCCATATCTATAGTACCCAGTTGGATAGATATAAGAACTTCCTGGGATAAAATCAGTTCTATCCTTAATATTAACAAGACTAATTCCTATAGCCGCATCGCAACCGTAGGATTTAAGATTGGAAGCTATTTGATCAGTGTTCCAATCAGATTTTGGTGCATTTACAGGCAAAAAACTTGTAATACTTGCTATAGCTTCGACACCTTGTTCTTTTAGGTCTGATACAATTTTATTCTCAAGAGCGTTTCTTACCGCCTGATCTTTACTAACAACAACAACTCCTATTTTATTAAACTTTTTTCCTTTATAAGAGTTTTTCGTCCATGTATAGTCCATGGTTGGTGCACAACTACAAAAGAAGCATAAAATAAACACGTAAATCAAATTTTTCATACTAAGTATTTTATCTTAAAACATATAATTAATGATATTATCAATCTAATTCATAGAACGTATTTTTTACTATCTAAGTTTATACTTTAAACTTTAAAATAAGTGATTTCCTAGAATTAAAGAGCATCGAAATATTTTTATTCTTTCCAGCTAGGTGAATCGACTACACGCCGATTTTAAATAGTATAGGTCATTATAAAGTAAACTTTTTCATTGTTAATAAAATAAACTAGTCCCATTTAAAATGTGCAAATAGTAATTATTTTATTAAGATTAAGGCTCGATTAGTTCGACTTTTGTAACGATATAATTTGTGTCACCTAGCCATGGCATTGTCTTATAACGCTCCCTATAATATACTTTTACTTTTTTGCCTTCATAAGGTGTAAATTCATCAGCTAATGCTCCATCTAAAACAGTAAAGGACCAAATATTTCCTTCTAAGCCTTCCATCGTACTCACACCACCAAGATTTAATTCACCTTCAATAGTCTTAAATACAACACCTTTTTTAGAGACTTTTATTAGATTTCCAGAACGTGTACCCTCAGAATAGGTCCATGAGCAAATCCAAAGAATTGCACAAAAGACAATGACGCTAATTAATAGAAAGCGAAATAAAATAGTTTTTAATCGACTTTTAATTGTTTTTTCTTTCATAAAAATAGTGTTGCACCGATTCTAAACGTATTAATATCATTGGTGAAATTAGGAAAATAACCAGCATTTACTTTAAACTTATTAGGTGTTATCATATAATTGAAATTAAATTCACCACTCCAAATTGTATCTGATAAAAAAGTAACGATAGGATTAATAAAAAGAAAAGCTCGTTGGTTAAAACTCACACTCATATTGGTTTGTAAATTGATACCATTTTGAGACTTACCAGAATAATCATTTGGTTCAGTGACATGCACATAACCTATCCCAGGAAACATACCAATTTTTGGAGAAACAACATAACCAGCCACAACTCCTGCGGATAGTGACCAAACATCGGCGCCAAGACCATTTGAAAATGAACCTGTTGGTATAGTAATATCTGCATACGGCGCAATAGCTATCAAACGCTCAGTAATATTTCTTTTTAGGGCATGAAAATAACGCACCCTAGTATCTGACATCCCAAATTTTTTAGTGCCTTCATTATACAATAGTGGAATTTCAACTAACAGCAAGTTGTCAGGGTCAAAGGCATACTGTACATTAATGCGTGTACCATATAAATCACTACTGTTTTGATGTGCTTGATACTCAAATGCTCCATTTATTTGTGTGTATAAGTTTGTTGGTTTTGAAGCATCAACAGTCATGGTGGTATCGCTATTTTGAGCACCTATAATAAGACCTAGCAGACCTCCAAAAAATGTAATAAAAATTTTTTTCATTTGTTAATATTTAGTTTGTTATGATTTAATGTACAAGTTTATTCACGTCCAAGTAATTGTATTTTAGCTCGTTTAGTGATAACCATATTACCTATGGCTTCATAGATTAGACCAATCTTGTTTGGGGTTTTATCCTTGTTTATTAAAAAGGTAAAGGAACTCATTCCCTTAGAGATAAGACCAGTGCCATTTGGTTTTTTTTCATCCTCTGTATTGTCTTTATAGTAGACAACGATCTTTTTAAGTTTTAAGGTACCTTGAGTACATTTAATTTTAAACTTTTTAATATTTTTCTCGTCGCCTCTAAGGTTGATAATATCTTCATCTTGTTTAAAGGTTACATCCTTTGTCCCTAGAATTTTCCATTCATCATTTTGAGATGTAACATTTGAAGTTATAAAAAATAGTGAAACTATAAATAGTATTTGGCGAATCATTTTTATGGAATAAGGTCAAAGTCTAAAATTTCTTTCTCATTTTGTAAGTTGACGTACACTTTTGTCCTATACTTTTTTCCATCTTCTAGTACCATATCAAATTTGTAGTTCTTTCCACTAACTATTTGACTTGAAGCATTTGTGATTTCTTTCAAAGGACTTGTAATGTTATTTTCATTAAGTACATAAGATGCAAGTTCTTTTATTAATGGTGTAATTTCTGTAGCACTAAACCCACCTACTACCTGGTTTGCTTTATTCGTTACGTTTTCTTTTTCTGTTGCTGTATTATTATTTTCAATTTTCGATGAGCTTGCCTGATCAGTATCTTTACATTGGATAAACAGGAGGCATAATATTAGAATGACTAAGTTTGATTTCATAGTTTTAATTTAAAATTTGAATGATAGTTTTATAATTAGTGAGATTGAATTTTAAAGGTTCGAATTTTGTCAGCCACTCAATATTTGTGTCTGATGATGCATTTAAAAATGCCGTATTTCGCCCAATCTGCTTCCAATGCACTATCGATTGTTGCCTAGTGACCTTTACATACAGGTAAACACAGCAAGAGTCTGCACAGCCATATAAAGGAGAAATATGTGTCTGGCCCTCTATCGGCAATGGCGATTGTAAGAATTTATCCTTACTATGATATAGGTCAGATAGTGTTCTGCCTAGATAGAGTATAAATGATTCTTTAAAACGTCCTTTTGCAAACAATTCGTTATAGTCTGTTTTTAAAGTTTTCTGTAATGATATACCATCAATAAATATGTCGTCTACCATAACTTGACTTTGGGCAATGGGATAGGCAACTTTTCTAACGCTTAACTCTTGAATGCTATTTGACATCGTATATTAGAGGCTTACTTCTTAATCTAAAAAGTAAGCCCTTTTTTATTTATTGTAAATGGCCTTACCACCTTTATAGGTGGCAATAACATTTAGATTTTCTAATTCTAGTGGGTCGATTTTTAGCGGATTTTTATCTAAGATCACAAAATCAGCAACTTTTCCCTTTTCTATAGTACCTTTAGTAGCTTCTTCAAAATGTTGGTAAGCTGCCCAATCTGTTAGAGCTTTGAGACCTTGATATGCCGTAACACGTTCATCAGGTCCTATAATAGCGCCACTTCGCGACTTTCTCGTTACTGTTGCAGAAAGAACTCTTATGGAACTAGGTAACGCAACAGGGGCATCGTGATGACTTGTAAATTTAAGTCCTTTTTTTAATGCGGTATTTGTAGGCGATATTTTGTAAGCACGCTCTTTTCCTAATACTGAATTTACGTGATAATCTCCCCAGTAAAACGTATGCATCGGGAAAAATGAAGGCCATATTTTTTCCTCCACAAAACTATCTAATTGATCTTCTCTAGCGGTTTGAGCATGGATGATAATAGTTCTACGATCATCATTACCAAATTCGGTATTTGCTTTTTTTACAGCTTTAATGTATTGGTCAATGGCAGAGTCACCATTGCAATGTGCCATAATTTGGAGGTTATTTTCATAGGCATCAGCAACATGCTTATAGGCTTCCTCATCGCTCATACTTTCATACCCGTGATAATCTTTTGATTCTCCACTAGGTACAATATGATACGGATGAGACAACCATGCGGTTTTTCCTTGCGGTGATCCGTCAAGATTTAATTTAACGCCACCCACTCTGTACTTATTGGTATACGTTTGTCCTTGGTATTTAGAATTTGCACCCTTTCTGTTACTCAGTATATCTACATACGATACAACATCTAATATTAAAGCATTATTTTCTGCTGCTCGTTCCATAGTGGCCGAACCATCTGGTGTACTGCGCCCTTCTTGCGCAGTTGTATAACCAAATGATGCGTAAAGTTCCTGTCCTTTTACAAGCATATCATCTTGTAATTCTGGTGTAATGTTTGGAAGGACTCCAGTTAATAAAACCATAAAATGAGCCACTTCTTCCAAGACACCATTAGGTTCATTACTTCCATCTACACGTCTTATTTTACCTCCTTTTGGATCTTCCGTCTCAGCGGTATATTTTACCAATTCGAGTCCTTTTGAATTTACAACGGAAAGGTGACCAGATTGGTGTATAATAATAATCGGTACTTCAGTAGAAATGAGATCTAAATCCTCTTTAGTAGGGTAGCGGTCTAATTGTGAATCGTCATATCCAAAACCAATAATCCAGCCCGTAGTGTCAATAAATTCTTGATTTTCAGCAATCCAATCTTTGAGTATCTTTTGTAAAGCTTCAACACTATTACCATCGCCGTCTGGAGCCGGTAGAAGGTTGGCGGAGACCGCTTGCAAACCTACATTAAATACATGGCCATGCCCATCTATAAATCCTGGAAGCATAGTCCCTCCTTCTAAGTCTACAAGGTCTGCTTTACCTTCAAACCGCGCTAAAGCGTCTGCTTTACTACCGGTAAAAATTATTTGACCCTCGCGTTGAACAACGGCCTCAACATATTTTGGTTCCTCACCAGCCATGGTGACAATATCTCCACCAAAAAAGACAGTTTGGTTTAATTTGTAGGGTTCGGCAACGGCTGTGTTAGTCGCTTCCGTCGATGTTTTTTTTGTGTCTTCGCCCTTACAGCTCGTTAAGAACGTCATCAGGAGTAACATAATAGTTGAAATATGTCTCATAGTAGTTGTAATTTTGTGTTTAAACTTATCCATTTAACAGATATATTTAATGACCGAGGTTTATTTTTTTTACTCGTTTTAAATAGGCTTTACGTAATTTATTTGGTTTTAAGGTTATTAGATTTAATTATATTAAAGTTACCCTCAAATACAGTTGCTAGAACTTTTATGTCTTTGATTTTCATGGGATCCACAACAAAAGGACTAGCGTCAAGAATCACAAAATTAGAACGTTTTCCTACTGCTATAGAACCTATTTGTTTTTCTAAATTAAGGGTGCGAGCAGCGTCAATGGTTATAGCACGCATAGCGTCGTAAACAGAAATACGCTGATCTTGCGAAAACGCACTATTTTGAGAAGTAACTCTATTGATTGCAGTCCATGCTAAGGTAAGTGGTTCCATCGGTGCCATCGAAAAATCGGAGTGAAAAGAAACAGGTACATCTCGTGTAACTAAACTATTGATACGCACCAAGTTTTCTCCACGCTCTTTTCCTAAACCAACTTCACTATACTTATCGGCTAAAGCCCATAAATAATATGGATTTACTGAGCCTTCAACGCCCATATCTGCAATTTGTTGGGCCATATCATCTGTAAAATACCCCATGTGGTGTAAGGTAAGTCTATGATCTGATCGTGGATTACGTTTAAGATCGAGTTCAAGAAAATCCAGTACTTGTTGAATGCCCTTATCACCATTAGAATGTACATGAATTTTATAATCGTTATCATAATACATTGTTATTTGTTTCTGAAATAAGTCCAAAGGGGTCATCCATTCTCCATGATGACCATCGGTGTAATCATCTTTCATTTGCATCGCTTGACTATATATTGCACCATCAGAAAATAATTTTACTTGTTTTGGTAAAAAATGAATATTATTTGTACTGTAAGTAGTGTCTAAGGTTTCCATAAAAGCCATGGCTTCTTCATTACCCCCTTTCATTGAAAATAATTGTGTACCACTGGGTATTAAATACACATCATAAGGTGGGTTTTTGGCCATTTCCTTTTTTAGAAGTGCCAACTCACCATCAAAATCAGAACTTGGAAAACCTGGTTCAGCGACGGTGGTAATTCCGTTTTGTTGGATTAATTGGGTCATCATCCCTAGTCCTTTCATGTAGCGGGTAGGCTCAAGCATTATAGGTGCCATTTTTGGTACCAATGCCAGCCAGCCACCTTCATAAAAGTGCCCTTTATCCCATTCCACTTGTGGGTTGCCTTTAAAATCCTCCTCGGTAATACCTAGAAGTGTAATTGCTGCGTCATTTAAATAAATTTCATGAAAAGAGCGGTGAATAATACCCACGGGTTTATCTTTAGTAATGGTGTTAATCATATCGCGTGATAACTCACCATGCCATAATTGATGATACCCCCAGATAAAGTACATTTCACCCTCTTTAGCATTGTCATTAATAGAGTTGGTGATACGGTCCATATAAGCATCATGTCCTGTAACTCCTTTTTTAGTACCATTTGGCAATACCCAGTCGTAGGGTGCTATAATCTCATTGGGCAGCATAGTGGCTGCCAGTGAGGGGTGGACGTGTGGCTCTACCAAACCCGGCATTAGAGTACGGCCTTTAAGGTTATGTTCTATTGCTTCTGGAAATTCTTTTTTAGCCTCAGCGAGGGAACCCACGTACACAATTTCTTCATTTTGCGCCACTACAGCTTCAGCAAGTTCCAGCTCATTCCCATCCATGGTTATGATGTCACCACCATAGAATACAGTTTGTTTAAGGCTATTAGCAGCCGCTTTAACTAAGGGTTTGTTTTGATTTGTATTTGGTTTTTCATTCTTGCAACTTAAAGTTATTAAGGCTATAAGAATTACAATTGTATTTAATTTTTTAAGCATCATTTAATTTTTAATTACAGTGTCGTAAGTTAAGGGTGTTTCTGATTCAATCACATACATTTTTCCGTTGGCTTTTTCTAAGATATCTTTTAACACTAATTTCCTAACATTTTGATTTTTATATGTTTTATAATAATACACTGAATTTTTGGTATCTACAGCAGAGGTCCAAACTGTATAGTCGGTGTGAACTCCATCGGGTGTTGGTTGTCTTACTACCCCTTTAGGAATATCAAATGCATTTAGCAGGTGAAAAGCACGAAATATGCCTTCTTCTATATTTTGGCTAGGAAGTGTTGTATTAACAAAGGCAGTGGCTCTTACAAATCGAGAGGGTGAGGTGTAGTCGCCTGGAAGACCAAGCATGCCTGTACCTTCGCCAAGTGGTGTATAGTTCTTACCATTTAAACTAAACCCCTTAGCGTTATTTGGTGCTAAATTTACATAGTTTCTCAAATTTGTAAGATGCCAATCGTAAGTTGGGTTATTGCATATAGCATTGACTGTATTTTCGTATATCTGTAGACCATCTTTTGTATATTCAATAACTACAGAGCGTCCCGACTTATCAGTAACTGCATAATGAAATGGAGCTTCGCCTTGAATGTCCTCAATAAAAGATCCAACTACAGTAACATCATTTAACCCCTTGATAACTTCATCAATCGAAGCAAAGCTACCCAGTATAAAATTACCAAATTCTTCACTAGAAACAGCTCTTGATTGATTCTCAGAGGTGAGCTTTTCATAAGATGCAAATCCAGCGAAATAGAAGCATCCTAGATATAAGCCAGCTTCATTGACTCCATCAACTACGATATTCTTTTCTACAGCATTCATTCCAGCAAAACCGTATTTTGTAGTCATTGTATAACCATCCTTACCGTCAATCGAACTTAGAAATTTTATTGTCGTTCCTCTTGGAATGGCCAATAATTTTGAGCGAACATCAAACCCAAATTCCATGGTCCTTGCAGGAATTGATATCCCATTTTCGGTTTTAATAATTATTCCTGTACATCCAAAGGAGGTTGGCATGAAAATCATTTGTAATGCAAAGGCTGCAGCTATTATTTTTTTAAAATTCATAATCTATGTTGTTTAATAGTTGATAAGTTATAATCTTCCGCCATTATATATGTCAAAATCGACATGTGGTCTTACTCTTGGTCCATTTGGTCCCCAGGTTACATTTAAACCGGCATCAGTACCCCAGCGTGCATTCGCACAACCATGAAATACTTCCATTAATAATAAAGTAAGAATTAATAATGTTATTTTTTTTGTCTTTTTCATAGTCTTTAAGATTTAGTATTTTGAATCGCGATTATTGCTCCATGTGGATCTTGAATAATACCAACATTACCTTTTCTTACCTCTTCGGTTGGAGTCAGTAAAATAGCTGCTTTTGAGTTTTTTAGTTTTAGAAATAGTTCATTAATTGAGGTTGATTTGATATATGGCACCCATTGACTCCCTTGATTCGTTATAGGGTTATTGATCATACCTGCCACGAGTTTTTCCCCTGATTTAAAGACCCAATAGGGTTTGTTATCGTAGGATATTTGAGTAGTTGAAACTCCAAAGGCAGTTTCATAAAACTCTTGACCTCTCGAAGTGTTAGAAGCCCAGAGCTCGATACCTATCCAGCTTTTGTCAACACCTTTTGGCGTTACTTTTTTTGTGTAATCATTTTCTGAAATTAATGAGAATTCTTCACCTAAAGGTCCTTCAAAAACGACTTGTTTTCCGCGACCAGGAATTTTAACAGGCGGTAAGACCGCTTTAGCCCCAGAAGCAAGTACACTTTTTATGCGTTGATTTAATGCTTCGGTAGAAAGTGGTAAGGCACAAATCCATGTTGATGTGTTGGCATTTTTAACTTCAATCATTCCCCCAATGACGTTACCATCATTAATAATAGTAGTCATTTTTGTTCCCTTAAAATTACTGTCTTCAAAAGTCCATCCGAAAATATCGCCATAAAATATTTTGGATTCCTCTAAATTAGGAGTTATCAGGTCATGCCAAAGTTCTTGTGATTCTTCAGAACTGTTGGATTTGGCTTTTTTATTGAGTTGTAATGGTGAATTTGAAATTAAAGTAATCCACAGTAAAATTAGAAGATTATGTTTCATAATTTATGTTATAAATTTATGTAGTTAATGTTTAATAAATAATTTGCTTATCGTTATTGCTAGTCCCCACGAGTTGTAATAATTCCATTTATTATCCCAGACTAATCCTGCTCCAATTTCCCATTTATTCGGCAAATGAAAGCCATATTCAAAGCCCAGTCTAGTTAGTGTAAGCGTCTGCTCGTTTGTAAACTCAAATCCGACACCTGCAATAAACATAAGATGTTTCCCTGGTTTATATATGGCTATAGGGACTGAAGATATAGGATACGATCTTTCTATTAATTCGCTGTCATCACTTTCAATAAAAAAGGACTCTAGAACTATATCGTTTTGTAATCCTAGTGCCCATTTATTAGAGAGCCAGTAGTCATAATTTAGTATCCATGAGGGCAGTGTTAACCATTCCGTTTTTCCATCAATTTTCCCTTCAGATAAGTGGGTATGACCAATACCAATAGTTAATCTACTAGTACCTTTTAAATCATTATGATGTTTTATTTCTTCGTAATCATGGTTACTTTGACCCCAAAGATTATTCATTGGGAAGAACACGAATAGAGCTATTATAACCAATAACCATATGCCTTTCATAAACTAGTCTAGCTTGCCGCTTTTTGCTTCGTCAACCATTTCATCATTGGCATAAATAGCGAGTTCAACACGTCTATTCTTTTCTCTATTGGCCTCATCATTTGGATACTTTGGCTGTGTCTCTCCATACCATTTCGTAGTTAATCTTGATGAACTAATACCTTGAGATATAAAATAGTTTGATACTGCTTTTGCTCGTTTTTCTGACAAGGCGTAATTATATTCCGCTGCACCTGAATCATCCGTATGACCTTCTATAAGTATATTGGTGTCAGGGTAACTTTTAAATACTTGGGCAGCAGCAGATAAATCTTTTAGGTAGCTACTACTTAACTCGGATGAATTTATTTTAAATGCCAAAGTAGAGTCAAAGGTCATATTAATACCCTCACCAACTCTATTAACCTCGGCAGTAGGTACAGCTTGGGTTAACTCTCTAGCTTGTGCATCCATCTTTTTTCCAATTAAATTCCCTGCAACTCCACCTACGGCCGCTCCTGCAAGAATACCCCAAACACTACCTTTGGACACCGCAGCACCTAATAAAGCACCACCAGCTGTTCCCGCGAGAGTTCCCTGTTGTTGTTTATTCATATTTTGGATTGCACCACAACCAAAAAATAAGGTCATGGATAAACTTAAAACTATTAATTTTTTCATTATTTCTGGTTTTTATTGATTACATATTAAAGCTAAAAATAAATCCTTGTTCATGTCATTTAGTCCAAGGGATTTTGAAGTGTTTAAATCCTCACAAACAAGAACTTTTTCGTCTGCTGTCATTTTATTGCGCAGTTCTTGTGCTTTTTTAGTTCCATATTTAGTTTCTAACATTCGGAGCCTAGAATTTACCCGAGCAGTAGCCAATTCAACATTGCTTGGATCTATACCCTTAGCTGTATCATAGCTAAGAAATGCCCTATTAAAATCTTTTATGGTTGAGTACATTGTACCTTCTTGAATTAAAATATTGATATTATTCGGATCTAATTGCTTCGCTTTATTAAGAAATTCTTGAGCGGAGCTAATATCATTTAATTGGCGTTCATACAATGCCGCTAATAGTCCATAATTTGATGCTCTCTGTGATATATTTTGATTATTTTCCGTTAGGGCAATAACTTGTTCTAACGAGGCTTTAGACCCTTCGAGATCTCCTGATTTATTCAGTGCTATTGCTTTTTGAAAGTGACCATTTAGACTCTTACCTTTGGTAATATCTAGCGCTTTGTCTGCTTCTGTTATCGCCTCGGAGTATTGTTCCAAGCCATTTAAAGCTTCAGCTTTACCAACAGCCGTTGCTTCTTTTGCGTCCTTTGTTTTACATTTCGACGAAAATGTGCCGAATAATTCTAGTGCTTCACTGTACATTTGTGAATGCAAGGCCGATTGCGCTGTTTCTAATGATGCTCTACATTTTTTACCCATAGTAAATGTTTGGGAAAAACTTAGACTACACATAATCGCTAGACCTAGGCTAAAACCGTATTTTAAAGTATTTAGCTTGTTTTTTTTGGTTGATTTACGGTACATTATATTAAATTTTATAATTAGATTACTTATTAATTTTCATGTTTATTTCTTCATTAATAACATCCCATTTATTTTTGAGTTCTGATCCAATTTTTTCAGAAATTGTTCTAAGTTTCCTTAATTTAAAAGATAAAAAAGCACTTAGGACTCCAAGAGCTATAAAAGCAATTCCGATCCAAAAGACAACGGCTTTACCCGCAAGTTTAGGATTATTGATTAAAATGTAAGAAAAAGAAATACCAAGAAGCCCCATTAGTAGTATAATCCACCAATCTTTAATTCCGATCGATTTTAAATCAAAGGAACGGAACACGGCATATATGGAACGTGTTAATATAACTACAGCTACTAATATAGTCAGAACAATGAAGGTAATCTGAGGTCTTGCAATTAATATTATTGCAACGACAAGATTAATACAACTAAATATTAAGCTATCATCAGCAGTTATTTTATTTTTTTTATGAACTAAAACTACATAAAGTTCTATTACACTTGAAACAAGAATTGTATACCCAATTATCTTCGAAAGCCCTAAAAAACTATCTTCTGAGAAAAATGTACAATATATCCCAATAGCAAAAAAAATAAGTCCAAAGATTAAGGCAATGTACCATGTATCGGCTGCTTCTCGAATTAATTTAAGATTTTTCATTGATAAGGTTAGCTTTTGTTTTGATTTAATTTGTGAGATTAAGTTGACTTAGGGGGAGAGTATTACAAGTTATATAATTCTGAAATAAAAAGAAAATCATTTGTACTAAAATTTAAAAATACTTCATAAAGTTCCTTATTTGATTTATATCAGAAAGCTTTAAAATGATGTGACAGCATTTTACCTAACATACATTTTATAGACTGTATATTGTAAACTTTTTTAAAGGTGCATTCTTCAGAATTTCTTTACCACTAAGAAAAAACCAAAAAATAATAATGATTACCAATGCAAACCAAAAATGAATTTGTAACATAAACAAAATACTTAATTACACAGGTATTAAATAAGCAATAACGGTTTACATTAAATTATAAACAATCATATAAGGATCAAATAGTTACAGATACGATTCCTTTCATTTAAAATAAAAAGCTTCCTAAATAGTGATGATTTCTATGGTAATGGGTTTGACTTAGCCAATAAAGCAGCACCCAAAATACCTGCATTGTTTTGATGTGCTGCTGGTGTAACAGGGGTGTTTATTTTTATTTCATCTTTAAAATCATCAAACTTTTTACTTGCTCCGCCACCAATAATGATGTGATCAGGAGAGAATAATTTTTCAATTAAACGGAGGAATTTATTTACGCGTTTCCCCCATTCTGTATACGAAAGATGATTTCTTTTTCTTACAGAGTTAGCTGCATACTGTTCTATACGTTTATATTTTTTATATGGAATTGAACCTAATTCAAAATTTGGAATTAAATCACCATTGTAAAATGCGCCTGAACCAATTCCAGTACCAAGGGTTATCATAAATACTAAACCTTTCTTTCCTTTACCTGTTCCAAAAGACATTGTTGCTAATCCTGCTGCATCCGCGTCATTGGCAACATTAAATTCTAATCCAGTATATTTTTTAAATAGTTCCTCGACATTAACTCCTCTCCAGCTTTTGTGAATATTTGAACTGGTGTGTGCAACCCCATGAGTTACCAGAGCAGGAAACCCACAACCTACTTTGCCTTTCCAATTAAAATGCTCAACCAACTGTTTTACAGTATTAGCAACATCTGCAGGTTTAGCTCCTTCAGGTGTAGGAATGCGGTGGCGTTCGGTTAAAAGTTCTCCAGTGTCAATATTAACAATAGCTCCTTTAATTCCTGAGCCACCTATATCAATGCCGAGTAATTCCATTTATTTTGAATCGCGTATTTCTTTAAACTTAAATTAATGTGATAAATATACTTAAAAAGTCATCAAATCATTGTGCTTTCATTTTACGATGATTTATTTTATTCTGTTGTCATATCTAAATATTCAACTGATCGCGCATTTTCGGATTATTTATATAGAATTTTGGCTATTCCTTTAATTTACGACAGTCTAAATTGGAAAAGGTTCAGCTTAGAGAGGATTATGCCAAGTATATAGATATTGTGGATGGTATTGATTTTGTACTTGGGAAGAAAAATGATATCATGACTGTTCAGGAACGGTTTCTAGTAAAACAGTATCAAACATTCAATGATTTCAAGATCAGATATCAAAGGTATTTGAATAATATCGTTGATCGCTTTGAATCTGAGTACTATATAAAAAGCTCATTATTTTATTTATAGTATAATCGACAGCTCTAAATATGCGAAAAAAAAGATTCATTTTTTATAAAGTATGCTATCGTAGATTTTAAAAAGGTATATGATAAAATTGATACAAATAAAATTCGTAAAGTCAATAATCAAGAGAATACCTCCAAAATAATTGATAACCGTTATATTGAATGTATTGTAAAATATAACATTGATGCTTCTTCGTCGTTCTTTCGAATTGATATTTAATTCTTAGTCAAACTTTTGGGGGATGAAATGCTTATTGCTCAAAAAGGCTGTTTATAATTCATTCGTTTTAGCATTTTTTTATTATCAAAAGGTTGTATTTTTAATAGCTCAATTTTGCTATGTCAACAGAAATACATCTTATCAAATTCACCAAAAAAGGAATTTACTGTCCACAAGGCAAGTTCTATTTAGATCCTTGGTATCCTGTTGACTACGCAATAATTTCTCATGGACATGCAGATCATGCACGTTGGGGAATGAAACGTTATTTATGTATGGATGACTCAAAGGCAATTTTACAACATCGCTTAGGTGCTGGTATTACGATTGAGAGCATGCCTTATGGAAAGGAACTAACAATAAATGAGGTCAAGGTAAGTTTTCATCCTGCCGGTCATGTTATTGGTTCAGCGCAAATAAGGTTAGAGCATAAGGGTTATGTGGTGGTTTTTACAGGGGATTATAAAACCCAACCTGATTTTTTAACAACACCTTTTGAATCTATAAAGTGTAACACATTTATTACTGAAAGTACTTTTGGCTTACCCATTTACAATTGGAAATCAGAAGAAGACTTACAAAGGGAGTTGCAATCCTGGGTAACAACAAATCAACAAAATTATAGAACCTCTGTTTTTCTGGGTTATTCGTTAGGTAAAGCACAACGTTTAATGTCTTTATTGAATGGCTGTGATGATATTTATGTGCATCGTTCTATTCATAATTTAAATAATGCTATTTCGGAATCAGGAATTAAATTGCCAGAAACTAAACTATGGTCCGCAGATTTAGATAAGAAAACACTTCAGAATAAAATTATTATTGCACCACCAGCAATATTAGGCTCTCGAATGCTAAAACGTTTACCAAATCCTGCAACTGCGATTTGTTCTGGATGGATGCAAATTAGAGGAAATAGACGTTGGCAAGCTGTCGATGCTGGTTTTGCTGTAAGTGATCATGCCGATTGGAATGGATTGATTGATGCCGTAAAATCATCAGAAGCAGAGCAAGTTTATGTAACGCATGGCTCTCAAGCCGTTTTTTCAAAGTATTTAGATGAAATTGGCATTAAAGCAGACGAGTTAGTCACCGAATATGGCGATGAGGTGCTTGCAAAAGCTGAAGCAGAAACCGATAAAGTTACTGCCGAATGAAGTTGTTTTCAAAACTAATCAGTGCTATAGAAATCACCAACAAGACGAATGCTAAAATTGAAGCTTTGGTCAATTATTTTAAAATTGCGCCCGATAAAGATAAGCTTTGGCTTATTGCTTTATTCACGGGAAAGCGACCAGCACGTCCAGTAAAAACCTCCCTAATGCGCGAATGGTGTATGGAAATTACCAAATTACCAGAGTGGTTATTCTTAGAAAGTTATAGTACTGTTGGTGATTTAGGAGAAACCATAGCACTCTTATTACCAACACCGACGCATAGACTCGATTTGACATTACACGAATGGATGACCCGACTGAAAGTTTTAAAGTCAAAATCTGAAGAACACAAAAAAGCCTTTGTTCGTGAGGCTTGGTTTGGACTAGACCAACAAGAACGATTGATTTTTAATAAGTTAATTGGTGGTAGTTTCCGGATTGGTGTGTCCAAAAAAACCTTAGTTAATGCCTTGGCAAAATTGACCAATATTGACACCAATCAATTGATGCACAGCATCATTGGTAATTGGGATGTTGATTCTATAACCTTTGAAGAACTCATCCATGGAAAGCACATCAACTATGATAATTCTAAACCGTATCCATTTTGTTTGGCTTATGCCTTAGAAAAGGAATTATCAGAATTAGGAGAACCAAATGATTGGATTGTCGAGCAAAAATGGGACGGTATTCGCGGGCAAATTGTAAAACGTAATAATGAAATTTACATCTGGTCAAGAGGTGAAGAATTGGTCACCAAACAATTCCCAGAATTGGTAGAAGCCATGCAGAATTTTAATGATGATTTTGTTATCGATGGGGAAATACTGGCAATGAAAGACAATGATGTATTACTTTTCAACGATTTGCAAAAACGGCTAAATCGAAAGAATGTGACTAAGAAACTTTTAGAAGAAGTTCCTGTTGGGTTTAAGGCTTACGATATTTTAGAGTACAATGGTAGTGATATTCGAGATGTGGCGTTTATTGAACGTCGTGAACAGTTAGGGTCTTTATTCAACTCAGTGCCTTTATCAGAGCATATTAAATTGTCTTTTCTGGTAGATTTTAAAAAATGGAATGACCTCCATACCATCAGAGATAATTCAAGAGTTATCAATAGTGAAGGCTTAATGCTAAAGCTGAAGCAATCGCCATATCATACAGGTCGTAAAAAAGGGGATTGGTGGAAATGGAAGGTCGATCCATTAACCATAGATGCTGTGATGATTTATGCCCAAAAGGGCAGTGGAAGACGTAGTTCTAAGTATACAGATTATACGTTCGCCGTTAAAAAAGATGATGCTTTAGTAACCGTTGCAAAAGCCTATTCCGGTCTAACAGACAAAGAAATTACAGAGATTTCTCAATGGGTTAATAAAAATGCTATAGAGCGATTTGGTCCTGTAAGAACGGTTAAGCCAGAACTTGTTTTTGAAATTGCTTTTGAAGGTATTGCGTTAAGCAACCGTCATAAATCAGGAGTCGCCTTACGTTTTCCACGTATTGCGAGATGGCGTAAGGATAAACCTGTGGATGAAATAGATACTATAGACACTGTAAAACAACTTATAACCGCACCTTGAGTCAGTTCAGAGAAAGCGAAGGCCTACATATAATTAATAATTGGATGGCAGAAAAAGGTCAGGCACCTTTTCCGTTTCAATTGCAAACATGGCAACGCTATGCTAATGGTTATTCGGGTATGGTGGTTGCACCAACTGGATTTGGAAAAACCTTTTCTGTTTTTTTAGGTGTAATTATTGATTATTTGAATCATCCCGATAAGTATCCAAAAGGCTTAAAATTGCTCTGGATTAGTCCATTACGCTCTTTGGCTAAAGACTTAGCTAAGGCCATGACAGCAGCTGTGGATGATATTGGTCTAGACTGGTCCGTGCAGGTAAGAAATGGCGATACGCCAACTTCTGTAAGGCGAAAACAAGAACGCTTAATGCCAGATGTATTGTTGACGACACCAGAAACAATGCATCTCTTGTTCTCTCAAAAAAAGAACTCAAGATGGTTTAAAGGCGTCAAATGTGTTGCCATTGATGAATGGCATGAGCTTATAGGAAATAAACGTGGTGTACTTACAGAATTGGCTATTGCACAATTAAGATACTACTCGCCAAAGCTAAAAATCTGGGGAATCACAGCCACTATAGGTAATCTTGAAGAAGCAAAGCATGTGCTATTACCGTACCCAGATTTAAAAGTGACTCAGGTTACAGCCAAACATAAAAAGAAAATAGACATAATTTCGGTCCTACCAGATGACATTGAGGTATTACCATGGGCGGGTCATTTGGGAGCCATTATGGTAGATAAAATTTTGCCGATTATAGCATCTAATACCACTACGTTAATATTTACGAATACGAGAGGTCAAGCAGAGTTGTGGTATCAGCTTTTATTGAATGCAAGTCCAGACTTGGCAGGACTTTTAGCCATTCATCATGGCTCTATAGATAAGAAATTGAGAAACTGGATTGAAGATAATATCGCTTCAGGGTATTTAAAAGCCGTGGTTTGTACGTCTTCCTTAGATTTAGGTGTGGATTTTAAGCCTGTTGATTGTGTGATTCAGATTGGTTCTGTTAAAGGTGTCGCACGCTTTATGCAACGTGCTGGCCGCAGTGGCCATTCACCATTTGAGCGTTCAAAGATTTATTTTATTCCAACACATTCCTTGGAGTTGGTGGAAGTTTCAGCCTTGAAAGAAGCTGTGAAAGAAAAGCAGGTAGAATCTCGTGACCCAATGGTATTAACCTTTGATGTTTTGGTCCAATTTATGGTGACCTTAGCGGTCGGTGAGGGCTTTGTTTCAAACGAACTATTTCTGCGCATTCAGCAAATTCATGCTTTTCAATATCTCAGAGAAGATGATTGGCAGTGGTGCTTACACTTCATTACAAAAGGCGGAAAGACTTTAAATTCTTATGAAGAATTCCATAAGGTCATTTTGGATGAGGATGGATTGTACAAAGTAAAAAGTCGTCGCATTAGCATGTTGCATCGCATGAATATTGGTGCTATTGTTAGTGAAGTAAACATGATGGTCAAGTACATGTCTGGTGGCTATATTGGGATGATTGAGGAGTTCTTTATTTCGAAATTAAAAACAGGTGACCGTTTTATTTTGGCTGGTCGAATATTAGAATTGGTACAAATTAAGGATATGACCGTTTTAGTGCGAAGAAGTAAGGCTAAGAAAGCTGTTTCACCAAGTTGGTTAGGTGGACGCTTACCTTTAACATCCCATTTAAGTCATTATCTAAGGTTAAAATTATCAGACGCCTTACAGCCTGGACGTTTAGAGAAAGAACTTCGTTTTTTAAATCCCTTGGTATCTCGACAAGACCGTCATTCGCACATACCAAAAGCCAATGAGTTTTTAGTGGAGTTAATCGAAACTAAAGATGGTTACCATTTATTTATGTATCCTTTTGAAGGACGCTTGGTACATGAGGTATTTTCGGCATTGATGGCATATCGCATTAGTAAAGTAAAACAATTAACGTTCACTATAGCCATGAATGACTATGGTTTTGAATTATTGAGTGATCAGCCTATTCCAGTGGATGAATCAAATATTGAAGCCTTGTTAAGTAAAGATAATTTAATGGATGATGTAATTGCCAGTATAAATGCTTCTGAAATGGCATCCCGAAAGTTTAGAGATATTGCGGTTATTGCCGGTTTGGTGGTACAGGCCCAACCAGGAACACGAAAGAATAATAAAAGTCTGCAGTCTTCTTCAGGACTTATTTTTAGGGTCTTAGAGGACTATGAGAAAGATAATTTATTGTTACGACAAGCCTATACAGAGGTGTTTAATCAACAGTTGGAAGAGGCAAGATTACAGCAAGCTTTTGTGCGTATTTCAAAGAGCAAGATTGTTGTGAAATATGTAAAGTCTTTTACACCTTTGAGCTTTCCATTGAAGGTGGATAGCTTACGAGGTACCATGAGTAATGAAAGTTTAGATAAACGTATTCAACGTATTAAAGAGCAGGCATTTAAGATTGACTAATTGACGATTATAACTGAGCATATCACCATTAATAATGAAGAATTAGTCCTTACTAATCAACGTGCGTTGTATTGGCAACGCCTGGACGCTTTGATATTGTCGGACATCCATATCGGGAAAACAGCCCATTTTAGAAAACATGGTATTCCGATGCCAAATGATGTGTTACAAAACGATCTAGAACGACTAAAAAAGCTCATTCATCAATTTAGTGTAAAAACACTTTTAATTGTTGGTGATTTATTTCATGCGGAGCGAAATAGTGATATGGTTACTTTTAAAGATTGGCTTACTCAATTCCCAAATTTAAAGTTAATATTAATAAAAGGTAATCATGATCGGCAGTCTCAGGCTTTAATGGAAGATTTAAATATTGAGGTTGTAAAACAACTACATATAGAACCTTTTGTATTTCTTCATAATCCTTTGGAAAATAGTCAGAGCCAATTTACGATATCAGGTCATAGGCATCCAGGTGTGTTGATACAAGGTAAAGGGAAACAGAAGATTAAGTTACCATGCTATCAAATCACTGATGATTACATGATTTTACCTGCTTTTAGTTTGTTCACAGGATTAAATACAAGCGATATGTCAGATGCATCTATCTATTATGCGTTTACAGATAAATCAATATTTCGACTTTAGCAATCTTGCATTTCATCGAATAATTAATGCATTTTAACGATATTATAAAAATCTTTCATATGTTTGATGTCCCAAATTGATAGTTGCAGATTTAATCTGTAGCTTTAAAGTACTTAACCAATGAAAAACCTACTTAATTTTGCGTCCTACGCATGTGCATTACTCATTAGTATTTCTTGTACCACGCAACCCATTGATTCTGTTCAGTTAGATCTACTCAATCAAGAAGCGTTAAATGATTCTTGTGAAGACGAAGATCCCATTACAAGAGTGGTAAATAATGGTACCGTAACGTTTGCTTTTAAAGTTATTGATGATCAAGGTAACGTATTAGTTGATATTCCAAATATTCCAGCAAGTTCAACAACGTCTTGGGTAAGTTTTACTCAAGGTGAGGTCCTTTTTTCTCTAGATAGTGATCAAACGTTGGTCAATGACGACAAGGTTGTTTTACAAATGGGAACTTGTATGGCCTATGATATTGAAATTGATGCAAACAATCAGATTGTTTCTTATACGCCCATTACGCTTTAGAACAGATTAATATTATTTTGGAATTATTTAAATCTGTGGTAAAAAATAGATAAAGATTTCCTCCGTCTTTGATTTTAAGTTTTTTACGAATATCACCCACAGAAATGGGGAAGTTGCGTGTTGTGACATTAGCCTTTGTAATCTTTTCTTTAGCAAAGGCCTTCTTATTAAAAGCAATATTTTTTTGAATCTTGAACTGTCTTCCTGGAAAATCTATAAATTTTCCAGAAGTATATAAATGGGAATGTTTATGAAGTTTAGCAATACCTAAAGCCCTACTAACAGTCGCAAATGCACCAGCTTTTAAAATTGCTACATTAGGTTCATACAAATAGGTAAGAGGAAGACTATATTCTGCATTAATTTCTGTTTCATCGACAAACTTATAATCAAACTCCTGATTTCCAGTTTTAGTAACGTTTACTGTTTTTATTCTGAACTCGGCTTTGTAATCACGTTCTAAAATCCAAAGTAATTCTTTAACTTCATTATTAACTGCAATGACGTGTAATTCCTTAACGTAATCTAGGGCGTTCCGTGTAGCTTTAATATCTAGCAATGGAGACGTTTTAATCATCACATTATTGGCATATTTTAAAAATAAGCTTTGAAATGTTTTGATATTGGGCGTACAATCTGAGAGTAAAAACACTTTCTTTTTATGATCATCACGACGCGAAGGATCAATATAAATCCAATCGAATTGTATGTCAATTCGCTTTAAAGCATCCGTTCCACTTTCATTTAAACATTGAATATTCAGTAAATCAAGTGCCTTAAAATTATGCCGAACAATAGAGGATAAGGAATCATTTATTTCACAATGAATCACTTGAGCAATCTTTTTTGCAAAGTAATAACTATCTACACCAAATCCACCAGTCAGATCAATGATGCTACTTCCAGAAACTAATTTAGCTTTATATTCAGCAGTTTGTTCGGAAGAGGTTTGTTCAATATTAAGTTTATTTGGGTAATAGATATTAGACGTTTTAAACCAGGTGGGTAGTTTTTTCTCAGAACGCTTTTTAGCTTCAATCTGTGCTATAACCTCTTTTGAAGAAACCTCTTTAAATGGTATCCCCTTTAATAATAGACGTGATACATCAGTCTTGAGATTTGAGTTTATAAACTCTTGAATTTGTGTATTTAAAATAGCTTTATTCAAATTAAAACTATAGTCCCTTGGTGAGTTTGCTTACAATCTTATATTCGGACAAAAATTCTTTTAAAATAACTTTAATCGCAGTGTAAGCAGGAACAGCCACAATCATTCCGACAATACCAAACAATATCCCAGCGATTATAATGATTAAGAAAATCTCTAGTGGATGTGATTTTACACTTTTGGAGAATATAATTGGTTGACTAAAGAAATTGTCTATCAACTGGGCAATTATAAAGCCTATCATGACATAGCTTGTTTTAGGTAGGATTACTTCGCTGAAACTTTCCCCAAGATTGCTAGACATACTAAGCAGTAACATAAGGAAACCACTCACTAATGGACCTACATAAGGCACTAAGTTAAGCAGGGCGCATAAAAAAGCAATAACCACAGCATTATCAATTCCAAAAATTAAAAGGACTATGGTATAAATGACAAATAATATTAATATCTGAAAGATGAGTCCAACAAAATAGCGGGATAATAGGTCTTTGATTTTATTCCATGAGCGTTTAGAGCGCATTTCATTACCCTCTGGTACAATAGCAATAATTCCATTTTCAAAAAGCTGGCTGTCTTTCAAAAAGAAAAATGAAATAAACAGTACGGAAAACAATCCAACACTAAAACTGCCCAAGCCATTAATAACACCATTAAAAAAATTAGGTATTAGTGAAAAATCTAGTTTAGATAATAGATTAGAGTCTTTAATGGACTGTTCTACATCTATATTGTTAAATTCAAAGTAGTCATTAACCTGTAGATATAGTTTATTAATATTGTCTTCTAGCTGCTCAAAATCTAATAGGGCAAGATTCTTTCCTTGGTCTGAAATTAAAGGAATGAACATACCTATTAATCCAATGAGTAGACCAATAAATAGAACCATTGTCACGACGACAGCAAAGGTGTTATTAAACTTTAATTTACGCCTTAAAAATAGGATTATAGGTCTTCCAATAAGAGAAATTACAGCAGCAACCGTAATGTAAATGATTATGGATTGTATTTTGTAAAGAAAAAATAAAACCAAAGCAATGGCAGCTATTATGCCTAAAGCTCTTAAAATACCATTAGCTATGATTTTTGAATTCATACTTCAAATATGCTGATTTTAATTTATTGAGGCAAATAAAGCTTAAAGTTGATTGGTGATTTCGTACAGTGCAATACTGGTGGCTTGTACCACATTCATACTGCTATTATTTCCAAACATATTGATGTGAACTACCGTGTCACATTCATGAAGTACAGTATCAGAAATACCAAAATTTTCATCCCCAAGGAGAAGCACAATTTTCTCTTTTGAAGTGAGCCTGAATTCATTTAGAGGAGTGCTATTATCAGTTATTTCCAATCCAATAATGAAGTGATGTTCTTTTTTTAAATGTTCAATAACCTCATTAATGCTTGATTCTACACGGTATTTCACATACTTTTCTGTATATCGTGACGTTTTTGTCATCCGTTTTCCTATTGGGTTAGTGTCTCCACAGAAAATTAGTTCCTCTACACCAAATGCATCTGCAATTCGAAATATACTGCCAATATTAGGAGCATTATTAATATTATCGCAAACAATAGTTATTGGGTGTTGCTTTTTTTTAAATTGAGATGTGTAATGAGTGAGCTGCAAGGTTTTCTTTAATGTGTAAAAGCATATTTTACAATATTAGCTCCCATTTTTAAGGCTTTGTCACGGACATCCTCGGGATCATTATGTACCTCCTCATCTTCCCAGCCATCACCAAGATCACTTTCAAATGTAAAGAGTAGCACTAAACGACCTTCATGAAAAATTCCAAATGCTTGTGGCGCCTTACCATCATGTTCATGCACTTTTGGGAGTCCCTTTGGAAATTCAAACGCTGAATTAAAAATTTCATGATCACTAGGAATTGCTCTCAATTCCTTATTAGGAAATACCTTTTTGAGTTCTTTTGTGATATAGGGTTCCATACCATAATTATCATCGATATGTAAAAACCCTCCTGAAATTAAATGCAGTCTTAAATTTTCTGCATCCTCATCACTAAAAAAAACATTACCATGCCCTGTCATGTGCAGAAAAGGATATTGAAAAATATCAGTACTGCCAACTTCAACAGTTTCTATGGTCTCATTAATATTTGTATCAATATTGTCGTTGCAAAATTTTATGAGATTAGGTAATGCAGTTGGATTACTGTACCAATCACCACCACCTTTATACTTCAAAACAGCAACATCTTGGGAATACACATTAAGACTTATAAATACAAGGATTAAAAAGTTTATCGTTCTCATATTTTATTCATTGATTAAAGCAACTGAATGGCAAGCGGCAATGGCTGCAGTTTCTGTCCTTAATCGGTTTTTACCCAAAGTTACAGGAATAAAATGAGCGTCCAAAGCCATTGTAATTTCTTTAACGCTAAAATCACCTTCTGGGCCTATTAAGATTAAAGTTGATGAGTTAGTATTAACTTGAGATTTAAGAGACTTTCGATCGGTTTCTTCGCAATGGGCAATAAACTTATCACCGTCTATATTTTGAGCTATGAGATCTTTAAAGGATACTACAGGATTAAGCTTAGGTAGGTAGCATTGTAATGATTGTTTCATGGCGGATTGAATGATTTTTTCAAAACGCTCTTGTTTTATAACCTTTCGCTCGCTATTATCACAAATAATTGGTGTGATCTCATCTATACCAATTTCTGTTACTTTCTCTAAGAACCATTCAAAACGATCATTCATTTTTGTTGGTGCTACTGCTAAATGAAGTTTATAATCGCGCGGCTCTTTTCTTGAAATATTAGAAAGCGTAACCGTACAATGCTTAAGATCTGCAAGAATTAATTCTGCTTCAAATAACCAACCTTTACCATTAGTAATGTGAATAATATCTCCAACCTTCTTTCTTAGTACTTTTACAATATGACGACTTTCTTCTTTATCAAAACTAAATTCTTTGTCGTTGTTAGAGATATTGGGATTAAAAAATAATTGCATTATTTGGTGACTTCTGTGTATTTTAAAACGGTAATTTCTTTAATTGGCTTCGCGTCGTGTGTCTTTAATACTACGTAATGCCATTTTTGATCTGTAATGTCTAAAGTGAAAATATCATTAGTGTCATGACTTTTAATGGCTTCTTCAAAATCAAGATGCATTTTACCTTCTGGAAACCAACCTAAATCACCACCGCGCTTAGCGCCTGAGTTCATTGAATGTAATTTAGCCAAGGCCTCAAACGTGTAACCTTGTTTAAATTGTGAGACAATTTTAGTACGCTTAGCGTTGATTTCTGACTCACTCATTTTACGACCATCAAAGAAGATATAACTTACTCTTTGGTGTACTACATTTTCTTTATCTATAACCTTACAGTAAGTCTTTTTATCCTCTGATTTCACAACTTTTTTCCCGCCCTTAGATAATTTAAACAACTCATCAGCAAGACGAGTTCTGTGTTTCTCCCTATTAAAGGTAACCAGCTTACCCTTGTTGGTTTTTTTATGTGTTTTAGCAAATGTTTTGGCTTCTTTTTTGGTACTAACTGAGTCAAGTTCTTTTTCTAAAGCTTTTTGCGAAAAACAAAGTAGTGGGCAAAACAATAATATAATTAGTAATTGTTTCATTTTTGGTGAGATTGATTCTTTAACAAAACAACTAAATTTTAAATTGTATTTAAAGCCTAATGCTTTCTGTTATCAACAGATGTTTTAACAATTTAAATCTTTAGCCTAGCGGTAGCCATAACATCAAAATCTGAAAAATCTTTCTTTAAGTATTTCAAATATCCAACAATAGCAATCATTGCTGCGTTATCTGTTGTGTATTCAAATTTTGGGATATAAGTGGTCCATCCATGTTTACTTTCTGCATCTTTTAAAGCTTTTCTAATCCCTGAGTTCGCAGAAACTCCTCCACCAATAGCAATATGATTAATACCAGTTTCTTTAACAGCTAATTTTAGCTTATCCATTAAGATCCCAATGATGGTGTATTGAATGGATGCACAAATATCATTTAGATGCTCTTCTATAAAATTGGGATTGGCTTTTGTTTCACGTTGCACAAAATATAGGATGGCTGTTTTTAAACCCGAAAAACTAAAATTTAAGCCCTCAACTTTAGGTTTTGTAAATTTATAGGCCTTAGGATTTCCCAATTGCGCGCGCTTATCAATTTCAGGACCTGCAGGATATCCCAAACCAAGAACCTTACCACTCTTATCGAAGGCTTCGCCAACAGCATCATCAATGGTCTCACCAATGACTTTCATATCAAAGTAGTCATTAACCTTAACAATTTGAGTATGTCCACCAGAAATGGTCATGGCTAAAAAAGGGAATAGTGGCTTTTCATGATCTTTTTCATCAATAAAGTGAGCAAGAATATGCGCTTGCATGTGGTTAATATCGATTAATGGTATGTTTAATCCATATGCCAAAGATTTAGCAAAAGATGTACCTACAAGTAATGAACCCATTAAACCAGGTCCTCGTGTAAAAGCAATAGCATCGAGATCGTCTTTTTGAATTCCTGCTTTCGCAATGGCTTGATGAACTACAGGAACAATATTTTGCTGATGAGCTCGAGATGCCAATTCCGGTACTACTCCTCCATACTCAGTATGGATTTTTTGGTCGGCCACAATATTACTTAAAATCTGGTCATTACACAGTATAGCCGCAGACGTATCGTCGCAGGAAGATTCAATTCCGAGGATGTAAATATTTTCTTTTTTCATTAACCAAAATGGGCACAATAATTGTTAATTTTACAAGTGATAGTCTAAAGCAACACTTAGTAACGTATAGTATGTACAAAGGTAGTGAAGATTTTATCAATTCGTAATCAGATAATTTATCAAAAGAGTACTCAAAATAATAGGGAAAATAGCAGGTATAATTCTGTTGCTTTTTCTTATTGTGTTTTTAATATTGGGTATTCCTGCCGTTCAAACTAGTTTAGGTAAATATGCTACCAAAAAGTTAAATGAGGATTTTAAGACCGACGTTAATATTGGTAAAGTAGGTCTGCAACTCAACGGTGATATTGAAATCAAGGAAATTTTAATTAGAGATCATAAAAAAGACACCCTTATTGCCATTGGTGAATTAAACAGTTCAATCATTAGCTTTAAAAATCTTTACAATAGCAAACTCAACTTTGGTGATATTGATATTCAAAAATTAGTTTTTAATCTTAAGACATATCAAGGAGAAGAGGATACTAATCTTGATGTATTTGTTGATAAATTTGAAGATGACAATCCCAGACAAGGTCAAAGCGACTTCTTGCTATCTTCAAGTGATGTTTCGATTGAAGACGGAATTTTTCGCTTGTTAGATGAGAATCTAGAATCACCTGAGGCTTTTGAGCTTAGTAACTTAACAGCAAATACCACTAATTTCTTAATAAACGGTCCTAATGTAAGTTCTCGCATTAATAAGTTCAGTTTTGTAGATAGTAGAGGAATTAGAGTTGAAAATTTAATGGCCAACTTTGTCTACACTTTAGATCATATGAACTTTGGTGACTTAAATATAAAAACTAAGAAGTCTGAATTAAAGGGAGATTTAAGATTTGATTACAAACGACAGGACCTAAAGTATTTTACGGATAAGGTTAATGTTACTGCGAGCTTTAGAGATTCTGAAATTTCCTTAACAGAACTTAATGTGTTTTTCGATGAGTTTGGAACCAATCAAAGAACAAGTTTTAATGCAGATTTCTCAGGTACATTAAATCATCTCATAGCAGAAAATCTTAATGTAAGTACCACTCGTAATACTAGAATAATTGGTGATATTACTTTTAAGAACTTATTTAAAAAAGAAGACGATAGTTTTGAGCTTGATGCAAAGTTTCAAAATTTAGCGTCAAATTATAATGATCTCACAGCATTACTGCCGCGCATTTTAGGTAATGCAATCCCAACTATACTCGATAAAGTTGGTAACTTTAGGATTAATGGAACCTCACACATTACAGCTAAGCGCATTGATGCTAATATTAATATTAACACAGATTTAGGGACCTTAAGGTCAGATCTTGAGCTAACCGAAATTGATGATATAGACAATGCAAATTATTTAGGTAATGTCATTTTTGAAGAGTTTGATATTGGGAAATTAATCGATGATCCAAAAGCCCAATTTGTATCTGCCAATGTAGATGTTGATGGTAAGGGCTTCACCTTAGACAACCTTCGAACTGATATTAAGGGGGATGTTTTTAGCTTAGTTTACAACGGTTATACCTACCAAGGAATTCAGCTTTCCGGAGATTTAGGAAATAAAATATTTAATGGAGAACTAAAAGCAGATGATCCTAATTTACAATTAGACTTTAACGGATTAATAGATTTCACAGAAGAAAAAAAGAAATTTGATTTTAAAGCTAATGTAGCTTATGCCAATTTACGCGTGCTCAACTTTGTGACAAGAGATAGTGTTTCTGAATTTAAAGGCTTAATTATTACGACGGCCACAGGATCTTCTTACGATAAAGCAAGTGGTACAGTAAATATTAAAAATACCACTTACAAAAATCAAGATGGTCGTTATCGCTTCGAAGATTTTGATATTGTGTCATCATTTAGAGGTGAAGAACGCACGATCTCGGTTAATTCACCGGATATTATAACTGGAAATATAAAAGGAAAATTTAGAGCAAATGATATTCTGGATTTGATAGAAAATTCTGTAGGCAGTATTTACACCAATTATGTTCAGCATGAGGTTGATGAAGGGCAATACATTGATTTTAAGTTTAATATCTATTCTAAAATTGCATCCGTATTTTATAAAGACTTAACATTAGGAAAGCATACGTTTGTTGAAGGTAGAATTGAGACTGATGAAAAAGGATTTGAACTCACATTTAATTCTCCTGAAATTAAGTTTCAAAACTATTTTGCCAATGATATTAATCTTAGTGTAGATAATAGCAACCCTCTGTACAACACTTTTATTGAAATTGATAGTTTGAGTGCTGGAATTTATGATGCTTCAGACTTTAGACTCATTAATATCACCAAACGTGATACCCTTCTTATAAAGACTAATTTTAGAGGCGGTGAAAACAATCAAGACGTTTTTGATCTTAACTTATTTTACACCATGGACAAAACTAACAAGTCTGTATTTGGTTTCAAAAAGTCCGATATTCTATTTAAGGGTTATGAGTGGTTTATTAATTCTAAGAAGAATACTTTCAATAAAGTACGATTTGATAAGAATTTTGATGCTTTTGATATATTTCCAATATAAATTAATCAAGGTGATGAAGAGAGTGAGATATCTGGTATTATTAATGGTGAAACAAATAAGAACTTACGTGTAGATTTTAAAGATATAGAACTAGTTAAAATCACACCACGAATTGATAGTTTAGCCTTAAACGGAATCGTTAATGGTAGGATAGATATCAACCAGAGTAATGGCGTGTATTTGCCAAAATCAAATATTGAAGTCAGTAGTCTTTTTGTCAATGATTATGATTTGGGTAACCTAAATGCCAAGGTAGAGGGTAATAACTCAATAACAGATTATAGAGTTGATGTTTCACTCATAAATGATAACCTGAGGTCTTTTATTGCAAAAGGCTCTATTGATTTTGCAGATAAAAATCCGACAATAAATTTGGATGTTGCTTTCGACGAGTTTTTAATCAATCCTCTAAACCCACTAGGAGAGGGCGTAATCAGTAATATAAGAGGTCAGGTTTCTGGTAATGCACGAGTCACAGGTAATCTTCGAAAACCGAGTATTGATGGAGAATTATTACTCGATCGAGCAGGTCTTTCTATTCCATATCTCAATGTAGATTATGGATTTGATTTTGACTCTAAAGTATCATTGCGCAATCAGCAATTTATTTTTAATAATGTTGCGATGACGGATTCTAAATACTTTTCTCAAGGGTACCTCAACGGATTTATTGAGCATAATAATTTTTCGGATTGGAAATTAGGATTAGATTTAACAACAGACAGGTTATTAGTTTTAAATACAGAAGAATCTGAAGATGAATTGTATTATGGAACTGGCTTTGTTTCAGGAAATGCAACAATAAAAGGCCCAACCGATCAACTTGTTATAGATGTAGAAGGTAGTACAGCAACAGGTACAATTTTTAATATTCCATTAAATGATTCTGAAAGTTTTGGTGATAATTCCTTCATACATTTTTTAACCCCGGAGGAGAAAAAAGCGAGAATCAGCGGAGAAATTGTTGAAACTATAGAAGTTAAAGGCCTGATCTTGGATTTTGATTTAAATGTTACAGAAGATGCGATTATAGAAATAGTAATTGATAAAGATTCTGGGAGTACGATAAAGGGTAAAGGTGCTGGAGGACTAAATTTCTTAATAAATACCAATGGTACTTTTAATATGTGGGGAGATTTTGTTGTCTACGAAGGAGTTTACAATTTTAGATATAGAGGATTAGTTGAAAAACGTTTTAATGTAGAGCGTGGAAGTAGTATCGTTTGGGAAGGCGACCCTTTAAAAGCGCAATTAAATATTAAAGCTATATATGCAAGTAAAGCTAACCCTTCAGTTTTATTAGATAACCCTATTAATCAAACTATTCCTGTTGAGGTTGAAATACATCTCACTGGTCCGTTAGAGCAGCCAGATCCTCAATTTGATTTCAGATTTCCTACAGTAAATTCTACGGTGAAATCTGAGCTAGATTATAGATTATCATCAAAGGACGAACGCGATAACCAAGCATTAATATTTTTGGCAACTGGTGGTTTTGCAAATGGTGTCAGTGGTCTTGATTTTAATGGTAATATTGCTGAGCGATTAAGTGGAATAGTAAATAATTTACTCGGAGGTGATAATGAAGATTTACAAGTAGGTATTGATGTTGAAATAGGGCAAAACACACCCGACTTGCAGACTAACAATCGGGTAGGTGTTACTTTACAAACTAAAATCTCTGATAAAATATTAGTTAATGGTAATTTTGGTGTTCCTTTTGGTAGTGCGGCACAAACAACCATTACTGGTGATGTCCAAATAGATTGGTTACTCAATGATGAAGGTACCTTGAGGGCTAAGGTGTTTAACAGAGAGAATACGATTAGAAATTTTGGCGAAGAAATAGGATACACTCAAGGTATCGGCTTATCCTACAATGTAGAATTTGATACTTTTAAAGAACTTCTTGATATTATTTTTTCAGGAAAAAATAGAAAGGATAAAGTAGAAGAAAAAGCCAAAAATACAGTGGAAGAAACTGACGATGA
>Ga0189289_10262_pt1 | contig 36291 bp, 38 predicted proteins | sample UW106minimetaG_FD_130313 | JGI IMG/M metagenome (GOLD analysis project Ga0189289, IMG submission 130313) | Marine microbial communities from the Costa Rica Dome - UW106 mini metaG | ecosystem: Environmental > Aquatic > Marine > Oceanic > Photic zone | place: Costa Rica: the Eastern Pacific...
AGGCTAAAGAAAAATAAGTCTAATCGCAGATTTGTAGATGGGTTGGTGCTATTTTTTGAGTTTTATTTGATGAATAAACTATTGTTAATTTGAAAGGCTTTACGGTTTTGTCGTGAAGCTTTTTTATTTTTAGTGAAAATATAGAGTTATGCGACTTGTACTTTTTGGATTATTGCTTTTAGGATTGCAATCTTGTTCAGAAGAATATGTAAGACCAACGGACGTCACAAAAATATATGTTGAACCCATTCTTAAGGATTCAACACTTAGTGTAAGAGCCATAGACTTTGATGAAGAATATGTTTATTACGGAAGTGCAGACCACATTGGTATGCGAGCTTTGCATTCTCAATTTAAGGTTGATATTTCTAAACTCACTGTTAATAATGGTAAGCATCATTTTAAAAATGTTATAACCTATGATAGTGTGCCCATGCACTTTAGAGCTATTAAAGTTGTAAATGGAGACTTGTATGCTATTTCTATTGGTAATCCTGCTAGATTGTACAAGCTTCATAGAAAATCTAATGAACCTAAATTGGTTTATGAAGAGGTAAACGAAAAGGTCTTTTATGATTCTATGGATTTTTGGAATGAAAATGAAGGCATAGCCATTGGCGATCCAACCGATAATTGTATGAGTGTAATTGTGACGCGAGATGGAGGTAAAACATGGTCTAAAATATCATGTGATAATTTACCAAAAGCAAAGGAAGGTGAAGCTGCCTTTGCTGCGAGTGATACTAATATTTCAATAGTTGGAGAACATACTTGGGTAGCCACAGGAGGCATGGTTAGCAGAATTTTGTACTCTCCAGATAAAGGCAATACATGGGAGGTTTTTGATACACCTGTTATTCAAGGCAAGCCAACAACAGGTATGTATTCTTTAGATTTTTATAATGAAAATATCGGCTTTGCTATTGGTGGTGATTATACTGAGGCCAATGATTCGTTAGCCAATAAAATTAGAACTACAGATGGCGGCAAGACATGGCAAGTAGTAGCAGATGGTAAAGGTCCTGGCTATAGAAGTTGTGTTCAGTTTATTCCTAATCGAAATGGTAAGGAATTATTAGCAGTAGGCTTTAAAGGTATTGATTTCAGTAACGATAGTGGGTTATCATGGAAGCATCTCAGTGATAAGAGCTTTTATACTGTAAGATTTTTAAATGATTCTGTTGCTTACGCTGGCGGAAGAGGTAAGATTAGTAAGATTATCTTGCGTTAAAAAAAGAAGCCTAATGGCTTCCTTTTTTAGTTTCTATTTCTGGCGCGCTGATCGCGGACTTTCTTGAGTCGCTCAATCAAAACACGATTAAATTGATCTTCTGCAGCCTTTAATTGCATTATCTTTTGAGAAGAAATTACTTCTTTCAAGTCTTTTACAAGTTGCATTTTAGCCTCGTGCATTTTATTCTCAGCATTTAAAATTTCAGCCAATAATTCATCAGCTCTATCGTCAGATACATTGCCACGACGCATTTCTTGTTTAATGCGTCTTAAATCTCCAGATTTAATGCTTTCAATTTTTGCTTCAAAGGCATTATAAATTGGCCAGAATTGTTGTGCCTCTTCACTGGTAAGTTGAACCTTGTCGGAAATGAATGCAATCTTTTGTGCTTTTATGCGCTCTTCAATTTGTTCAACACGTTGGGCAAAAGCAGAAAAGCTTATAAATAATGCGAGGATTGGGATTAATTTTTTCATTTTAATTATTCTAAATATGTTTCTAAATCTACGTTTTCTAATAAGTAATCTTCTAAGTTAGATTGGTCATAAGGTGTTGTAGCTATTGTAAAATCTTCATCAAGTAAATCGGCATCAGATAATAGTTCTGCTAATTCGTAACTATCTAAATCACTACTTTGAAAATACCGTTCAACCATTTCAACAGATAACTCTTCTGAATCATCATTACCACCTATGAAGACAGCGAACAACAAAAATAAGGACGCTGCAATCCCAGCAATATAATATACGTTCTTTCTCGAACTTAACTTAATTACAGGTGTGTCCTTATCATCAATTTTTTGTAATATTTCATTTTCAATAATATCAAAATAAGCGTCCGGTACCTTAAATCCAGTAGCTTTTGTGCCTGGCAATGGTGCTTTTTCTGATAGCTTATCAAACAGTTTGTCGTCAAAACTATCAAAGTATTTCTCAGGTGTTTTAAAACCTGAGGTTGTTATGTTATTTAAATTATTTGTCTTCATTTATCTCTATGACTTCAAATTAAACAAAAGGTTTAATCTGAGGTTAAATATGATTCTATTTTTTTTACTGCTATATGATAAGACGCTTTTAAGGCACCTTCACTAGTTTCTAATATGGTGGCTATCTCTTTATACTTTAGGTCATCAAAGTATTTCATATTGAATACTAACTGTTGTTTTTGTGGTAAAGTTGCAATGGCTTTTTGTAATTTAAGCTGTATAGCATCTCCTTCAAAAAAAACATCAGCAGTCAAATTATTAATGGCATTGTTTTGATGTTCTTCATTAGAAATTTGTAAGCGCTTTGCATTTTTATTGATATGAGTAATGGATTCATTTGTTGCAATGCGGTAGAGCCATGAATATAATTTGCTATCTCCTTTAAACTTATCGATACTTCGATAGACTTTAATAAAGGTATTCTGTAAAACATCATCAGCATCATCATGCGAAATAACAATTTTACGGATATGCCAATACAGACGCTCTTTATAGAGACTCAGTAATTCTCTAAAAGCAGCTTCTTTAGATTTAGGATTTTGAAGTCGTAATATGAAATCCGATTCGTTTGTCAAGTAAAACACTTTTGTAATTAGACTTATGAAATTAATAAAAGTTTAATCATCGAAATTGTTGAAAATTCATAGAATTTAATAAGAAATTGATAATCAATTGTTTAAGGTATTTTTTATCGATAAAAAGCATAAAAATACGATAAAAAGCACTTTTTTCTTGTTTAACTGCATTATTTATTATATGTTTGACTCAGCTTAACCTATAATTGTTATCAGTGTCCCCAAATCTGGTAACAAAAAGAAAAGGATGTACCATTGGTGCATCCTTTTTCAATTTATTTTGGTTTTTAGTGTTATTCAAAACTTTGCATTTCAACTAATCTTTTATAAGCACCATTTTTACCGAGTAATTCAGAATGTGTGCCCTGCTCAACAATTTCACCTTTTTGCATGACCACAATAAGGTCGGCAGTTTGAATGGTTGAAAGACGATGTGCAATAACTATAGATGTTCTATTTTTCATCATATTTTCCAAAGCATTTTGCACTAGACGTTCACTTTCAGTGTCTAGGGCAGAAGTGGCTTCATCTAAAATCATAATTGGAGGATTCTTTAAGACGGCTCTAGCAATACTTATGCGCTGTTTCTGTCCTCCAGATAATTTACCACCAGAATCACCAATATTTGTGTTGATGCCTTGCGGTAATTCTTTTACAAATTCCCAAGCATTGGCGATTTTAAGAGCTTCTAAAACTTCGTCATCTGTTGCATCTTCTTTACCTAAAAGAAGATTGTTTTTAATAGTATCGTTAAACAGTATAGAGTCTTGAGTTACAATGCCCATTAGATTGCGTAAGGAATGTTTTGTTAGCGTTTTGATATCATTACCGTCAATACTTATTGAACCTTCATTAACATCATAAAAACGCGTTACCAAATTCGCGATGGTACTTTTTCCACTTCCGGATTGGCCAACTAAAGCTACACTTTTGCCTTTTGGCACTGTCAGCGAAAAGTTTTTGAGTACTAAATCTTCTTCATATTTAAATGAAATATTGTCTATACAAATGTCAGAGCTAAAGTCCTGTTTTGTTATCGCATCAGGTCCGTCTTCCAATGGTGATCTTGTCTCTAATATTTCTAAAATTCTATCTGCAGCTGCGTTGCCAGCTTTTACTTTGTAGCTTGCTTTGCTAATAGCCTTTGCAGGAGTTAATATTTGATAAGCTAGCGCCATATAAGTGATAAAGGCACCTCCCGTTAAGGTTTTTTCTATTAAAACCATGGACCCTCCATACCACAGTAACGCTGCAATTGTAACAATACCTAAAAACTCACTGGTTGGCGATGCTAAGTTTTGTCGATTCATCAATTTGTTAGAAAAACTATAAAATCGGTTTGTAGATTCTTGAAATTGCTTATTGAATCGGTCTTGTGCATTAAACCCTTTAATAACCTTAAGTCCGCTTAAAGTCTCTTCTAATGTAGATAAGAAAATACCTTGTTCGGTTTGTACACGATTGGATTTTTTCTTGAGACTTTTTCCAATTCTTGAAATGATAAAACCAGAAATTGGAATAAAAAGAAATACAAAAATTGTCAGCTTAACAGAAATTGTAAACATGGCAATAATTGCAAATAAAATAGTTAGTGGCTCTTTAACTATTAGTTCTAAAATGGCAAGCAAAGAATTTTTAACTTCATTCACATCGCCCGAAATTCGAGCGATAATATCTCCTTTCTTCTTTTCAGAATAATAGGAAATAGGTAAGGTTAAGACCTTGTCATAAATTTCATTTCGAAGTCCTTTCAGTACACCATTTCTTAGAAAGGTTATAAAATAAAGACCTAAATAATTGAATAAGTTCTTAAGAAGGAAGAGCGAAATTATCAGAATTATCATATACAACAGAGAGCGCTGTGGGCCAAACTCATCAGAGGTTGATGTTATAAAATAATTCATGGAACTTTCCAGATATTCCTTTAAATCTGTAAAACCTTTATACTCTGGTTTAACAGTAACTTTTTTGCCTTCTCCAAATAATACATTAATCATTGGCATTAACGACACCATGGCTAGTGTACTAAAGAGCGCATAGAAAATATTTGATATGATATTTAAAATCCCATAACGTTTGTATGGGATAATAAATCTTGAAAGCTTTTTTATATAATTCATTGACTATAAATTCATATCCTTAAGGATAGCATCAATCTTACGTTCCAATAACTGCTCCGTTTTTAGAAAATCAGACACATTGTCAAGTTCTGTATTTACACTGATATAGAATTTTATTTTTGGCTCGGTGCCACTTGGTCTCAAAGCTATTTTACTACCATCTTCAGTATAGTAAATAAGAACATTGGATTTCGGAATGTCTATAGCTTCTTCATTTCCTGTTAACATATCTTTCGCAACGGATAATTGATAATCTTCAATTCTAACCACCTTAGATCTATTAACAGTTTTAAAAGGATTTTCTCTAGAATCGATCATTATCTGCTTGATTTCCTGAGCACCTTCAATCCCTTTCTTTGTTAAGGATACTAAACGTTCTTTATAGAAGCCATGCTCCAAATATAAATCGATAAGTTTCTCATAGAGTGTTTTACCTTCTGCTTTTGCTTGTGCAGCAATTTCGCAAGCTAATAGGGTGGAAGTTACGGCATCTTTATCCCTGACAAAATCACCAACCATGAATCCAAAGCTCTCTTCACCACCACCAATAAAATCGAGTTCAGGGAAGTCGACGATCATTTTGGCAATCCATTTAAAACCTGTAAGACCAATTTTACATTCAACACCATAGGCATTTGAAAGCACAGACATCATTGGAGTGGACACAATGGTAGAACCAACGAATTGATTACCATTAATCTTACCAGCATTCTTCCATTGTCTTAAAAGGAAATCGGTCATAATAATCATGGTTTGATTTCCATTAAGAATGACTAATTCTCCGTCTAAATCTCTAACTACAACACCCAATCGATCGCAATCTGGATCTGTACCAATTACAATATCTCCACCAACTTTTTCAGCCAATTCCATTGCCATTTTAAGAGCTTCGGTTTCCTCTGGATTTGGTGATACCACAGTTGGGAAGTCTCCATTAGGATCTTTTTGTTCCTCCACAATATTGACATTGGTATATCCAGCACGACTCAAAGTCTCAGGAATAGACTTTATTGAAGTACCATGTAAAGAGGTAAATACAATATTTAAATTTTCACGTGCTTCAGAAGCGGTATCAAAACTTCCATTTTTTACAGAATTGGAAATAAACACATCGTCAACGTCTTTTCCTATGTATTGAATTAAGTCTGAATTACTGTCAAACTTAATTTCTGAATAATCTAACTTATTAATCTCTGCAATGATTTCTCCATCTTGTGGTGGTACTAATTGTCCACCATCTTGCCAGTACACCTTATAACCATTATATTCTGGTGGATTATGCGATGCGGTTAAAACAATACCACAATGGCAATTTAAATGTTTTAGGGCAAATGACAATTCTGGTGTAGGTCTTAAATCTTCAAATAAGTAAACCATAATTCCATTGGCAGAAAATACATCTGCTACAACCTTACCAAAGGTGTTACTATTATGGCGACAATCGTAAGCAATAGCTACTTTTACCTGTTCGCCAGGAAACGCCTGTTTTAAATAGTTACTTAGGCCTTGGGTATTTTTTCCGAGTGTATATTGATTAATACGGTTGGTGCCTAATCCCATAATACCACGCATTCCGCCTGTTCCAAATTCAAGGTCTTTATAAAAACTTTCTTCTAGACCTTTAGGATCGGAAGCAATCATATGTTTTATAGCAGCTTGTGTATCAGTGTCAAAACTTGGAGTTAACCAAGAATTCACACGGTCTAGAATTTCAGGTTTAATATGAATCATGAGTTAAAATTTAGATTGCTACAAATTTAAACAATCTGAAATAGCATAGTTTAATCTACCTAAAAATAATATGAAGATCAATCGATATTTAAAGTATCTTGAATAAAATAGCGTTGTTGTTGGCGCTTAGACCTAAGAATGAGTTCCCCTAAAAAGCCAGCAATAAACAATTGCGAGCCAATAATCATCGTGGCTAAGGCAATATAAAATTGAGGTCTATCAGTGATGAGGCGTCCTGTTGGATTTATAAAAAGCTTGTCAATTCCTAAGTAAAAAGCAAAACCAAATCCTATGAAGAACATAAGTACACCTAAAGAGCCAAAAAGGTGCATTGGGCGTTTACCAAACCTAGAAATAAAGGAAATGGTAATAAGATCTAAAAACCCATTAATAAAGCGATTCATACCAAATTTTGTACGTCCATACTTTCGTGCTTGATGCTTAACAATTTTTTCTCCAATATTGCCAAAACCAGCATTTTTAGCTAGTACAGGTATGTACCGATGCATTTCACCATACACATCAATGTGCTTAACTACTTCATTAGAATAAGCCTTTAGACCACAATTAAAGTCGTTTAGTTTTACTTTTGACGTTCGTCGGGCTGCCCAATTAAATAGCTTTGAAGGGAGGTTTTTTGAAATAACAGAATCAAAACGTTTCTTTTTCCATCCAGAAACGAGGTCATAACCTTCTTCAATGACCATTTTATACAATTCTGGTATTTCTTCTGGATTATCTTGTAAATCGGCATCCATGGTAATAACAACATTACCCGAAGCTTTCTCAAAACCAGCGTGAAGCGCTTGAGACTTACCAAAGTTTTTTAGAAACCTTATGCCCTTAATATTTTGATTGGATTGAGATAGTTCAATTATGGTTTGCCAAGATTCATCAGTAGAACCATCGTCTATAAAAAGTAATTCATAAGAAAACGAATTGGATTGCATCACAGATACAATCCAATCGTGCAATTCTTTTAAAGAGTCTTTCTCGTTTAGTAGTGGTATAACTACTGATATATCCATAGAAATGCGTTGTCTAATATAGACTCCAAAAATAAAGAAATTATTTAAGCAGCATTAGGGTCTGTTTTTTTAACCACAAGCGCTACGATAAGTCCAACAATACTAAATCCTAATAGTTGGTATGCAATGGATTTGAATGAGTTGCCGACTGAAAAGAAACTTCCTTGTTCTTCCATTTGCTTCAAGGCCTCATCAATCGATGCTTGCGGTGCACCAAAGTTTTCCATCATTTGAAGTTGTGATTCAATAATTTTTTCTTGTAAAATTGTTGCCGCTTCGGGATCTACAAAATTGAATATTACTAAGCCAATTAAAGCAGGTATAACAATACCAATCGCTACTGTTGCAAAAAATGCTGTAAATGCATTTTTAAAGGAAATAAAACCACCTGATATACTTCTTGCTTTAACAGCGGAAACTACTCCAAAAATAATAACTAGAAGTAATTGCAAAATTCCGAACCACCATTGTGTAAAAAGGTCTAAGTAAACGGCATATCCAATAATTGTAAATGAACTTAGGATTAAAGCTAGGTAAAGACCGTATTGCGTAGCTGATGATTTAATTGATTTTTCCATAATAAAGCTAGTGTTTTTTAGTTAATCGAATAGTTAGTACTCAAAGATAGAGATTTGTTACAGCAATTGATAAAATAAAAATTATTAAAAAGATTGTAAATTTCTAAAAAATACTTAAATTTGCACCTCGAAAAAATCGAAATACACTAAAGCATTTAGCGATGAAAGCAGGAATACATCCAGAAAATTATAGAGTAGTAGCATTTAAAGATATGTCTAACGATGATATCTTTTTAACCAAATCTACTGCAGATACAAATGAGACTATAGAAGTAGATGGTGTTGAATATCCACTAGTAAAGTTGGAAATTTCTAGAACATCTCATCCATATTATACTGGTAAATCTAAATTAGTAGATACTGCTGGTCGTATTGATAAATTCAAAAACAAATACGCTAAGTTTAAGAAATAAGCTAAGCTTGCACATCAACAAAAAAGCCTTTCTGTTAACAGAAAGGCTTTTTTGTTTTCTCCAATTACCCTACTTTTGATCAGTACAAAAGGAAAACCTTAGCATGAATTATATTTTATTTGACGGTCCGTACAGGAACAACCTTCTGCCATTTACATACACACGACCAGTTGCGGATATCAGAGTTGGAATACTAACCATTCGTCAGAAGTGGGAGTCCTATTTAGAATATACGACTACCACTGTGACGGAAGATTACTTAGCCGATAAGTTTCCAATGGTAGAAATGGCCGAAAATATTATGATTAATGCATCATTTCTTCCCAATGCTGAGGTTGTGGCTTTGGTTAAAAATTTATCGCATAATCAAGCTTTATTTAAGGATGAAGATGTTATAGCATTCTTTGCCATAGAAGGAGAAGAGGTTACGGATTTTTCAGCTTTTGAAGCTATAGATTTTGAAGGCGATATAATTAAAATAGAACATACTTGGGATATTTTCTCTAAAAATGGAGAAGCCATCGAAGAAGACTTTAAATTCATTACAAAAAATCGAAATTCAGAAGCTATACCAGCAACGGTAAATACCATTAACCCAGAAAATATTTTTATCGAGGAAGGTGCTAAGTTAAATTTTGTGACCTTAAATGCGAGTTCAGGTCCAATATACATAGGTAAAGATGCGGAAATTATGGAAGGTAGCGTTGTTCGTGGACCGCTTGCATTGTGCCATAATGCTACTATAAAATTGGCCGCTAAAATTTATGGTCCTACTACAGTTGGACCCTTTAGTAAAGTAGGTGGAGAGGTTAATAATTCAGTACTATTTGGATATTCTAACAAAGGCCATGATGGTTTCTTAGGGAACTCAGTTTTAGGAGAATGGTGTAATATGGGTGCTGATTCTAACAACTCTAACTTAAAGAACAATTATGCTGAAGTTAGACTTTGGGATTATGAAACTGGTGGATTTGCAAGAACAGGGTTGCAGTTTTGTGGTTTAATGATGGGAGATCACAGTAAGTGTGGTATTAACACTATGTTTAATACTGGTACAGTTGTTGGTGTAAGTACTAATATCTTTGGAAGTGGATTCCCTCGAAATTTTATACCAAGTTTTTCTTGGGGAGGCCATAGCGGATTTGTAACCTTTAAAACTAATAAAGCTTTTGAAGTTGCAGAAGTAGTCATGGCGAGGCGTAAAGAAGAATTTACAGACAAGGATAAAGCCATATTAGAACACGTGTTTGAAGAAACGAAACAATACAGAAGAGATTAAAACATCATGAAAACCAAATTTACACTACTACTTACGTTTATTATGACCTACGGATTTACTCAAAGTGAAGATGTAACTGTCAAGAATCTTAAACTCAATACACAACTCGACCATTTTGCAGCACGCGTGGTTGGAGAAAAGGTGTTTTTTAGTCATAATTTAAAAACAAAACGCGGTCGACCAATCAAAGATAAATATGATGGTTTTATTTATGTAATGTACGAGGCACCATTGCGTGACGATGGTGCGATTGAAAATGAAACACCTGTGGTGAAAACTGAGTTAGGCCGATTTAATATGTCGTCAGCAACCTTTTCCAAGGACGGAAAATACATGTACTTTACCACAAATCATCAAGGGAAAGGTACTAATAAACTGAAAGGCATTGAGACCTATAATTTACAGATACAACGTGCAGAATATGTCGAAGGACAAGGTTGGACCAATTTTGAGACCTTAGCATTTTGTAAACCCGATAATAATTTTGCACATCCTGCTTTAAGTCCAGATGGAAGCACCTTATATTTTATTTCAGATATAAAAGGCACAAAAGGAAAATCGGATTTATATAAGGTGTCGGTTACTGATCATAAGACTTATGGAGAAATCACAAGTTTGGGAGAAACTATCAATTCTTCTCGTACAGAAATATTCCCATTCATTAGTGCAGATAACAAGCTTTATTTTACTTCAAATCGCAGAGGTGGCAAAGGAGGTTTAGATATTTATGTTTACGATTTAAATTCTGAAGATGCGGAACAAGTGCCTACATCTCTTAACGAACCTATTAATAGTCGTGGTGATGACTTTTCTTTTTTCTTAAATGAGGAGTTAACTTCTGGGTATTTATCATCAAGACGATCTCGTGGTGAGGGAGGAGATGATTTGTACTATTTTGAGAAGTTTTAGTGTTTTTTAACGTTTTTAAGCTCTAGTAGGTTGGTAGCATTAATACCAAGTCCTTTTACGTCTTTTCGAGTAAAACGTACCACTTCATCATAGAATAAAGGTACTATTGGTGCTGTTGCCATAACTAAGGAATCCATCTTAGTGTAAAGCGCTTCGCGATTTGTAATATCAGTTTCTAAATACGACGCTTCGTAAAGTGCATCGAATTCAGTATTTGAATAATGGGTATAATTTGGGCCATTTGGAGCAAAATTTTTACTGTAATAGAGTGATAAATAATTCTCAGCATCAGGATAATCAGCAATCCAGCTCGCTCTAAAAAAATCTAATTGACCATTGGCCTTAGCATCTTTTAAGCTTGAAGCAGGAATAACATCTACATTAACTTCAATGCCTATTTTCTGAATCTCACGTTGAATAAATTCACAAAAACTCAGATAATTACTTGTAGTCGTTAAGGTGATTTCTGGATTTTGAATGCCAGTATCGTCTTTAAATTCGGAGACCAAAGCTTTGGCTTTTTCTAGTTGATATGAAAATCCAATAGCGTTATCATAGCCTGGTAGCCCTTTAGGTATAAACCCACCATTAGCTGGTATACCAATACCATTTCGTAAATAGGTCATCATTTTAGCGCGATCAAACCCCATGTTTATAGCTTGTCTCAATTTTTGCGATTGTAATTCATTGACATCGGACTCCATATAAAAGGCTAAATATTCTGTATTTAAATATGGACCACGAATCATGTTTACATCCTTTTTATACAGCTCACGTAATTGCCCTTCACTAGTAAGAATTTCGTCTTTATACGAAGCATCGAGACCAGAAACAAAATCGATATTACCTTGTGCAAATTGCAAAAATTCACTTTGCTTATCAGGCAAGAAGGTTACAGCTACAGCCTCAAGGTATGGCAATTGTTGTCCTTTGCTATCGACTTCAAAGTAATTGTTGTTTCGTCTATAAACGAGCTTAATATTTTCCTCCCATCGTTTAAATTTGAAAGGTCCTGTTCCAATTGGATGAGATCTGAAGTCACTGCCGTAATGCGATACAATTTCTTTTGGTACTACAGAGCAGTATTTCATGGTAAGTAGTCCAAGGAAAGCTGGAAAGGGTTGTTTTAGTTTAATCTCAAAAATGGAATCGTTAACTGCTGAATAATGATCAACCTTATTCAATACCCAACTTCCTGGCGAAGCTAAGGTTTTGTCTTGTAATCGTTTAAAGCTATAAACAAAATCAGAGGCCTTAACCGTTCTTGTAGAATCTTTACCAAAACGCTCGTGTTCATGAAAGTTTACATCATCTCTTAAAATAAATGTGTAGGTTGTGGCGCTATCACTAACCGTCCAGCTTTTAGCAATACATGGTTTTACATTAAGCTGTTCATCCATTTGTACTAAGCCATTAAAAAGCTGATGTGTAGCCCAAATGTCAGCCAGGTCTTTGGAGAATGCAGGATCCAAAGATCCAATATTCTTATGCTCATTATATCTAAAAACAAGTTGATCCTTGCTGGCAGTTGTCTCTGACTTGCAAGCGTATAGAAGGACAAAAATTAAGAATGGAAATCTTATGAGTTTTAGCATATAACTAATATGTTGTAAATTTGCGAACTTGGTAAAAATACAAGAATGAACCCAACAAAAAAAGTCGCATTTTACACCTTAGGTTGTAAGCTTAACTTCTCTGAAACTTCTACAATAGCAAGAAGTTTTAAAGATGAGGGTTTTCAGCGTGTAGACTTTAGTGAAACAGCGGATATTTATGTGATTAATACCTGTTCCGTTACTGAAAATGCTGACAAACGCTTTAAAACCATTGTGAAGCAAGCTCAAAAGGTAAATCCTGACGCCTTTGTTGCTGCTATTGGTTGTTATGCACAGCTTAAGCCGGAAGAGTTAGCTGATGTTAATGGTGTAGATTTAGTCTTGGGTGCTACTGAAAAATTTAAAATCACAGATTATCTTAACGACCTTTCCAAAAACCATTTTGGCGAAGTACATAGCTGTGAAATTGAAGAAGCCGATTTTTATGTTGGAAGTTATTCAATTGGTGATAGAACACGAGCATTCTTGAAAGTTCAAGATGGCTGCGATTATAAATGTACCTACTGTACCATTCCTTTAGCTAGAGGAATTTCCAGAAGTGATACCATGACAAACGTACTGAAGAACGCTCGAGAGATTTCAGAACAAGGTATAAAGGAGATTGTGTTAACTGGTGTCAATATTGGTGATTATGGGAAAGGTGAATTTGGAAATAAAAAACATGAGCACACTTTTTTAGATTTAGTGACTGAGTTAGACAAAGTTGAAGGTATTGAGCGCTTACGTATTTCTTCAATTGAGCCAAACCTTCTAAAAAATGAGACTATTGATTTAGTGTCTAAATCAAGAGCTTTTGTGCCGCATTTTCATGTGCCGTTACAAAGTGGTAGCAATGACATCTTAAAAAAGATGAAGCGTCGCTATTTGAGAGAATTATATACAGATCGTGTAAGTAAGATTAAGGAGGTAATGCCACATGCTTGCATAGGAGTAGATGTTATTGTAGGATTTCCTGGTGAAACAGATGAACACTTTTTGGAAACCTATAACTTCCTAAACACGTTAGGTATTTCTTATTTGCATGTGTTTACCTATTCTGAGCGCGATAATACAGAGGCCGCAGAGATGGAAGGTGTAGTGCCTAAAAATGTAAGAGCAAAACGTAGCAAAATGCTACGTGGTTTATCGGCTAAAAAACGTCGTGCTTATTATGAGCAACAATTAGGTTCTAAACGTACCGTTTTGTTTGAAGGCGAAAACAAAGAAGGCTATATACATGGCTTTACCGAAAACTATGTTAAAGTAAAAACACCTTGGAATCCCGAACTTGTAAATACACTTCATGAGGTTAAACTCACTACTATTGATGACGACGGATTGGTGAGATTTGAATTTATAAAAACACTAGTATCCTAAATCAAAAAACCCGAAACTATAACAGTTTCGGGTTTTTAATTTATTTCTTTTTCAATTATATGCGAATACCAACAGGTAGCATTCGCTTATATTTTCTATTTCCTCTTACAAATTTTGCAATCTCTGGACTTGTTGGCACCATACTGATATTACGATCTTTAATATCATCGAATACCATAGCTAAAAACTCTTTTTCAAACTCGAGGGATTTAATTGTTTCAGGAATAATCATCTTTGTTAAAAATATTTTACGCTCTTGTAAAGAATATTCTATAACAGCCATATCATTTTCAACCTTTAATTCATATTGACGCAGAAAGTCATTATCAATCAATTCAGCAGTTTCAGTCATAATTTTCTTTGTTTTTTAAGTTAGCGGTTGGCAAGTAGATACTACATTTTCTGTAATTTTGCAGTGCAAAGGTACAAAAAATCAACGAGAGTTGTAAGTGTTTGCTTTTAAAACCTTTAAGTATAGGTGATTGGCGCATAAGTGGCATCAAAAATAGCCTTGCTAAAAATTGACTCATGAACTCGACTAAAACCCATGTTTATCTTATGCCTGGTATGGCTGCAAACCCAAGCATATTTGAGTATATAAAGTTACCGGAATCTGCTTACCAAATACATTGGTTAGAATGGCAGATCCCTAATAAAGACGAGTCCTTGCAAGATTATGCGAAGCGCATGTGTAGCTTCGTTAAACATGATCATATAGTGCTTTTGGGGGTGTCCTTTGGTGGCATATTAGTTCAGGAGATGAGCCATTTCTTAAACCTAAAAAATCTCTTTGTTGTATCCAGTGTTAAAACCCATCATGAATTACCTAAACGTTTAAAGTTTTTAAAACATACCAAAGCCTATAAAATACTACCAACCCAGCTTGTAGGAAATATTGATTTATTGGCAAAATATGCTTTTGGTGAGACAATAAAGAAGCGTATTGACTTATATAAAAAGTACCTCTCTGTCAGTGATAAAACTTATTTGGATTGGGCGATAAAACAAGTTGTGTGTTGGGAACAAGAAGAGCCGCATCCAGACGCTATTTATATTCATGGTGATAACGACATTGTGTTTCCGTATTCTTGTGAGGGCAATTGTATTGTTATAAAAGGCGGCACTCATATTATGATCATCAATAAGTATAAATGGTTTAATGAAAACCTACCAAAACTTATAGAGTCTTGAATTTGAAAGAATTAAATAGTTTATTACATTTAAAAAAAATAATACCATGCACATTTTTAAAAATATATTAGCCGCTGTTGGATTGGTCTGTGTTTCTGGACTTTTTATCTTTTCGATGCAGAAAGCACCTTCCGATGAAACTTTTGGAAAAGAAACGCCTATTGTTAATGATTATAATGTATATGCCTTAGAGATGCCTGAAGGATTAAACTTTGCCGGGGAAATGGTACCTGTAGAGAATCCTGATATTTTTGAGCGTATGGATAGAGAATTACTAGTCAATACATATTGGCAGTCTAATGGTTTATTAATGTTCAAACGATCTCAAAAGTATTTTCCTGTTATTGAACCTATTTTGAAGAAAAATGGTGTTCCTGAAGATTTTAAGTATTTAGCTGTTATAGAAAGTGGTCTTACAAATGCTGTTTCTCCCGCTGGTGCAAGAGGGTTTTGGCAAATCATGAAAACAACTGCAAGAGAGAATGGGTTAGAGGTTAATGCTAATGTAGATGAGCGTTATAATTTGGAAATGGCTACAGAAGTTGCATGTAAATATTTGAAGAAAGCGAAAGAAGAGTTAGGATCGTGGACTTTAGCAGCTGCAGCCTACAATGCTGGAAATGCAGGTATTTCTAGACGCTTAAAAGAGCAAGGTGTTAGTGATTATTACGATTTGCTTTTAGGTGAAGAAACAGGTCGTTACATGTTTAGAATTGTTGCGCTGAAGGAAATTTTGAACAACCCATCTACCTATGGCTTTAATTTTAATACTGGAGACTTGTATAATTATATTCCAACTTATAAAGTGGAAGTTGATACAGCGGTAACTGATTTTTCAACTTTTGCTAAGATCTTTGGAATAAATTATAAAATTCTTAAGATTCATAACCCTTGGTTGAGAGAACGTCATCTCAATAATAAATCACGAAAAAAATATACCATAGAGATTCCTAAAGAAGGTTACTATAAATAGAAAAAAAGGCCTGAAATATATTCAAGCCTTTTTTTTATCGTCTACTTCTTCGATTCTGTCTCGCTGAAGTTGGTTGTCCGTAATGCTGTTTCGGAATTGAGGCTTTTTTCATCTGCTGCTTCATCATTTTAATTTGCTCAGTCAACATATTACGCTTATCAAGTTGTTGAGCTTCTGCTAGTAATTTTTGAGCTTCCTGTTTTCGTCGCTTTGAAAAAGCTATACCTGCAAGATTTAATTTTGCCATAGCAAGATCGTGATCCATAGATAATCCTAAATCGATCGCTTTTTTAAAGTATTTTTCAGCTTCATTCATATTAGACTGCGACACCATAATACCATTAAGGTAGTTTAAATACCCCTGTTGTTTCTTAACTAAAGCTCCTTTAGGGTTTTTAATTTTATCTAACCACTTTTTGGCGCCGGCAAAATCTTGCTTACGCAGTCTAAAGAAGGCCAATAATATCATTTCGTTTTTAAAGTATAAGAAAATGAATACTAAGGATAACAGGATATACATTATACCATTACCGATATAACCTTCGGTAAATTGGTAGACTGCAAATGCAATTATTAAACCTGCAAGAACTAATTTTATATTTTTATTGAACATATATTCAGATTATTTTTTTAAGGTGGGCAAAGTTAATAAATTTCTATAGAAATAATTTTATTTTGAAGCTTGCTAAAGTAAAAACTTGTTGTATATTTGCACGCAGTTTTGGAATAAGCCAAAGCAAAAGCGATAAAAAAGATTATAAAAAGATAAGACATGCCAAAAAGAACGTTTCAACCGTCAAAAAGAAAGAGAAGAAACAAGCACGGTTTTAGAGAAAGAATGGCTTCTGTAAACGGAAGAAAAGTTTTAGCACGTAGAAGAGCTAAAGGAAGAAAGAAATTGTCTGTATCTTCAGAATTAAGACATAAAAAATAATGATTAACAATTGTTAATATTTTAAAGGTGTTGCTTAGGTGTAACGCCTTTTTTTATACCCTATTGATATTTATTTTTGCAAACCAAAAGACAATCTCATGCCAAAAAATAAAAACATAAAATCTATTTTACTAATCGGTTCTGGACCAATTATCATAGGTCAGGCCTGCGAATTCGATTACTCTGGCTCACAAGCATTACGTTCGTTGAGAGAGGATGGAATTGAAACTGTTCTTATCAATTCTAATCCGGCAACCATCATGACGGATCCCTCAATGGCAGATCATGTTTATCTGTTGCCATTGACAACAAAGTCGATTATAAAGATTTTAAAAGAACACCCACAAATTGATGCTGTATTACCGACTATGGGAGGACAGACGGCATTGAATTTATGTATTGAAGCCGATGAAAAAGGCATTTGGGAAGACTTTAATGTAGAAATTATTGGTGTTAATATCGACGCTATTAATATTACTGAAGATAGAGAGAAATTTAGAGATTTAATGACCAAGATTGGTGTTGGCATGGCACCACAAGAACCTGCGACGTCCTTTTTAAGAGGAAAAGAAATTGCGCAAGAGTTTGGTTTTCCACTTTGTGTTAGAGCTTCATTTACACTTGGTGGCGCAGGAGCATCTATTGTATATAATGAAGAAGAGTTTGATGAATCGCTAACACGAGGTCTTGAGATATCACCTATTCATGAGGTGATGATTGATAAAGCACTTTTAGGTTGGAAAGAATATGAGTTAGAGTTATTACGTGACAAGAATGATAATGTTGTTATTATTTGTACCATTGAAAATATGGACCCAATGGGTATTCATACTGGTGACTCTATTACTGTAGCACCTGCAATGACCTTATCAGATAAAACTTTCCAGAAAATGCGTGATATGGCAATTCATATGATGCGTAGTATTGGAGATTTTGCTGGAGGCTGTAATGTACAGTTTGCTGTTAGTCCAGATGAGGAAGAAGAAATCATTGCCATAGAGATTAATCCACGTGTGTCACGTTCTTCGGCTTTAGCTAGTAAAGCCACTGGTTATCCTATTGCGAAAATCGCAGCTAAATTAGCTCTAGGTTATACGCTTGACGAATTAAGTAACCAAATTACAAAGTCAACATCGGCGTTATTTGAGCCTACATTAGACTATGTGATTGTAAAGATTCCTCGTTGGAACTTTGATAAGTTCGAAGGTTCAGATAGAACCTTAGGGTTACAGATGAAGGCTGTTGGTGAAGTGATGGCTATTGGACGTTCTTTCCAAGAAGCGCTTCATAAAGCCACACAATCTTTAGAAATTAAGCGAAATGGACTTGGTGCAGATGGTAAAGGTTATAAAGATTACGATACTATTATCAATAAACTGAAGTATGCTAGTTGGGATCGTGTTTTTGCCATATATGATGCCATTGAAATGGGTATTCCTTTGAGTCGTATTCATGAGATTACTAAAATAGACATGTGGTTCTTAAAGCAATATGAAGAATTATTCCAATTGCATAAAGAAATCTCAACCTACGATATTGAAACTATAGATCGCGAATTACTATTAGAAGCTAAGCAAAAAGGCTATGGAGATCGACAGATTGCTCATATGTTAGGCTGCTTAGAAAGTCAAGTATATAATAAACGTCGCGAATTTAATATTAATCGTGTTTACAAGTTGGTTGATACCTGTGCTGCTGAATTTAAAGCACAGACACCATACTACTACTCAACATTTGAGAGTGAGATGGAAACGGTAGACGGTACCGTCTCAGTAGCTAATGAAAGTGCAGTTACAGATAAAAAGAAAATTATTGTATTAGGTTCTGGTCCTAACAGAATTGGTCAAGGTATTGAGTTCGATTACTGCTGTGTTCATGGCGTATTAGCGGCATCAGAGTGTGGTTACGAAACCATTATGATTAATTGTAACCCCGAAACGGTATCTACTGATTTTGATATTGCAGACAAACTTTATTTTGAGCCTGTATTCTGGGAACATATTTATGATATTATCCAACACGAAAAGCCGGAAGGTGTTATTGTACAGCTTGGTGGACAAACAGCTTTGAAACTTGCTGAGAAGTTAGAACGCTATGGGGTTAAGATAATGGGTACAAGTTTCCAATCTTTGGATTTAGCTGAAGATAGAGGAAGTTTCTCAACCTTATTAAAAGATAATAACATTCCTTATCCAGAATTTGATACAGCCGAGACTGCCGACGAAGCATTAGCGATTGCAGATCGACTTGATTTTCCAATTTTAGTAAGACCTTCTTATGTTTTAGGTGGTCAAGGGATGAAGATTGTTATCAATAAAGAGGAATTAGAGGAACACGTTGTTGACTTACTTAGAAAAATACCTAATAATAAACTCTTATTAGATCATTATTTAGATGGAGCTATTGAAGCTGAAGCAGATGCTATATGTGATGCAGATGGCAATGTATACATCATAGGTATTATGGAACATATTGAGCCTTGTGGTATTCATTCTGGTGATAGTAATGCGACCTTACCTGCATTTAATCTTGGTGATTTAGTGATGCAACAGATTATAGATCATACACATACTATTGCAAGGGCTTTAAATACAGTAGGTTTAATAAATATTCAGTTTGCGATAAAAGATGATACAGTTTATATCATTGAAGCGAATCCAAGAGCGTCTAGAACGGTGCCATTTATTGCAAAAGCCTATAAAGAACCTTATGTGAATTACGCAACTAAGGTGATGATAGGTTATAATAAAGTCACTGATTTTGATTTTAATCCTCGTTTAGATGGTTACGCTATAAAGCAGCCAGTGTTCTCATTCAATAAATTCCCTAATGTAAACAAGAAACTAGGGCCAGAAATGAAGAGTACAGGAGAAAGCATTCTATTCATTGACAGTTTAAAGGATGATGAGTTTTACGACCTATATTCTAGACGAAAGATGTATTTAAGTAAGTAATTTCTTTACATTTCGATTAAGTGTACTTGTTTTTGCCTAATTATTACTAACTTAGCTTAAAATACATGCAAATGAAAAGAACATTACTTTTATTTTCTTTATTGTTTTCATTCAGCCTTTTATCAGGTCAGGTTACCCTTAATCAGGTAGATGATTTTGAAGATGGCACAGTGAATAGCTGGTTTGAAAATGGTTCCCCATCGGAAACCAATGAAAATGTTGCTTCTGGTGGTCCAGCTGGAACCAACGACAACTACTTGAGAGATTATACCTCTGGTGTTGGTGCTGGTGCAGGATCGAGAATGGTTGTTAGAAATATTACGCAGTGGATTGGAAATTTCACTTCAGAAGGAGTTAATTCGATTATAATGGATGTTCGAGCATTAACTGCTGATGTTACTGTTAGAGTTTCTATGACAGGTCCTGGTGGAAAGTTTTCATCTACAACAGGCGTTTTAATTCCAGCAGGTTCTGAATGGACACAAATTTTAATTCCAATTACTGCTGCAGATATGACCTCAGTTTCTGATGGATTTGATGGTGGCTCTGCTGGAACTGATATTAATGCTACGCTTGCAGGTGTAACTGAATTAAGAATATTAAGCAGTACTAATCCTGCTTGGAGAGGTCAGGTTACAAGTGCTGAAATGCATATTGATAATATAACGGCATCAGCTTCCTTAAGTACTCCAGAAATTGAACAACAAGAAACAGAAATGGTGATTTCACCAAATCCTGCAAAAGATAAATTGAATATTGCCTTACCGCAAGGTAGTGGTGATACCAATATAGAAGTATTTGATGTTTTAGGAAAACGGGTTTACAAAGGACAATTAACGCAATTAGAAGCTTCTGTAAATATTTCAAATTGGAGATCTGGTGTGTATTTAGTTAGAATATCTAATGATCAAGGGACACAGACTAAGCGTTTTATAAAACATTAAAAACCTAGACGAATAAGTAAAATAAAAATACCAGTCTCAGATTATTTTTTTATAGTTCTGGTATTTCTATTTTAACACGATAGCTTTTAATTTCTTCCAAGTAATTTTCTAATGAGAATGTTGTACTATCAAATTCAATCTTACGTTCGCGCCTAGTTTTAATGCGCTTCAGTGCTTTCAGAAATCGTTTAACCTCAATGTCATCATTTAAAATTAAACCAGGTACTTCTGTAGATTTTCCATAGTCATCTTTAGCAACCATTGTAAAATAGGAGGAATTACAATGTTTTATTGTGCCTGTCTGAATGTGTTCGGCTTCCACTCGTATTCCTATAACCATTGAGGTTTTGCCTACATAATTAACAGAGGCCTTCATGGTTACCAACTCACCGACCTCAATCGGATTTATAAAGTCAACGGTGTCAACAGAAGCAGTAACGCAATAGCTCCCTGAATGTTTAGAAGCACAAGCAAAAGCAATTTGATCCATTAAATTGAGAATATAACCACCATGGATTTTACCACTGAAATTAGAATGCGATGGTTGCATAAGTTGTGAAATGCTTACTCTAGATGAATCAACAGTCTTATACATAGTAAATTTTATAAATCTTCTGAAGCTCGTTTTATAATGTTTTCGGGTAGGGCTTTTTTAGCCTTAGCTCCCATTTTTTTGATGTTTTCAACACGAGAGATGAGATTACCTTTACCTTCAACCAATTTATTCATAGCTGCAGAATAATCGTTTTTAGCAGCATCTATTTTTTTACCAACGCCAGTTAAGTCCGAAACTAAACCTTCAAACTTATCGTATAAAGCACCAGCTTGTCTGGCAATTTCTATTGCGTTTTGTTGCTGCTTCTCATTATTCCACATGGTATCAATGGTGCGTAGTGTTGCCAATAGCGTAGACGGGGTTACAATAACAATATTTTGTTCAAACGCTTTGTTATACAAGGTGTTATCTTCATTAATAGCAACTGCAAATGCAGGTTCGATAGGAATAAACATTAAGACAAAATCAGGGGATTCTATGTCATATAAATCCTGATAGTTTTTAGCAGATAACTGATCAACATGTTTTTTAATAGAATTGACATGTGCTTTTAAATAACTAGGCTGATCTTCACTATCCGCATTTACTAAACACTCATAATCTGTTAGTGATACCTTAGAGTCAATAATCATCTTCTTTTGGTCAGGAAGATGAAGTACCACATCAGGCATTACTCTAGAGCCATCTTCAAGCTGAAAACTTTGCTGCACAAAGTATTCGCGGTCTTTTTCTAATCCAGATTTTTCCAATACACGCTCCAAGACCAATTCTCCCCAATTTCCTTGCGTCTTACTATCACCCTTTAAAGCTTTTGTTAAGTTGGTAGCCTCTTTCGCCATCTGCTGATTAAGATCTTTAAGCCCTAGCAATTGCTCCTTTAGCGCAGAATGCATACTAATACTTTCCTTTTGATTGTCTTCAACTTTTTTTTCAAAAACCTTAATTTTCTCTTCTAAAGGATTTAGAATGTTTTTGATATTCTCTTTATTCTGAAGTGTGAATTTCTCAGATTTTTCATCTAATATTTTTGAAGCCATCAGCTTAAAATCTTTTCGTAATTGTTCTTGTTGCTTGGCCAATTCTTCATCACGCTTCAGATTTAGCTGCTGTAAATTCTCATATTCCGTATTCCGACGAGATAACTCCGTATTTAAAAACTCTTTTTCATTGCGAATAGATTCACGCTCATGTTCAATTTTTGTAATTGTTTCCTTAAGTTCTTGAATTGTAGATCCTAACTGATTCTGGCGTTCTTCTAAGGTGCTCTGTTCGCTTTTACTTTTTAGTTTTGCAAATAGCATACCTAAATAACCACCAATAGCAGCTGAAATAATTATAGCAATAAATAGAATTAGTGTGTCGTTCATTAATGGGTCATTGTTAGACTCAAATATACTTTATTTAGAAGTAGAAATAAATCTTATTTATTAACACGGAAACTTCCACTCTTGCTATCAAAAGCAATCAAATCCCTAGGAAAAAGTCCGTCAAAAACACCCTTAGATATCAGGTTACAAGGCGCATCATATATGGCATTATCTTTGGTCATAACAATCATGGTGTCACAAAGCTGAATGGCCAAGTCTATCTCATGCGATGAAAAAAGTATGGTTTTTCCTGTTTCCTTAGTCAGCTGTTGTAGCAATTTTAGGATATATGCTTTGTGATACATGTCTAAATGTGTTGTGGGTTCATCTAAGACAATAATATCCGTGTCTTGCGCCAATGCACGCGCTAGCATAACTTTCTGTAATTGGCCATCACTTAATTCATAACAGCGTTTATCTTTTAATTCCGTGATGTTAACCAAATTTATGGCATTATAGATAATTGATTGGTCTGTTTTAGTAAGATTTCCAATCCAATTGGTATATGGGTGTCTGCCCAGTGCCACAAGCTCATAAACCGATAGATTCTTAGAGGTTATTTGTTCGGTTAAAACAATACTTAGTTGTTTTGCTAATGCTAGGCTACTTAGCTCTTCAAGAGCTTTTTCATTTAAGTAAATGTTACCGGATAGCGCTGGTTGGACTTTGATTAAGGTTCTAAGTAATGTAGATTTTCCAATACCATTGGCCCCAACTAAACCTATAAGTTGGCCTTGTTGTAGTTCAAAATTAATATCAGAAGTCACTACAGTTTCTCCTGACCTGGTTTTATAACCAATTTTGAGCGCTTCTGCCTTTAAAATGATATGTTGTTTTAAAGTTGTCATTAAAACATCATTTTTCGCTGTCTTACTAATAACCAAATGACTACTGGAGCACCAACTAAAGCTGTTATGGCATTTATGGGTAATGTGTAATCACTGCCAGGAAGTTGAGCAATACTATCGCAAATAAGCATAACAATGGCTCCAAATAGAAATACTGCTGGAATTAATATTTTGTGATTAGACGATTTAAAAATCTGACGTGTTAAGTGCGGAATTGCCAAACCTATAAAAGCTATAGGCCCAGCAAAAGCCGTTATGGTGCCAGCAATTAAACTTGTTGCTAAAATGAGTATAAATCGAATTTGCTTTAGGTTTAAACCCAAACTTTTTGCATAGTTATCTCCTAATAGTAAACTGTTAAGTCCTTTAATAGAAGCAATACTGAGTACTATACCAACAATATAAATGATAGAGAAGATGAGTAATTCTGACCAAGAAAGATTACTTAAATTTCCAAATCCCCAAAAGATATATTGCTGTAATTGTTCTGCAGAACTAAAGTAGGAAAGTACACTTACTACTGCAGCAGTAATACTTCCAAACATCAGTCCTATGATTAATATGGCCATTGTATCTCTAACTTTACTCGAAACAGCTAAAACCGCTAAAAGCACAAAAAAACTTCCTAAGCTCGAAGCCATAACGATACTCCATTTTGAAATTAATACCGCGGCAAGAAAACCACCAAACAAACCAGAACCTAGTATTACCAGAGCTACACCTAAACTGGCACCAGAACTTATACCTAATACAAAAGGTCCTGCTAAAGGGTTTCTGAATAAGGTTTGCATGAGTAGGCCTGAAATTCCAAGTCCTGATCCCACAAGAATAGCAGTAATTGCCTTAGGTAAACGGTAGTCTGAAATGATGACTTCCCAAGTGGAATTTTCAATCGTTCCAAATAGGCTGTTGAAGATACTTTTTATCGGAATTGAAATGGATCCTAAACTTAGATTAATAAAAAAACATAACACCAATACAGTAACTAATAGTGCAAATTCTAGGCGATATGTCTTTTGCGGAGTCAATTAATCCAAAGGTTTAAAAAAGTGAGGCGTATAAGCTTTCAATACATCTGGATGACAAATTTTAATAATATCTTTTAAAACTAGGTCAGGTCGTGTTGTACCAAGCTCATAGTATAAGACTCCACCTGTTGCACCTTTGGTATTGGAAAACGTATAAATAGACTTTGTTTTAAAAGCCTCAAAATTGCCATACAGATTACTCGCACTTAGAAGTTCGTCATAGCTGCCATAGTAGGATGGGCTTAACCAAATATCTGCCGCTTTGGCTTTATCTAATACGACTTCAAAATTTAAGGCTAAGCTACCATTTCCGGAAGTATCTTTCCAAAGGTAATTAACATTAGCATCTTTTAGAAACTGAGCTTCTGGACTCGAGCCATTTGGCATGTACCAAACCTCTTTATGCATGGCACCACTTAAAATTGTTGGTCGCGTCTTGGCCTTCTTTGCAATATTTTTAGCAGCTAGATAGTTTTTTTCAATTTGGTTAAAAATGGAATCTGCTTCTTTTTCTTTATTAAAAAGTACTCCAAAGAATTTAATCCATTCAGCTTTTGCTAGGGCATTTGATTCTACCCAATCTCCATTATAAATAACAGGGATTCCAGCTTTTTTTATGGTTTCAAACGTTTTGTTAACGCCATCTACGCCAAAACCAATCACTACATCTGGATTTAGTTCTAATAAAACTTCGGTATTGATGCCTTCATTTTTTCCTAACTCTCTAATATCTCCATCAGCGATGCGTTGTCTTGTTTTTTGAGATGAGATATAATCGGTACCAGGAAAGCCAATTAAATACTGTTCAACACCTAAAAGTTCCAGCGCTGGTATATGAGTAGTTGAGGTGACTACTATCTTTTTAAGATTATCTGTAACAACACCATCAAAATAATCGGACGGAAAATTCATTTTTGATAAAACACTATTGGAAGCGATAAGGTATTGGTATTGTTTGGTGGCTTCAGGCCATGGATTATTTATACTGAGAATTTTATGATCCCCATTATCGCCTACAGTGAATCCTTCTGCATACTTTAATTCTAAAGTAGGTGTTTTAGTTTGAGAAAGGATTTCAGTTTTTGGCTCGTTTTTACAAGAAACAAAGACGAGTAGGGGTAACACATAAATAAATAACCTCATTTTTAATACTTAAATGTCAATTTTGGACTCAAAAGTAAGATTATTTAAAGTTTAAAGTAAATCCATAAACAATTTGTTTAATTTAGCTGCGAAATTAGGTTCCAATAACTTATTGCGGTTATTGGATTAAAAGGGAATCTGGTGAAATTCCAGAACTGTTCCCGCAACTGTAAGCTATAATGCTTGTTGTCACCTTCAAAGTCACTGAGTAATTACTTGGGAAGACCGATAACAAGACGCAAGTCAGGAGACCTGCCAATTTCAACATAGAAGTCAAACTTTCGGGATAAAAGTTTACGTATAGTTTTTCTATATGTTCTCGAACAATTAAAATTTAAATGAACAAGACAAGATTGTTTTGTAGCATACTTGGTATGGGTATGTTATCAATTGGATTGGCACAACAACAGCAAGATTCAATTAAAGTAGAAGCACTTGATGAAGTGTTTATTACAGACTCGCGTTTTGCCTTAAAGCGTGAAAATTCAGGAAAGGTTATTACCAAAATTACAGCCGAAGAACTAAACAAAATGCAAGGCCAAAGTATTGCTGAGATTATTAGTAGAACCGTAGGTATTGAAGTTAATGGGGTACGCAGTAATGCAGGTCAGAATTTAAGTTATTTTGTACGTGGAGGTCGAAATCGTCAAGTATTGGTGATGATTGATGGTATTCAAGTTACAGATCCTTCTCAGATTGCAAATGATTATGATTTACGCTTATTAAATGCAGACCAAGTAGAATCCATTGAAATTCTGAAGGGGGCCTCAAGCACATTGTATGGTTCAGGAGCAGCCACTGCTGTGATTAATATCAAACTCAAAGAAGCAAGAAATAAGAAGATTAATGTTAACCTTAGAAGCACTGTTGGAACTAACCGCTCTTCAGAAGATAAAAGTTATGCTCTCGAAGATTTTAGAAATAGTATTTCAGTAAATGGAACTATAGATAAGCTAACTTATTTAGCCAGTTTTGGTTTACAATCAACAGATGGACTATCGGCATTGGAAAATACTACTGAATCTGATAAATTTCAAAGTAATAACGGAAATCTAAAGCTTGGTTATACCTTTAATTCCGATTTTAAGTTGACAGCTTATGCAAGTTTTGATAATTATGATGCAGATTTTGATGATAGTTTCGGGATGATGGATGCGGATAATGTATCTACTTCTAATCAGTTTAGAATTGGTATTTCACCCGAATACAAATATAGCAAAGGAACTGTTGTTTTGAATGCTGCTTACAATAATGTAGAGCGTGAAATAGAATCAGATTTCCCCTCAAAATTTAATGCTCAGAGTTTGGTAATGGATGCCTACAACCGTTATAATTTTGATGATACGTTCTATACTGTTTTTGGCGTCAACTATCAAAATAATACTATGGAGAGTTTTTCCATTCCATTTGGTGAAACAGAATTTAGCCAGGCTATAAATCCAGATACTGCCACATTTAATATTATTGATCCTTATGCAAATTTAGTTTATGTTTCAGATTTTGGATTAAATATTAATGCTGGATTACGTTTAAATAATCATAGTGAGTATGGCAGCCAATTGGTGTATAGTATTAATCCTTCATTTAAACAGGATCTTGAGTTTGGATATATTAAAGGTATGGTAAGTTATAGTACTGCATTTATTACACCATCATTATATCAGTTATTTGAGCCGAGTTTTGGAAATCCAGATCTAGAACCAGAAGAGAATGATACGTTTGAGATAGGAGCAGAATTGCACTTAAATGAAAAGGCCACTTTAAGTCTGGTGTACTTTAATAGAAATGAAGATAATTTCATAGATTTTGTAGATACAGGTGGTTTTGTATTTCAATACAGTAATGTAGACGAATCCTTTAATGCAAATGGTTTAGAATTTGTTGCTAACATATCTGCGGTAAAAAATTTAAACATAAATGCCAATGCAACGTATACGGTGGTTAATGAAAATTTGGGATTGCGTATTCCAGAATTAAAAATCAATGCACGGTTAGATTATCAATTATGCGATAAAACAACTCTAGGACTGTCTTATCAATTTAATGATGATAGAAATGATGTGTTCTTTGATAATACCACGTTTGAAAATGTAACTGTGAATTTGGAGCCATTTATTATTACTGATTTTTATGTAAGTCATAAGATTCTTAAAGATAAAATGACAGTATTTGCTAACGTTACCAATATTTTTAATGAAGAGTACCAGGAACTATTTGGCTTTGAAACCAGAGGTAGAGGCTTCAATATTGGATTTAATTTAAATCTATAAACCCAAAACTTATGAAGAATCCATTTTACATGAATTGTTTAGATATTTATGCCACTCAAAGTCAGGCTTCAGAATTGAGTAGGTTTCAAAATGCCATGGACATATCAAAATTACGTGTTATGCCTTTATTAAGCTGGGATATTTTCATGTCTTATTATAACGATAAAATTGGACAAGCTGTAAAACAATTAGAATTGGCTCAAGTTTTGTCTTTTGCGCACAAATTTAAATGGAAAAATGATCTTAAGGCAGCTTTTAAGGCAAGGGATTATGAAGCTCTTATCATTACTGATAAACGTCAAAATATCATTTGGGTAAATAACGGCTTTACTGAAATGACTGGCTATTCTAAAACGTTTGCTTTAAATAAAACTCCAAGATTCTTACAAGGAGAAAAAACTTCGTTAAGGATAAAAAATAGAATTCGAGAGAAAATAGCTAAGGGTGAACCATTTAAGGAGATTATTGTTAACCATAAAAAAGATGGTACTGCGTATAAGTGTGAAGTACAAGTACTGCCTTTATACAATACTTCCACAACACATTATATTGCTTTTGAAAGAAAAGTTGGATAGTTGTTTAGTACGCTATGAAATAATAAAGCCGCTCATTGAGCGGCTTTATTGTTAGTTTTCAAACAGTAATTTTTCAAGTGGAGATTGTAATACTTTCACCTCAATGACTTTGAGGTGCTTAGATTCCTCATTATTAAAAATAGAAACTCTATCAGCGTTAAGCATGTCATTAACAGCTGTTGCTAATAATGGATCACTAAGCATCCCTAAAGATCCTAAATTACTTGGTACTTCAAGGACTTCAATATCTGGTGGTAAGCCTTCAGCAGGTACTAAGCCATCATTAACATTAGTCGAATTAGCAATTAAGGGTATTAAGGCATAGTTATGTGCTGTATTCACATTAATCCCATCAAATTCTGGGCTATCAAAAATTAAACGATTGGCCTGTGTTTTTCCAGCAGTATCATCACCAATATGTACGACCTCAATGTAAGGTCTTAAACTATTTATAATAAGTTCACTTGCAGAAGCCGAGCTGGCTGTAGTAAGGACATAAACCTTACTTAAATTAAGACTGGCAATTCCTGTATTATCAGAAAGGCGATCTGTAAATTCATAATCTCTATTTTGATTTTCTTGATTGTCATTATAAAATAATTTAGAAAATACTTGGCCATTAAACTGTCCTGTAATCATACTGGCCAAATGCACAGCTGTCTGTATGTTTCCACCACCATTATAACGTAAATCCAATACTAGTTCTTGGATACCAGCAGATTGAAATTGAATAAAAGTTGTATTCAATGCATTATCAAAATTGGCATTAAACCCATTATACATTAAATACCCGATATCAAATTCTGGTAAGGAAATAATTTCTGTTTTATGAATAGGGTTTTCAGTATAGGCTTCTTTGGTCAAACTGGTACTTTCACCATTAAGTGTTATAGTATCGTCTGCAGGATCTGGTGTTCCGTTGGTGTCGTAATCCGCAAAATTGAGGGTATAAGAGTTTTGATTCAATAAGTTGCCTACATTGCTTGTAGTAAGATTATTGCCATCAATACTTCTAAAAATAAGACCTCTGGTTAATCCTAAATTGTCAGCAACGCTATTATTAAGTACGAGCGTAATAGCACCAAAAACTTCAGTTTCACTGCCTGGAAGAAGATAAAGTCTAAATTCAATGCCATTACTTAAAATAATACCTTCTTGCGCATTTAGAATGTCTAAATAATTTGGAACAATATCACTAAACGGATCTAAAGCATCAAACTTTAAAGCTTCAAATAAGTCCTCTGGAGAATCAAAGCCATCTAAATATTCTGTGTAGGCTTCCGTTTTCTCATATCTATTGTCTACACCATTAATACCAAAACGGTCGTTAGATAAATCTGGTACAAGCTGAGGTTCATTGTATAGATAGTAAGCATTCATAGCTTTCCATACAAAATCCTTAATATCGGCACTTGGAGCCGCATTATCATCTAAATCTTCAAAACAGCTGGTAACAAACAAAAACACCAGGCATGAGAGAAGTACAAACCTAAGCTTCTTCATAAATTTTCTTTTAATTATAGCAACTTTTACATCTGTATGTAAAACTCTAAATTTACTTACATTATTATAAATAAAAAAACTTTGTAACAAAATGTAATGTGTATCGTCGTAATTATGAAAGCGAGTAAAAACCGCTTTTACCACCAATCAAAAACGTAATGAAGCAGGCAGATTTTGTAAGGTTAGTAATGCCATTTAAGGATAAAGTATTTCGTTTAGCCAAACGATTATTAGTTTCTCATGAAGAAGCTGAAGACGCAACGCAAGAGATACTATTGAAATTGTGGAGAAACAAAGAGAAGATCGGAGACTATAAAAATGTTGAAGCCTTCTCGATGACGATGACAAAGAACTTTTGTTTGGACAGATTAAAATCTAAACAAGCACAAAACTTAAAAATCGTTCATAGTAATTATACGGACAATAGTTCGTCATTACAGAAGCAAGTTGAAGCTAGAGATAGCATGGATTGGGTTTCGAGAATAATTGAGGACCTTCCAGAACAACAAAAAATAATAGTGCAACTAAGAGATGTTGAACAGTATGATTTTGCTGAGATTGCTAAAATGTTAGACATGAATGAAACAGCCATCCGAGTAAATTTATCTAGAGCACGTAAAACAATAAGAGAGAAATTGACTAATACACATCGTTATGGTATTAAATAGTATAGAAAAATTAATCGAAAAGTATGACAAGGCTGAAACGTCGTTAGCAGAAGAAGCACAATTAAGAGCTTATTTTACTAGCGACAACGTTGCACCACATTTGGAGCACTATAAACCAATGTTTGTCTACTTTGCACAATCTCAAACCGAACAGTACACTAAAGACGTTCCATTAAAACCTAAGAGAACTAAAATGTATCAATGGATTTCTGTCGCAGCAGTTGCAGTTCTAATGTTAAGTATCTTCATTCCTAATTGGTCTGGTGGTCAAAAATCTCTTGCAGATTATTCACAAGAGGAACAACAAATGTATCTGGAAGCAAAAGAGGCATTAGCCATGCTTTCAAATAATTTTAATCAAGGAACAGCAAGTTTAAATACATTAAACTTAGCTTCTGAGAATTTTAATGTTGGTTTGGAAAAGGCAAGTCACATTACAGAATTCAATCAATCAACAAACAAATTATTAAAGAATTAAGAATTAAAAATTAAAAATTTAAAACAAGAAATTATGAAAAAAGTTGTAATAATTATAGCGATGATGTTTGCCTCGATCACGGCATTTAGTCAAAGTGTATTTGATAAGTTTGAGGATTTAGACGGCGTAACATCAGTTATTTTAAATCAGAAAATGTTTAAAATGTTAGCTACTATGGGAGTGGATATTGATGATCCAGAAATGAAAGAGTATGCCGAAATGGCTGGAGAAATAACAGGCTTCAAAGTGTTTACTACAGGAGATGAGAAAATTTCTGCTGACATGAAGGCAACGGTAAACAAATATTTAAAGTCTTCTGATCTTGAAGAGTTAATGCGTATTAAGGATGGAGATCAAACTGTGAAATTTTATGTAAAGGAAGGTAGAGACGATAACCACGTAAAAGAATTATTGATGTATATCAGTGGCCTCAAGGAAATGACAAAAGGTAGCGACATCGAAATTAATGGTGAAAAGCGCGAATTCGAAACCGTAGTTATGACTTTAACAGGTGATATTGATCTTAGACAAGTTTCAAAGATTACAAATCAAATGGATATTCCAGGAGGTGAGCAATTGAAAAAAGCAGGTCAGAAAAACTAAAACATAATGAAACAATCAATCAAAAAATTAATGGTAATGTTGATCTTGGCTGTAGCTTTTACAAGCTGCAACCAAGGTCCTACACTGCAAACATACTTTGTAGATAATGAATTAAAGCCAGGATTTATTTCAGCTGATATCCCTTCAAGTTTTATAGATGTAGATAAGGTAGAACTAACAGATGAGCAAAAAGAAGCCTATGAATCTGTTGATAAACTTAATGTATTAGCATTTACTTTAGGCGATGATAATAAAGAAGAGTATCAAGTAGAATTAGATAAGATAAAACTAATTTTAAAAGACGATAGATATCAAGAGTTGATGCGTGGAGGAAATTCTATAGACGGTAAGTTCATGGTGAAGTTTATTGGTGATGTGGAGAATATAGATGAGCTTATCATTTTTGGAAATGCAAATGACAGAGGTTTTGCTGTAGCAAGAGTTCTTGGTGATGATATGAATGCTGGAAAATTAATGTCTTTACAATCCATTATAAAAGATATGGATTTTGATGATAGCAACTTAAACAGTTTTAAAGAGTTTTTTAAATAAACGTATAAAATTTATTTAAAATGTTAACCAGAATCATCCTGTAATTAATTTGCAGGATGATTTTTTTTACGATTTTTTAAACCGAAGAACAATGCGATTACAAATAAAATAGCTGTTCCCAAAATCAGTAAGATTTTCACAATAAAGTAATCTAATACATCAAACAATCCAGCAACAAAAAAACCAATGGTTATGGTTGCTACCAAGATTAGTGCAATAGTGTTTTTATTTAGAGGGAACCAGCTCATATACCTGTATAGTTGCTTGGGGAAATAGCTTTTAATTCAGTTTTAATAGCCTCCGATACCTCTAAGGTATCAATAAAATTTGAAATTGAAGATTCCGTTATTACCTCATTGGTTCTAGTTAATCCTTTTAAGACTTCATAAGGATTAGGATAACCTTCACGCCTTAGGATAGTTTGTATTGCCTCTGCTACGACTGCCCAGTTTTGTTCTAAGTCCTTTTCAAATTTCTCAGCGTTTAATAACAATTTGCCAAGGCCTTTTAATGTAGATTTAAATCCAATTACAGTATGTCCAAAAGGGACTCCAACATTTCTTAAAACAGTACTATCTGTTAGGTCGCGTTGTAATCTCGAAATTGGTAGCTTTGCTGCTAAATGTTCGAAAATAGCATTGGCAATACCTAAATTACCTTCGCTGTTTTCAAAATCTATTGGGTTGACTTTATGTGGCATAGCCGAACTACCGACTTCACCTTTTTTAATTCTTTGTTTGAAATAATCCATAGATACATAGGTCCAGATATCTCGGTCTAAATCTATGATGATGGTGTTAATTCGTTTCAGCGCATCAAATAAAGCCGCCATGTGGTCATAATGCTCAATCTGCGTGGTTGGGAACGAATGTTGCAAGCCTAGTTTTTCTTGTACAAACTTGGTGCCAAAGACTTTCCAATCTATGCTTGGATAGGCCACTTTATGCGCATTGAAGTTTCCTGTTGCTCCACCAAATTTCGCAGCACTCGGAATATCATTCAATAAATTAAATTGCTCTTTAAGTCGGACTACAAAGACATCCATTTCCTTACCAAGACGTGTTGGTGATGCCGGTTGTCCATGTGTTCTTGCAAGCATTGGTATTGTGGCCCATTCTTTAGAGAGTTCTTCTATTTTATCAAGAACAGTCGTGTATTCAGGAACATAAACATCGTTCATAGCTTCTTTAATACTCAAAGGAATGGCTGTATTATTTATGTCTTGAGACGTCAAACCAAAATGAATAAACTCCTTGTGATCATTTAAACCTAGAGTATCAAACTTTTCCTTGATGAAGTATTCAACAGCCTTAACATCGTGATTAGTTACTTTTTCAATAGCCTTTATTGCTGATGCATCCAGCGGAGTAAAATTCTTATATATAGCTCTTAAATCTTCAAATACGTCATGAGAAACAGATGCTAATTGTGGCAATGGTAATTCACATAAAGCAATAAAGTATTCGATTTCTACCAATACTCTGTATTTTATTAATGCTTCTTCTGAGAAGTAATTGCCTAAAGCATCTACTTTAGATCTGTATCTACCATCAATTGGAGAAATTGCGTTAAGCTGAGAAAGTGCCATTTACTTTAAAATTTTGAAGGTCCAAAGATAATAAAGTTAGCCAAGAGTTTAGTGGAATAGCTAATGAGTTATCCAAAGTTTTCAACCTTTTATTTTCTTAAGAATATGTCGTGCACGCGCTTTAAATCCAGAACTCTGCATCTGAAAATCACGTTCTAAAATCATTGCTAAGTCTGGGTGAATCCAATCGTATTCTGTTCCTAATAAATATAACGAATTCATGGAGTATGCCTTAGGAGCGATTTTTCCGTTATGTATCATCCAATCAAAACAAGCTTCAATGATTTTTTCCTTGTGTGCTTCAGATAAGGCTGATTATATTTTGCTGTTCTTTTTAGAATAATAATCCTTGTTGAGGTATTCGCAGACTTTTGCCATTGGTCTTATGGCAGGATCTAAATGCACCTTACCTACATTTCGTGTAAATGTATCTAGGTATGGAATGATGGCTTCTAGTCGTTCTCTGCACATAAATTCAAATACCCAAGCTGCTCGACATGCTATTTTATGATCCACATCAAACAAAATATCTAAGAGCGGTTGTACTAGTTTAGGTTGGTCTATTACAAGATTGGCGTATAATAAACGCTTTTCACGCGAATGATCCACATAGTCCAATTCTTGGTAAAGTTCGTCTTTTGTCAAAAGGTTTGTTAATTTAACAGTTCTAAATTAGTGAAACTACAATGATAAAAAAACTTGTAAAAAACGCATTTTTGGCCATCCTTATTGTTCTCTTACTTGCCCAGTTCTTTGGTCCTCAGAAGAATGATGGTGATTTGGCATCTGTTGAAGCATTTTTTGAGGATACAAATCCACCTGAAGATGTCAAACTCATTCTGAAAGATGTTTGTTTCGATTGTCATAGTGACCATACGCGCTATCCTTGGTATAATGCTATAACACCGGTTAATTATTGGTTAGCCGATCATATAAGACATGGTAAAAGGGGTTTAAATGTTTCTAAATGGAATAATTATACGAAAAAAAAGAAAGATCACAAATTGGAAGAACTGGTTGAAGACGTCCAAAGGCGACATATGCCTTTACCAAGTTATACCTGGACACATAGTGCCGCTGCGTTAACAGATGCACAAGTTCGGGCTGTCACAGATTGGGTACAAATTGCGAGGTTAAAATATGTCTTTGTCAAAGAGCCACAATAAAATTATTAGCACATTTTTTAAATGAACCTCGTGAATAGTCGGTACCTTAAAATTATTATTTAGAATTTTTCTAAATAATTTTTTTTTCATTCCAATCGTATGTAACTTTGTGCTTCAATACAATCACTTAAGACAAAAATCAGCACTTGGGTTTAAAAAAAATCATTACCACTGGCTTTTTATTTATGATGTTAGGTACTGTTTCAGAACTGTATCTGCTTGATCATTATGAAGATGCCCTTCAGTTTATTCCAATCCTATTTATCGGCTTATTATTACTGTTAGTTCTTGTTTTGTCTGTCTACCGCAGTCGTTTCTTAAATCAGGTGTTTGAAATTTTACTTGTACTCACAGCATCAAGCGGTATTTATGGGGCATTTTTGCATCTACAGGCCAATTATGAATTTGAGCTTGAAATGACACCAACACTAAGCGGCTGGGATTTATTTGTTGAGAGTTTATTTGGGGCTTTACCAGCTTTAGCTCCTTTAAGTATGGTTGTATTGGCATTAATCGGTTATTCATATTTAATCCTTATAAATCATAAACAATGAGAAATATCAAATCTTTATTTATCGTATTCACTTTAGTTGCAGCTTGTATGATGTCTTGCAAAAATTCAGAAGCCGAAACACCGGACAAAACAACTACCTCTGAAGCTAAAGAAATCGACGAAACGGCAGAGGTAAAAACTGAAACTACAGTGGCTAAAGGTGTAATAAATGTTAATTTGGCTACAGAAGCAGATCTTCAAGGTTTAGGATTACCTTCTGAAGTCATCGCAACAATCCTAAATAACAGACCATTTTTAGATATGATGGATTTGGATAAAATGCTTATGGATAGTAATAAAGAAGAGCTTTACAAGCAAATGTTCATACCCTTAAATCTAAACACAACAGCAGAAGCTGATTTTAAAATTATTCCTGGTGTTGGTGATCGTATGGCACACGAGTTTGAAGAGTATCGACCATATACTAGTGTAAAACAGTTTAGAAAAGAAATTGGTAAGTATGTGGATGAAGAAGAAGTTGAGCGTTACCTTAATTATGTATTTGTACCAGTAGAACTAAATACAGCATCTGAGGAAGATATCAAAGCTTTACCAGGAGTTGGTAAGAAAATG
>Ga0189289_10265_pt1 | contig 35868 bp, 38 predicted proteins | sample UW106minimetaG_FD_130313 | JGI IMG/M metagenome (GOLD analysis project Ga0189289, IMG submission 130313) | Marine microbial communities from the Costa Rica Dome - UW106 mini metaG | ecosystem: Environmental > Aquatic > Marine > Oceanic > Photic zone | place: Costa Rica: the Eastern Pacific...
AGCCTGATCAGCAGGGGGAAAAAACTTGCTTGCTCGTATCAGCTCTCTCTCCAGGCGATGAGCCTTGGAGAGGTGGTTTGATTGAGGTGGTCGTTGCCTAGAAATTCGATTTATTTCTCTGGAGTGCAATCACATTCAGGATCACACTCCAGGAAGGCTGAAGTTATATGGCCAAGTTGGGCTGGTTTTATTGCTCCGGTACGCAGAAATAATTTCTTCAGTCGAAGCCCAGCAGGTCAAAGATTTCGCGGTCTTTGAGGGATACGGCCTCCAGGGGCTCCACCTTGTCGAGCATGTTCTGGGCTAACCGCAGGTATTCATTGCGTACAGCTTCCACTGCCTCATCGTCATCATCCATTTCAAAGATGGTGCATTTCTTCAGCCTCGACCGTCGAATTGCATCCACATCCCTGAAATGGGCCATGGTGCGCAGACCGGTGCGTTCGTTGAACTTGTCGATCTGATCAGTGTCAGCAGAGCGGTTCGCAACGACGCCGCCCAGCCTCACCTTGTAGTTCTTGGCTTTGGCCTGAATCGCCTGAACGATGCGATTCATCGCGAAGATCGAATCGAAATCGTTGGCCGTCACAATCAGGCAGTAGTTGGCGTGTTGCAGCGGGGCGGCAAAGCCACCACACACCACATCGCCGAGTACATCGAAGATCACCACATCGGTGTCTTCCAGAAGGTGATGCTCCTTGAGCAGCTTCACGGTCTGTCCGGTCACGTAACCGCCGCAGCCAGTTCCTGCTGGCGGGCCACCACTCTCAACGCACTGCACACCATTGAAGCCAGTGAAGACGAAATCCTCCGGTCGCAGCTCTTCGCTGTGGAAGTCCACCTCCTCGAGGATGTCGATCACCGTCGGCACCATCTTGTGGGTGAGGGTGAAGGTGCTGTCGTGCTTCGGGTCGCAGCCGATCTGAAGTACGCGCTTGCCCAGTTTTGAGAAGGCGGCTGACAGGTTCGATGAGGTGGTGGATTTGCCGATTCCACCTTTGCCGTAGACGGCAATCACCAGGGTCTCCTCCTGGATGTTCATTTCCGGGTCCTGGTGGACCTGAACACTGCCTTCGCCGTCCGCCGGTCGCGTCAGAGTCGTGGTCATTCAGCGACCTGTGCAAGAGAAGTCATTTTCATTCAACAGCAGCAGATGTGCAGTGGTTGGTTTTCACTAAGAAATGAAAGATCTGGCCCTTGGCTAGGTGGCAAGAGCAGAATTTCTTTCAATTAAATAAAAAGAAATGAGTGCAATTGCTCATGCCTTGAAGTGGGCTTTGGCGTCATAGAGCGTTTCGCTGCTGATCTCCCGGCAGCCCACATCGCGGGCGTAAGCCTCGGTGTTGCGACGCACCTTGCCCCGTACGAAGAAGGGGATCTTCTTCAGTTCGGCTTCCCCATCGGCTGTCCATTGCAGACAATCTTGGCCGACCTCCGGGACGTCGCTCAATGCGGAGATGTCGGCTGCTCCGGCACCACCGGCATGGCCTAAATGGCTCTGGTGGCCATCCACGAATTCGAAGTCGTGGCGGAACATTCCGATCAGGTGTTCCTCTAGTCCCATCATCAGCGGATGCACCCAGTCGTCGAAGATCACGTTTGCCCCTTCCCAGCCCATTTGGGGGCTCATCCGGGCCGGCACGTCTTGAACATGCATCGGCGTGCTGATCACGGAGCAGGGAATCCCTAGCCGCTTGGCGCTGTGTCGTTCCATTTGTGTTCCGAGCACCAGTTCTGGCGCTGCCTCGGCCATGGCGGCTTCCACTTCTAGGTAGTCGTCACAGATCAAGGCCTCCAGACCCAGGGCCTTGGCGGCCGCCCGGACGGGCCTGGCCATCTCCCGGCTATAGGTTCCCAGCCCCACGACGCTGAAGCCCAGTTCTTGGCTGCAGATCCGTGCTGCTGCAATGGCATGGCTGCCGTCGCCGAAAATGAACACCCGCTTGCCGGTGAGGTAAGTGGAGTCCACAGACTCCGAATACCAAGGCAAGCGTGAGCGTTTGTAGCCCTCGTCAGCAGCGGGTGCCTCGAGCCCCAGCAGGTTGTGCACTTCGACGAGGAAATCGTGGGTGGCGCCGACACCGATCGGTACCGTTCGACTGAAGGGCATGCCGAAGTTGCGCTCCAGCCAGCTGCAGGTGGATTCGGCCACCTCCGGATAGAGGCAAACGTTCAGATCGGCATCGGGGATGCGCTTCAGATCGTCCACCCCCGCACCGAGCGGTGCCACAACGCCCACATCGATGCCGTGCAAGGTGAGCAGCTTCTGTACCTCCAGTACGTCGTCGCGGCAGCGGAAACCGAGCAGAGACGGCCCCAGCAGGTTCACCCGGGGTCGACGGCCCTCCTGTTTCCATGCCTGGGAGTCATGGATCATGTCTGTGGGGGCCTGCGCCTTGAGCAGGTTGCGGATTAATTGATAGAAGGTCTCCGCAGCTCCCCAGTTCTCCTTCTTGCTGTAGGCCGGCAGCTCAAGATTCACGACCGGCATGGTCAGATCCATGCCCTGGGCCAGGGCGCCCGGTTGATCCTGAATCAACTCCGCTGTGCAACTCTCACCCACCAGCAGGGCATCGGGTTGGAAGCGGTCCACGGCTTCGCGTACATGCCTTTTCACCAGTTCTGCTGTGTCACCCCCGAGATCTCGGGCCTGAAAGGTGGTGTAGGTGACCGGCGGACGTTGCCCGCGCCGCTCAATCATCGTGAACAGCAGGTCGGCGTAGGTGTCCCCCTGGGGGGCATGGAGCACGTAGTGCACGCCTTGCATCGAGGCGGCGATGCGCATGGCCCCCACATGGGGTGGCCCTTCATAGGTCCAGAGCGTTAGTTGCATGGGATCAGGCGTGCACGGTTTGGTCGGGGTTGCTCGGATGTAGACCGGGTCGAATCATTTGCCGGCGACGCAACGGTCTGGAAAACAGTTCCGCCAGGTCTCCGGCTTGGTCGATGCCGTGAATCGGGCTGAACACCAATTCGATCGACCATTTGGTGGCGATGCCTTCGGCCTCCAGCGGATTGGCGAGGCCCATGCCACAGACAACAAGATCCGGTTGGCTGGCGCGCACCCGGTCCAGCTGTTGCTCCACGTGCTGCCCCTCCATCACTGGTGTGTCGTCGGGGAGCAAGGCCAGCTCAGCGGCCATCTGTTCACGGTTCAGATAAGGCGTTCCCACCTCCACCAACTCCATGCCGCATTCGCGTTGCAGGAATCGGGCCAGGGGCAGTTCGAGTTGGGATTCGGGGAGAAGAAAGATCCGCTTGCCCTCCAGCACGGCGCGGTGGCGAGCCAGGGCGCTTTGGGCCCGTTCCATCAACGGATCGAGCACTGCGGCGATCCGCTCCTCCGGGAGATGGAAGGCATTGGCAGCAGCCTCCATCCAACGCCGACTGCCTTCGGCTCCCAGGGGAAATGGGGCCGTGAGCACCGTGGCGCCGCGATCGCTCAGCAAGCGGGCGGTTTCGGTGAGAAAGGGTTGGGTGAGTAGCACCGTGGTTCCCGCTCCCACCCCAGGCAGGTCAGTCGATTGCCGCGGAGGCAGGCTGTGAATTGTCTCGATGCCCATCCGCTGGAACAGGTGAATCAGCCTGTCTTCCACGGCATCGGCGAGGGTGCCCACCAGTAGCAACTGCCGCTCGTCGCTAGCGGGGAGCAGCGGAATCAGCGCCGCCAGCGCCCCGTCTTCTCCTTGGGTAAAGGTGGTTTCAATGCCGCTCCCGGAGTAGTTCACCACCCTCACTCGGCCGGAGAGCTCGTCGTTCAGCCGTTCGGCGGCGCGGGCTAGATCCAGCTTGATCACTTCGCTGGGGCAAGAACCGACCAGAAACAGCGTGCGGATCTCGGGACGGCGTTGCAGCAGTTCCTTGCAGACGCGATCAAGTTCGTCGTGGGCATCGGCGAGGCCGGCCAGGTCCCGTTCGTTGAGAATCGCGGTGCCGAAACGGGGTTCGGCAAAAATCATCACCCCAGCGGCGCTCTGGATCAGATGGGCGCAGGTGCGGGATCCCACCACCAGAAAGAAGGCATCGGGCATGCGCCGATGTAGCCATACGATCGAGGTGAGACCACAGAACACCTCCCGTGGTCCTGATTCCTTTAACAGGGTGGGCCCGGCCATGGCCGCTCCATGCGACGTTCACCTCTCAAGCTGCAAAAGATTGGGGCTTGGATGCCAAACCCAGCGCAAACTCTTCGGGATCAGGCCTGGCCTAAGAGCTTGCTTGCCGATCAAAGGCGGCGGCGGAATCCGTCGTAACGCTCTGAACGTTCGCTCTCCTCTGTTTTGCTCAAACGCCAAACGTTGCGGCTGACACGACGGGCAACGAGGCCGCCGCGTTCCGCCCGTTCCGTTCCCGGTCGGGCTCCAAGAAGCATGCTCACTTCCGCCGTGGTAAGGGGGGCACCTGTTTCGATGGCCAATGCAGTCAGCTCAAGGCGTTGACGCAGCTGACGCAGACGATTTCTGTCTTCATTGCCTGATGCCTCCAGCCAGGGCAGATCCACCTGCCCATCCTGGGCGAGGCGTTGCATCAGGCCGAAGCTCACCATCCCAAGGGCTTGATCAGCGTTGAGATCAACTGGTTTTAAAGAAGACTGCTCAGTCATTGCAGGATCTCGAGAGGTTTTCTGGACGGTATCGGCTGTCTTTCAAGGTGCAAGACCGCTGGCTCTAACTCTTTGATGGCCCGTTTGCCCTGGATTCGTCCGGTACACTCCCCGCCATGACCCGTTTTGCCAGCTTCGATGCTCGGGAGCGGCGACGCGGCGGTAGTGCTCTCGTCACCGGGACTGAGGTGACCTCCCAGCAGGGAGGGGCAAGTTGTGTTGTCACGACGGATTCTGAGTCTCCCCGGCTGCTTCGCCAAAACAGCCAAGTGCAGTCGATCGAACTGCGCACCCACGTCTTCATCGACTCGCTGCAACCCCAACTTGCGGCCTACATGGGGTCGGTGAGTCAAGGATTCCTCCCCATTCCTGGAGACGCCTGCCTCTGGATGGAGGTTTCTCCGGGCATGGCGGTTCACCGCGTCACCGACATTGCTCTGAAAGCCAGCAATGTTCGCCTCGGCCAGATGGTGGTGGAGCGGGCTTTCGGTTCGATGGCCCTCTATCACCGCGACCAGAGCACTGTTCTCCATTCGGGAGATGTGGTGCTGGAAGCGATTGGCAGCACCATTGAGCAGCGTTCTCCAGCAGAGGTGAGCTGGACCGAAGTCATTCGAGCGATAACGCCGGACCACGCCGTGTTGATCAACCGCCTCAACCGACGCGGTTCCATGATTGAGGCCGGGATGAGCATGTTCATCCTGGAGACTGAGCCGGCGGGGTATGTGCTGATTGCTGCCAACGAGGCTGAAAAATCCTCGAATATCACTTTGGTGGATGTGAAAGCGGTGGGTGCCTTTGGACGCCTCACCCTGGCGGGGCGTGAAGGTGATGTTGAGGAAGCGGCGGCAGCTGCGATGCGCGCCATCGACCATGTCAACCGAAACGCAAGATTGCGCTGACCGCTCTGCTCGCTGATCGTTGAGCTCAGTTCAGGCCAAGAAGTTGGCGTAATTGAGGTGCAAGAGCTCGTGCTGCTTTGCCACGACTGCCCAGTCGGCTGAGTTGTGCCGGGTTCAGTTCGCCATAGGTGCAACGGGCTTCACGCACCCAGAGCAAGGATTCAAAGCCGCCACCTGGGTAGGCCGGTGCGCTGAGGAGCTCACCCCAGCAAATCCCCTCTGCCGCCGCTCGGCACGTCCCTGTGGGGTCGCTCAGCACCATCGTGCTGCGGAAGCAGGCGCTGCGATAAAGGGACGGGCCTAGCTCCGCAAGGATTCTCTGGACTTTGGCGTCGTTGCCTTCGGCATATCGGGCGGAGAACAGTCCAGGCGCGCACTGGAGTGCATCCACTTCAAGCCCGGAATCGTCTGCAAGCGCCCAACCTTGAGTTCGCAGTGCTGCTGCAGTGGCCTTCAGCTCGGCGTTTTCCCGGTAGGTGCTTCCTGTTTCCTCAACGTCCAGGTCTTCGGGTTGACGCTGAACGTGGATGGGAAGCGGACCCAGCATGGCCTCAATTTCAGCAACCTTGGTGGGGTTACCCGTGGCAATGGTGAGCTGAAGCGACAAGGGGGCCGATAAGTGAGGGCCTCCATTGTGCGGGCTGATTGGGGGGTAGGACTTAAAAATCTCTGGATTCGACCCAGCAACACGCATTTGGGTTGAACATTCCACCCCTCAGCAAGGCTTTGGGAGCGTGTTGCAGCGTGAAGCTATGGAGTTTCACCACGCTCGACAACGACTTGTGCGGATGTGATCACAGGAACCACCACAGCAGACCGGAACAGTGAGGCACTGCGTGATAAGCCCAGCTTATTTAGTTCACTATGGACAGTGATCAAGAAAGTCTTCCAAATCGCTTGACGGGAAGGGTTCTGGCGGAGCAATGTCCCCAGCGAACATTCCACCTCTTTTCCCGGTAGGCAATGGCTAACGAAACCATGGGCATCGCCCTCGGCATGATCGAGACCCGCGGTCTGGTCCCCGCCATCGAGGCAGCTGATGCCATGACCAAGGCTGCCGAAGTGCGCCTGATTGGTCGCGAGTTCGTCGGTGGCGGTTACGTCACCGTTCTGGTGCGCGGCGAAACCGGTGCTGTGAACGCTGCAGTGCGTGCTGGCGCTGATGCTTGCGAGCGCGTCGGTGACGGCCTGGTTGCTGCACACATCATTGCCCGCCCCCACCGCGAAGTGGAGCCTGCACTGGGCAACGGCAACTTCCTTGGTCAGAAGGACTGAGATCTTCCGCTGAGCCTCTGACGAGGCACGCGAACGTCTCACCCTCTTCACCGACCTAACGGAGTTTTCCCATGAGCAAGAAGTACGACGCTGGGGTCAAGGAGTACAGGGATACCTACTGGACTCCTGATTACGTCCCCCTCGACACCGACCTGCTGGCCTGCTTCAAGTGCACCGGCCAAGAAGGTGTGCCCAAGGAAGAAGTTGCCGCTGCTGTGGCTGCTGAATCCTCTACCGGCACCTGGTCCACTGTGTGGTCCGAGCTCCTTACCGATCTCGACTTCTACAAAGGCCGCTGCTACCGCATCGAAGACGTCCCTGGTGACAAGGAGTCTTTCTATGCCTTCATCGCTTACCCCCTCGACCTGTTCGAAGAGGGTTCCATCACCAACGTTCTGACCTCCCTGGTCGGCAACGTCTTCGGTTTCAAGGCTCTTCGCCACCTCCGTCTGGAAGATATCCGCTTCCCGATGGCGTTCATCAAGAGCTGCTACGGCCCGCCGAACGGCATCCAGGTCGAGCGCGACCGGATGAACAAGTACGGCCGTCCCCTGCTGGGTTGCACCATCAAGCCGAAGCTCGGCCTGAGCGGTAAGAACTACGGCCGCGTTGTCTATGAGTGCCTGCGCGGCGGTCTGGACTTCACCAAGGACGACGAGAACATCAACTCCCAGCCCTTCCAGCGTTGGCAGAACCGCTTCGAATTCGTTGCGGAAGCCATCAAGCTGTCCGAGCAGGAGACCGGTGAGCGCAAAGGTCACTACCTCAACGTGACTGCCAACACTCCCGAGGAGATGTATGAGCGCGCTGAGTTCGCCAAAGAACTCGGAATGCCGATCGTCATGCACGACTTCATCACCGGTGGCTTCACAGCCAACACCGGTCTGTCGAAGTGGTGCCGCAAGAACGGCATGCTCTTGCACATCCACCGCGCCATGCACGCGGTGATCGACCGTCATCCCAAGCACGGCATTCACTTCCGCGTTCTCGCCAAGTGTCTGCGTCTGTCTGGTGGTGACCAGCTCCACACCGGCACCGTGGTCGGAAAGCTGGAAGGTGATCGTCAGACCACCCTCGGCTACATCGACCAGCTGCGCGAATCCTTCGTGCCCGAAGACCGCAGCCGCGGCAACTTCTTCGATCAGGACTGGGGTTCCATGCCTGGTGTGTTCGCCGTTGCTTCCGGCGGTATCCACGTCTGGCACATGCCAGCACTGGTCGCCATTTTCGGTGACGACTCCGTGCTGCAGTTCGGTGGTGGTACCCACGGTCACCCCTGGGGCTCCGCTGCAGGTGCTGCTGCCAACCGTGTGGCCCTCGAGGCCTGCGTCAAGGCACGCAACGCCGGTCGCGAGATCGAGAAGGAAAGCCGGGACATCCTCATGGAAGCCGGTAAGCACAGCCCTGAGCTGGCCATCGCTCTCGAGACCTGGAAGGAGATCAAGTTCGAGTTCGACACCGTCGACAAGCTCGACGTTCAGAACTGATCGTTTCTTCGGCCGGTTGATGCAACCGGCCACCCCTTTTTCTTAAACCCAGGATCCCCATGCCTTTCCAGAGCACCGTGGGTGACTATCAAACAGTCGCCACCCTGGAGACCTTCGGCTTCCTCCCGCCGATGACCCAGGACGAGATCTACGACCAGATCGCGTACATCATTGCCCAGGGTTGGAGCCCGCTCATCGAGCACGTCAATCCCAGCAACTCCATGGCCATCTATTGGTCTTATTGGAAGCTCCCCTTCTTCGGTGAGAAGGATCTGAACGTTGTCGTCAGTGAGCTCGAGGCTTGCCACCGCGCATACCCCGATCACCACGTGCGCATCGTCGGTTACGACGCCTACACCCAGAGCCAGGGTGCCTGCTTTGTGGTCTTCGAAGGACGCTGATCCTTCGGACCCATGGTTCTGAGCCCTGACCTGATCAGGGCTCCAGCTTTTTTCGGAGGGGCAAGTGCCCTTCCACCTCACGACGACTCCCTCGGGCGGACATGGCAAGACTCTCCAGTCGCGAACTCGCATTAGAACGCCGTAAGGCGCTGACCACTTCCGGTAAGAAGTCCTCAGCTGCAGCTGGTACAGGCGCCAACCGTGTTCGCACCGTTGATGACGCCCGTCCCACCCGCACGAACGCGGCTGCAGTTGCTGAGCCTGCTTCCGCACCTGTTGTTCCCGCTGCTGTAGCTCCGCAGCGAACAACTGCGTTCACCGCTGCTCCTTCCAAGCGCAGTTCACCGGTCAAGACCCATCGCGATGCCAGTCGTGATCTGGTGCTTGCACGCCGGGAGGCCCTGTCCCGTCGCGGCAAAACCGCAGACACCAGCCGCGATCGCAACCGCGCTGATGTTGCCCGTCAAACCAAAGCTGCTCCAGCTCCTGCACCCGCTGAAACCACCAAGAGTTGTGGCTGTGGAGGCAAGCGCGCTGCCGAGAAGACTGCACTGACCTCATTGAGTGCATCAGCCCCCAAGCTTTCCGTGCGTTCGGAACGTCGTGCATCGGCCCCCAAGCGTCGTGCGATCGAGAATCCCAGTCGTGCCCTCGTTTTGGCCCGCCGCGACGCCATGGCAAAGCACGGCAAAACCGCCGGTAAGCAGTCCACCAGTGCCGCTGCTGTTGCCCGTCAGGCCAACCCTGATCTCACCAGCCGTGAGCTGGCGCAGCAGGTGCGCGAGTTGCGCACCAAGGCCGGTGCTCGCAACAAGCAGAGTGCCGGTGTTACTCGCCCCACCGGTCCCAACCGCCATGGCGCCAAGCAGGCTGCTGCCGCTGATGCCCATTGGAAGGTTGGTGAAAGCACCACCACTGCTGGTCAAACAGTGACCGGCACCCAGGCCAACCGCTCGGTCAAAACCACCGGTAACGAAGCCAGCACCTGCCGATCGATCACAGGTACGGAGTATCTGGGGGCTGAAGTCTTCCAGACCTTCTGTCAGACCGCTCCGGCTGCCACGACTCCAGCCAAAGTGCGTGTGACGGCCACCAGCCATGGCAACCGTGTCACCGGCAATGAAGTGGGCCGCTCTGAGAAGGTCACCGGTGATGAGCCTGGCACCTGCAAGAGCGTGACCGGCACCGAATACATCTCAGCCAATCAGTCTGCTGCCTACTGCGGTGGAGGTGTGAGTTCCCCCCGCAAGGTGGGTCACAGCCTCACGGAACAAGGTCGTCCCGTCAGTGGCGTGATGGTGGGTCGTTCCGCCAGTGTCACCGGCGACGAAGCCGGTGCAAACCGCAGCCTCACGGGCGATCAGTACCTCGGTTCTGATCCCCTCCCCGAAGGCCGTCCGGCAGCCAAAGTCGGTTTGTCCGGCACCCTTTCGGGTACGGGAGTTACTGGAACCTTGGTGGGTCGCTCCTCCCAGGTCACCGGTAATGAATTCGGCTCCTGCCACCGCGTGACAGGTGATCAATACATCAGTGCTGAGCAGGTCAATGCCTTTTGTGGCGGCAAGCCTGAGCCTGAAGCTGCCAAAGTTGGTTTCAGTGTCACCAACCGCAACCAGGTGGTGAGCGGAACCCGCACCGGCCGTTCGGAGCACGTCACAGGTGACGAGCCCGGTAGCTGCCAGGCCGTCACGGGAACTCCTTATGCAGGCCTCGAGCAGGCCGGCCAAAACTGCGGCACTCCCGCAGTCCAAGCCATTCGTGAGCGCACCCCTGTGCGTCCCGGAACCCCTTCCGCTGCGATGACTGGGATTCAACCCGGAGTCGGCGGTGTCATGACTGGGGATAAACGCGGCGCTTGTGAAGCGGTTACCGGCACTCCTTATGTCGGCGCTGATCAGTTGGCCGCTGCCTGTGGCGCTGATGCCCCTGCCGGCACCGACACCCACGGTCAATCCCCTGAGGGTGCTGCCTGGACCCGTTTCAGCGTGGTTTCTCCCGCCCGCGCTGCTCAGCAGCAGCGTGATGCACGCTCCGGTGTAACCGGCACGTCTTACGAGGAGGGGAATCGCATCACCGGCCCTTTTGACATGGCTGGCGGCAAGGTGACCGGTACCGAGCAGTTTCGCTTCGATAACCGCGAGTTCCAAAACCGCCAGCAACAACGTCAGTTCCAGCCCACCGTTGCTGTAGTCAGTGAGCCCACGGACAAGCCCGCATCGCGGGTCACCGGTGAAGGGTCTTCTACCAAGATCACAGGCGATGACTGGGATCGTGGGGAGCATGTGACCGGTACAGAGGGTGCATCTGCGCGCCGTCGCAATCCCAGCCGTCCTGGTCCGATGAGTGCCATGTCCTCATTTGAGCGCAAGCGCAATGAAGAGACCGAATGGCCTGTTAGCCGGGTCACTGGTTCCAGCGGTAACACCGAGAAGGGGTCCCTGATCACCGTCTCCGGCGGCGCACGGGGCTGATTCATTGATGGTTCGCTCCAAGCCTTTCCGTGGCGGGCGACCTCAGGCCCCCTCGGCTCCAACCCGTCTCCAGCTTCAGCAGCTGGCCAACATCACTGATCCCGCAGAGATGGCTCCGGATATGGAGTCGTCGACCCGCCAGGCTGCTTTGCAAAGGCGTCGTGCCTTAACAACCTCTGGCAAAGCAGCGCAATTGGATCGTGGTTCGGTCGCTGCAGGCCGGGTTCGCTCCAGGAACGACGCTCAGCGTCCTGCTCCGTCCCAGCCCGGTTGGGTGCGGCGGGAGAAAGCAGCCACCCGGTCTGTTCCTTTCAATCTGAGTCGTAGCTCACTGCCGATCACCCATCGGCGTCATCCGCTCACGGATGCAGCGGCCAATGGCCTTCTGCAGGCCTACGAGCAGGAGATCAAGGGACGTTTCGATCGGATCGTTCCCCTGCTTCAGCAGGTTTCAGCGTTGCAGCATGAAACCGATTTCATCCCCCAGGCCCAACGGCTTTGCAGGTCAGAACTCGGTTTCGACTTGCCGGATCACATCCTTCAGAGGGCTTGGGTGCGTCCTCTCGACATGCGCGCCCTTTTCGCATGGTGTGTCTTTGAAAGCCATCGCTTGTTCAGCGACCGCTTTTTCCAGGACGACCCCCTGAGTGGAGCCACTGGCAGTGATGCCTCCAGAGAGTTTGAACAGTTCCTGCTCGACTGCGGCATTCATCTTCTTGATCTGACCCCCTGTGCTGACGGGCGCCTTGCGCACACCGTGGCCTACGCCCTGCGCATTCCCTTCAGCGCTGTGCGTCGACGCTCCCATGCCGGCGCCATGTTTGACGTGGAAAACACGGTGAATCGTTGGGTCAAAACAGAGCATCGTCGCTATCGCGAAGGCGCTCCGAATCCCTCCACCGAACCAACCCGCTATCTGAAGGTGGTGACTTACCACTTCAGTTCCCTCGACCCCTCCCACCAGGGCTGCGCTGCCCATGGGAGCAACGATGAATTGGCGGCTTCGGCTGGTCATCAGCGACTGCTGGATTTCCGTGAGTCGGTTGAAAACAGCTTCTGCTGTGGTGCTTCCGTTGATCTTCTCTTGATCGGCCTCGACACCGACACCGATGCGATCCGTGTTCATCCCCCGAGCCGTGACAGCGAAATGGTCCTCGACCATTGGCTTTGCGCCAGGGAACTGCATGCAGCCACGGCATCCATGACTGCCGATCAGGCCATGGCTCAAATTGCTGAAGCCGTCGAAAGCTCCGCACCTGCCCCCATGGATGCGGGGATGGTGGCCTTCCTGACCCGATTGATCGCCAACAACATCTCCCAGATCGATTACGTGCAGGATCTGCACGGTGGTCCCTATCCGGATGCTGGCCACGCGGAGCGTTTCATTGGTGTTGGTATCGGTTTCAAGGAGGTGCATCTGCGCAACCTCACTTATTTCGCCCACCTCGACACCGTTGAGGAGGGAGCTCCTGATCTCGATGTGGGGGTCAAAATTTTCAAGGGCCTGAATGTGGCGCGGGATCTTCCGATTCCGATCGTGGTGCGTTTCGACTACTCAGGCCGTGTCCCGGGAGCCCGAGAACGGGCCATCGCTGATTGCCAACGGGTGAATGAGGCCATCGCCGATCGCTATGCAGCTCTCGTTAACGAGGGTTTGCTCCACACTTGTCTCACCATTCGCGACCGTAACCAGACGGCTCCGGCCGAGGTCGTCGGTTCCACCCTCGACCCGCAACTTCCGGAGGCTCACTGATCATGCTCATCGTCAAGGTCATCAAGCCGCTCGTCTCCACCAACCGGATCCCCGATTTCGAGCACAAACATCTCCAAGTGGTTCTCGATGGCAGCACCAAGAAGGTGGCCGTCGATGCTGTCGGTGCGAAACCTGGCGACTGGGTGATCTGCGTCAGCAGCTCAGCTGCCCGCGAAGCTGCCGGAAGCAAGTCGTACCCAAGTGACCTCACGATTGTGGGGATCATTGATCACTGGGAACCCGATCCGCCGAAGACCTCGGCGCCCTCTCCTTCGCCCAGCCCTAGCAGCAAGCCTGCAGGAGGCAAAGCCAGCTGATGGAAATCATGCAGGTGATGGGCACGTTGATCTGCTCCTACAGGGTTGCAGGGCTTGATCACATGCATTTGCGCATTCTGCGCAACAACAAGGGCAAGAAGCTGGTGGCCGTCGATCCCGTTGGTGCCCGTGAGGGCAACTGGGTGTTCACCGCCAGCGGTTCGGCGGCACGGCATGCCTGCCCTGACAACACCGTCCTCACCGATCTGACCATCGGTGGAATTATCGATTTTTGGAATCCGGACGGATAGGGACCACCCATCTACCTCCGCCGTTTCCGTTCCGTTTCCACACCTACACAGCCATGGCTACTCCTTCCCCTACTCCCCGTCGTCGCACCACCCGCACTTCTGCTGCGGCGAACAAGACCGTGGATGTGAAGCCAGTGGCCAGCACTTCTGCAGCTGCATCTACCCCCGCCAAAGCTGCTCCTGCAACAACAACTTCCCGCGCGACCACGACGACGCGCCGCAGCAGTGGATCCAGCACGGGTTCAGGTGGCAGATCGGCGGTGGCTAAACCCGCTGCGACGCCTTCCCCCACAGTCCCCGGTGTGGCCTTGGGCTTGATCGAAACCCGCGGGATGGTTCCTGCCATTGAGGCAGCCGATGCGATGACCAAGGCTGCGGAAGTCACCCTGATCTGCCGTGAATATGTGGGTGGTGGTTACGTCACGGTGATGGTGCGCGGTGAAACCGGTGCCGTGAATGCCGCTGTGCGTGCTGGTGCTGATGCCTGCGAGCGGGTCGGTGATGGCCTCGTTGCCGCTCACATCATTGCCCGCCCCCACAACGAGGTGGAACCGGTGTTGGCCGGTAGTGGTGCAGCCCGCCGTAGCTGAAGGTAAAAAAGCCACCTCATTGCCGTTCACAAAGAGCTCTTTTGCTGATGACCGGCCCTTAGATTCGCCGGCCATCTAGCGACCAGCTCGATCATCATCCCGCTCGCTGTTTTGACTCCGGAGCTTTCGCTACCTCAGCAGACCGCCTGGTTGATCCCGCTCTACGGGTTCATCGGGATGTTGGTCTCTCTGCCTTGGGCCTGTGGCTGGTTCCGGCGTGATGCGCATCGACCGGCGGCGTATCTGAATATTTTCCTGACCCTGGTGGCCTTCGTTCACGGAAGCCTGATCCTGCAGGAGGTTTACCAATCAGGGCCAGTCGATCTGGCCTTCCCCTGGCTCACTGTGGCCGACCTGGAGCTGGATATCAGCTTCAGCCTTTCGCTCACCAATCTGGTGGCCCTCGAGTTGATTACGGGCCTCAGCCTGCTGTCTCAGGTCTATTCCCTGGGATACATGGATAAGGAATGGGCGTTGGCCCGTTTCTTTGCGCTGCTCGGGTTCTTTGAGGGGGCGATGAGCGGCGTTGTGCTCAGCGACTCCCTGTTCCAAAGCTATTTCCTGCTGGAGATGCTGACGCTCTCCACTTATCTGTTGGTGGGCTTCTGGTATGCCCAACCCCTTGTGGTGACCGCCGCACGGGATGCCTTCCTCACCAAGCGCGTTGGTGATGTGCTGCTGCTGATGGGTGTGGTGGCGCTCTGCAGCTACTCCGGCGTGATGGGGTTCAACGATCTCTATGCCTGGGCCGCCCAGGACACCCTCTCCCCGCTGGCGGCGACGCTGTTAGGCCTGGGTCTGGTCGCAGGGCCCACGGGCAAATGTGCCCAGTTCCCCATGCACCTCTGGCTGGACGAAGCCATGGAGGGCCCGAATCCCGCCTCGATTCTCCGCAATTCGGTTGTGGTGACCTGCGGCGCGATTGTGCTGTTGAAGGTGATGCCGATCCTGCAGCTCTCTCCCATCGCTATCGGCGTGATGCTCGTGATCGGCAGCATCAGTGCGATCGGTGGCTCCCTGGTGGCCCTGGCCCAGGTCGACATCAAACGAACGCTGTCGTACTCCACCACTGCTCATATGGGTCTGGTCTTCATCGCCATTGCGCTGCAGATCCCGGTGCTGGCCCTGTTGCTCCTGTTCACCCATGCCGTCTCCAAAGCTCTGCTCTCGATGAGCATCGGTGGGGTGATTGCCTCCACCAACTGCCAGGACATCACGGAGCTGGGTGGTCTGGGCAGCCGGATGCCTGCCACCACCACAGCCTTCCTGGTGGGGGGTGCCGGCCTGGTCGGTTTCCTTCCTCTGGGTGGTTTCTTGGCGCTTGCTCAGTCGATTGAGTTGCTGAGCGTGCGCTCCGTGCCGTTCATGGCCGTGTTCTTGCTCACCAATGCCCTCACTGCCGTTGGGCTGGTTCGGGTGTTCCGCCATGTGTTCATGGGTAATGCATTGATCAAGTCCCGGCGGGCTGCGGAGGTCAACTGGCAGATGGCCCTGCCGATGGTGGCGCTCACCGTGATTGTGCTGATCACGCCGCTGCTGCTGGTGCGGCTTGAGTCTCTCGATGGTTTGCTGGCCTTCCCCCTCTGGGCAGCAGCGCTTGTGGTGGGAAGCGGCCTGCTGGGACTGCTGGCCGGTGCGGTGCTCCCCTTGAGCAAGGCCTGGTCCCGATCGCTCAATCCACTGTTGCGCTGGTGGCAAGACCTCTTGGCCTACGACTTCTACACCGAGCGCTTCTATCGACTCACCATCGTCAATGTGGTGGCTGGCTTCTCCCGGCTCGCCTCCTGGTTCGACCGAAATGTTGTAGATGGGCTGCTCAATGGGGTGGCTCGCTTCTCCCTTGCCAGCGCCGACAGCCTCAAGCTCAGCGTCAGCGGCCAGAGCCAGTCCTATGTGCTCACGGTGCTTCTGGCCATCGTTCTCTTCCTCACCGCGGTGAGCTGGTTCCTCACCTGATCGCCTCGAGATGCTGCTTTCCCTTCTCCTCCTGATCCCCTTCCTCGGGGCCCTCGTGTTGATCCTTTGGCCAGGATCGCCATCGAGCGCACGCTTGCGCGACGTCTCCATCGTGGTGCTGGTGTTTCAGTGCCTGGTGAGCTTTGCGCTGTTGTTGCCCTTTGATGCAGCCGATGCCGGCCTGCAGCTGGTGGAACAGGCCCGCTGGGTGCATGCCATTGGCCTGGATTACGCCCTAGCGCTGGATGGCTTGTCACTGCCGCTGGTTCTGATGAATGGGGTGCTTTGCCTGGTAGCCGCCATCGCGTCTCGCACGATCGAGAACCGCCCCCGTGTGTATTTCGCCCTGTTGTTGGTGATCTCCGGCGCCGTAAATGGAGCCTTCCTGGCCCAGAACCTGCTGCTCTTCTTCCTGTTCTACGAATTGGAACTCATCCCCCTGTGGATGCTGATCGCGGTTTGGGGCGGTGCCAATCGTGCCTATGCCGCCACCAAGTTTTTGATCGTGACGGCCGTTTCAGGGGTTCTGATCTTGGGGGCTTTCCTCGGCATCGCCCTGGTCACCGGGACCATGGACTTCAGCCTTCGCCCCATCCTGGCTGGTGAATTGGGCATGACGGCCCAGCTGATTCTCATGGGGGCTCTGCTGATCGGCTTTGGCATCAAAATTCCCCTCTTCCCTTTCCACACATGGCTTCCGGATGCCCACACCGAGGCGTCAACGCCGGTGTCGGTTCTCCTGGCTGGCGTTCTCCTGAAGCTTGGAACTTACGGTTTGCTCCGCTTCTGCCTCGGCTTGTTCCCGGAAGCCTGGCAGGTGGCTGCTCCATGGTTGGCGGGATGGGCTGCAATTTCCGTGCTTTACGGATCCCTGGCGGCGATCGCCCAGACCGACATGAAGCGAATGGTGGCTTACAGCTCCGTGGGCCACATGGGTTATGTGCTGCTTGCCGCCGCCGCCGCCACACCGCTTGGCCTGATGGGTGCTCTCTTCCAGATGGTCAGCCATGGCCTGATCTCTGGGGTTCTGTTCCTCGTGGTGGGTGTCGTCTACGCCCAAACCGGGACCCGCGACCTCAATGTTCTCCGTGGCCTGTTGAATCCCCAGCGCGGCCTTCCCCTTACTGGATCACTGATGATCATTGGCGTGATGGCTAGCGCCGGAATTCCGGGGATGGCGGGCTTCATCTCCGAATTCCTGATTTTCCGCGGCAGTCTCCAACCTTTCCCCCTGGCCACGTTGCTGTCCATGGTTGGGTCAGGCCTAACGGCTGTCTATTTCTTGTTGCTGGTGAACCGTGCCTTCTTCGGTCGCCTAGCGATTGCCCCCGGCGAGGTTGTGAATCCCCGTATCCTCAACCCTGTGGCGTTGCGGGAGCAGTTTCCAGCCATCGCCCTGAGCCTTGGTGTGCTGGTGCTTGGCCTCGCTCCTGATCTGCTTTCGAACCTCAGTGAAGCGGCTACAACGGGCCTCAGCCTGATCACCGGAGATCTGTCATGACCCCGACATCCGTGTCCCCCGTTCAGCCCCCGGTTTTACCGTGTCAGGAGGAGCTGATCCGCCGGCTGCTCAGCGATACGCCGCTGCTCAAAGACACCCCCGATCATCTGCTTCAGGTAGTCAATGTCTTGGAGAGCTACGGCCTGGTTCTCGATGCTTACAGCAAGAACTTGGTGGACCAGGGCGAGAAGCAGATGCTCAACCCCTTCCCGGTGTTCCGCTTTTTCCATGAGGGGTTCAGCGTCAAGCGCCTCTGGAACCACCTGATGGGTGACCGGATCAATTTTGAGTACGCCGAGTACTGCCAGAAGGCGATGTTCTGGCACGGCACCGGGGGGCTTGATGCCTACCTGGACACGCCCGAATTTGCAGAGGCCTGCCAGCGGGTCATCAAGCGCAAGTCGGCTCGAGATCCGCTACTCGCTCTGAACAACCGCCTCTATCCCGACTTCGCTCCTGAGGCCATTCGGTCGCTCACCACGATCTACTGCCTCGGCTTGTTTTGGCGGGTGATGAGTGACATCTTCATCGACCTGGCGCGTCGTTATGCGATTAAGGAAGTCACCTGCGTCAACGATGTGGTGCATCACATCCGTGACGGTTTGGTGGCGGCTGCGGGAAGCCCGATTGAATACAAGGTGTCGATCGGCGGTGAAGAGATCTGGGTTTTGCCGCCCGAAGCCGGCCTCACCTTCCTGATGGATGTGGCGGTGCCCTACGTGGAGGCTGTCTTCTTCCGAGGCATGCCCTTCTTGGGAACGGTGTCGTACAACGCCCAGGCACGACAGATCTCACCAGACATCAGTGATTTCAAGTACGGCGCCCTTTACGCCGATCCGATTCCGAGCATGGGTGCGGGGATTCCCCCCAGCCTCTGCATGCAGGACATGTACCGCCATCTGCCTGAGGAACTAAGCCTCTGGTACGACGACCACGGTCGGGGGCAGACCGATGTGCATGTGCAAATCTGCGTCAGCTTCCAGAAGTCGATGTTCTGCGTCACCAATGCCGCCATCGCTGGAACGATGCCCTATCCGCTCGACAGCGATGATCCCGAGCAGCAGGCGGCCAATCGGGCCTATGCGGAGTCCTGGGCCGGGCGCTTGATGGGCTGCCAGCGGGTGGCGCTCCTCTAGGTTTTCAACAGGTTCAGGCTGATCGGGGGTCTCTGATGAATCAGTGGCATGAGCGGAAACGACCCGTGTGCCTCGAATGTCGCTTTGAGTTCGATAGCTACGACGCCACCCGCGATTTTCTCGACAGGCTTGGCGAGCACAGCGAGGCAACCCAGCGCTTTCCCGATATCAGCTTCGGACGCACCTACGTGAACATCACCCTTCGTCCTGAAGAGGACAGTCCCGATGCACAGCTGAGCGAAGCCGATCGTGCCTTTGCCGCAGAGATCGATGCCCTCCTCTGTTGATCTGGCATCGGCCTATGCCGATTCCGGTTTGGCTGAGGTGTTGGACCAACTCGATCGGGAGCTGATCGGACTCGCCCCTGTTAAGACGCGGATCCGTGAGATCGCTGCCCTGCTCCTGGTGGATCAGGCTCGTCAGCAATTGGACCTGCCCAGTACGGCACCCAGTTTGCACATGTCGTTCACCGGGCACCCCGGAACCGGTAAGACCACTGTGGCGCAGCGGATGTCGCAAATCCTGCACCGTCTGGGCTACCTGCGCAAAGGCCATGTGGTCACGGCCAGCCGTGACGATCTGGTGGGTCAGTATGTGGGCCATACCGCCCCCAAAACCAAAGAGATGCTCAAGCGGGCCCAGGGCGGTGTGCTGTTTATCGATGAGGCCTACTACCTCTACAAACCGGATAACGAACGCGACTACGGCGCCGAGGCGATTGAAATTCTTCTGCAGGAGATGGAGAGCCAGCGCAGCGACGTGGTGGTGATCTTTGCGGGCTACAAAGATCGGATGGAGACGTTCTATAGCTCCAATCCCGGTCTGTCCTCACGGGTGGCCCATCATCTGGATTTTCCGGATTACAGCGACGACGAGTTGATGGCGATCGCAGGCTTGCTTCTGGATGAACAGCATTACCAATTCAGCGCTGAGGCCGAAACAGCTTTCTGGGACTACGTGTCTCGCCGGCGTCAACTGCCCTTCTTTGCCAATGCGCGCTCGATTCGCAATGCCTTGGATCGGGCCCGTCTTCGTCAGGCCAACCGTTTGTTTTCGCGGATGGGGGAGTCCCTGACCAGGCTGGATCTCACCACGATTGAGGCGGCAGATATTCGGGCCAGTCGTGTGTTCAATGGCGAGGTGGAGGGCCACCATCCGGGGAAACATGAAGCCTGATCAGTTGAGCCATGCCGAGGCCAATGAGAAGGCCTGCGGCGCCGTGCCCCTGCAGTAGGGCGAGCCCCAGCACCAGAACAGCCAACGGCGCCGGCAGCACGTAGCGGTACAACGCACCGGTGAGTGCTCCGCACCAGCTGCCAAGACTGCCCAGATCCGGAAGGAGCAGATGCAGCCCCATCCCGATCGCGCAGGCGACCAGGAACAGGGGAAAAAACACCCCCCCGCGCCAACCGGTCTCCAGACACAGGCCCAGCATCAGCAGTTTCACCATCGCGGAGAGCAGCAGGAGCCAGGCCTCATTCGAGTTCTGGCCTTCCAGCAGGGGCCGCATCTGGTCTTCTCCTGCGAAGGGAACCAATGGCAGCCAATGCATGCAGGCCCCTAGCAGCAAACCGGTCAGCAGCGGCCACCAGGGCCAGTGGGCCAGGAGTTGGCGACGCTCGAGCCAGCCTTGCCAGCGCAGCAGCAGCCAACCCAGCCCGCAGCCGATTACTCCTCCCAGTGCGCCTGCGCTCAGGGTGCCGAGGTCTTCCCCCAGAGTGCTGGGCCAGATGTAGGGGAGCCGTTGGAGCGATCCGCCGCTGGCGGCACCGATGCCATGAAATGCAGCAAAACCAGCCAGGCCGCCGAGGCTGCCCGGCAGCCAGCGGTCGAGGAAAGTCTGTCTTCTGTTCGGTTGGGGGGCTTCGCCAACAACAGCACCCCCCAGGAGTGGTGCCCCGAACATCCCGAGGCTTCCCGCCACCGTTGCCGCCTGGAGTTTCTGGTCTCGCCCGCGCCAAATCCTTTGGCTGATCAGTGCGGCCATGCGGCTCATTAGGGCCTCCGGCCCGACGGCACCTCCACCGATCTGGGCCAAGGCCGCTCCAAGAAGACCACGGCCCTCATCGCGCTTCGGAGCCTGGTCGGGATGATTCAGATCGTTCAGCGTCTCCCGGAGCTCAGGCAGCAATGTGGTGGGGCCTGGTCGATGCAGCAGCGACAAGATCAAGCCGCAGCCGCCGCAGATGAGCAGCGACCAGCCCAGGGGCAGGCCGCGGTCCAACCCTTCCAGGACTGGGTCTCCCCAGAGCAGCCGGCTCAAGCTGTCGATCCAGCCCATACCAAGAGCGACACCGGCGCCGCTCAAGGCTCCGGTGAGCAGAGCCATCAGGCTGAGTCGAAAGGGAGTCACCAGTGCGGGTCGGTGGCGAAGTCAACGGAGAGTTTCGCTGATTTCGAAGCGGGCACGGTGCTGATGCAGGCGCGCACCACCTTGCCGTTCACCTCGATTTCGCAAGCCCCACAGCTGCCCCCCAGGCAGCCGGTGGGAATGTTGATGCCTGCTCCATTGGCGGCCACCAACCAGTCCTGACCGATGCGTTCCTGAGTTGTGCGGCCATCGGGCCAGCGCACGGGGATCGAGGTCATGGCTGGAGCAATGGTGCAAGGTTCACATGCTGCTCGAAGGCGTCGGCCAATCGATCCAGCAAAAGGTCACGGTGCGCGCTGTGGTTCTTGGGCTCGTTGGGCAACGGCTGGAGACCACGCTGCCGGCGCAGGCTGTTGAGCCAGGCTCGTCTCCAGGGGCCATTGTCGAGCAAACCGTGTAGGTAGGTGCCCACCACGCTCGATTGCTTCGGGCCGGGAGTCCACCAACCCAAGCCAGGGTCGCTGCTCAGCGGCTGAAGACCGGGGTCTGGTGTGGTGGTTCCGTAATGCAGTTCAAATCCTGTCAGCTGCGTGTCCATGGGCCAAAGGCTGTGGATGGTGCGCTGGCGCAGGCTTTTCGTGCCGGTGAACGTGGTCGCGAAGGGCAGGAGTCCCAATCCGCTCTGTAGCCCCATCTGATCGATGCCCTCGAGCCCCTCAGGGTCGTTCAATGTTTGGCCCAGCATCTGCATTCCGCCGCAGATGCCCAGGACGGAGCCACCAGCGCGGGCGTAAGTCTTGAGTTGGTCGCCGAGTCCGCTGTTGGTCAACGCCTCCAGATCGCGCAGCGTCTGTTTGCTTCCCGGAAGAATCACGGCATTGGGCTCCCCCAGTGGTTCACCGGGCTGAATCCAGCGCAGCCTCACGCTGGGTTCAGCCTCCAGAGGGTCGAGGTCGGAGAAATTGCTGATGGAGGGCAGTCGCAGCACAGCGATCTCCAGATCGGTGGCCCCGCGGGTGGGTTTGCGTTCCAGCAGATCGAGGGAATCTTCTGGCGGGAACAGATCGTTGAGCCAGGGCATCACCCCCAGCACCGGAACCCCGGTGTTGGCTTCCAGCCAGCTTCGACCCTCATCAAAAAGCTCACGCCGGCCGCGGAAGCGGTTGATCAGGATGCCCTTGATCAGGGGTCGCTCCACCGGTCGCAGTAGGGCGAGCGTGCCGACGACCTGGGCAAAGACTCCGCCTCGCTCAATGTCGGCCACCAGCAGACAGTTGGCCCTTAGATACTGGGCCAGGCGCAGGTTGGTGAGGTCGCGGCGCTGCAGATTCACCTCCACAGGGCTGCCCGCCCCCTCCAGCACCAGCCGGCCCTGGGGCCATTGCTGCTGAAGCTGCATCAGCCCGGTCCGGATGGCCTGCCAACCCGGACGGAACCAGTCGCGGTAGTAGTGCTCTGCGCGGGCTGTCCCCACGCTCCGGCCCCCATGGATCACCTCACTGGTGCTGTCTCCCCGGGGTTTGAGCAGCACTGGATTCATGGCGCAGCAGGGCTCAAGACCTGCCGCCCAGGCCTGCATGGCCTGGGAGTAGGCCATCTCACCGCCATCGGCATCCACCCAGGCGTTGTTGCTCATGTTTTGCCCCTTGAAGGGCAGCGCCTGTTCTCCCCGTCGTTGGAGCACCCGGCATAACGCGGCCGTCATCAGTGATTTGCCAGCCCCGCTTGAGGTGCCAAGCACCATGAGAGGGCGAGGAGTGGTTTGCATTACAACGGCCAGTGCCGACGCAGGCTGTGACGCAGTCGATCCAGCACTGGGATCTGACGCTGCAGAATTGCAGGATCTTCATCCAGAAGCTGGCGACCCAGGGGGGTGAGTCTGAAGCGGCTGGTCAGCCCCTGCCCATCCACTTCCCGGCGCAGCACGCCAACACTGATCAGCCAACGGAGATCGTCTTCGAGGGCCTCGCTGTTGCGGAACCAGCGCTCCTTGCGGCCGTAGCGGTCCGGCTCGCTCCAGAGGTCGCCAGCATCCAAGCCTCGCTGCTGAAGATCTCGGTAGAGGGCCTCCGAGAAGGGCAGACATCCCATCGCCCTGCAGGCCCGGCTGCGGCTGCGTTGATCCAGCAGGTCTGTGGGGTGAGCGATGGCGAAGCCTCCCGTCCCTGGCAGCCTAAGGAGCGTTGTTCGGTGGTGTGTTTCCGTGCTCTTGCTTGCTTCCGCCTCGCCGGCGCGTCGCCGCTTGCTGGAGCAGGCGGGAGTTCCGCATAGGGTGCGCGTCAGCGGTGTGGATGAGGCGCAGATCCACCATGCAGATCCAGCAGAGCTGGTGAAATTGCTGGCTCAGGCCAAAGCTGAGGCGGTGGCTCAGGCGCTTGATCCTGTTGGCGATGCCGAGATCACTGCGGTGCTGGGATGCGACTCCGTGCTCAGTTTTGAGGGGCAGGTGTTCGGTAAGCCTGCGGGGCCAGGGGAAGCGATTGAGCGTTGGCAGCGGATGGCTGGTGGATGTGGATCGCTAATGACGGGTCATTGCCTGATTCGTCGAGGCCAACCTGTGGTGCTGGCCTGTGTGGAGACGGTGGTGCGGTTTGCGCCGCTCAGTCAGGCCGAGATCGAGGCCTATGTGGCCAGTGGAGAACCTCTGCAATGTGCCGGTGGTTTTGCCCTTGAGGGCCGCGGCGGACTGTGTATTGATGGCTTGGATGGCTGTTATTCGAACGTGATCGGCCTCAGCCTTCCTTGGCTCCGAACTGTCTTGGGACAACAGCTGGCGTAGTGCGCATCATGGGGTTCCACTGAGTTTTTTGCCCGTGGTGCGTTGGTTCCGGCGGCTGATCACTGTCGGATTGGCTTTGGTGCTGGCATTGCTGATCGGCCCTGTGGCCAGTCGAGCCTCCTTGATGGATTTGATGCCTCAGCTGGAAGGCCAGGGTTCGGTCCAGGAGCAGCTCAATCAAACCTTGGAAGGCAAGTTTGAGCTCGCCAAAGTGCGCATTCTTGGAGTGCCGGCGATCAGTGTCGCCAGCCCGGTTCCTCTCGGTGATCGCACCACCATCGCGGCATCCACACGAGCCCGGGTGATTGAAGGCAACCTTCGGGCCCTGTACGACCCCAATCAGCTGTGCAGTTTCAGCGAGCGCGTCAGCGAATGGATGCTGGATTCTCTCCTTCAGGTTGAAGATCAGATCTGCAGTGCCGGTCAGCGTTATGGCTTGGTCCGCTCGGGTGATCCTCTGAAGCTGGTGGTGCTGCGCGAAGGTCGAGGACCCTATGAACTGGCTGCGCTTCTGCCAGGTCGGGATCAGCCGTTCCCGTTGCTGACGGTCACCACCGCTGATGCCGAGATCAATGGTGCCAAGGAGCTGGCACTGGCTCAGGCCTGGCGCGCGCGATTGGAGCAACGGTTGAACCATGCCCGAAGGGTGTATGCGCCGGCTCAGTTGATCCGACGCTTCCGCATGGCATTGGTGCTGGAGCTGCTGTTGGGACTGCTGGTGGTGGCCACCACAATCCTTTGGAACCGGATGCGGCAAAGGATTACGCGCCTGCAGCGGGAACTCTTGGAGAAGCGGCAGCGGCTAAAGCGGGTGGAGATTCGCCTGCATGCCGAGCAGGCGCTCACGATCGCTTTGCTGATGCTGATCATCACCGAATTGGTGTTGATGCTGGCGTTGGGCGTCAGTGCGATCCCCGGTCAGGTTCCTTTGGGGATTGAGTTGATGCTTCAGCCCTCCTTGGCGGTCGCCAAGCTGCTGGTCCTCACCTTGGCCACATTCCTGCTGCGCAGCCTCAGCATGTTTCTGCTGCGGCAGTGGATGGCCGATGTGGATGTGCCGCCGCAGGAGCAGGCCCGCCGTCAGCAGCGCTACCGGAGTCTGGTGCGCGTCACCCATCGCCTGATCGATGTGATGGGGGTGTTGTTGGTGAGCCTCTGGATCGTGCTGGATATTCCCGGTGTCCGCTCCACGTCGGCATCTCTGTTACTCGCTGGAGGTGCACTGCTGGGTGCACTGGCGTTCGTGTTTCAGGGCGTGCTGCGTGATTTTTCGGCTGGCCTGTTGATGCTCCTGGAGGACCGCTGTGCCATCGGCGATTGGGTGGAGGTGGATGGCATCGATGGGGAAGTGATGGATGTTGGCCTGTTTGGCACCCAGATCCGCTGCCTGGATCAGCGGGTCAACATCCTCAACAACGCATCCATCCTGCAGATGCGCAATCACACCAAGCTGCGATCCGGCAGCTTGGTGACGTTGTTGATTTCACATCGCCAGCCTGATCTGGAAGTGGTGTACCGCGTTCTCGACGCTGAGATTGACGCCTTCCGTCACGACCCAGTTTGGGGAAGTCGGTTGATCAGTGAGCCGGTGCTGCGGGGGGTGAAGCGCACCTCTGCCCTCGGCGTGCACATGCAGGTGTTGTTGATCACCAAAGCAGGAGAGCAGTGGACCACTGAGCGTGAATTCCAACGCCGTGCCCTCCGGGCCTTGCATCGCCGTGGGGTTCTCTTAGCGGACGGTTTGGACCTTTCCTCTTCAACAGTTGTTGATCTCGGTACCCGTTAGACCCAAGCTTCAGCTGGCTTGGGTCGGTGCCCAGAGCTTGCACCGCTTCTCGAAGTCTCACCTTGCTGGTGCTGCATCCTGCTTTATTGATGTCCAAAGAGCGAGTCTTTGCTGTTCAGCATTGGATTGCTATCAGAAGATTATCTCTGCATTAATGCGATGAAGATTTCCTGGATTGTCCTGTTGCTTGCTTCGCTGATGGCTGCTTGCAGTGGCGAAGGTCTGTCTCCTGAGCGCAAAGCTTGTTTGGAGAATGCCAAAACAGAGGCAGAGCGGATTGCGTGCAACAACGCTGCAGCGATTAGGTCGGACCGCGAGGCTCAATCCGATTGATTGATCCGCTCCCCCACCTGAGTACTGGGCTGGTCCGCTACTGACCCTCGTTGGGGTGCTGAGGTTGAGCCCTAAAAAGCCACAGAAGACTGGGCTATGGCTGACCACAGGGAGCTGATGGCAGTGTTGCCTCCAACGCAAATAGCTCCCACGAGCATCCCGAAGTAAAAGAGCTTGACGTACCCAAGACGTGTCTCGGGCACCCAAACATCGCTTTCCTCTCTGGGCATCAGCCCATGCCGATCTGAGAAAGGATCCCTTGACCAGTGAGCAGCTCAGTCCCTAAGCCAATGATGAATCCCATCATTGCGAGGCGACCGTTCCAGGTTTCAGCGAAAGAAGAAAAGCCGAACTTGCTGTCCATAGTGTTATTAAAAAACGTGACAACCATACAAGTGATCTAGACCCTCTGGTGTACCAAATGCTGCAATCAGACCGCCAAGCTCTATCCCTGCGTTGTTGTGAGCTGTCAGAGTGATGAGGCTCCGATCTCCGCTGGGGGCGTTTAGCTTGCAGCCCACCACGCCTCCATGCCCTTGACGTGAAGTGTTGCGGTACTCATTGCGGGTCGGTGGGTCTGGTATCGGGTTAGCTAGCGCTAGATGCGGGCAAGGCGGGCGTAGCGCTGCATGTTTTCCAAGCAGTCCTTTCTTGCGACCTCTCTTGCTACCTGCTCAAAAAATGCAATCGTCAGAACCCGCTCAGCAGAAGGTTCCTGGTGCCTGAGATCGCTTGCATGGCCAGCAGCAAGGCCACCAGCAGATTACTGCTGATGTGAAGGCGTCGCGCAGTCACGCAATGACCAATTAGGGGCTGCAGCGCTGTAGAGCTCAGCAATAGGCCCGTGAGCAACAGTCCCATCCAGAGATGGGACTGCCAGAACAAAGGGCTCCAGGGAACATCGCTGAACCGTTCCACGGCAGGTTGCAGTCCCAGAAGAAGCAGGCCGCCAGCACTGGCGACAGCCCACAGCAGGCGCTGCCAGACGATTCGGCTCGAGAGCAGGCGTCTGAAGCAGAAGAGCGCAGCGCTTCCGGTCAGCAGCAGACCCAGGGGATGGTTGTTCCAGAGGCTGTGGCTGAGGCCGATCAGGACTGCCACCAGTACGCCGCCGGTCACCCAGGCCCCATGCTGCGCGTGCTCAACCGGCACGGTGTCGGCGATCGGGTTGATCTTCAATCGCTTTTCCCGCGCCAGAATCCCCAGCCGGATCGTGGCCCCCACCACTGGGTAGACAAACAGGATCATCAGCACGGGATGGATAAGTCCCAGCCAGTCATGGCTGGTGAGCGCTTGCAGTGCTTGGGGATCAGCCAAAAAAAAACGCAACCCTGCCCCCAGGGTTGCGCATCGTGGATCTCTGAACAGTGGCTCTGGATCAGACCTTTCTGGAGTAGTACTCCACCACCAGCAGTTCGTTGATCTCAAGGGCAACCCACTCGCGTTCGCAGCGGGCGGTGACCTTGGCACTCAGCTTGGCTTTGTCGAGCTCCAGGTGCGTTGGCACGTTGGCCAGGCCGGGGAACTCGAGGTTGGCTTCAGCCAGCTTCTTGCTGCACTTGCGCTCGCGGATGGCGATCACGTCGCCAGGCTTGCACTGGTAGCTGGCGATGTCGGTCACACGACCGTTCACGGTGACGTGACCGTGGTTCACCAGCTGACGGGCGCCAGGCACGGTGGGACCAAAGCCGAGGCGGAAACAAACATTGTCGAGACGGTTCTCGAGCAGCTTGAGCAGGTTGGTTCCGGTGGAACCCTCTTGGGCGCGCGCTTTCTTCACGTAGCGCACGAGCTGACGCTCGGAGACGCCGTAGTTGAAGCGAAGCTTCTGCTTCTCTTCGAGACGGATCGCGTATTCAGAGCGCTTGCGACGGGCTTGGCCGTGCTGACCGGGGGGATAGGACCGTTTTGCGGCCTTCCGGGTGAGACCGGGGAGGTCTCCCAAGCGCCGCGTGATCCTCAGACGAGGGCCGCGGTAACGAGACATAAGTGGGAAGGTGTTTGTTGAGATCGTGCAGTTGTTGGGCATGCTGGAACCGAAACAGTCCCAGGCATCTCCCGCGATGCACGAATCGAGCACTCTATCTGGCGGACTCGCCGACCACCTGCGACGGGCGATGAATCAGGCTCTCGCTGCTGTTCTCCTGGCCGGCATCGCCTTCTATCGGCGCTTCATCTCCCCGATGATCGGGCCCCGTTGCCGCTTCACGCCCACCTGCAGTGCCTATGGCCTGGAGGCCATCCAGAAGCATGGCCCTTGGAAGGGAGGCTGGCTGACCGTGAAACGGCTGCTTCGGTGCCATCCCTTCACTCCCTGTGGATGTGATCCGGTGCCCGATTGATGCATGAGCTCACGCTGTTCAGCCGCACAGGATGCTGTCTGTGTGAAGGCCTGGAATCCCGCTTGCGCGCCCTCGATCTTGTGGGGATATCGATCACGTTCAAGGTGATTGATATCGATGCGCCAGGAACGCCCCAGGAACAAAGGGCGCGTTACGACCTCGAAGTGCCTGTGCTCGCGCTCGATGGTTGTGAGCTGCCCAGGGTTTCCCCGCGTCTTACTGGTGAGGGACTGTTGAATTGGTTGCAACGCTGCCTGTCCACGGCGCTCTGAACGGCTTAAAACTCCCTCAAGAACCGGGGAGAGGGGATGACTCAGGCGTTGCATGCCCTGTTGAGTGATGCAGGGATCGCGGTGCCGCAAGGCCTGGCCAATCCCACACTGGAAGCGATCACGACTGATTCACGCCGGGTCGGGCCGGGGAGTCTCTTCCTTGGGCTTCCAGGGGAGCAAGTTGATGGGGGGACGTTCTGGGCCCAAGCACTCGAGGCAGGAGCTGCCGCCGCGGTAATCGGACATGGGGCTGCAGCAGCGCACCCTCCTGGAGCCGATGACCCTGTGGTGGTGATTCAAGAGCCGGTGGCGCGCCGGATCGGTGAGATTGCCGCTGCGTACTGGGATCACCCTTGCCGCCGGATGGCCTTGATTGGTGTGACGGGCACCAATGGCAAAACGACCACGACCCATTTGATTGAGCATCTGGCCGCCTCGGCGGGCCAGCCGGTGGGCTTGTTCGGCACCTTGGTCAACCGCTGGCCCGGTCACAGAATCACGGCCACCCACACCACGGCATTTGCCGACCGTCTGCAGGGGCAACTCGCGGAGGCTGCATCGGCGGGGTGCAACTTGGCCGCGATGGAAGTGAGTTCCCATGCCCTGGCGCAGCAGCGGGTGGCGGGCTGTCGCTTTGGCGGTGCCGTGTTCACCAACCTCACGCAGGACCACCTCGACTATCACGCCTCGATGGAGGACTACTTCGAGGCCAAGGCAACGCTTTTTGCCGATCCTCTGTTGCTTGATGGTGGGGGGCGCGCTGTCGTGAATAGCGATGACCCCTGGGGTGCACGCCTGGCCGAACGCCTGGGCTCCGCCTGTTGGCGCAGCTCGCTGGAGGATCCATCGGCTGAACTGCACATGACCGAATTGCAGATGACGGGGGCTGGCGTGGAGGGACGCTTGATCAGCCCTTTGGGAGAGGGATGCTTCCGCTCGCCCCTGCTGGGACGCTTCAACCTGATGAACCTGCTTCAGGCGGTAGGGGTGCTGCTTCAGCAGCAGTTGCCTTTGCCGGTGTTGCTGGAGGCCATCGGACGTTTCGGCGGTGTTCCCGGCCGGATGGAGCGAGTGATCGTGGACGGGGTGAACGATGAACTGCTGCCGCCGGTGTTGGTGGATTACGCCCATACCCCAGATGGCTTGGACAACGCTCTTTCAGCAGCACGTCCGTTCTGCACCGGCCGGCTGATCTGTGTGTTCGGTTGTGGTGGTGACCGGGATCGTGGCAAGCGTCCCCAAATGGCCGCGATTGCCGCCCGTCTGGCGGACCGCGTGGTGGTGACCTCCGACAACCCGCGAACGGAGGATCCTCAGCAGATCCTCGATGACGTGGTGGCGGGGATTCCGGACGGAATCGATCTTCTTGTGGAGGGCGATCGGGCTAGTGCGATCGCCTCAGCTATCGCAGAGGCTGAGGCCGACGATCTGGTGCTGGTGGCCGGTAAGGGGCACGAGGACTACCAGATTCTCGGCACCGAGAAGGTGCACTTTGATGATCGCGAGGAAGCGGAACAAGCCCTGCACCAGAAGTTGCTCTGAAGTGGTTGCTCTGAAGCGATCAAAGGGCGCTGATCGCTGCCACCAGGGCATTGATGTCATCGCCCGTGGTGCTGATGTGGGTGCAAGCTCGTAGGCAACTGGGATCGGCTAAATCGCGAATCCAAAGCCCTTGGGCACCCAACTGCTTCACATGCTCAGCGGGGGATACTTCGCCGTTGATGTGGAAGCTCACCAGTCCGCTAGCGGGCGCCGTCTCCAGCAGGGGTGTGACGTGGTCTAACCCTTGGAGTGCATACCAAAGGTTTCCGCTGAGTTTTCGAATGCTGTCCCAGCGTTGGTCGGCTGCCCCCTGTCGTTCCAGCAGTTCAAGGGAGCAGCGCAGGCCGGCCATCAGGGGCACGCAGCTGGTGGCCACTTCAAAGCGGCGGCTGTCGTGGTGAAACAGATCGCTGCCGTTCAGATCAGCCTTGCTTTCATCGCGCAGGCTGCGCCAGCCGATCACGGTCGGAGCGGCCTCCGCCACCACACGCTCTGAAAGTGCCACGCCTCCCAGGCCTTCGGGGCCGCAGGCCCACTTGTGCCCGGTGAAGGCATAGATATCGGCTGCGGCAGCAGCTTCTTCGACGGGAATCTGCCCGAAGCTTTGTGCTGCATCGACCAACAGGAAGGGTTGTTGTAGGTGTTGATTGAGCTGTTCGGCAACTGCGGCAATCGGCATCACCTGTCCCGTGTTCCAGAGCAGATGACTCAGCACCACCAGCCGGGTGCGTGGGGTGAGGGCCTGTGCAATCGCCTCAATCACGGCTGCATCGCAGTGGGCTTGATCACCGCGCAGATGTTTCACCCGCAGCAGGTCAATAGCGAGGTTTTGGCGCCTGGCCAACTCAACGCAGGCGCAGACCACACCTGGGTGTTCGCAGTCGCTGATCAGCAGTCGGTCGCCATCAGCAAAGGGCAGCCCCCACAGCGGCAGCACGCAGCCGCTGGTGACGTTCTCCGTGAGGGCCAACCGATGGGCAGGGACGCCGCAGCACTGGGCCAGAAGGCGTCGGGTGCTGTTGACCTCCGAGGCGATGAAGGGCCAAACATCCGCTGTGAATGGCCCCAACTCCTGAATGCGTAACCAGCTCGCCGTGATGGCTTCCAGAGATGGGCTGGGCAACGGCCCCTGGCCGCCGTAGTTGAAGTACGTCTTGTTCTGCAGGGCAGGGCAGAGGTTGCGCATGGTCACGGCACAGTCATGAGCCGAAGGATGGGTTCCACCACGTTGGCAAGACCATCGGGCCGTAGCCAGGCGCTAGACGCTGAGCCTGCTGCGTGATCGTTTCAGGGCTGGGTCAATGAATTCAGCACCACTTTTTTCTGAATTTTTTTTCTGCTGTTCGTTCCATCTGCCATCCAGACCAGCGTCGCCATTCGATCTCAGCTGCCGTCAGGCATTGATCGGCGAGCGATTCCTTTTGGTTCTTGGGTATGGCAAATCGGATGGGGCAAGCAGGACCAGCGTTCACCTCGTTATCCCGATGTGAAACAACCCTGTCTTGCAGGTTGGTTGCGTGATGGTTCTGTTTGATACCGAACGCAATCGATCAGTATTTCAACTCAGTTTGTATCGCAATCTTGTGGGCCTGGAAAGCTTCAGCTGGCCTTGAGGTACACCTTGCGACCTTTGGCGTCCACTTTGTATCGACCACCCCGAGGGCCGATGTGAATCACATCCGATAGCGATGTGTTGATTGGGGTCGGTGGTTCCAAGCGTTCTGCTTCGACCACTGGAGATGCGGAAATGTCTGGGGTCTGCGTTTGCAGGTGTGGCGCAGCTTTGAAAATATTGAGCCCGAGCTTGCGATACAGAAAATCTGCAATTCGCATATCGCATCACCAGAACTACGAATTTATTTTCCGGTGATGTCAAGTGTTCGTGGTGTTGCTTCTCTCAAGCACTCATCTGCAATGGGCTCAACCGTGCCTGTTCTAGGAATCGAGTCAGCTCGTTGGGACGTCTGGGAAGTGCTCGTTCATGCACTCGGGGCAGATGCCATGGCTGAAATTCAGCGTGCTGTGCTGCATCAGGAACCGTTCGATCGGTTGCCAGAATCCTTCGCTGTCGCGGATGGATTTGCAGTAGCTGCAGGTGGTGATTAAGCCCTGATGGTGATGCATCTGGCAGAACTCATCCATCAATGCCAGTGAGCGGCGCCTGAGTTCCAAAAGAGTGGTGGCCTGATCAGCCAGCCCTTCCATCACCTTGTATTGCGAATTGGTTAGTGATTTGGGAATGCGATCAATCACACAAAGCGTTCCGATGCGGTGATTGATATCGGTTTTGAGGGGGAATCCTGCGTAGAGGCGGATGTGGGGTTCTTCCTGAACGAGAGGGTTGTCGCGGAATTTTTCGTGAAAAAGTGCGTCCTCAACAACAAGCGGTTTGGAATCGAGAATCGTATGGGCGCAAAAGGAGATGTCCCGGTCTGTTTCGCTGGCCTCAAGTCCCACCTTCGATTTGAACCACTGACGTTTTTCGTCCACCAGAGAGATCAGGGCAATCGGCGACTGGCAAATCTCTGAGGCCATTCTGGTGATGTTGTCAAAAGCCTTTTCAGGCTTTGTTCCCAGAATTCGATATTCACTGAGTGATCTCAGCCTGGCTGCTTCGTTGATCGGCTTGGGTGCTGTCCGCATTGGTTCAGCTCGCTAGGCATGCCTGTGGTCTAAGGCATTCATTTTTTATTTTCTGTAAATATGCAGTGCGATACTTTGCGCTTTGTTGATTTTAATTTGATCGATTAATTTAATTCGCAGGGCGGCCACTTGAGGCATCAAGGCTGCTGGCCATGCTTGAGCTTTCAAGAGCATGGAAACGCACTTGTGACAACAACCTTGTGACGACAGCCGACGGGCTCTGGATGCTCCATCCCGATCTGGCGGTTGTTCTGATTTATCCCTTGATTGGAATGGTGGTGCGTTTGGCTTGGCAGACACGTCAGCGTCGCTCAGGTGAAGCACCTACCTTCGTGGGACGCGATCACAGTGATCTGGGCCGTTGGCCGGCGGTGCTGGTCATGCCTCCCAGCTGCTCATCGTGCTTCTGGGGACGCTGGCAAGCCTCGTCGCCCTTTGGCGAAGCAAGGCGGCAGCCCTACGCCTCAGCTTCTGTCTGATCACCTGGCTTGGTGTCTTGACCCTGGGAGCGCAGCCTGAGGTTTGGCGTCTGTCGGACGACCCCCTGTCGCCGGCGTTCTGGCAGTCCCAAGACTGGGCTGGCGTCGCGGTCAAAGGACTGATGCTGCTTTCCTTAGCGGCCCTGCCTGAGATCCTGCGAGACCTCCGCCTGCGCCGTTTGCATGTCACGGCGTCGGTGCTGGCGGCTGTGTTGTTGTTCATGCAGGGCGCGACTGGCACGCGGGATCTGCTGGAGATTCCGCTGAGCTGACAAAAACCAGCGGTGTATGGGTGCGATCACATTCTACGGAGCTGTCCTAGAGCGTGATGAACGTTCAGCAATAAGACAGAAGCCTTGCTTGGAACTCCAATGTTTTATTGGCCGATTTGCTGATGAAGGCTCTCAAGCAAGGCCAGTACGGCCGGTTCATTGGCATGTTGCGCCAAAACCACAAGGTGTTCGGTGTAGGTGTACGGCTCGAAGTTTTGATCCACCAGCCAGGGCAGTGGTTGAGCTACTCGCATTTCTGGGGTGAGATAAGCCATCTGGAAGCTTTGTCCCGAATGCCTTGATGGCCGCAGAGCCATGGTTTTGTGCCGCTCTGGCTGGTTGATCGTGAGCAACTCTTCAAACCACTCTTGGGAGCGCTCGCGACAACTGGCGGGGAGGAAGGGCATCAGCTTCAGCTGCAGATTGCCCCTTTCCAAGCTCCATTGGAAACGATCCGCGAGGTCGCATTCGCTCTGATTGTTCCGGTTCAGAAGGGTGAGCTCAATCGGGCGATTGTGCAGCTTGAGGATGAAGAGATCGTCGCGATCGTCGGGAATCTGCGTCGGCGTGGCCAGACATGCGTCTAGGACGTGCTCTCTCAACAGAGTCACGGGATCTGTGCAGTTGAGGTCCACTCGCTGCGGGTTCATTGTCCAGCCCTCGGGTGGAACAACTCCGGGACTGTTCTGAAGCCAGAAGGGAGCCTGGAGGCGAAGACCTAGCCGGCGTTTGAGTCGAGCCATCTGGTGCACCTGGCGTTCCAGATCTAGAAGCTGAAGGTCGCCTGACACCTCCAACTCACGCTTGGTGCGTTTCAGCTCGATTCCGAATTGACGAAGAACCTTGTGGTGGCGCCGAGAAATCGTGCTCTGGTTCGAGAAATCAACTTCCGCTGCTCGCTCTGTCGAGCCCAGCCAGAGGGTCAAATCGAGTGCTGCGAGTTGTTCCTCGGTGACCATTCAGCCGACTTGACCTCCTTAAATTTATTCGGCTTTCACTGAAATGCTTCTCAGAGCACTTGCACCACTTCGCTTACTTCGGGAATCGATTCGCGCATCTTGCGTTCAATGCCCATCTTCAGGGTCATCGTGCTGCTGGGGCAGCTGCCGCAGGCTCCCTGCAGACGCACCTTCACAATCGGGCCATCCAGTTCCACGACTTCAACGTTGCCGCCGTCGGCCATCAGGAAGGGGCGCAATTCATCCAGCACCTTCTCCACGTTCTCCAGCGTGAGGGCCATGGTTTCAGTGCTCATTGGGATGAACCAGACATCAGGATCCCAAGGTTACGGAGTGGCCCCATAGGGTGACGAGAGCGGTTAACCCTCCAGCTCCGGTGCAGCACGACGGTTCGTTCAACCCAGAGGCTCGTTACGACGCCGTGCTGGTGGGTGCCGGAATCATGAGCGCCACCCTGGCGGCCTTGCTGCACGAACTGGATCCGCAGCTGCAGATTCTTCTTGTAGAGCGGCTCGAAGCCCCTGCATTGGAAAGCAGCGCAGCGGTGAACAACGCTGGCACCGGCCATGCCGCCAACTGCGAACTCAATTACACCCCTCTCCAGGCGGATGGCACCGTCGCCACCGCTAAAGCGGTGGCCATCAATGCGTCGTTTGAACGAAGCCTGGAGTTCTGGGGGTCGCTGCGGGAGCGGGGCGAGCTCGACACCGGCAGCTTTCTGCAGCAAGCGGCGCACATCAGCGCGGTGTGGACTCCAGAAAACATCGCTTTTCTTCGTCAGCGTTTCAGCCAACTGAAGGGGCTGCCGGCCTTTGCGCGGATGCGCTGGAGCGAGGAGCACAGTGAGCTCACCGAATGGATGCCCCTGGTGATGGCGGGGCGAGATCTCAAGCAGCCGGTGGCGGCGACGCGGATTGATCGGGGTACCGACGTGGATTTCGGCACCCTCACCCGGGCCTATCTGATGCCGCTTCAGCAGAGCGGAGCACTCACTGTTGTGTACGGCACCCAGGTGCATGACCTCAAGCGCTTGCGCCGCAGCGACATGACCGAAGCCGACTGGCGCGTGGTGCTCAAGGGCCCCTCCGGAAAAAAAGAGGTGCGGGCTCCGTTTGTCTTCCTTGGTGCTGGCGGGGGTGCCCTGCCGCTTCTGCAACGCTCCGGGATTCCGGAGGCGGCTGATTTTGCTGGCTTCCCAGTGAGTGGCCTCTGGCTGGTCTGCGGTGATGCACAGCTGGCTGATCGTCAGAGGGCCAAGGTGTATGGAAAGGCGGCGGTGGGGGCTCCACCGATGTCGGTGCCCCATCTCGACACCCGCTGGATCGATGGCAAGCGGTCGCTGTTGTTTGGCCCCTTTGCCGGTTTCAGCAGCAAGTTCCTCAAGCAGGGCTCCCTGCTGGATCTGCCTGCCTCCGTACGTGCCACCAATCTGCTGCCGATGCTGCAGGTGGGCGCCACCAATTTCGAATTGGTGCAATACCTGATCAATCAGCTGCGTCAGAGTCCT
>Ga0189289_10266_pt1 | contig 35649 bp, 32 predicted proteins | sample UW106minimetaG_FD_130313 | JGI IMG/M metagenome (GOLD analysis project Ga0189289, IMG submission 130313) | Marine microbial communities from the Costa Rica Dome - UW106 mini metaG | ecosystem: Environmental > Aquatic > Marine > Oceanic > Photic zone | place: Costa Rica: the Eastern Pacific...
ACATATTAATAAGAAAAATAATGAATTATTTTATTATTTTTGAATTAAATAAGTCCTAGATGAGTAAGAAAACCCATACCGAAAAAATCACTCGTAAAGACGCCATAAAAAAAATGGGCAAGTATGCTGCACTAACTGCTGTAGGTACTTTTGTGATTTTAAATCCATTAAAAGCACAATCGACTTCTCCACCAGATGCAGGTGGAAATCCATTCGATTAATTTTTTTTTTACATTGAAAAACGACCTAGCGCCAACTTATGCATATAAATTTGGTGAAGAGTGGGTATTGTGGTATGCCAAGTCTAATAATTACAGTGTTGTAAGTCTACATTTTAAAGCACTACTTGACACATATCTAGAGTCAAAAGATATTGAAGAATTTCAACAAACACTTCAATTAAAATCAGTGGCGTCGAATTTAAAGCAGATTGGTAGTGCGCTCCTTCAATATTTAGAACATTGTAATACCGTTGTATCTGACGCAAATGAGCGCCACTACGACTACAATCCTGCGAACCAAAAAATTTCTAGGCATTACCTTATTTCTGGCAAATACATAGAAGTCAATTTTGACTCTCAATTGGTTGAGCAATTATTTCACCCTGCTTTAGCTTATTTGGAAGTCACTCATAAAAAACATAGCGCGGATACCCAATTTGATATATACCTTGAAAACAACGATCTCTGTCTATTCAAAAATAAAGCGCTGATAAAGGCTTCTTATAAAAAAGACTATCATTTCATTCAAGGTAAATTTATATTTGAAATCATTAATACCATTCATGATAAGAAGGCTTTGGACTGGCTGGCCACATTTCACGGTTCTACCATTACAAATGGTGTAAATGCAATACTATTGATTGGTAATTCTGGTAAAGGCAAGAGCACCTTAAGCTCCTTATTGGCGAGTCATGGCTTTTATATTTTAGCAGATGACGTTACACCTTTGGGATGCGATAATCAAAACTTATACTATAATCCTTCAGCAGTGTCTGTAAAGTCGGGAGCGTTTAAAGTTTTAAAACCCTATATTCAAAATTTAGACGATTTAGCCACCATATCCTTTAATACAACAAAAGGGGCCTTAAAGTATATTCCATTTCCTAAGCCTAAAGACAACCAATATCCCTGCAGCGCCATAATTATGGTTAACTATGCGGCCGATAGCGAAACGGAATTAGAAAAAACAGACATTAAAACGGTTTTAGAAGTTTTAATTAGTGAATCTTGGTTGTCTCCAAATCCAAAACATGCGAAGCAGCTCTTAGACTGGTTGCAATCCATTGCCTTGTATCAATTGCACTACAGTGACACCGCCAGCGTTGTGGATACCATATCGCATCTTTTCAAGACACTAGACCATAAATAATATCCTTATATTTACGTTAAAGGACGAATTGCAGTGAAGAATTTAGCAGCAACTTACCAACACATTGCGGATATCCTCAGTTACGATAGTGATGCATCTACCTTAGAATCCACCTTGAGTCAACCAGCATTCAATTGGGATGTTATCGTTAAAGAGGGAAGTAAGCACTTGGTTTTACCCGCTATTTTTTGCAGGCTGCAATCAAAACAATTACTCCACGTTTTACCAGCGGATTTACTAAGCTATTTAGAAAACATAACAGAATTAAATAGAAATAGAAATTCATCGATTCTTAATCAGATGCAATCGATTTCCGATTTATTAAAGCAAAATCACATTAACCATGTATTTTTAAAAGGGGCTGCTCTATTGGTTTCAAATATTTACGAAGATCCTGCTGAACGTATGATTGGTGATATTGATATTCTGATTGACTTAAACCAACTAGATGAAACCTTTGAATTATTTATAAAAGAAGGCTACAATCCAATTGAGCAAACCTTCGGAAATAAATTTTCCGAACATAAACATTTGCCGAGACTAACCACTGAGAAATATATTTGTGCTGTAGAATTACATCGTAAGCTTTTTGTCAATCATAAAGATGTAGCACTTGAAAATGCTAATATTCTTAAAACTAAAACGAACATAAATCAATTTTATATTCCAAATGAACAGCATCTATTAAGACATAATATTTTAAATTACCAAATAAATGACAAAGGACAATTATACAATAGTCTTAATTTTAGATCGTCTTTTGATACTATTACCTTACTCAAAAAACGTACTCTACATTTAAATTTTGAAGAAAATAATACCATTAAAAACTATTTTAGGGTTTTAAGTATATTTTTTAAAGAAATCAGACCAGATACAACGATAAAGTATAATATTAAAAGTTCTTTTTACCTTTTTAAGCTTAAAAATCTAAAATTCTATCGCTTTTGGAATGCCTTGTTAAGAATAACTAACTATCTATTATCTCTAACCAATCGTATACCTTTATTTTTATATAATAAAGCTTACCGAAAAGAATTCTTGGCCGATAGAAAACGTATATACCAACATTTTGTAACTATTTTAAAAGGTTCTTAATATTTTTTGTACTTTTGATTGATTCCCTTCCCACATTATTTGTTTTATCAAGCATAAAGCTTAACTTTGATTTAAATTTATAAACTATTATACATGAGAAAATTACTTTTACTTACAGTTCTAATCACCCTAACTTTAAATTCATTTGGACAGGCAAGTAGTAGTGATAAAGAATGGTTTGCCAGCGTCGGTCTTAACGCTGTTAATAGTCAAGGGACACGTTCACCATTTGGCGGCATGGGAGACTGGGCAATCAATGTTCCCATTTCTTTGGGTGTTGAATTGGCTTGGACTTCTGGTTTATCCATTGAACAAGCGTTTACCTTAAATTCCTTTGCTGAGGGTGATAAAATTGATGGTATTGAGTTACAAGAAGACTATACTTATTTATCTTTTGATACGCATGCCAAATACTATTTTGGCAAACATCTTTTTCCAAGTGCAGATTGGATAGATTTTTACGCTAATGCTGGTGTAGGATTTTTTAAAATTGACGACACCAATATCTCTATGAATCTGGGTGGTGGTGTGTTATTTTGGTTAAATAGACGACAAACCTTCGGAATAAGAGCGCAAGTGATTGGAAAATTTGCTTTTGATCATTCAGACAGTGGATTAGATAATAACCATTACCAAACACATATACAGGCAATTTTTGCTTTATAATTACATCTATTAAAATTAACAAAAGGGTTACAATACTATGCATTGTAACCCTTTTTGTTTAACACGAGTCATATTATATTAGTGATTCCTTAATAAACCATCAAAATAATCGACGGTTAACTGCAGACCTTCTCGCAATTGAATTTCAGGCTCCCACCCATTTAATTCTTGCTTTGCTAAATTTATATCTGGACGACGTTGCATTGGGTCATCCTTTGGTAATGGTAGAAAGACAATTTTAGATGTAGATCCTGTTAAATCAATGACTTCTCTTGCCAGTTGTAACATTGTAAATTCATTAGGATTTCCAATATTAACCGGTCCGATAAAGCCATCACGAGACTTCATCATTCGGCATGTACCTTCTACCAAATCATCGACATATTGGAAACTGCGAGTTTGTGTACCATCGCCAAAAACTGTAATATCATCACCCTTTAAGGCCTGAACAATAAAATTAGAAACGACGCGTCCATCCTGAGGATGCATTCGAGGTCCATAGGTATTGAAAATACGTATAATTTTAATCTTCACATTATTCTCCTTGTGATAATCCATAAACAAGGTTTCTGCACAACGTTTGCCCTCATCATAGCAGGAGCGTCTCCCTATAGGATTTACATTACCCCAGTACGTTTCTAGTTGCGGATGAACGGTAGGGTCACCGTAAACCTCACTCGTAGAAGCTTGAAGAATTTTTGCTTTTACGCGTTTGGCTAATCCCAACATGTTAATGGCTCCCATTACGGAAGTTTTAACCGTTTTAATCGGATTATATTGGTAATGTACTGGGGAGGCAGGACATGCTAGATTATAAATTTCATCAACTTCTACCATATATGGATTGGTAATATCATGACGGACCAATTCGAAGTAATGGTGATCCATTAAATGCTCAATGTTACGTTTAGAACCCGTGAAATAATTATCCAAACAAATAACTTCATTACCTTCACTGAGAAGGCGTTCACACAAATGAGATCCTACAAAACCTGCACCACCTGTAACTAATATTTTCTTCATAAATACTCTTAATACAAAATACGTTTAAAAATAAGCTTTTATTTTTTTAAGACTTAATAGCCTGCAAATTTAAAATTAAGCATGATCTGCATATGGTGATACAACTCAGGGAACTGCGACTTAAATTCTAAAGGGGTTTCTATAAAATTTTCAAGTAAGACTGCAAAAAATTCGTAGTGATTAGTGTATGCATAAGCTCTAAAATACTTAGATGCGATTAATTCCTGCCTCACATTTGAATTATGCTGCAAGTAATTCATGAGCTTATTAAAACCATGGTTAAAAATGATACTACTCACGTCTCCAGCTTGAAAAGCATTTAAATGTAGGGCATGCCCAAATTCGTGAATTCCTAGATTTAAATTGTCATCTCCAATATGATAGCCTCGTTCAAAATCTTCCCAAGACAAAACAATAGTCCTCAACATAGGGTTGGCCTCACCTTTATGATAGGTCTCATTTACTTTTGAGAAATAAGGCTGTGGATAAATAACAATCTTATCAAAAAGGTCTAAAGTATAGTTTCTAAATCCAAAAGTTAGCATCACTGCTGTTGCTGAAATTAAAGTCCGCATATCTTCTGTTACTTCTACACCATCTCTTCCAATAAAAGTCTTCCTCTGAATAAATCGCGCCAAGCGATGTTTAAAAATGACTTTATTTCTTTGATCGAGCTTATTGTAAAAAGTAAATTCTCGTCTTAATATAGATTCTTGATCCTTGGTAACATCTTGTCTTCGCAAGACAAAATCTCTAAAAAAAGGCTTCGACGAACGCAAGGCATAACGTTGCTCAAAAAACACATAAAAACGGCTTAGAATGACTAATGCCATTCCTATAAAAAAGATGGTTAAAAAAATCAGCTTTAACGTTGGGTCCATTATTGGTGATTGGCTTTCTGCAGGTAAATTAAAGATTATACTTAAATATAAGGAAAGATATTTCGTAATCCTTTATTGTTAAACAAAACGCTTCACAAAGTATTACTGTCGCATCCTTTTGCGTTACGCTTTGAAAATCTTTCAAAATAAAAAATGCTCAAGCGAGCTTGGCATTTTTTATTTTAAAAGCATTTATTTGTGACCTCGAAGGGATTCGAACCCCCAACCCTCAGAGCCGAAATCTGATATTCTATCCAGTTGAACTACGAGGCCAATTAAGAATGTTAAGACATCAATTTTGCCTTAACTATAGTTGAAATGGTTTTTCCATCAGCTTGACCAGCCAACTCTTTGGAAACAATACCCATAACCTTACCCATATCTTTCATACCTTCTGCCCCAATCTGATCAATGGTCATAACCACCACTTTTTCAATCTCTTCTTCACTTAGTGCCTCAGGTAAGAACTGACTAATTACCTCGGCTTGATCAATTTCAGGTAAGGCTAAATCTTTTCTATCCTGTTCTAAAAAAATAGCAGCACTATCCTTACGTTGCTTTACCATTTTAGATAAAATCTTTATTTCTTGTTCCTCAGTTAATTCCTCCGCAGAACCAGATGCTGTTTTAGCCAATAGAATTTCAGATTTAACTGCTCTTAAAGCCGCCAAAGCCGTTTGATCTTTTTCCTTCATGGCTATTTTCATTGCAGCCATAACATCGTCTTGTAAGCTCATTTTATCCTCAGTTTAGTGAACTGCGAAGATACTTAAAAAAGTTTAAGCGTACATAAAATATACCTTAGCCATAAAAACAAAAGCCCAAAACGCTGGAGGTACATTTTGGGCTTGACAATGGCGTAAAACACCTAACTTAAATCTGCTATTAATCTACGTTATCATGTAAAAATGAATTGTTATTCCTAAGTTGGATGTCGTCGTTATCATCTGTACCGACGGACATTCTAGACGTGTTGGTTTCCGAAGAATGCTGAGCATCCTCTAGATTAACACCTTGTCGTTTGTAAGCAGGTTCCTTTTCGATTTCATCTATTTTAGCATTGTTGAATTTATAGTTAAAATCCTTCATATGCTTTCTGCGTTCATTGGCACGTGCCTTAATAAGTTCTGAAATAGGACTATTCATTGGATCAATATCATCCTCAACCACCTTTTGATTGTCTTCAACAGAAAGTATCTTCTTTTCAAAAACAACCTCCTCTTTTACTTCGGTATCCTCTGAGTTGGCATTTATAGAAGATTCAAAGGTTTCAAAATCACCTAAAGCATATCTAGTCTCCCCTTCTTCATTAACTTCTGTAACTGTAATAATTTCTACAGGCTCATTAACATCTATATCTTTTACCTCATCATCTAGACTAAAAAGTATCTTTTCCTCACCTGATTCTGGTTCTTCTATAGTTTCAGGCTCGCTATTAGAAATTGGTAAGTCAAAGGTTAATGTTATCTGTTCTTCTTCTGGTTCTACAGCAATCTTTTCTGCCTTATTTTCAATTGGTGTGATAATAAAATCATCAGACGCTACAACGTCTTTAGATTTAGAATCAAAAACTTCTTCATACACTACATTCATATCTTTCAATACATCTGTAGTTTCAATTAAGTCCATCCTATTTTCCGGTTGCATCTCCAGGTCCTCTTCATCAACCAATAGATGCTTTACAATCGGTTCCTCTTTCTTTTCTTCTAAGACGATATCTGGCGTGATAATCGCTGGATCTCTTTCTTGCGTACTTACCTCCTCAGTAACATCGTCTTCAAGTGCGTGTATGACTTTCTTAGTCTCAGTATTTGAAATTTCATTCTGCTGATCGATGTCAAATCCTGTTGCTATTATAGTCACCGAAATTGATTCCTGTAACGACTCATCCTCACCTACGCCCATAATAATATTAGCACCATGACCTGCTTCAGTCTGAATATGATCATTAATTTCACCAATCTCATCAATAGTAATTTCCTGAGAACCAGATACGATGAGCAACAGTACATTTTTGGCTCCAGTAATTTTATTATCATTGAGTAATGGCGAATCTAACGCTTTCATAATTGCCTCTTGCGCTCTCGTTTGACCAGAAGCGGTTGCAGAACCCATTATGGCCGTACCACTATTACTTAACACTGTCTTGGCATCACGTAAATCGATGTTTTGTGTATAATGGTGTGTTATGACCTCTGCTATACCTCTTGATGCTGTTGACAATACTTCATCTGCCTTAGAGAAGCCAGCTTTAAATCCTAGATTACCATAAACCTCTCGAAGTTTATTATTATTTATAACGATCAATGAATCTACGTGTGCACGAAGATTTTCAATACCTCGTTGAGCTTGTTCATTACGCATTTTACCTTCAAACTGAAAAGGCATAGTTACAATCCCAACGGTAAGAATATCTAATTCCTTAGCCATTTTAGCAATAATTGGCGCTGCACCTGTACCCGTACCACCACCCATTCCAGCAGTGATAAATACCATTTTGGTATTCGTGTCTAACATGCGTTTTATGTCTTCCATACTTTCAACAGCCGCCTGCTCACCAACATCTGGATTTGCTCCTGCACCAAGTCCTTCCGTAAGGTTAACTCCAAGTTGAATTTTATTTGGAACACCACTATTTTGAAGTGCCTGTGCATCCGTATTACAGATCACAAAGTCAACACCTTTGATACCTTGTTGAAACATGTGATTGATAGCATTACTGCCTCCACCTCCAACACCAATAACCTTAATAACATTAGATTGATGCTTTGGCAAATCAAATGAGATGTTTCCAAATTCGTTGCTAATACTCATACTTTTTGAGATTTTGGGATTCTATATTTCTTGATTAATTAATGTATTATTCCGCGTTATCTAAAAATTCTTTGACACGCTCAGTCAGCTTATCTAAAAATGAACGCCTTACCTTTACAGGTTGTTCTGCCACAACTTCCTCATGCTCTTCTTGAGCATTTGCTTCTGTAGCAGCATTATGACCAGCTTGTTCAATGGTATCATCCAAAATTTTTCGATCCTGACGTTTTAAGCCATCCATCACTAAGCCAACGGCAGTAGCAAACAATGGACTTGCAATATCATCATCACTGTCACCTGCTAAATGCTCATTAGGGTAGCCTATTCTGGTATCCATTCCTGTAATATATTCTACTAATTGCTTTAAATGTTTTAACTGACTTCCACCACCAGTTAGTACAATACCGGCAATTAGCTTTTTCTTTTGCTCTTCATGCCCGTAGTTCTTTATTTCTACATAAACCTGCTCTATGATCTCAACGACTCTGGCATGAATAATTTTTGATAAATTCTTTAGGGTAATCTCTTTAGGTTCTCTACCACGTAATCCAGGAATAGAAACAATCTCATTGTCTTTATTCTCCCCTGGCCATGCAGAACCAAATTTAATTTTCAGTAATTCGGCTTGTTTTTCTATAATTGAGCAACCTTCCTTAATATCCTCGGTTATTACATTACCACCAAAAGGAATCACTGCCGTATGTCTGATAATACCATCTTTAAAAACAGCTAAATCTGTTGTACCACCTCCTATATCAATTAAGGCAACTCCCGCCTCCTTCTCTTCTTGACTTAATACAGCATTTGCAGAGGCTAAAGGTTCTAAAGTGATACCTTCTAATTCTAATCCTGCACTCTTTACACAGCGACCAATATTTCTTATAGAAGATACTTGCCCTACGACCACATGGAAATTAGCCTCTAATCGGCCACCATACATCCCTATAGGTTCCTTAATTTCGGCTTGACCATCAACTTTAAATTCCTGAGGCAAGACGTGTATAATTTCTTCACCTGGTAACATTACCAATTTATGCACCTGATTAATTAACCGATCTATATCAGTTTCATCAATTACCAACTCCGAATTCGGCCTTGTGATATAATCACTATGTTGTAAACTACGGATATGCTGACCAGCAATCCCTACTGTTACCTCTTCAATCTTTTCTGAAGCTGCAGCTTCTGCTTCTTGTACTGCTTGTTGAATTGACTGAATGGTTTGTGTGATGTTATTTACAACTCCACGGTGAACACCAAGACTCTTGGATTTACCAACTCCTAAAATTTCAACTTTATCATACTCATTTTTGCGACCAATCATGGCCACAATTTTTGTGGTTCCTATATCTAAACCTACTGAAATGTTGTGCTTGTCCATAGTTTACGTTTTGGTGCAAATGACTTGTTTATCAAATTTTAGATTAACAAGTGAATATTTTTGTAATATGTTATCCTTCGAAGCCTTTTGATAAAAAGCCTTGAAATTATTTATCTTCTTCTCTAACATGTCTAAGGATCCTAAATGCACAATAAAATCACTTTTACGAATTTTAAAATCAATGGTTTTATCCTCATTCTGCCGAATTTCAATGACATGCTTTTTTAAGAATACATCTTGATCAACAGTCTTAGCAAATTCAAATACTGTTTTAAGATCATTTTTCTTAATATATCCAGTAACTAGAGGAACCCGTGCTGTATAGTTCGACGACAAAGGCATATACGATCCTTCATCATCAATATAATACGACGCATTAGTATTAACTCGTGCAATAGGTCGTTTCTGTTCAATATCTGCAGAAAGCTCGCCATTTACTGACATAAACACTTCCGCTTTCTTTATCATTGGGTTAGAAATTAGGGCAGACTCTAACTCGTTCAAATCTATAATTTCTTTAGGCTGTCCCGAAACTGGCTTCTGATTTTGTATTAACAATTTACTAACATTAGCTTTCGTTATAAAAAGTTGACTCTCCCCTAAAAATTCGATGTTTGGATCGGACACCATCCTCATAGAATTACGATGTTTTGAAAAGGCAAATAATACTCCTACTAAAAGTATTAACCCAATGATTTTTATGTAGTTAAAATTAATTCGCAACACTAAACGCCTTTTTAATATATTTAACTTCCTCTCCAATATCACCAGCACCAATTGTTAAAATAATTTGCGCTCTTGATTTTTTAATGTCATCGATTAAATTTGACTTGGAAGCCAATTTTTTATGTTCACTTTTCACCTTATCTAACAACCATGAAGACGTCACTCCTTCAATGGGTAATTCACGAGCTGGATAGATGTCTAATAGTAATAGTTCATCGAACTGAGAAAGGCTTTCAGCAAATTCATCAGCAAAATCTCTCGTCCGACTAAATAAATGCGGTTGAAAAATAGCTAACACCTTTTTTTCTGGATACATTTCTCGAACAGCTTGGTGCACTGCATTAATTTCTTCAGGGTGGTGGGCATAATCATCAATAAAAACAAAGTCATCTGTTTTTATTTGATAGGTAAATCGTCGTTTAACACCTTTGTAAGATGCTAAAGCCTTGGCGAGCTGGTTGTGAGGGCAACCAAAATCGTCAGCCATCGCCAAGGCAATTATTGCATTCGACAAATTATGTCTACCGGGTAGGTTAAATTTGAAATCTCTTGATAATCCATTCGGTGTTTTAAAATCAAACACATAACAACCGTTTTCAATTTTTACATTGTTAGCACTATAGTCCGAATCATCTTCAATTCCATATGTTATTCCTGCAAGCGGTAATCCATTTTTTATAAATAGTTTACCGTTTGGTTTGATACATTCCGCAAAGTCTTTGAAGGATTTAATAAGTTCTGATGCATCACCATAAATATCCAAATGATCTGCATCCATCGAGGTGATACATGCCAAGTCTGGAGATAGGGTCAGGAAAGATCGATCGAACTCATCAGCTTCCACAACAGTAACATCTGTACCATTCAGTATTACATTTGAATTATAATTCTCACTAATACCGCCTAAAAACGCGGTTACTGGGGCACCACACACCTGAAGTAAATGCCCTAAAATACTCGTAGTGGTGGTCTTACCATGAGTACCTGCTACAGCAAGGCATTTGGTTTGTTTGGTAATTTCGCCCAAAACTACTGAACGCTTATGAACATTAAAGCCATTGGTTTTAAAATAGTGTAATTCTGAGTGGCTCTTAGGAATGGCAGGGGTGTACACCACCAAAGTATCTTCTTTGTTTAAAAACTTAGGGTCAATATTAATAATATCATCATTGAAATGTATGTAAATACCTAAGTCCTGCAGGGCTTTGGTTATATCCGAGGGAGTTTTATCATATCCAGAAACAGACTTACCGTTAGCAACAAAGTAACGCGCCAACGCACTCATTCCGATACCGCCAATACCAATAAAATAGACCTTATTTATTGCACTTAACCTCATTTACTATTTAATAATTTTTCAACCTCATCTACAATATCTTTAGTTGCATTAGGAAGCGCTAGGGTTTCTATATTTTTACCTAGAGTCTTACGTAATTTTTCATCTTGGACTACATCAGCGAATTGTTTTTGAAACACCGCATCTAATTCCATTTCGTTAATCAAGATTGCAGCATTTTTATCTGCAATTGCTTTAGCATTTTTTGTCTGATGATCCTCTGCTACATTTGGCGAAGGAATAAAGATGGTTGGCTTTCCAACAATACATAGCTCAGATACTGATATAGCACCTGCTCTAGAAATAATTATATCTGTCGCCGCATAAGCCATTGTCATATTATTCAAAAATGCATGGACCTGAACGTATTTTAGTTCGTTATAGCACTTGTACTTTTGGTAATAGAGCTTACCACATTGCCAAATGATTTCAACATTATGCTCTTCAAAAAATTGGAGATTAGCTTCAATAAGTTCATTAATTCGTCTTGATCCTAGACTTCCACCCAAAACCAACAAGGTATGCTTATTATGAATTAACGTGAAAAATTCCTTACCCTCAATTTGTTTTCCCTTAACACCCAATAACACCTTACGAATAGGGTTGCCCGTTAAGCGAAGTTTATCCTTTGGAAAAAACTTTTCTAATCCTTCATAAGCAACACATATCGTTTTTACCTTTTTAGATAATAATTTATTAGTGATACCTGGGAAAGAGTTTTGTTCTTGAATAAGACAAGGAATCTTTTGAGAGGCTGCAACATTGAGTAACGGTCCACTAGCAAAACCCCCAGTTCCTATAACAACATCTGGCTGAAAGGATCGTACTATTTTTCTTGATTTTAATAAACTAGACATTAGCTTATAGGGAAACATTAAGTTCTTTAATGTAAGCTTTCTTTGGATTCCCGATATCCATAAGCCTATTATCTCATAACCCGCCTGTGGGACTTTTTCCATTTCCATGCGATCCGAGGCCCCTACAAATAAAAATTCTGCGTCAGGATAGCGCGACTTAAGTTCATCTGCAATAGCAATAGCAGGATAAATATGACCTCCTGTTCCACCACCTGATAATATGAATTTATAATTTGACATTAAATCGTTTCACTTAGTATATCTAAAGGATTATCACCTTCAAAAATTTCACTTTCTTTAATTTCTTGGCGTTTCGCACTGACACTTAGAATAATTCCAATGGCCAGACAAGTCATCCAAATCGATGTACCACCACTGCTGATTAAGGGTAAGGTTTGTCCTGTTACTGGAAACAGCTCTACAGCGACAGCCATATTAATTAAAGCTTGAAAAACTATAGGTAATCCAACACCTAGGACTAAAAGCTTTCCAAAAATGGTATCCGCCTTTTGAGACACAATCACTATCCTAAATAACAACCATGAATACAGCACTAATAAAAACAAGCCACCCGCTAACCCATATTCTTCAATTATGATTGCAAAAATGAAATCTGATGAGGATTGCGGTAAAAGATACTTTGTTGGACTCTTACCAGGTCCGAGACCAAATATTCCTCCAGAGGCTATTGCTGTTTTAGAACGCTGAATTTGATAATCTTCTTTAGTATCGGCTTTATCTGTAAAGTTTTCGATACGGCTCATCCAGGTATCAACACGGTTTGGCATAGCTTCAGGAAAGGCCTTAGCAACCATAACAAATAACACCAATGCCATAATACCAGTTCCTAAAATAACCAAGAGGTATTTTGTTGGGTAACCTCCAATAAAGGTTAACATAATAACCATGGTAAATATAATAGCCGTCGTTGAAAGATTAGCTGGAAGAATTAAAATTAAAATCAAAAACACAGGCATCCACAACGGAATGATGGTTTCTTTAAATGAGATGGCCTTATCCCTTATTTTAGATAAATATCTAGCCACATACACCATTAATACCACAGCAGCAAGTGTAGACGTTTGAAAAGACATATTAACTACTGGAATATTAATCCACCTGCTTGTATTGGTCCCTTCAGAATTTGTTGATCCTTGTAAAATTGTAATTAACAAGAGCACTAAGACTATTGGAATCAGAATCATTGAAAGCCCCTTAAAATATTTGTAGGGAATCTTATGAACCGCAAACATAATAGCAAAGCCTAAAGACAAATGCACAAAATGCTTAATAAAAAATGAAAAAGTATTACCTCCTTCACCATAATCGGCCAAATTACTTGCAGCACTATACACAGGTAAAAATGAAAAGATAGCCAACAGTGTTGCTATTGCCCAAATAGCTCTATCCCCTTTAATCTGTGAAAAAATATTCTGCACGCTTAACCTTTAATTTTATAGATGAGTTCCTAATTCATCTTAGTACGTTCTTATTATAAATTACGTACAGCCTTTTTAAATTGACGTCCACGATCTTCATAATTATCGAATAAATCGAAACTTGCACAAGCAGGTGATAATAGCACATTATCACCTGCTTCAGCAATCTTGTAAGCAATCTTCACTGCTTCACTCATATATCCTGTCTCAACTATGATATCTACCATATTTCCGAAGGCGTCAAACAATTTTGAATTATCCAGACCCAAACATATAATTGCTTTAACCTTTTCATTAACGAAAGGAAAAAGCTCATTATAGTCATTGCCTTTGTCAACTCCACCAACAATCCAAACAGTTGGAGCGTCCATACTTTCTAAGGCAAAATATGTTGCATTCACGTTTGTCGCTTTAGAATCATTTATGTATTGTACTTTATTAATTTTAAGTACGTGTTCTAAACGATGCTCTACTCCTTGAAAATTTTCAAGACTTTCGCGTATGGTCTGCTTTCTAATTTTTAGCAAATGCGCTACCGTAGAAGCTGCCATAGCATTCTTAATGTTATGCTTACCCTCTAAGGTTATGTTATCTGTTGGCATAATGATTTGATTATTATCTATTGTTATTATTATTTTATTGTCTTTATAATAGGCGCCTTCTTCAATAACCTTAGTTAGAGAAAAAGGCAGTTTTTTAGATTGAATTTGATGCTGTTTGATATGTTCCGTTATGACCTCATCATCGGCATCATATATAAAGTAGTCTTCCCTAGTTTGGTTCTCTACAATTCTAAACTTGGAAGCGATATAGTTCTCAAATTTGAAATCATAGCGGTCCAAATGATCTGGTGTTATATTGGTTATAACAGCAACCTTAGGTCTAAATTGATGAATATCATCTAGCTGAAAACTACTTACCTCCAAGACATAATTTTCATGATCTTTATCATTAATTTGCTTCGCAAAACTGTCGCCGATATTGCCTGCTAAACCCACATCAAAATCGGCACATAATATATGATGTGTTAAAGATGCTGTTGTGGTTTTTCCATTACTACCCGTAATGGCCACTAGCGTTGCATCTGTAAATTGAGACGCAAACTCAATCTCAGAAACTATTGGAATTGCCGCATTACGAAGTTCTGTCACTAGAGCCACTTTATCTGGAATTCCAGGACTCTTCATCACAACATCTGCATTGAAAATTAATGACGCTGTGTGCTGTTCATCTTCAAATTCAATCTCATTATTTAAAAGAACGTCTTTATACTTTTCTTGTATTCTTCCTTTATCGGAAACAAATACTTGGTAACCTTTTTGCTTTCCTAAAAGTGCCGTACCAACTCCACTTTCTCCTCCTCCAAGTATCACTAAGCGTTTCATTACCTTATCTTCAATGTCACTATGGAAATAATGGCGAGTAAAATACCAATAATCCAAAACCGGGTTACTATTTTACTTTCGTGATATCCTGATTTTTGATAATGATGATGCAAGGGCGACATTTTAAATATGCGCCTACCTTCACCGTATTTTTTTCTTGTGTATTTGAAATAGCTAACCTGCATCATCACCGATAAGTTCTCTGCTAGGAAAATCCCACACAATATTGGTATGAGCCACTCTTTTCTTACCGCTATTGCGATCACTGCAATAATTCCACCTATGGTTAAGCTTCCAGTATCCCCCATAAATACCTGAGCTGGATAGGCGTTATACCATAGAAAACCAATTAAAGCACCTACAAATGCAGCTATGTAAATGGTTATTTCTTCTACCTGAGGGATATACATGATGTTTAGGTATTTTGAAAAAATAATGTTACCAGATACCCAAGCAAAAATCCCTAGCGTTAAAACAATAATCGCGGAGGTACCTGCAGCTAGACCATCTATTCCGTCTGTGAGATTTGCACCATTTGAAACGGCAGTAACAATTATGATAGCCACCAAAACAAAAATGATCCATGCATATTTTTCTAAGTCACCACTAATCCATGTGATTAAATCTGAATAATCAAATTCGTTGTTCTTTAGAAATGGAATGGTGGTTTTAGTAGACTTTTTAGCCACATCGAATAACTCTGCATCTGGTGTATTAGGATTCTCAGCGAGAAGAACACGTTGTTCCTGAAGTGGTAATTCTTCCTTAATGGTAACATCTTCATGAAAGTATAAGCTTAAGCCAACAATAAGCCCAAGACCTACTTGACCCAATACTTTAAATTTACCTTTAAGACCTTCTTTATCATTCTTGAATTTTTTGATATAATCGTCAATAAATCCAATGGTTCCCATCCAAAGGGTGGTAACAATTAGCAAGATGATATAAATGTTTTCGAGTTTTGCCAATAAGACGACTGGAATTAGTGTCGCCAGAATGATAATGATTCCACCCATTGTTGGAGTACCAGCCTTTTCAACTTGACCCTCTAATCCTAAATCTCTAATAGTCTCACCAACCTGCTTTTTACGCAAAAACTCAATAATGCGCTTACCATAAATTGTCGAAATCAGTAACGATAGGATAATCGCAACAGCAGCTCTAAAAGTTAAGAACCCAAAAAGTGATGCTCCTGGAAACTGGAACTGTTGTTCTAAATATTCAAATAAATAATACAACATCTACTTTTGTAATTGTTTTAAAAATTCTTGTACAGTTTTATAATCATCAAAATCAAAGCGTTCTCCGTTTATTTCCTGGTAGGTTTCATGACCTTTACCAGCGATTAAAATGATGTCTTTAGCATTAGCCATCTGGCAAGCCGTTTTTATCGCTTGCTTTCTATCTGTAATGGATAAAGTCTTTTTGAAGTTTTGAGGCTCAACCCCTTTTTCCATCTCTTCGATAATGGTCTCTGGATCCTCACTTCTAGGGTTGTCACTGGTAAATATGACCTTAGTACTTAAAGCAGAAGCGATGTGCGCCATTTTTGGTCGCTTTGTTTTATCTCTGTCACCACCACAGCCAACAACGGTAATTAATTCTTCGTTCTTAGTGCGAATGTTATTAATAGTTTCAAGAACATTTTTCAATGCATCAGGCGTGTGAGCGTAGTCAACTACTGCTGTGATTTTTTCATCTGAAATGAAATACTGAAAACGCCCAGACACATTATTAAGCTCACTTATTAACCTTAATATTTCGTCTTTTTCTAAACCAAGGAGTTCAGCAGCACCATAAATGGCTAATACATTATACGCATTGAAACTTCCAATTAACCGCGTCCACAGTTCACTTTCATTAACCTTTAAAAGCAGTCCACTAAATTCATTTTCTAATATTTGAGCTCTATAATCTGCATAATTCTTTAAGGCGTAGGTATATTTTTTTGCAATCGTATTTTGAAGCATTACCAAACCATTCTTATCATCCATATTAGATAAGGCAAATGCATCTTTTGGTAGATCGTCAAAGAATTTCTTTTTTACGTCACGATATTCTGCAAAGGTTTTATGGTAGTCTAAATGGTCATGAGAAATGTTTGTGAATATACCACCTGTGAATTTTAACCCTGTTGTTCTATGTTGATGAATTCCATGAGAGCTCACTTCCATAAAACAATACTCTACACCTTCTTCATTCATTAATTTTAAGAACTTATTAATCGTCATGGAATCTGGAGTGGTATGGGTCGTTTCATAGACCTTGTTATCTACCATAATTTTAACCGTAGATAATAGTCCTACTTTATATCCAGCCTTTTTAAACAATTGATAAAGTAAACTGGTAACCGTTGTTTTACCATTAGTACCGGTAACTCCAACGAGTTTTAAATTGTCTGATGGGTTATCATAATAATTAACAGCCATGTAGGCTAGAGCCTCATTTGAATTAGCCACCTCTATATAAGACACACCATCTACAAGTATTTCTGGCAGCCTTTCACAAACAATTGTTTTTGCACCGTTTGCTATAGCATTTTCTATAAAACTATGTCCATCGGTAAGCACACCTGTTATGGCAACAAAAACATCGTTAGATTGAATATTGCGTGAATCAAATTCAATCTTATTAATCGAAGTTCCTGTACTTCCTACAACAGCATTTATGGTAACCTTATACAATATATCCCTTAAAATCTTCATGATGCTTCTAGGATTATTGTTTGATTGGACTTAAGTTTTTGATGACGGGTCACAGACTGAGACTTAATAATCCCACTACCTTTTAGCTTCACCTTGACTTTAACCTGTAGATTTTCGAGTAAAGCAATGGCATCCATCGCAGGGATGCCAACCACATTAGGCATTAACTCTTTATATTTACGTGCATTTACGTAAAAGCTTTCATAGTCCGTATCAACTATAGGACTGTTATACTCTAGGCTTTTTATATCATCAATAAGAGGCGTATCTGTATAAATTTTCTGAGCAATACGTTTGAATACTGGTCCAGACACATCGGCACCATAGTATCCAACTTTGGTACTAGGTTTATGAATTACAACTATGCAGGAATATTTAGGGTTTTCAACAGGGAAATATCCCGCAAATGAAGAGATATATTTTTTATCCTTTTTCCATTCTTCAAAATTGGCATAATCTGTACGTGCCGTGCCAGTTTTTCCAGCCATTGAAAATGTCTCAGAATACATACGCTGACCTGTACCTCTAATCACAACATTTTTCAAAATATCTTGGATTTGACTCAAGGTTTTTTCTGAGCATAATTGCTTAACCAAAATTTCTTTATCAAAAACCTCAATATCCTTATCAAAAGATTTTACCGATCGGATAAATCTTGGCTTAATCAATTCTCCGTTATTAGCAATTGCATTATAAAATGCCAAGGTTTGCAATGGAGTCATCGTTAAATTGTACCCATAAGCAATTGACGGGAGCGCATTTTTACTCCAATTGGCTGCACCAGGTCTAGGAATATCAGGCTTTCCTTCACCAATAATAGACACTCCAAGCGGTTGATCTAGTTTCCACGCACTAAGACGATCTAAAAACTTATTTGGTTTTTTTGAATAATGTTCATCAACAATTGTAGCAAAACCAATATTTGAAGAGAGCTCTAATGCCTTAGCCGCTGAAATTTTACCAAATCCTCCACGACGCGAATCACTAATGGTTCTTCCATAAAAATATTTAGTACCATTCTGTGTATCAACCACCGTTGATGTGTCAATAACCTTATCCTCTAAAGCTGCCATCAAGGCCATAGTCTTAAACGTAGAACCTGGCTCATGACTTTCTCCAACGGCATAATTCAACTTTTCATAATAAGTCCCTTTAGATGTTCTTGCAAGATTAGAAATAGCTCTGATTTCACCTGTTTTTACATCCATCACAACAACACAACCATGCTCTGCTTCATACTTTTCTAATTGCCCCAATAAAGAATGGTGCGCTATATCCTGAATATTAATATCTATGGTAGTATACAAATCGTAACCATCTTGTGGCTCTACTTGATCATAGTCGGCAATTGGTTTCCATTGCCCATTACCTATTTTTTGTTTAAGACGTTTTCCTTTATACCCTCTTAAATACTTCTCTCCAAACGCACCATCAATACCAACGCGAGTCGCATAATTATTCTCATCAATGCGTTCATAACCTATGGATCTTGCAGCAATTTCGCCCATAGGATGTTCGCGTCTTGTCGTCTGCTCAACAATCAACCCACCACCAATAGCACCTTCATTCAATAGCGGGAAATCACGCATTCGCAAATAATCCGAATAACTGATATTGCGTGCTAATAGGAAATAACGATTCTTATTTTTTCGTGCTTTTCTGATGATATTAGCATAATACGAAGCTGGCTTCCCTTTGTATGCTGACAAAGAATCTGCCAAGCCGCTAATGTGTGCTTCAAACACCACATCCTTAGCTTGTATAGCATCAATACGTATATCGTATTTTGGAATTGAAGTTGCCAAAAGGCTACCATCTGCTGAATAAACATTACCGCGATTAGGCTCTATATCAAAATGCTTAACTGTACGTTTTTCAGCCAATTCTCTATAGGCATCGCCTTGAATGAATTGAATACTACAAAGCTTGAAAACTACAGCAAGCGCAAAGACAAACATACACCCTGCCACGAAGTACAATCTGTTTAATATGTTGGTTTCTGTCGTTGCCAAGGTGTAATTTTGATTTGATGATTTTATTCGATAATCGAACTTATCTATGATTATATTTATTCTCTAGTTCTGTGTTATAGTATGTAGCTTCAATTATTTCTTTGAGCTCAATACCCTAATCTTAGTCGGTGGATTGAGCGATACCCCAATATTCTTTTCTTTCATCACCACCTCCATGTAAGACTCTTTTTTTAATCGCATTAGTTTTGATCTACCATCCACAAAAGCAGATCTCAACTCTTTAACCTCATTGGTTAATTTTGCAATCTCATGTACTTTATTGTCTGCACTATGAGAACTCGCAATCATAACTATAGCCAGAAACGAAATAAAAATGATGATGCGCCAATTTTTGAACGAATCATCACTGATTAGAAATTTCCCTCTTAGTATGCCATAGATACTTTTCTTCATATTTTTTCAGCGATTCGAAGCTTTGCACTTCTTGCTCTATTATTCATTTTTATTTCTGATGCTGTTGGCACTATTAAGCCACCAACTTTTTTTAATGGAACTTCAAAATTTCCAAATACATCACGTTCCGGCTCTCCTTCAAACAATCCATTTCGAATAAATCGCTTAACCAATCGGTCTTCTAAAGAGTGGTAGGAAATAAAACTCAGACGACCCCCTACTTTTAAAAGCTCTGGCATTTGCAATAGCAGCTCTTTAAGCACCTCAATCTCTTGATTCACCTCGATGCGAATAGCTTGATAAATCTGAGCTAACACCTTATTTTCCTTTCTATGATTTAGAAATGGTTTTAGAACCAACTTTAATTGCCGACCTGTTTCAATTGGCGCTATTTTACGTTCAGAAACAATAACTCTTGCCATAGCAGGTGCTTGTCTTAACTCACCGTATTGATAAAATACAGCCCTGAGTTGTTCTTCCTCATACTCATTAATTACCTCAAATGCAGACAATTTACTTTCCTGATTCATCCGCATATCCAACTTAGCTTCGAACCGCGTAGAGAAACCACGTTCTGCAACATCGAACTGATGAGAAGAGACACCAAAATCTGCCAAAACACCATCAACCTTTTTTATTCCATAAAATCTTAAGAACCTTTTTATATATCTGAAATTCTCATTAATAAGAACAAAGCGATCATCGTCTATTGTGTTGACTAAAGCATCCTTATCCTGGTCAAAAGCAAAAAGTTTCCCTTGAGGCCCAAGCTGAGATAGAATGGCTCTACTATGCCCTCCACCACCAAAGGTCACATCGACATAAATACCATCAGGTTTTAAATGTAAACCTTCAACTGTTTCAGTAAGCAATACAGCATTATGATACTCCATCATCCTCATCATCTTGTCCCATCACCTCCTCTGCCAAATCTGCAAAGTCAGAAGCCGCATCATCAATTGCTTGTTCGTATTTTTCTTTATCCCAGATTTCAATAATATTTACAGCTGAGGCTAAAACCACCGATTTTGTAATACAAGAAAACCCTAAAAGATCTTTAGGAATTAACAATCGACCTGCATTATCAACCTCAACCACTTTAACCCCAGCAGTAAATCGTCTAATAAAATCATTGTTCTTTTTCTTGAATCGATTGAGCTTATTCACTTTAGCCATGAGCAAATTCCACTCAGCCATAGGATACAGTTCTAAGCATGGCTGAAATACAGCACGCTTAAGAACAAAGCCATCTTTCAAAGCTGCTGACAACTGTTTCTTTAAAACAGCTGGTATCATCAACCTTCCCTTGGCGTCTGCTTTGCACTCGTATGTTCCTATAAATGAATTCAATACTATTGACTTCCCACATTAACGTTAAAGAATCAAATATATTGAAAATTTTACCACATTTTACCACATTCTCCCACTTTTGTTGATAAGTTTTGACGCGCAACTCAAAAACATCAACCATACACCAAGAAAATCAGAAGATTAAATCATCTTTTCAAAGTGATGTTTATCAACAGCTTTATACATTTATAGGAGATAAAAATGGTAGAGAAAAGGAATAATTCTGTTTGCTTTAAAAAAGGATTTAGTTACCTGTTCTCTCTAACAAATAAATTTTGCAATAAAGCTTACAAAATTTATATTTACGTCAAGAAGAACTGCGTTAGTCCATGTATTTTATTTCATTTAAGTTGTAAATCATAAATGAAAAAAATCATGTACTTTTGTTTTTAACTCAAAGCACTAACTTTATAGATGGCACACCTTTTAAAAAAAGAAAAGGATTATAGTTATATTGAAGTAGGAGAAGGCACACCAATTATAGTGCTTCACGGTTTAATGGGTGGCTTAAGTAATTTTAATGCTGTAACCGAATTTTTCGGAAAAAATGGCTATAAAGTTGTCATTCCTGAGTTGCCAATTTACAGCATGTCACTGCTTAAAACTAACGTTAAGAATTTTGCAAACTATCTCAAAGATTTTATTGACTTCAAAGGTTTTGAAGAAGTATTGCTGCTCGGTAATTCACTAGGTGGCCATATTGGATTGTATCATACAAAATTGTATCCGGAGAAAGTCAAGGGTTTAATTATAACTGGTAGTTCTGGACTTTATGAAAGTGCCATGGGAAGCGGTTACACTAAACGTAGTGACTATGAGGTTATAAAGAAAAAAGCGCAAGATGTATTCTACGACCCAGCAGTTGCCACAAAAGAAATAGTTGACGAAGTTTATGAAACTGTGAACAACAGGAATAAGCTTGTTAAAACCTTAGCTATTGCAAAAAGTGCCATACGACACAATATGGCTAAAGATTTACCAAAGATGCAGACGCCAACATGCATTATTTGGGGTAGAAATGATAATGTAACACCGCCAGAAGTTGCAGATGAATTCCATCAATTGTTACCAGACTCTGATCTGTACTGGATTGATAAATGCGGCCACGCAGCAATGATGGAACACCCAGAAGAATTTAATAAACTCTTAAATAGTTGGTTAGAAAGTCGTAATTTCTAATTCACAAGCGCAACCTAAAGTCACCTGTAATCACAGGCTATATAATGAAAATAAAATCCGCTGAATTTGTGATGAGTAATTCTGATGTGGCCAAGTGCCCTAAGAACCCTATTCCAGAATATGCATTTATAGGACGAAGCAATGTTGGGAAGTCGTCGCTGATTAATATGCTTACGGATCGTAAGAGTTTAGCAAAGACCTCCGGCAAGCCTGGAAAAACACAGCTTATTAATCACTTTATAATCAACGATAATTGGTATTTAGTGGATTTACCGGGTTATGGTTATGCACGTGTTTCTAAAACGTCTAAAAAGACCTTTCAAAAGTTCATCACCAATTATTTTGAACAACGACAGCAACTGGTTTCAGCCTTTGTCTTGGTAGACATCAGACACAATCCTCAATCAATAGATTTAGAGTTTATGCAATATTTAGGTGAAAATGGTATCCCATTTGGGATTATCTTTACTAAAGCTGATAAGTTAAAGCCCAACGTTATAGATAAGCATGTGAATGACTATTGCGAGGTATTATTAGAAACGTGGGAAGAATTACCACCCTATTTTGTGACTTCATCTAGCAAAAAGATTGGTCAAGATGATGTATTAGATTTCATTGAAGCGACGAATGAGGAAATTGAGCAACTAAGAAATCAGTAGACTCTAATTCTTCTTATTCTTCGTGTTTTGTAAAAACTGATTATTACAACTGCTAAGACACAACTCAAAGTAGTGACTAGAACACCCATAAGTGTAATTTCGAAAATCTAAAAACTATGTTTTCAAAGCAGCATAACAATAACAGCTGTAATCAGAAACATTAGCTTCCCTTTTTATTTGTTATAAGAAATAGTTTCTAATTAAGATTTAACATCTAAAGCATCTCTCAAAGCATTACCTACCAACATAAACGCCATGACTAAAATCATGATACAAATACCAGGAATTAAGGCTAAGTATGGTTTACCTAAAATGATATAATTATAGTGATCCTTAATCATTGCACCCCAACTTGCCATAGGTGGTTGTGCACCTATTCCGAGAAAACTCAACCCACTTTCAATAAGAATAGCAGCCGCAAAATTTGCCGCCGAAATCACAATTAAAGGTCCAAAAATATTAGGTAAAATATGCTTAGTGATTATCCTGTAATCTGTATACCCAAGCGCTCTGGCTGCAGTAACATATTGCATCTGCTTTGAGCTTATAATTTGTCCTCTAACCACTCTCGCTACCTCAACCCACATGGTTAAGCCAACTGCAATAAAAACCTGCCAGAAGCCTTTACCTAATGCAAGCGTAATAGCAATAACCAATAACAATGTTGGAATTGACCACGTTACATTAATAATCCACATAATAATGGCATCTACTCTTCCACTATAGTAACCTGCCAGGCTTCCCATTATTAACCCTACCAATAGCGATATAAAAACCGCAACAAAACCAATAAAAAACGATATTCGAGATCCAATTAAAATCCTACTCAGATAATCTCGACCATATTTATCAGTTCCAAAAATAAAATTTCGGGTTTCTATATAAGACCTGTATGCTGAATTAGGAAACACACTCAAATCAATCTGCTTTTCCAGCCCTTTTAATCCATCTGAAGCGTACTCTGTGTAGTGCAACTGATCATTAACAACCTCATAAGCGGTAATTGGAACTTCGGTATCGGTATTTGTACGACCAAAGAGTAATTTTGATATAAAGGATTGCTTATTTTCAATACCTGAAGGTATTGTTAGCATTTGTACTTCAAAACCAGGAGATTTTGAATGAATGGACAAGTGCATTTGATTCGCATTCTTTGAAGCATCCGGTGCAAAGACATAAGCAAAAACCGAAATTAACCCAATACCAGCAATAATAACTAAACTAAAAACGCCCCAAAAGTTCTTTTTAAACTTTTGGAGCGCTAAGCTCGTTAATGAATTATTTTGGTGGCCCATATATTTAATTCTTCACATCTGCAAGGTTGTTCTTTATAGCATAAGTCATTTTTAAGTCATTTAAAACATTTAAAGCTTCCTCAATGTAAACGTCCTTAGCCAAACTCTCATGCCAGCGCTTGCGCTTTTCTTTTAAGACCGAATCTTGTTCCATTAAGGTTATTTCATATGGTAAAGAGTTAAAGGTCAGATCTGTTTTATATTCTGATAATTTTTCAAATCGTTTTGCTTCTTCTTCATTCAATTCCATCGCTTTCTTATACTCTTCATAATTTAAAGAATATACTTCACGGTCTCTAATCTTTTTAACCCATTGTGCATTAGCATCAATAAGCTTTAATTGCTCATTAGCCGCCATACGCGCCTTGCTTTTCTCGATTGTTGCATCGTAATCGAAATAATTACCCCAAAATTCATAATCAACAGCATCAATCTTATCCCATGGTAAGGGATTCTCTTGATCTTTCTCACCGATATTGATGTAACTGTAACGGTCTGGAACAACAACATCACTTTTAACACCTTCTAACTGTGTAGAACCACCATTGATTCGATAAAATTTCTGCGTTGTGAATTTTAGTGCCCCCATATCTCCATTTGAGTTGTTACGCACCATTCTATTTAAATCCAGTACATTTTGCACCGTTCCCTTTCCATAAGTCTGCTTGCTTCCTATAACTATAGCACGCTTGTAATCTTGCATTGCTGCCGCTAGAATTTCTGATGCTGAAGCCGATAATTCGTTAACCATAACAACTAAAGGCCCATCCCAAATAATTGAACTATCCTTATCACTCAATACTTCTTTTGGCTCACCCGTTGTTTTGACTTGAACCACAGGACCTTCTTCTATAAATAACCCAACAATATCCACTACAGTTTGCAAAGAACCACCACCATTGTTTCTTAAATCCAGTACTAAACCTTCCATACCTTGTTCCTTTAATCGGATGATTTCCTTCTTTATATCTGAGGCTGCATTTCTATTGTCATAGCTTGTAAAGTCCACATAAAACTTTGGCAAATTAATAACCCCATAGGTTTTTCCATCTTTTTCTACCGTTGATGATTTTGCATAAGTTTCCTCTAGCTCAACAATATCTCTAGTAATTGAAATATCTTCAATAGTTCCATCTACTTTTTTAAGCGTTAACACTACAGTAGTTCCTTTTGGTCCTTTGATCAATTTAATAGCATCATCTAAACGCATCCCCACTATATTAACAGGCTCTTCTTCATCCTCTTGACGTACCTTTAAGATTTGATCACCAACTTCTAATTCGTTAGCTCTCCAAGCTGGTCCACCACTAATAATCTCATTAACCATTACAGCATCCATTCGCTTTTGAAGTCTAGCACCAATACCTTCAAAATTTCCTGACATCGCCACATCGAATCGGTCTTTATCTTCAGGTGCAAAATAAAAGGTATGTGGATCAAACTCTTCAACAATAGCATTGATGTAAACCGCAAACCAATCTTTACGCTGTCTGTCATCTATAAAGTCGTAAAGCTCATCAAGAGAACGTTTTGTTGCTTCCCTCGCCTCTTTTTCTAGGTCTTTTAAAGACTTGCTTTCATCCGATTTTGATTTTTCATTCTTAGGGGAGAAAACACGTTCCGGTAAACTGTTTGCCTCAAGATCTGTATCTCGTTGCGAAATTGCATCATCGTAATTAGCAATAGTAGAAAACTTAAGTTGTTGTCTCCAACGCTCTTTCATTTCACGTTTGTTCTTCACATAAGTCAATACTTCATAATCTGCAGAATACTCTTCTCGCTTAGTGAAGTCAAATGGTTTCTCTAAAATTTCTGCATAAAGCGCTTCCGACTCTTTAATACGCTTTAATAGTCGCTCATGTGTTAAATTGAAAAAGGTGACGTCGTAAGACTTAATCTGGTCATCAAGTTGATTTTTATAGGCTTCGAATTCCTTTATATCCGACTCATAAAAATAACGCTTAAATGGGTCCAATTGATTTAAATAGTCCTCAAAAACATTAGCCGAAAAAGCGTCATTAATATCTTGTGGGTCAAAATGACCTTGATCTAAAACATAGGTAATTAACTGAATGAGTAATTTATCTTTATCTGGATTGTCAAATGTTTTGCTCGTGAAGCTACATGAGGCAAATGCTATCAATAAGGCTAATAGTAAAAACTTGTAATTCCCTCTCATTATTTCAATTTTAATTCGTTGTACTAGGTAGGCATTCCTATAATTTACTAAAATAGCAGAAAAAACCATGCCATAAAAAATCACGGCACTAATTTTTTGTTAAAGATACAATTACCGAGTATTCGTAAGCTTTTTAGTATTTTTACCCCTACTAAACCTCTATAAAATTATGTCTAAACGTCCCTTGATTTTAGTTACTAATGATGATGGTATTACTGCTCCTGGAATACGCGCGTTAATTTCTGTTATGAACACGATAGGAGATGTTGTAGTAGTGGCACCTGACAGCCCTCAAAGTGGCATGGGGCACGCAATTACGGTGAATTCCACACTACATATCGAAAAGGTCTCTATTGATGGTAAGCAAACCGAATACAGTTGTTCTGGTACTCCTGCCGATTGTGTTAAGCTTGCCGTTAGAGAAATACTGGATCGAACACCAGATCTCTGTGTTTCAGGCATAAACCATGGTTCTAATTCCTCTATCAACGTTATTTATTCTGGCACTATGAGCGCTGCTCTTGAAGCTGGAATTGAAGGTATACCTGCTATTGGATTTTCACTTTTAGACTATAATTGGAATGCTAATTTTGAACATTGTAAATCGTTTATTAAAACCATTACGAAACAAGTCTTAGCGCATGGTTTACCAGATGGAGTCGTTTTAAACGTAAACCTCCCTAATCTTGATAAAAAAGATGTTAAGGGGATAAAAATTTGCCGACAAGCACGCGCTAATTGGGTCGAAGAATTTGATAAGCGCACCAATCCTATGGGGCGTGATTATTACTGGTTAGCCGGTAAATTCGTGAATATGGATAATGGTGAAGACACCGATGAATGGGCCTTAGAACATGGTTATGTCTCTGTAGTTCCTGTTCAATTTGATTTGACCGCCCATCACGCCATTCAGAAACTAAATACATGGAAATTAAACTAACTATGGTTTTGAATTTTACCTTATGAAAAAAGAGATTTTAATTGGTTTTGGAGTTGGTTTAATTGCAACAGTCTTTGGATTAGTTTTCGCTATCCAAATTTTCGGAAAATCTGATGATTGGGGAGAAGTGATGCAACGAGCGATTACTAGTGACTCTCTAACAAAATTGATGAGTATTGGAGCGTTATTAAACCTCGGTGCTTTTTTTCTATTCCTTAAAAAGAATCAAGATAAACGTGCTCAAGGAGTGCTAATTGCTACAATCTTGGTCTTTATTGCAACCATGGTTATTAAACTTTTCTATTAATGAAGTACTACATCATAGCTGGCGAAGCATCAGGTGATTTACATGGCTCAAATCTTATGAAGGCTTTATTAAAAGAAGATAAAGCTGCTGAGATAAGATTTTGGGGTGGAGATCTTATGCAAGCTGTTGGTGGTAAATTGGTAATGCATTATAAAGAACGTCAGTTCATGGGATTTGCTGAAGTGATCCTTAATCTCAAAAAAATCTCAGGTCATATTAAATTCTGCAAAGCCGATATCAATAAGTACCAACCTGATGTCATTATTTTTATTGATAATTCTGGATTTAACTTAAGAATTGCGAAATGGGCAAAAGAACACAACTTCAAGACCCACTACTATATTTCTCCGCAAGTTTGGGCATCTAGAGCTGGCCGTGTTGAAAAAATTAAACGCGATATTGACGCCATGTACTGCATACTTCCATTTGAAGAGGAATTTTACAAGTCTTATAACTATAAAGTGAATTTTGTTGGCCATCCTTTAATAGATGCCATTGCCGACCGTACTCAAATCGATGAAAATAAGTTTAGAGAAACACATCAATTAGGAGTCAAACCTATTATTGCCCTCTTACCAGGAAGTAGAAAGCAAGAAATCACAAAAATGCTTGATGTAATGTTAAGCCTCGTTGACGACTTTAAGGATTACGAGTTTGTCATTGCTGGAGCACCAAGTCAGGATTTTGAGTTCTACCAAAGCTTTATCAAACAAGCTAATGTGAGTTTTATATCAAATAAGACTTATGATCTTTTAAGTATTGCGCACGCTGCATTAGTAACGTCCGGTACTGCAACTTTAGAAACAGCATTATTTAAAGTGCCACAAGTGGTTTGCTATAAAGCCAACTGGATTTCGTACCAAATTGCAAAACGTATTATTACCTTAAAGTTTATCTCTTTAGTCAATCTCATTATGGATCGCGAAGTAGTCACCGAACTAATCCAAGGAGATTTAAATAAAAAACGCTTAAAGCAAGAACTAGAAGCCATATTAAGTAACAACAAACGTGAAGAACTCTTTTTAGACTACTATGAGCTAGAACAAAAACTTGGTGGTAAAGGTGCCAGTGAAAATGCGGCACGATTGATCTATAAAGCCATATCTTAATGAAACAGGTAATCCCAATCTTAATACTCATAGTATTTGCAACGAGCTGTAAATCCAAAAAATCTTACTCTAGTCAAAAAAAACAAACCCAAACGATAAAAGTCAATACCCCAATTAAAGCCTCAAAAGAAGCTGAAACCATTGTACGATACGCTAAAAAGTTTACTGGCACACGATACAAGTATGGTGGAACCAACAAACGTGGCATGGATTGTTCTGGGTTAGTTTATACCTCTTTTAATGACAATAACGTGACTGTGCCAAGAACAACAAGCGACCTCAAAACGTTTGGCAATTGGATAGACCTTAAGGAGGTTAATGTTGGGGACTTGGTCTTTTTTGCGACCAAAAAGAACAGTCGCAAGGTTAATCATGTGGGTATTGTAACCCATGTAAGACCTGGTAATGTTGAATTTATTCACGCATCCTCCAGCCGAGGGGTCATTGTGAGTTCTCTAGCAGAAAAATACTGGTATTTTGCCTTTGTACAGGCTAGGCGTATTCTATAATTGAGGTTTCTTTTTGACTTTTTTTGATCGATTTCTTATCTATTTATTATCATTCTAATTATTAATAATTAAATAACAAAGTTTACATTAGAAACACTTTTTCTTAATAATCCAGTGAAAATATCTTAATGATGGCCTGTTAGATTTGTGTAATCAATTAATCTAATAACCATGAAAACATTAAAACGCATTTCACTATTACTAACATTTTGTTGTCTTTTTGCTTGCAACAACGACGATGACAACAACACAGAACAGCCAAATCAGGTTGAATTAAGATCACATTCTCAAAGCCCTGTATTATTAAAATTAGAACCAGAATTTTCTGGAGTTAATATCTATAATTTTTTGAGTTCTGAGGACCAACTTGACGATACACCAAATTTTATTTACGGATCTATGGCCGATGGTGCAGGATTATTAAAAAACTCTGACAACACCTATACTTTAATAAACAATATTGAAGCAGATTATTCTATCGCTAGAATTACTTTAGATGAAACCTTCAAGCCAATTGCGGGTGAATATATTTTAAATGCGGCAGCAACGGCAGCAACAGCTCAGTGCTCTGGTTCATTAATAACAATCGAAGAACACGGTTTTGGGCCATTATATTTATCTGGTGGCGAATGGGGAGGAGCATCGAAAGGGGTTTTTGCAACCGACCCATACAAACCAGCTAATTCAGCTTCATCGGCATTAATGTTACCTGCATTTGGGCAATGGTCAACAGAGAATGCAGTGGTAATTGGCAAAGATGCATATCCAAACAAAACCGTAGCATTTATTGGGGACGATCATTCAGATAACTCAGTACCTTCAGGACAATTAGGTATGTATGTAGGGGATTTTGCTGATCTTAATGGTGGCCAACTTTATGGATTAAGAGTGACACAAGCAGGAATCAACTTTGAAATGGACATGCAAGAAGGCGTATCTTATCCAATGGATTTTGTTGCTTTAGACGAAACAAATATTGATTTATTAGATGCTGAGGCAAAAACAAAAGGAGTCATGGGATTCTCTCGACTTGAAGACATTGATTGGAGAAGAGGATCTGCCGCTAACAATAGAGAAATATATATGTGTGTAACTGGAAGACAAAAGCCAGATTTAGTTGGCAAAGGCACCGTATATGGACGAATCTATAAAATCGTTTTAAATGAAAATGATCCTGCTGGTGCCGGAACTATTACTTGTATCTTAGATGGTGACTTAACTAATGGTATTGCAAAGGCTTTTCATAGTCCAGATAATATTTTGGTAACCGAAAACTACGCTTATATACAAGAAGATCCTAACGGATATTTTGACACACCTGATAAAACCCATTTTGCACGTTTATATCAATATAACCTTAACACAGGTGCATTGAAAGTTGTTTTAGAATGTGATCAAACAACAGCTACAAGCCTTGGATACGGTCCTATTGATCGTATTTGGGAGATAACAGGTATGATTGATATTTCGGATATCATTGGAGTTGATGAATCCTTTATTTTAATCACTCAAAACCACGGATGGGAACCAGCTGATGGAAGTGCATTTACAGATCCAACTGCTAATCCTGATCCAAATAGCAGAAAAGAAGGAAGCATGCTTTATGTACTTGAAGGCTTAGGTAGATAGAAATTATGAATCAATTAAAACAAATAAAGGCATACTTATTTTTGGTATGCCTTTTTTCAATATTCCAGAATTGTAAGCAATCTAATTCAGATTATGCCGAAGTCATTATTAAAGATGAAAGTCCAGTAAAGTTTTTAGAGAAGGATTATATCGCTAACTTAAATAATTGTATAAATAACTTAAACGCTTTACAAAACGCTAATGACTTTGAGTATGCTCAAAAATTCTATCGCAATGCTCGACAAAGCTTTAAGGCTTTAGAACCAATATTAGCATTTGTAGATAAGCACAACTACATGTCCCTTAACGCACCTAATATTCTTAAGATTGAAGAAGAGGATGCCACAGATATAAAAATAAAATCACCTTTTGGATTTCAAGTAATTGAAGAGACCTTATATGAGAAACCACTGAACTTAGACGCACTTTCAGCAGTCACTAAGAAGACAAAAGAGCGACTTACTTTAATTGAAAATAATACCCAACTCATACTTAAAGATTACCACATTATTTGGTTAATACGTGATCATATAGCAAGAGTTGCATTAACAGGAATAACAGGTTTTGATTCACCTGTTTTAGAAGCCTCTTTAAGCGAAGCTAGCATTTCCTATTCAACCGTAAAGGAACTTTTAAACCTTTATGCGTCGAATTTTAATAATCAAGAACTTCTAAATGAATGGTTTACAGAAATTGACAAGACTAAAAGCCAACTAAAAAGTGATTTCAATACATTCAATAGATATGATTTTATTAAAAACAGAACACATTATCAGCTGGAATTATTGAATAAAACTGCCCAGGATTGGAATATTGAATTTCCGTTTGAACTCGCTTTTAATAACGAAATGACTTCTTTGTTTTCGGAAAATACATTTAACCTTGACTTCTTTTCCGATGATGTTGAAATTGATTCTATAAAAGCAGAAAAAGAAAAGCTCGGAAAATTACTATTTAACGATAATCGACTATCCAGAAACAAAAGAATGAATTGTGCTACTTGTCATCAACAAGATTTAGCCTTTACAGATGGATTAAAGCACTTCCCAAATCAAAAGCGAAATACACCTACTCTAACCTATTCGGCGCTACAACAAAGCTATTTCTATGACGGTCGTACTGGAAATTTAGAAGGTCAGATTGTCGATGTAGTTAATAACAAGGATGAGTTTCATAGTAATCTTAGTAATCTAACAGAATTTGTAAAATCAAACACTTTTTATAGTAATAGTTTCAATAAACTTTATACAAACGGTGTAGACGATATTAATATTAGAAACGCCATTGCCACTTACCTCAGAAGCTTAAATAAATTCAATTCAAAGTTTGATAAAAATATAAACAACCTTGAAAGTACTTTAACAAGTTCAGAAGTAAACGGGTTTAATTTATTTATGGGTAAAGCAAAATGCGCAACATGCCATTTTGCACCTGTTTTTAACGGTACTGTCCCACCAAATTTTACAGAAACAGAATTTGAATTACTAGGTGTTCCAAAATCTAATAAATTACCTGCTATGGTAGATACAGATTTAGGAAGATTTGATGTTTTTAAAACTCCTGAACGTAAACACTTCTTTAAAACTCCTACAGTTCGTAATATTTCAAAAACTGCACCGTATATGCATAATGGTGTATACTATGACCTTGAAGAGGTTATGGACTTTTATAATAATGGAGGCGGCTCTGGTTTGGGTCTAGAGTTTGAATATCAGACATTACCTTCTGATTCTCTTAAATTGAAAAATTCGGAAATTAAAGACATTATCGCCTTTATGAATAGCTTGGAAGATAATTAAGACAGTTAAGAAAAAGACTACATTTATTATATTAGTAACTCATTATCATGAAGTTACTCAGTTTTATAGTCGTAAAATTAACTATTTGCTTGGCCATTGGCATAGCCTTAGGGAGATATCTCAACTTAGATTTTGAGATATCTCTATTAATAACCTTAACCTTGTTAATTACTATTGGCCTTTACTGGTTTTTACTGCGCAGAAAGGTAAGTAAACAGCCCTTATTTGGTCTTTTGGTTTATGTTGCGATGCTTTGTATTGGTATTAATGCCTACCAAATAAAAAATGAAAAACTAAGACCTCAGCATTACACCAATATCGACCTTAAAGAATCATATGAAAATTTTACCTTAAAAATCAAGGAACGGCTTAAACCAGATCTTTACAATGAAAAATATATTGTTAATCTGGAATCCTTCAATAGGTTGGCTACAGAAGGTCAACTCTTAATAAATGTAAGGTTAGATTCAAGCGCCATAACCTTACCTGTTGATGCACTAATATTTGCAAATGGGAAACTCCAAACCATTCAAAAGCCACTTAATCCGCATCAATTTGATTACAGTCAATATCTTGAATTAAAACAAGTGTATCATCAGCTTTATCTTGATAAAAACAGCATAAGAATTATTTCTACTGAACCAACAAGTATTTACGGATATGCGGATCAGTTAAGACGACACATTAATGCTCGACTCCTTTCATCAGGATTTGAAGACAGGACATTAAGCATAATAAATGCCTTACTTCTAGGACAGCGACAAAGCATAGATAAAACTATTTATAACAACTATGTCAATTCTGGTACTATTCACATATTGGCGGTTTCTGGACTTCATGTGGGTATACTTTTATGGATACTCAATTTTCTGTTTAGACCATTGCTCTATTTAAAGCACGGTCGTATAATAAGACCAACATTACTCATCACATTACTCTGGCTATTTGCAGTGATTGCAGGTTTATCTCCTTCAGTAACCAGAGCGGTTACCATGTTTAGCATTATAAGTATTGCCATGCACTTAAAACGACCAGCTAATATTTACAACACCTTAGCGATATCCGCTTTTATCATTTTACTATTTAAGCCAGCTTTTCTTTTTGAGGTTGGTTTTCAACTGAGTTACCTGGCTGTTTTAGGCATTGTAAGTATCCAGCCTCTGATTTACAAACTTTGGAAACCTAAGCTATTACTAATAGACAAACTTTGGCAGATTTTTACAGTAACCCTAGCCGCCCAAATAGGTGTGGCTCCTATTGGTTTATTTTACTTCCATCAATTTCCTGGACTCTTCTTCGTCTCTAATCTGGTGGTCATTCCATTTTTAGGAGTTATTCTAGGATTTGGGCTTTTAGTGATTGTTCTAGCCTTAGTCAAGGTCTTGCCAGATTGGATAGTAACCATTTACAGTACTGTTATTGATGGATTAAATGGATTTATAGCTTGGGTTGCGCAATTTGAAGATTTTTTGCTTCGTGATATACCATTTACGGTATTACAGGTAGTACTTTGCTACACGATCATTATTAGTTTCGTTCAATTTTACAAGTTCAAATCTTATAAGTGGTTAATAACAGGATTGATTGGGATTATTAGCTTCCAGGCCCAATTAGTTTTCTCTAATCATTACAATGAATCAGAAAACTTTATAGTATTTAATAAAAGTAGACATACCATTCTTGGGCTACGACAAAACTCGCATCTCTTGGTTCATCATAATTTAGATTCCTTAAAATATCAAACCGATAAGGTCATTCAAAATTATAAGGTAGGAGAGGAAATTAATCATGTCACAACCGATAATTTAGAGTCTGTATATAAGATCAAAAATGATGAGCTGCTTGTTATAGATAGTCTTGGTATTTATAAAAATTTAAGTTTTCCACCCAATTATGTTCTTCTTAGAGACTCACCAAGAATTAACCTCAATCGTCTTATTGATAGTTTAGCACCAATAAAAATTATAGCAGATGCCAGCAACTATAAATCTTATGTGCAGCGTTGGAAAGCGACATGTACAGAAAGAAAAATCCCTTTCCATTATACAAATGAAAAGGGAGCTTATATATTTAAATGATCCTTTCTTCGTCATTCCTTAAAAGTCGGTTTAAACGTTTTATAATACTCATTAAACTTCTCTTGAGTATTCATTTCCTTGTGTTTATCCGTATTAAAGAGTTTTAAATACAACTCTATTTGTCTTGGTTTTAAGTAACCTGATATTGGCGCAATTACATTTGCCTCTTCATCAAAAAAGACCATTGTAGGATAGGCTCTAACACCTAAAGCTCTTGTAAATTGATGTGCACTATTTCTTCTATTAGCCTTTGTTGGATCGTAATTAGGATTGGTATACGTATTTTCTTTATAAGTAACCTTATCATCACCTTCGCCATTAAATTTAACAGCATAATAGTGCTTATTAATATAGTCGACGACATCTGCATTATGAAAGGTGTTTTTATCTAATAGTTTACATGGGCCGCACCAATTGGTATAAACGTCCATTATTATCTTTTTAGGCGCTGTTTTTTGAAGTTCTATCGCCTCCTCGATGGTTACCCATTGTATCTCGGTGTCTGTTG
>Ga0189289_10268_pt1 | contig 35178 bp, 32 predicted proteins | sample UW106minimetaG_FD_130313 | JGI IMG/M metagenome (GOLD analysis project Ga0189289, IMG submission 130313) | Marine microbial communities from the Costa Rica Dome - UW106 mini metaG | ecosystem: Environmental > Aquatic > Marine > Oceanic > Photic zone | place: Costa Rica: the Eastern Pacific...
CGTGGTCATCATGATCGCCGTGGTCATCATGATCGTCGTGGTCATCATGGACATGCACTTTTCCATAAAAGTGCTCAGCTTCTCCCCACACAAGTGCGGGACCTACAGCAGCCTCAATGACGATAGAGCCACCATTTTCGAGTCCCCACTCAAAAACACCACCAAACATGCCATCAATGGCGTAGTGCTTGGGATCTCCCTCGAGGTTGGTGTCAAATCCACCATGACCTTCGATGGTGAGGATCGGCGTGAAGTTGAATTCACCAGCTTCTAGAGATTCTTCCCCACCACCACCATGGGATCCATGGGCGTGGGCGGGCGAAATCGTCGCCAAGGGACTCAACAGAAGAGCCAGCAGCAGAAAACGTGAACGGAACATGAGATGAGACGAGACGGAAGAGAGTTGAAGACGGAAGTAAGAGTTACATCACCGGATCAATGACCACTGGGAATTCAACGAATTCGCTCCTGACTGATCACAGGAACCACCCTGACCATTAACGATCGTGCAGACGTTGAGCGTCGCTGTCGAAACGGCATTGCGACCTGCAGCAATCCCTTCTCCATAAAGAGGTGTTGTCGCGATCGGCAACCCCGTGTTCTTACTGATGCGCCTAAGGGTTTTGTTCGGAGTAGCCGAAGGTGAAAAGATCGTTTTGGCACCGGAAGATTTCACTTCCTGCGTGATCTTGCGAAGACTGGAAGGCCTCAAAACTCCACCGGTGGTGTGACTGTCCAACATCGAAATCTCAACAAGTCCAAAGCGATCGGCAAGATGGCTGTAAGTCTTGTGATCAGTTACAAGGACACGGTTCTGAGATGGCAGAGAACCGAACTGCTTGGCTTCCCAGACCCGAAGAGCCTCAAAAACAGCCACGGCGCGTGCGGCGCGCCGCTGCAAGGCAGAGCGCTCACTGGCCGGCAGAACAGGTGACAGAGAACTGGATACAACCCGCACCATCGCAGCGGAATTGGCAGGATCGTGCCAAACATGCGGGTCGCTGCCTCGATAAGACGGCAGGGCAACTTCACCAACAGCGACAACAGTGCCGGGCGTCTTGAGTTTTTTGGCGGAAGGCGTCAGGCCAAAACCGATATGAAGAACAAGATCGCTCTTGGCAATCTGACGGCGATCACTGGGCTTCAATCGATAAGAGTGTGGATCCCCGCCGGGAGGGATCAGGCAAGTCACCGAGGCGGCAGCGCCAGCCAAAGTTTTGGTGATGTCGCAAAGCGTGCCATCAACTGCAACCACTACAGGTTGAGCCGCATGGGCAGGAACAACGGCAGCACCAAGGGCCAAGGCAACACCGACGCCAGCCGATCGAACCAAGACAGCTCGCATAGACGACAAGGATGAGAATGATTATCATTTTGCTGAACGCGTGGTTCCGCGCCAGCATGAGGTGTGCAAAACAACAAGAGGCCCAAGTCAGGTCGCTGAAGAGTTGATGAGCAATTCGTCGTGCGTACTGAGCACAACCGAACTGAGTTTCAGCTACGGGGGCCGCAAGACCGTTGACAGGGCCAACCTGCAGCTTCAGGCGGGAACACTGACCGCACTTGTGGGGCCAAATGGAGCAGGAAAGTCAACGTTGTTGCATCTTCTGGAGGGGCGGCTCAAGCCCAGCCAAGGATCAATCAATTGCAGCAAGCAAATCGGATTGATGCCCCAAAGAGCAGCCATTGACTGGTCGTTTCCAATCACCGCCCAAGACATGGTGCAGCTGGGCACGCCCAGCAACTGCAACACAACATCAGCAAACCACCCCAATCAACTTCTGGAACGCGTTGGCATGGGAGCCATGGGGTCCCGGCGCCTCAGCCATCTATCCGGCGGCCAGCAACAAAGAATTTTGCTGGCAAGAGCGTTGATGCAACAGACCGAGATCCTGCTGCTGGATGAACCCTGCAGCGCCATCGATCCGCCAACACGGGAACACTTGCTCAGAGTGATGCGAGAACAGGCCGAATCAGGCCAGACGCTTCTGGTCAGCAGCCACGACTGGGGCAGCGCCCTTAACGACTATGACCAGGTTGTTGTGATGGATGGACAGATCCTTGCCAACGGAACACCCGACGCAGTTCGCGAAAAGCTGAGCGACATGACCTGCATGATGGGGAGCCATTGCTGTGGTTGAGCTGGACATCTGGTGGCTTCTGCCCTTGGTGATCTCGTTGTTGATTGGAGCCATCTGTCCAGCCACTGGAGCTCTGCTGATCACCCAACGCCGGGTCCTTCTGGCCAATTTGATGGCCCATTCCGTTCTGCCCGGCCTGGTCATCGCCCTCGCCATCGGCATCGACCCAAGCATTGGCGGGCTGGTCAGTGGACTGCTGGGTGCCCTGTTAGCTGAACGCCTGAACCGACGTTTCAAAGGCCGGGAAGAAGGGGCGATGAACACTGTTCTGGCTGGCTTCACGGCACTAGGCGTTCTGCTGGTGCCACTGCTGGAAGCACGCGTTGATCTCGAGACAATTTTGTTCGGTGATCTACTGGCAGCCAACACAGCCGATCTGGTTCGAACAGCAATCTCAGCTAGCGCACTGTTGGCCATGGTGGTGTGGGGCTACCGGGACCTGGTGTTCATCGGCATCGATCCCGAAGGTGCCGCAGTTGCCAAACGACCTGTGATCTTGATTCGGCTGATCTGCAGCCTGATCACAGCCCTGGTTGTGATTAGTGCGATCACAGCCGTTGGCGTGATTCTTGTGATTGGTTTGCTCTGTGCTCCTGTTCTGATGCACGTCGACCGGAGCCGAAGCCTCAAAGAATTAATGCTCAGAAGCGCGAGTACAGGACTGCTGCTATGTGGCGGCGGAATGATGTTGGCTGTTGCCATTGATCTGCCGCCAGGACCACTCATTGGCACGCTGTGCTTAGGGCTCTTGTTCACCTACAAAATTGCAGATCAAAATTAATGTGATCATTCGCTCAAAGAACTTTCATTTAAGATCATCCGATCAAGGCGGCAGCTCATTCTTTTGATCAATGCGCGCTCTCGTTCCGAACGAAAAGTGCGCTGAAACCCAAAAAATACACAGTAAGATTGCTAGCCATACCCACACTAAATAACGAAACAGCTGTCGCTTCATCCATCGAGAAATTCATCCGCTCAACGAACAACAGCAAACCATGCGCCAGTGAAGGCCGCAATCAGACCACAGGCTAGAGCCTGAAGAACGAATTGACCTGAGTCGTCCTTCTCCCATCGATCGATGGTTTTCGAAGCCGTGACATAGGGCTCGTTGTTTCGGATCAATTTGGCGACATAGCTATCAACGAACTCATCGTCGAGAGTAAGCCTGCGGAACTTGGCACGAATCTGATTGACCTCAAACTGATTCATCAATTAAAAGCCCAAAGCTTATAACCCTGAACAAGTTATAAACTACTTAGCAAAATCGATTCAGACAAGGCAAACGTCAAAAAGGCCTCACAATGACGGCCAATATTAGTACGGGATTGCAGCGAAACTAGCACCTCAATAAGCCTCGCCCGAATGAAATCAGATCAGATGCTAACACACACCAAAGCTGGAAATACACACATAAACGAATATCAGTTTTTTTGCCTGTAAACAAGTAGGGCAAAACCATACAACTTAATCCTGGCTTGCAAGCTACATACTTACACCACTCCATTGGCAAGTGGGATCTGGCTCCTTAGTCATTGCTCTTGAAAAACAGAAGACGGCAGCTTACTTGGCTAGTTAACCATGATCCAAAGCAAATAAAGGTGTTTCAGGATGATCGCTTCCTACGTGATTGTCTGACCTTCCCTCGCCTCTGCTGGGTGCCGAGTTTGACGGTGAACAGAGTGTCTCTTGACAGGAGCTGATGGAAGAGTTACATCCAATTAAAATCCTTGGTTGATTTCTAGGATGCAATTAGAAGGGTCTCGACTGGGTCGATCCTATTGATAGCAGTTAGTCCAACTGAGATGGCTTTCATTGCCCGTCGCCGTTGGTCCTATAGTGAAGGAAAGAAAATTTCCCCGCATGGCTGAACCAGTTTCTTTTACCATAAAGGTAACCGTCCCGAGCAGGTGGGATGCTGAAAAACTGCTGAATGGAGGTGAAATCAATGGAATGGTGAAGTCAATAGCAAATAACTATCCAGATGCCAAGATTGAGATCGATATTCCTCCTGCGAAGTAGCTGTTCCTAAGACTTTTCATCAAAAACTAGTTGTAAATCATTGATTAGGGTCATTGTGAGCATGCAGCAGGGAAGGTTAATTAACAAGAAGAGATGTTTCCGCAAATGGCATTTATCCCTATATCAATAGCGTTATAAGGAATTCGTCAAAAGAGAGCTTCAATTGGTCAGCAAGCTTGATACAGTCGTAATTCATGACAGTTAGTTAATTTCCTTGGTTTGGGGATCTGCTTAAGGGAATGGACTAGGCATCAGGCATCGCGATGATATTCACAGTCCCCACAACCAATGAAAGACAAATCAGCTTGCGGTCCGTATCAAGCTGGAACACCCATGGTCATTTGGCTGAGCTGTTCCACACTGAGATTGTCGCCGGTATAAATCCCTTCAATGAATCCATCCGCGAAGATTCCAATTCCTGACCTTTGTCCAGACGGAGTCGCAATGTTGATCACCTCGTCAAAGGTGATTTGACTCGTCTTAACACCTTGGATCATAATTTGATCGAAGTTGTCAAAGCCTTCAAGGATGTCTACTTTCTGCCCATCTGAGTTATTAGCCGCTTTTTCATAAATGTAATTGTAGGCGAACTGATCACTCTTAAAAATTACTTGATCGACCACACCGTCTAATCCGTCTAAAAATGTATTGTGGCCAAATCCACCATACATCACATCAAATCCTGCTCCGCCACTTAGCGTGTCTCGGCCAGTACCGGCACGGAGGAGATCATTGCCATCGAAGCCACTAAGATAATCGCCACCTCTTAAACCAATTAGTTCATCATCTCCCTCTGCACCTAGTATTTCATCTTCTGCATTGTGGCCTCTACTAAAAATGTCTATTTCGGGCTGAGGTCCCGTCAGTTCATCGCGAATTATAAAATTGGTGCCGGAGTCAAATGCAGACGAAGGAAGATCTCCAAGGAAATGATATGGCAACTCTACTTGGAGCAAATCCGAATTACCTGAAAAGGCATTCTCCCCAATTGAAATTACTGAGTCTGGGATAAATGCTGATTTTAAATTATTATTGAGGAATGCTCCGGCTTTAATTTCGGAAACCGACCCAGGAATAAAAATACTCGTTAGTTGATTTTGGCTAAATGCATCAACTTCTATCTTGGTGACGCCATCTCCAATCGCGACAATTGTCAATTTATTTTGCTTGAATGCATAACTCCCAATTTTCTTGGCACTTCCAGGAATGACAGCATTCGTTAGTTGGTTATTGATGAATGCATTGGCGTCAATCATGGTCACACCTTCAGGAATCTCAATGCTGGTCAATTGATTGTTATCAAGTGCACCTCTACCGATAGTCGTGAGACCATCGCCAAGATTAATACTCGTTAATTGATTACCTCTAAAAGCTCCATTTGCAATCATGGTAACACTATCAGGAATATCAATACTTGTCAGTTGATTGCCTCTAAATGCGCCAAAGCCAATCGTAATGACACTGTCTCCAATTCGAACGCTCGTTAGTTGATTGTTCCCAAATGCACGAGGTCCAATATTAATGACATTATCAGGAATATCAACACTCCTTAGTTCATTACCGTATAAAGCAAGGTCTCCAATGGATATTACCGAATCCGGAATTGTTAGGCTAGAGATCCCTAGTCCCTGAAGGACAAAGCTTTCAATTTCGGTTGATCCCTCAGCAATAATTACATGCCGAAGCTCTGCTGTCTCATCAAGAGTATAATCGAACGTCATAAAAAATTGTGTATTTTTATACAGTTATGATAGCAGTGATTTTCTTGAAGTGTTTCATTTGTTTTGTCTGATATATACATATAATACTCAAGCCCCTTGAACCATCCCACTCAAGTCGGGGGTCACCTCCCCCATTTGTACCATCTTTGAAGACAGCACTCTCTCGTAAAGGAGTAGAAACACTTTGGAATCATCTGGCCGGTCAAAGGCAAGGGTGGCATGACCTGTTCAAGGTAATCAGCTTTCATCCAAAGGATGAATCTTGCATAGATATCGGAATTTGAGAGAGGGAGGGCACTTTTGTGACCCTGGCCCCCCTCAACCCGAAGGATCTGGCGCCTCCACCAGTCTTTGGCTTCTTTCCACACATAAGTGGGTTTGCCTCAAACAAGCACTACATCCTCTTAGTTGGCGTATAAGACGGAATGATCGCATATTAGAAGAACGACAATTCCAGCAACAGACGAATATTTCTCAGAACAAGTGCACTAAATGCAACTCTAATTTGGCCAACGGTCTCCCTCACTCACAATTCCGTTTGGCTGCGACTGGGATCTCAACAATGAGCAGCTCCGCCAAAGCAACTCAAAAAGCGCTAGATATGGTGGGTAAGCCGTATACAACCATATATTGCCAACACCAAAGCCCCACATATAGTGCCTGTGGGGGAGTCGCCTGGTTAAGGGTCGTTTCCTTGCGGCTCAATGCCCTATCAACTGGTCCTGGTCCTTGCTTGGACCAGGACTTTTTGCTGGTCAGACTGCTTAGTTCAATGGAGGCCTAGTGGCGAAGGATGGCTAAAAGTGGTGGGTCTGGTTTCGCGGAACACACTTGGGTAAGGCTGTAAATGAATGGGGGGCTGGAATGGGTCAGTCGCTCACCAAGGAGGTAAAAGTGTGAACACTTCGAATTCGTCCCCTGCAGGGTCAGACCACAGAGAGTCTGGGAGGTATACCCCATATCTCTGAGTATCTGACAAAGGCGAGGTCAGGGGTTTGCATGCACAATGTGTTTACGGCCTTACGAACTGGAGCAGATGATCCGAACTACCTTTGCTGCCATTGCTTCAGCAACTGCACTAGTTGCCGTGAGCGAGCCAATGGATCCACCCGTCGCCTCTGCGGACACGGTGAAGGATGCTCTATGCATTCTCACCAGGCATGACCACACAATTCCTCAGGAGGAATTCCGTTGCGACTTCACTCAAACGATGGGAGGGGCCTACGTAGACAGCAAGCGCTGGGCATTCATATTTCCCCACAGCGAACAGGACAAGACCTTTAAGAGGCAGAACACTGAGGACTTCATCCGCTGGAGACGAGAAGGGCAATACACTTTGACTCTGTTCCAGAGTGGAGAGAAGCCCTATGAACCTGGAGGGGTTTAGGTCAGCGGTCTGATGCTTCTTAGGTCAGTAGAGGCTATATCCACTCCGAGAGCAGATCTTCAATGGTTATTTCCCAGGGTCGTCAGGGAATGGTAGATCAAAAGGTCAGAGAGACTTCCTACTAATAAGTCACTGGAACACCTTCTGTTATCTGCTGAATCTGGTTAATGCTGAGATTGGAGCCTGTGTAGACCGCCTCGATGAATCCGTCAGCGTAGATGCCGATACCAGACATCAGACCTGACGGTGTCGCCAAGTTGGATACAGGATCGAAATCGAGATCCCTTGTAAGCACACCTTGGATCTTAATCTGATCGAAAATATCAAGACCTTCAATAATATCGACTTTCTGTCCATCAGCGTTATTGCCAGCTTTGTCATAAATGTAGTTATAGGCGTATTGATCGCTCTTGAAAATGAGTTCATCAATTTCTCCATCTAGAGAATCCTTAAATGTGTTGTGCCCAAATCCTCCATACATCACGTCTTCTCCAGACCCTCCAATGATCATGTCACGTCCATTTCCTGCACGAAGTAGGTCGTTTCCGTCGTATCCGTTTAAGTAGTCACGACCCCGAAGAGCAACGAGTTCATCATCACCATCTCCACCGTGCAGCTCATCGTCACCATTATTTCCACGTTCAATTATGGGTTGGCTGTAGTAAGAGGGATGCCTGCTTAACATTAACGCGGATTCAAGATCAAGAAAAGCAGAATCTTGAACAAGGTACTGAAGATCTCTTCTTTTTTGCGATGATTCAACTAATATATCTTCAATCTGGGATGGCGAGAGGCCTGGATTGTGTTCAATCAACAATGCAACTGCACCTGAAACAACTGGAGCAGCCATACTTGTTCCCTTCATATATCCATAGCCTGATGGAATTGTCGAAAAGATTTTATTTGCTTCACTGGGCTGTGTAGCAGTATTCCTGTCACCACCCGGAGCTCCAATAGTGACATTGCCGCTATAATTAGAATATGAAGCCTTCTGACCATCGTTAGCCACCGCTGCTACAGAAATAACGCCTTGAATTTCTGAACTCAAAAAGGCTGGGAGTGATATCCAACTATCTCCACTTAGATCTTGGTTATCGTTCCCTGCAGCAACGATAACCGTCACACCATTGTCTGTCGCACGTGTTAACGCCTCACGGTATCTTTCATAACTATTGTATGTGTCACCTTTTATATAATCATATATGCTTCCTTTAGATGCCGTCTCTAGTGACAAGTTGATCACATGAGCACCATTATTGATTGCATAATTAATTGCATCGAAAATTCCATTGTAAAGTTTTTCTTCATTTGCGCCCTTGCTGCCAAACCAATTTAAGTCCATTAGCTGCACATCCATCGTTACTCCGGTTATACCCTTTTCATTGTCACCAACTGCACCAATAATTCCTGCAACATGTGTGCCATGACTACCACCACCTGTTGAAGATACGTTGTCAATGAAGTTCCAGCCATGTACATCATCTATGTACCCATTCCCATCATCATCAATACCATTTCCACTTATCTCACCATCGTTTACCCAAAGATTATCTTTTAAATCTTCGTGATCCAAATCGATTCCTGTATCAATCACCGCTACCACAACATTTGGGCTTTCTCGACGTATTCTCCACGCTTCGGGTGCATAAATGTCAAGGTTTTCAGCGCCTTGTCCTTGTGCAGTGTTAAATAGATGCCATTGCTGTTCAAGTAGTGGGTCATCTGGAAACATTTCATCTTCCAGCCAATTTTTACAGATAACATCTAGTTTATAATTTGAAGTCTCACTATTGTCAAAGTCGTATGGGTCGCCATAATTTGCTATTTCAACGGCATAAATACCAGATGTCAAAATTTTGCTGATGTTTTCAGACTCATCTAAACCAAGACCGAACTCTCGATTTTGTATTGGATTTCTCCATTCACCCCACTGCCCATTTGTACGCTTATCGAGTTGTAACTCAAAATCATGCTCAAAATCATATAATTCAAACGACATGTGCAATCTTTCGCCTTCGGCAACTTCAAAATAAAAGTTTTTATATGTATGTTGAGCAAGATTCCCCACAATGAACATATCGCTGTCATTATTCAATAAAATTGGTAGATCTGTGCTCTCTGAAATATCAAAGTAAAATTGAAATTCTGTGCCATACTGATTTTCATGCCCTGGCTTTATGGATCCACTAAGACCTTTGAATATATATGAACTAGAGCTATCAATCTCATGTAATCTCCCTGACCAGCTGTCGAAATATCTATCAACTCGTAGAGAAGCACCAGTCCAAACTGCGAATGGATCAGTATATTCAATTGTACTTACATCTTGAATAAAGATGTAAGGCCGCATTCCTGTATTCTCGGGATCAATATCGAAGTCATATATATTTTCTTCGGACGGAAAGATGAACTGCCCTGGATACAGCGTTCCGCCTCCCCATGAATCTTGCAATAATCCGGAAAATTCAAAATAGTCTCCATTGCCGTAGTAAAATTTAGCGCTATGAATTTCTGATTGATAAAAAGACATAATTAGTGTATGCCACAATCCCGAGCCAATTCAATTTTAGCATTTCATGATCTTACCTTCTGTGAATTTAATTATGGCTTAATTTAATACTTATCCGCCCAACTTTTCCTTAGTTCCACCAGTAAAAATTGAGTTAGCTTGCAGTGACAACAGGAGCGCCTACGTTCCCTCTATTGAAGACGGTGTGAATGTTCTGTCGGGAGGTGGATAGCGACAACATCACGCCCCCTACTTTCTCCTTGCGGGTCTTGTATTGCTTTCAGCCGATAGGCATCAGGCTTCCCGACAAAGGGCTAATCAATAGCTCGAGCAGCGAGTGGTGCCGAAGCTATTGGTCCGGCAGGAGCCTGAGTATCTGTTGCCGTCAGAGTCAGTTCCGCTGAATTTCGTGCGTCCGAAGCTGTCCGTTCTTTATGTATAGCTGGAGCCGCCAGACCCTAAGCAGTGGAATCATGATCTTGTTCGTCTTAGACATAAACATCCCCTTAGAGCGTCCTTCTGGAATCACATAGTCCAAAACCATCCCCCTCTTACTGGCTGCCTTCTCCACTTCACCTGACTTCCAGGTCATGAATGGAATGGCCTTCACTTCATCACTACGATCCAGTCGGTAGATATTCACTTCTTCATCACTCAGTGCTTCTGCCACTAGTCCATCCACAATTCCATCGAGATGTGGTGTTAGGTCACTTGATACTTGCTTCAATAACTTCCCTTGCAAAACGAATTCCTCAATTGCTTTATTCCTTGCTGCCAACTTCTTAGCACTAATTTGATCTAACTTATTCTTACCTCTCTCGCAACCCATAGAAAACCTTCTGAAGATTAATTATATCACTAATTGATCAATATGTCAATCTATTAGTGATAACTTCCATACTTTTTTGTTGCTGTCACCAACACTCCACTCGCCATTGGTCTGACCTCTGGGTGGATATTTTCTAACCAACTTTTCACTAAAGACTCACAATCGGATTCTCGAACACCTTGTCGTTCACATATGACGACAACCCGGTCACTCAGTTTCTCTCTCCACGCTCTTTCTTCAGACATTTGATATCGGGTCTGGGCACTGGAAGTTCGTTTTATTTATCGAGATAATGGGTGGTTCTTCCCCTCCTGGCGGGGTGGTCAGCTGCCTCTAAGGGGTTGAAACCACCTCCTAGACGGTCAAAGAATCATTTAGCTGTGTCCAAACACAACTCCCTGTTTTCTTGTGACACCCTTGACACACCAACTAGCCGTTAACGTCAATCTATCAATAACTAGAACTCAGATCCCATTCGCTTAAAGGATTCTCGGCGAATTTGACGGTACTGTTCCAGTACATGTTTTCCCCATAAGCCCTCCCAATAGAAGAAAATCACGCCGTGACCACGATTGCGGGCCAGGCGTACTTTTTGCTCCAAAACGGCCATGGATGTGGTGCGTTTGCCAAATCCCGCCAACACGCCGATCTGAGACGGAATTCCCCAGCTGCGGGCTTTGCGCAGGGCGGGTTGATCCAGATCCTTCGCGAATCCTTGGACGGAATAGGCGTAGTTCTGCACCACCAACTCTTCAATCAGCCCCCCTAAAGCCCAGAGCTCCCAATCCTGAAGCCAGAGGTTGTAAGCCTGACGAAAGGGGCCGGGAGACAGGCTGATCCTTGTGGAGAGTTGCTCCTTCTTGAGACGCTGCCGCAACTCACGTAGGAGAGACGTGAGTTGGTTTCGACGCCATTTCATCCACTGTCGATTGCTGTGATCCCGCGGTGGTGCCATTCCCGTCTCTTGCTTGTAGAGCGCGACGGTGGTGGGGTCGTAGCCGAATTGAACCGGCCAGGCGAAGTGATCGTCCAGTTGCAGGCCATCCAACGAACAACGCTTCAGGGTCTCCACCACCAAACCGATAAAGCGAGCACGAACCTCCGGATGTGCAGGGTTGAGCCAAGCCATCCGATGGTTTCCGTGCATGGTCATCCAGCGTTGGCCATTCGCTTTGGCCAACACCCAGCTGGGATTCTCGCGGATAACGGCTGCATTCGCCGGCTCCATCAAGCCGTACTCAAACCAGGGCATCACCTTGATGCCGCGGCGCCGACCTTCAGCGGCCAGGGTGCAGATGGGATCAAGATCGAGGCCCACCTTCTGGAGCGGTGGCTCTACTGGAGCGAAACGGCTGCGATGAAAAGTAGTGCCTCGGCTCCAGACATTGGGCACCACACGATTGAATCCAGCCTCCTGAAGCTGCTGCATCGCTGCGCTGATGCGCTTTCGGTCGTAATAGAGCTTGCTGGGGCTGTTGGTCAGCCACACCCCCATGGTGCTGCGGGGCCGCAGCAGCCGGTCCAATCGAGACTCGGCCATTGATGGCGCTGGGAGTCCTGCCATCAGGCTGGCCAGCGCAACGCAGGCCAGTGACCTCCACCGCTGATCCACTGCTGTTAGAGCACCGCACCGCACCGCAAGAGTCGCTCGAATCAATCGCGATGCAGCCGCAGCAAGCCCGCTCGTTGAACAGTCCATTCCACCGAACCCAACATTCAGCGGAACATCGAGCTCACGGAGCTCTCTTCGTGGATGCGCCAGATGGCTTCCCCCAGCATGTTGGCCACAGAGAGCACCTTCAGCTGGGGGAAGACCCGGTCTTGAGGGATCGGAATGCTGTTGGTGACCACCACCTGTTCAAACAGGCCCTCGACGGAAAGGCGTTCACTGGCAGGAGGTGAGAACACAGCGTGGGTGGCGCAGGCCAGCACCCGTTCGGCTCCTTGCTCCCGCAACAACCGTGCACCTGCACAGATCGTGCCGCCGGTGTCGATCATGTCGTCAATCAAGATCGCCGTTCGGCCTGCCACATCACCGATCACCGTGAGGCTCTCAGCCATGTTGTGACCGGTGCGGCGCTTGTCGATGATGGCCAGCGGGGCATCGTTCATCTGCTTGGCGAACGCCCGGGCACGCGCCACACCCCCCACATCCGGAGACACCACGACGACATCTCCCAGATCCTGAGTGGAGAGATAGTCCACCAGCACGGGTGATCCGTAGATGTGGTCGCAGGGAATATCGAAATACCCCTGAATCTGGGCGGAGTGCAGATCCATGGCCAGCACACGATCAACGCCGGACTGCACCAGAAGGTTGGCCGTGAGCTTGGCCGTGATCGATTCACGACCGGCGGTTTTACGGTCCGCCCGGGCGTAGCCGTAATAAGGGACCACAGCAGTGATCTGCCGCGCTGATGCCCGTCGGCAGGCGTCCACCATGATCAGCAGTTCCATCAGGTGGTCGTTCACCGGCGCGCAGGTGGGCTGGATCAGGAACACATCGCAGCCCCGAATCGACTCCTGGATCTGCACATACAGCTCACCGTCCGCAAACCGCTTGCAGACACGGGGGCCATCTGGCACACCCAGATATGCAGAGATCTCCCGCGCCAGAGCGGGATTCGAGGTGCCGCTGAACAGACGCAGACGTCGGCTATCTGGAGCCATCTGCTCCTGTTCGGCACGGGCTGCTGTCAGGAAACTGGTCACGGCGCCCGCGTAACGAATTCTGCTGTAATCCGATGGTAGAGGTGAGCAGCACCCCCATGTCCAAAGGTTTCCCACTGCTCGTGGGTGCGGGCCCACTTCCAGAGCTCAAAATGCGCCAGGCCTGCGAGGCCCTTGCCAAGGCCTGCCAATGCCCGTTGACCACCGTCCCCAGCGGTGCAACACCCGCAGCAGTCCTGAAGAACAATCCAGCTGCAAAAGGGCTTGTGCGGCTAAGCGGTGACGCAGCACAGCCAACGCCGCAGGGTGATGTCAGCTGGTTGCATGCCCTGGCTGACTGGCGTCAGACGGTGCTGCTGCTGACGACAGCCGACAGTGATGGAACGATCCCTGGCACGGCCCCGGCCTACACCGCCCTCTGCCGAGAACTGCATGTCCCCCTTCTCGGCCTGGTTCAGATCCAGGGCCCCTGGAACGGCCCAGCACGACGCAGAGACGGCCTCAGCTGGCTGGGGTGGATTCCCGATGAGAACCATCCAGATCAGGCCGAATGCATCGTTGCTCTCGCCCGGAGACTGCAGCTCCGCAGTCCGGGTTAAGGCTGGGGCCAGAGGGGACGGCTCGCCTCGGGCTTGATTTGGCGGAGGGTCTGCTCACCGGCTCGGTTGGCCAATGGCAGGCGGGTGATTGCGGCAGGTTCAGGGCTGGCAATGATCGCCGCGGCCAAGCTCAACTGTTCCGAACGACTCAGGTTGGTCTCCACCTCAGCATCCAGTTGGTCCACCAGAGCAGGGATCAACTCAATGCTACTGGGAGCCTTGACCTGTTCGATCAAGGCCTCAACAAGAATGTCCTGGCGCTGGCGACGCTGGGAGACATCTTTGGGGTCTGGTAGGTGGCGCACCAGCTGTTCCGCCTGGACTCCGTTCAGGCTTTGGCGCCCAGCCTGGAGATTGACGCTGTAGCCCTGCGCCTTGTCTTTGCGCTGGTAAGACTGCCCAAGCACCACCTCCACTTCTCCAAGTCCGTCCACCAGACGACGTAAGGCCGCACGGGGCATCACCACATAGCGCTTCGGGTCGCCCTCCTCAAGGCCAACAATGTCGTGGATGGCATCACTGACAAGGCTGACGCCGCCCCGTCGCCACAACTCGGACAAGCGGCCTGGATCCTTCTGCCCAGGAAGCTGAACGCCAAGCTCGGTGGGGATCTGGAGCACCTGCAGAGGCTCCCTGGATGCAATACGAAGCATCAAAAGGGCATCGGCATTGGCAGGCCCCATGGGCGCGGCCTGATTCGTGGGGGCACCAAGACGATTCGCATCAAGACCAATTACCAGCACCGTTACAGGGCTCTCGGGGAAGGGAGCCAGGGTTTCTGGTTGATCTGCGCTGAGAGGAGCTCCCTGAGCAACACGATCGGGTTCAGGCCACAGAGTCGCCAGCAACCACCCGGTGACACCGAGACCCAGCAACGCTGAACCGACACGCAGCACGCCTCGAACTCGGGGTGGCGACAACCAGTTCATTTCGCTGGAACAAGCGCAATGGCGCTTAGTTTCGCCCAGATCTCCAGTTCTTAGCCTGGGCCCCGTGAAGCCGTCCTCGATGTCCCTCCGCCACGACTACCGCAACCGACCTCCCGAACAGGTGCGCGTGGTCGTGTTCGGAGCCACGGGGTACATCGGCCGTTTTGTGGTGAAGGAGCTGGTGGAGCGGGGCTATCAGGTGATTGCCTTTGCCCGAGAGCGCAGTGGTGTGGGCGGACGTCAGAGCAGAGAAGAGGTCATCGCCGATTTCCCTGGGGCAGAGGTGCGCTTTGGGGATGTCAGTGATCCAGCCTCGATCACGGCCGAGGCCTTCGATCAACCGACGGATGTGGTGGTGAGCTGCCTGGCTTCCCGCACCGGCGGCCGCAAGGATTCCTGGGCCATCGACCACGCAGCGACCCTCAACACCTACGAACAGGGACGGGCTGCCGGGGTGGCCCATTACGTGCTCCTCTCGGCCATCTGCGTGCAGAAGCCACTGCTGGAGTTTCAGAAAGCCAAGCTGGCCTTTGAGGCCGTGCTGCAGGCGGACGAAGAGATGACCCATTCCATCGTTCGCCCCACCGCCTTCTTCAAGAGCCTGGGCGGACAGGTGGAAAGCTGCCGCAAAGGTGGCCCCTATGTGATGTTCGGCGGCGGCACCCTGGCCAGCTGCAAGCCGATCAGCGAAGCAGACCTGGCCCGGTTCATGGCGGACTGCATCCAGGACGATGCCAAATGCAACCAGGTGCTTCCCATCGGCGGTCCCGGTCCGGCGCTGAGTGCTCGGGAGCAGGGAGAAATGCTCTTCCGCGCCCTAAACCGCCCCCAGCGGATGCTCTCCGTCCCCATTGCTCTGATGGATGGTCCGATCGCCCTTCTGGACGGTTTGGCTCGGCTGTTCCCAGGCATCAAAGACACGGCGGAATTCGGGCGCATCGGTCGCTATTACGCCAGCGAATCCATGCTCGTCTGGGATGAGCAAAAGCAGCGCTACGACGCCGATGCCACGCCGTCCTATGGAACCGACACCCTGGAGCAATTTTTCGAGCGCGTGGCTCGGGACGGCATGGCCGGGCAGGACCTAGGAGATGCCGCCCTGTTCTGAAGTGGCCATCCTTGGGAGACCGAAGGGCTCCCATGGATCAGTCCACTGTTGAACCAGCCAAGGCTGAACGGGGGCGCTGCACCGGGGTGCTGCTTCATCCGACCGCACTACCAGGGAGTCCCGTCTGCGGCAGCTTCGGTGAACCATGCCGCCGTTGGCTCAACCTCCTCGCTGCCCACGACATCGGGGTCTGGCAGATGCTGCCCCTGGCCCCGCCGGATCCCACAGGCTCGCCCTACAGCTCGCCGTCATGCAATGCCTTGAACCCCTGGTTCCTGGATGGACAGGACTTGGCCAACGAGGGGTTCATCCATGAGGCCGCGCTCAGGGAAGCTCCGGGCGCTGATAAACCGCCGGAGGGCGAAGAGCGTGTGGATTTCAGCCTGGCCCAGCAACGGGCCGATGCCCTGGGGAATGCACTGCTCGAGGCCTGGAGTGACCAGGATCCGGCGCGACACACCGACTTCGGCAACTGGGTGCTGCAACAGCGCGCCTGGCTGGAAGACCATGCCCGTTTTCAGGTTCTGCATGATCAGCACAGGACGGCTTGGTGGGACTGGCCACTCCAGCTGGCACGGCATAACAAAAAAGCGCTGTCGACTTGGGCGCAGCAACACCAAGAGGCCTTGCTACGCGAACAGCTGATCCAATGGCATCTCGACCGTCAGTGGCAGGCGATCCGTCGACAGGCGGCAGACCTGGGCATCCAGCTGTTTGGCGACCTGCCCTTTTACGTCAGCAGTGACAGCGCTGATGTATGGAGCAACCGTTCGCTGTTCACGGTCAAAGAGAACGGCCAACTCACCACCCAGAGCGGCGTGCCACCCGATTACTTTTCGGAAACAGGGCAACTGTGGGGCTCACCGGTTTACCGCTGGGGACAACATCGGATCACGCGATTCCACTGGTGGCGGCAAAGAATCGCTCGCCAGCGAGAGTTTGTTGATCTTCTACGCCTGGATCACTTCCGGGCCCTTGCCGCCTTCTGGGCCGTCCCCGGTGCCGACTGCACCGCAGAAAACGGGCAGTGGCAGGCCTCGCCAGGCCACACTCTGCTGCGCTACCTCCGCAGGGACGCTGGTGGCGCCCTCCCCTTGATTGCCGAGGATCTCGGCGTGATCACACCGGATGTGGAGGCACTCCGTGATGCATTCCGACTGCCGGGAATGAAGGTTCTGCAATTTGCTTTTGATGGTCATCGCGACAATCCCTATCTGCCTGAAAACACCAATGGGCATGGCTGGGTCGTCTACACCGGCACCCACGACAACCCCACGACCCTGGGCTGGTGGAACAATTTGGATGCCGACAGCAGAGCCCGCATTGCCACGCGGGTGAATGGTGAGATCTCGGCACCCGCCTGGCATCTGCTTGATATGGCCTTTGCCACGACCGCAGGACTGGTCGTCGCCCCACTTCAAGACCTCATGCATCTGGATGACCGGGCCAGATTCAACACACCTGGCACCTGTGAAGGCAACTGGAGCTGGAGGCTTCGCAGCTTTGATGCTGATCTGGAGAATGCCCTTCGCGGCTACGGCAAGAGGGGAGCGGTCTGGGGACGATCGCTCTCAGGAGCAGGCAGCTTGTTGACCCGGTAGATCCCCGGCCGCTCTAGATCCACAGGCAGGGGTTCTCCGTTCCAGAGCACCTGATCGCCAGCACCAGCGGGGGGATCCAGGCGGACCTGAATCGGGGCCTGCAACTGGAGCATCAACGTGCCGGCACCGACCGTGAATTCAAACCTATCTCCACCACCGCTCGAGAGCTGCAGTGCTCTGGGCTCAGCAACAACAACTTCGAGAACCCCCTGAGACTGCGTCAGAGAGCCACTCACCAGCTCAAGCCATTCCTGAGGTGTGCGTTGCTGAACCTGTTCCAGGGGCCGCAAGGCGGCGATGCGGTTATCAGAGCCAGCCAGGTTCTGGCGACGGTTGATCGCCTCCACATCAGCACGCACCGGCTCGAGAGTCAGGCTGTTGCGCAGGGCCAGATCCTGCTGTTGTCGATTGATAGCAAGCAGGCTGAGCGCAATCACGACGGTGTAAACCAACGTGCCCTGCCAGGTGGTGAACACATCGATGTTGCCGAGGGTGAAGCGACGCAGACCCTCTTTGGCAGATCCGCGGCGGAGCAACACCGGCTGGGGAAGCAAGGGGTCGAGGCATCCACTGGGAAGAGCCAGGCGGATCTCGATCTGAGGGAGCATCGAGGCGAGATAAGCCCGCTCGGGCAATCGATCACGCCAGCCACGCTCCAGCGCTTCGATGACGGGTGTTGTGATCCGGGTCTCATTGGCCAGGTCCCGTAGCGAGAGGCCAAGTTCCTCCCGCCGCCGCCGCAGCATCAGTCCCAGATCCTGACTTTGCTGATCCTGGGTCTCAACAGAACCAGCATCAGCGCTTGCCCCACTGCGGGCACGGCGCCACCAAAGTCCTGGACGCTTCAGTCGCATGGGCGATGCAGATCCAAGGGGACAGCCCGGTCGAGCATTGGCTTCCATTCTCCCTCGCTCAACCACATCCAGCACCCCTCAGCCAGATCACCAAGCGGCAACCCCGCAATGACCGTGCGCCGGAGGTCAAGCACCGGATGGCCAAGGGCCTCCGCCATCCGGCGAATCTGTCGGTTACGACCTTCCCGCAGCTCGATCTCCAATAACGAGCGCACGCCCCTGGTCTGCAGTCGGCGCACCTGTGCGGGTCGGGTCGGTCGCCCATCCAAGGGAAAACCCCGACACCAGCTGTCTAGAACCGCTTCCGACGGCACACCCTCCACCCAAACCCTGTAGGTCTTGGCATGGCTGTAGCGCGGGTGGGTGAGTTTCAACGTGAGCTCACCCAGATCGGTGAGCAGCAGAGCCCCACGACTGTCGGCATCGAGACGGCCAACAGGATGCAGTCCTGCCCGATGCTCCGGTGGCAGCAGGTCGAGCACCGTTCGGCGGCCCTGAGGGTCATCGCAGCTGCAGATCACCCCCACGGGCTTGTTAAGCAACAGCACCCGCGCCGCGCCACGGCTGGGCAAGGCCCTGCCATCCACGCAAATCGTCTGCTGTTGCGGATCGGCCTGGTCCCCAACGCGGGCGACCTGGCCATCCACCGTGATACGGCCCGCCTGAATCCATTCCTCAGCCCGGCGCCTGGAACAGAGACCAGCAGCAGCAATCAATTTTTGGAGACGCTGGCGCGTCATCCAACAGGCTCCCTGGGGAGAAGGAGGTCCATGCAGGCGCCCCCAGCAGGGTGGTTGCGCGCTTCGATGCGACCACCATGATTCACGGAGATCTGCTGCACGATGGCCAGCCCGAGGCCGCTGCCACTACGGCTGGAGCGTGCCCGCGAGGGATCCCCCCGGTAAAAGCGTTGAAACATGCGGCTTAGATCGGTCTCACTCAACCCGGGGCCGTGATCACGGATGCTGAGCAGCCACCAGCCGCCGCTCTGGCGCACGGTCACATCGACGCTGCTGTCCTCTGGGGAGTAACGCAGCGCATTGTCGAGAAGGTTGAGCACCGCGCGGTGCAGACGGCGTTGATCCCCAAGCAAGGGCCCGGATTCAGAGCGATCCAACTGCAGCGTGACCCGCCGCCCCTCCGCGATCGGGCGAATGGTTCCCCAAGCGCTGTCGACCAGATCCTCCAGAGTGATCGGCACGTAGTCGCTGTATTCCTGGGGCAGGCTGTTCTCCAGTCGTGAGAGCTCCAGCAGATCCTCCACAAGCAGCTGAAGACGCCGGAGTTCCTTCTGCAGCCGTTGCACCAGAGCCGTGTCCTCTGAATTCACGGCCAGCTCCAGCCGATCGCTCACCAGCATCAGGGCGGTCAAAGGGGTCTTGAGCTCATGGGCCACATCACTGACCCAGCGCTCCTGCTGCTGTTGCTGGGCTTCGAGGGACTGTCGGCTCTGGATCAACACCAACAAGCATTCATCGCTGCCCGGCAGAACGATGGCCTCCAGCGGATCCCCCTGTTGCTCCCATTCACATCGCTGGGGGCGCTGCTGATAGCGGCTGCTGAGGATCACCTCCTCAAGTGAGGGAATGTCCAGGGCATCCGTGAGGTTCATGCCACGAACCAGACGATTGCGAGAAATGTGCAACAAGCGTTCGGCCCGAACGTTGATGTAAGCGATGGAGTGATCCGGAGCCAGAATCATCCAGCCCTGGGTGGCCGCATCAATCCAGGCCAGAAGCTGAGGTGCGTTCAAGGCAAAAGGCCGCTCCTCCTCCTCTCGCAAGGACGTCAGGAAGCGTCGTCGACGCTGCAACAGAAGCGTGATCCCGATGCCGACCGCAAAGCCCAGTACCCAAGAGATCAACACAACAAGATCAGCCGAAGCGGTAACCGAAGCCGCGGACCGTGAGGATCAACTGGGGAGATGAGGGCTCATCTTCGACCTTTTCCCGTAACCAACGGATGTGAACATCCACGGTTTTGGTGTCGCCGACAAAATCAACACCCCAGATTTTCTCCAGCAACTGATCGCGACTCCAGACGCGCTTGGGGTTCTGAATGAACAACTCCAGGATTTTGTATTCCTTCGGGGAGAGGGTCAGATCAGTGCCATCCCGGGTGACCCGGCACTCATTGGAGAACAGGCAAAGATTGGCGTAAGTGTGTGATTCAGAGGGCAACGACTCGATTTGACGGGATCGCCGCAGCAACGCTCTGCAGCGGGCCACCAACTCACGCAGCCCAAAGGGTTTAACCAGATAATCATCAGCGCCAACCTCCAGCCCAAGCACCCGATCGGTTTCACTGTCGCGGGCACTGATCACAAGGATGGGAGTGGTGTTCTTGAAGCGGCGGAGTTCGCGACAGAAATCAAGCCCGCCCAGGCCCGGAAGCATCAGGTCAAGAACAATCAAATCAACCGGATCAGAGGATGTGCCCACGACCAGTTCGAGAGCCTCTGAGCCATTTGAGCTTGTGAGCACTTCATAGCCCTCCAACCTCAGGGCCTCACCAACTGTCTCCCGGATGCTGTCGTCGTCTTCCACAACGAGCAAACGGCATGTGGAAACAGCCCCAGACAAGGTCGTCACATCCAAGAGGGGGAGAACATATCAATTTTGATGGGTGTCTCACCCAGAAGGACGAGATCAGCGGCTTCGCTTAAGAGGTCAGAAGACAAGATCAGAAGAATTCGTCGAAATTGTCGAAATCAACCGCTTTGAAATTGCCCTCTTCCACTTGCAGCATCAGGCGCTCAAGCTGAGCAAACAAGGCTCCACCCGTCAGTAGAGACAGCAAAAGAGCCACCAAAAGGGCAGCACCGGCGGCGAAACCGAAGATCTGAAGGCAGCAGCCAATGAACAAGGTCACACCGATCAGAGTGCCGCCGTAACTGAGGTTGATCTCAACTGTCCCCAGAGGCAACAGGGGGAGCCGGTCCTGCTTCCAGCCATCCAGTTTGTTCTGGACCTGACGACCGAAAGTCAAGCCGCAGAGCACAGCCATCAACAGGCCGATACCTGCCAGCAGGTAAGGGGGCTGGGGCAGGGTCATCATCCGAAGCAGCTGCTCAAGCTCCTGGGCGCTGATCTCCTCAGGCATCGACGCCGATCTCAAAGAGCTGCGACCTTAGCGATCTCAGCTCAAGGTTCCCAGCTTTGGGAGCCGAGAAAGGTGAGTTCGACAAAGTCGCTGGCGTTGTGATCGTCCCTCCCCATCTGAATTCGGAAGCCCCCCAGATCAAGATCATTGATTGACTCAAGAGCCTGGACAAGGGATTGACGCGTTGGGTTCTTCCCAGCCCGTGCCAGCGCCTCGGTGATCATCCGCGCCGCGAGATACCCCTCAAAACTGGTGAAGCCAAAACCCGATGACTCATCACTCAGCCGCAGGCAGCGCTGATAGTCAGCGACAACGGGGATCCAACGATTCCACGGGAACGGCACCACCTGGGCCACGCCGATGCCATTGGCTTCGCCCACCGGCATCGCCCTCTGCAGAGCTTGGGTGCCCACAAACGACACATTCATGATCTGAGCGCTGCTGCCTCGTTCGCGCAGCGAGGTGGCGAGGGCAGCCGAACTCACATAGGCAGAAACGAGCACGACTCCGTTGGGATTGACCGCCATAAGGTCGTCCAATGCATCCCCCACCTGAGCTGAATTGCGTTGCACCGTCGTGACCGCCACAGGTTTGAGCCCATGGCTGGTGAGGGCAGCCATGGCGCCGTCAAGGCCATCCTGACCAAAGGCGTCGTCTTGATAAACGATCGCAATGCGATGGTGCGCATCGCGCACCAGCTCGTCGACCATCGCCGCAATCTCCCGGCGATAGCTGGTTCGCATGTTGAACACCATGCGCAGCTCGGGCCGTCGAAGCAGACTTGCCCCCGTCATCGGCGCCACCAGCGGCACCTCCGCAGCCTCGATTAACGGCAACGCCACTTTTGTGGTGGGCGTGCCCACATAACCGAACAACGCCAGCAGATCATTGCGTTTCAACAATTGGCGCGTGTTGATCAGCGTCTGCGACGGCTCGTATTTGTCATCAAGACTGACCAACTCGATTCTGCGCCCGTGAATCCCGCCTTCACGGTTCACAGACTTAAACCAGGCCAAGGCCCCGCGTCGATAATCCAGACCGAGTTGTGCCGAAGGGCCCGAGAGCGGTAGGGACTGGCCAAGTACCAGAGCATTGGGATCTTGCCCACTGCCAGGGGGCTGAGAAGCAACAGGGCGAGGTTGAAGCAGCGTGAGCAGTCCACTGCTCAGTAAGGCCCAGCACGTCAGAGTGACTCCAGAGCTGCGCCGCAAATGGCCTCCAAGAAACAGAAGCACTGGAACTTCCTTGCCGTTGTTTCAATTCTGCTTGCCGGTCTTCTTGCGTTCACCGGCATCAACAGGCTTGATGTCGGTCGTGTCCCTAGCCGTGATGCGCTGCGCTTGTCATCGGCATCACGAGCCCTGACAACAGACAGTCAACGGATACCCGGGGACGGCTGGACCTCCCTGCGGGGCGAAAAGCTGTCGGGCCAGGAGATGGTCCTGGATCAACAGGGGCTGGAGGACGCCTCGTACCACGTTCAGGTGGGGATCTACGCCACCAGCACCTACGACCTGGATCTGAGCATCCCCAGTTATTCATCCAACGGTTACGTCTGGATGCGCTGGGGAGAGGAGCTGCAGCGCTATCTGAGTGAACGGGATCAAACCATTGAACAGGGAATCACCCTGGTGAACGGATTGCTCTCCGATGCCGATCCAGTGCTGACGCCGATGTCCTCAGCCCCAGTGCACAACGACGACGGAACGTACTACCAACTGTTCAGCTATATCGGCCGCTTCTACATCGACAAAGCCAGCTTCAGGCACTTTCCCTTTGTGACCGTGAGCCTGCCTCTTGTCCTTGAAATGGAGGATGTGAATGGTTCCCTCGACTATCCCCATTTCCGCTTCGAGCCCGACATTCAAAACAGCGGAATGGGCCTGTTCGCAGGAATCATCGGCTGGCTAAACCGAGGCTGGTCCATTGCCGAATACCGGCATAACTACGCCACCAATTTCGGGCTGGGGGGCAGCGCGGATGACTACAGCCTGGTCATCTTCGATATCACGTTCGGCACCTCCTCCTGGTCTGCGTTCTGGCGATTGATGCTGCCCCTGCTGGTGGTGATGGCCATGGTTCTTCTCGTGTTCAAAGTCCGAGCGGATGAACAGGATGCCCGCGCAGGAATCCCCGTCACCGTGCTTTTGACCCTGGTGTTCCTCCAACAGACCTACCGGGAGGAACTGCCCGACCTGCCGTATCTCACCTTTCTGGATCAGGTCTATGTGATTGCCTATGTGGTCACCCTGCTGGCCTTCATCCTGGTGATCCTCATCGGACGGCGTTACGGAGAGCTGGAGGCACTGCCGGAAGGCGACGCCAAAACGCGCAAAGAGCATCGGCTGGAGCAACTGGACGAAATCTGGCCACTCACCGTTGTGGTCTTCAGTTCCGTCAGCATCTTCGGCTGCTGGATCACGCTGCCGCCAGGGGGTTGAGACGTTGCAGCAGCCCACCGGCCAGCCGCCCGGGGCCGAAAGTTCGTCTAAGCAGGCCAACCAGGGCACGCACGTCGTCGGTGTGCAGGCGATCGTCACGGATCAGCGTCATCAGCAGACGCCGGCGCAGGTCGGCACCATCGCGGCTGAACAGCAACCGCAAGCCGGCACCGGCGACAGGAATCAGTTCCTTACCGGGCGCGGGTGCGTCCTGGCCCACCACCGCCAGAAGGCTTTCCAGCCGATCCAGGCGCAAGCGGCCTGACTCATCAAAAATCACCTCAAGCAACTTCTCGCGCATCTCGCTCGTGTCTCCCGCGAGCAGTCGACGGGCCACGTAGGGATAAGCGATGGCGATGATCTTGAAGTCGGGATCGAGACGCAGGGCCAGACCCTCCTGGCTAACGACCGCACGGATAATCAGCGCGAAGCGAGCCGGCACCCGGAAGGGGTAATCAAACATCAGCTCCGAGAAACGGTCGGTGATCGCCTTGAAGTTGAACGAACCGACCGAGTCACCAAGGCTGCCGCCGAGCACCTCCTCAAGAGCAGGAATAATCGGGGTGAGATCAGCGGTGGGGCTGAGAAAACCAAGGGATTGGAAATCCTTGGCCAAACCGGGGAAATCACGATTAATCAGATGCACGACTGCACCCGTCAGGGTGAGACGGTCGCTGTCGCTGATGGAATCCATCATGCCGAAATCGACATAGCCCACATGGCCGAGGTCCCCCGTTCGACCCCGCATGGCGAACAGGTTGCCGGGATGGGGATCGGCGTGGAAGTAGCCGAACTCCAGCAGTTGCTGCAGACCGCAGATCACACCCGTGCGGATCAATGCCGTTGGATCGAGTTGCTGGGAGCGCAGCTCTTCGCTGTCGCGCATCTTGGCTCCATCAATCCAGGTGGTGGTGAGCACACGGGTGGAGCTGAGCATCCGCTCCACCTTCGGGACATAGACGGCATCGTTTTGAGCAAAGAGAGCCGAGAACCTCTCAGCATTGGCCGCTTCAAGGCCGTAGTCGATCTCCTCGAACAGGCTGCGGCCAAACTCATCGATGATTCCGCCCAGACCGAAGCCAAGATTGAGTGGCAGGAGAGGAGCCGTCATCACACCGAGCGCCCGGATCAGAACCAGATCCCGCCTCAGGATGAAGGTGAGATTGGGTCGCTGAACCTTCACCGCAACCCAGTGCTGGCCCTGTAAACGAGCTTTGTAGACCTGCCCGAGGCTGGCGGCGGCGATTGGCGTGTCGGGGAACTCCTCAAACAACTCTTCAGCTGGTGCACCCAGCTCTTCGCGGATGCACGCCAGGGCGACAGCATGGGAAAACGCCGGCAGGTCGTCCTGCAGGCGCGTCAATTCCTCGAGCCAATCCCGACGCACGAGATCGGGACGTGTTGACAGGGCCTGACCCAATTTGATGAAACAGGGACCCAGACCGGTGAGGGTGTTGAGGATGCGACGCGCCAAGCCCTGCTGCACAGCGGCGTTACTACTGCCTCCACGCAGCAGCAACACCAAGACCAGGCCAGCCAGGGACCAGAGCACCTGCACCAGCCGCGGGATAGCGACCCAGGGACGCAGCAGCAACCAGCCCAGATCCCGCCGGGGGTCGTAACGCATCGCATCGAGCTGAGTACAGAGGGAGACTTTAAGGAGATCAGGCGGATTCGATGGCGCTTCTGCCCCAGCTCACCCGTCGGCTCGGTGAGCCTCTGTTTCTGCCGGCCCATGGCCGGGGGGCCGCGCTTCCGGATGGATTGCGTCAATTGCTGCGACAACGCGCTGGCATCTGGGACCTACCGGAACTCCCTGAACTCGGTGGTCCACTGGAACCGGACGGCGCCATCGCCGCAAGCCAACGCTGCGCCGCAGCTCAGATGGGTGTGGCGCGGTGCTGGTACGGGGTGAACGGGGCCACGGGATTGCTCCAGGCCGCTCTACTGGCGATGGTCAGGCCTGGGGAGCGGGTGCTTCTCCCTCGCAATGTCCATCGCAGCCTGATTCAGGCCTGCATTCTCGGGGATCTGCAGCCGGTGCTGTTCGATCTTCCGTTTCAAAGCGACCGGGGCCAGCCTGCGCCGGTGGATTCCGCCTGGATCGAACGGGTGCTGGCGGCTTTGCCGTCCGATGGGGCACCCATCCGCGCCGCGGTTCTGGTGCATCCCACTTACCAGGGCTATGCCAACGACCCCACGGAGGTGATCAAACGATTACAAGAGCGAGGCTGTTGCGTGCTGGTGGATGAAGCCCACGGCTGTCATTTCGCCGCAGGCGTGAATCATCCCCTGCCTCCCAGTGCCGTGCACTGCGGCGCCGATCTCGTGGTGCATTCCCTGCAGAAATCAGCTGCAGCCCTCGCGCAAACGGCAGTGCTCTGGCTGCAGGGGGAGCGTCTGGATCCAGTGCGTGTCGAACGAAGTCTGGGATTGCTGCAGACGACGAGCCCCAGTGCGCTGCTGCTGGCCTCCTGCGAAGAAGCCCTTCAACACTGGCAGCGCCGCAGGGGACGCCGACAACTGCTGCAGCGTCTGCAGGAGGCTGAAGAGCTCGCCGATGTCTTGCGCCGTAGCGGAGTCCCTCTGCTCAACAACCAGGACCCGCTGCGCCTGATCCTGCACACGGGCCAGGCGGGGATCACCGGCCTAGAGGCCGACGCCTGGTTCCTGCCCAAAGGCCTCGTGGGCGAACTGCCGGAACCAGCAACGCTGACCTTTTGCCTAGGCCTAGCCCGACACCGCGGGCTCGGGCGCCGGATCAGGCACCACTGGCAGGACCTCCGGCGGACCTATCCCGATCGCGATCCACTGCCGCCGTTCGAAGCTCCGCCTCTGCCACTAGTCACCACCACAGACCATTCACCGTCGCAGGCCTGGCACGCAAAACGTCTCCGCGTGTCGTTAGACGAAGCGGGCGGATGCTTGGCGGCTGAATTGCTGTGTCCGTACCCCCCTGGCATCCCACTGCTGATTCCCGGTGAACGATTGGATCGCAACCGGCAAGCCTGGCTGAAACGCCAGCAGCTGTTCTGGGGTGAACAGATTCCCGACGGTCTGTTTGTCGTCAGCAGGGGGTGAAATCCAGCCCCACAGCCGCTTCAATCCATGCATTCGGCAGTGGTGGATGCAACCTCTGACCTGGCTGGTGCTGGCACTGCTGATCTGCCTCTCCGTTGGGGCCAGCCCCAATGGCGAGGAATTCCTTTTTGAAGACATCCAGAAGAGCAAGGAGATCACAGAAATCAAGGGGATCAAGGATGTCGACACGATCAACGCTTTGCCACTCCCTCCCCCGAGCCCCCTGGCCGAAAAGACTCCGGTACCAAGCAAGCTCATCCAGGTGGTTCAAGGAGCAGCAAGCTGGTACGGGCCAGGGTTCTACGGCCGAACAACCGCAAATGGTGAGCGCTTCCGCAAGGGCACGCTGACGGCAGCCCATCGGACACTGCCCTTTGGAACCCAGGTGCGCGTCACCAATCTGAGCAATGGACGCAGCGTTGTAGTGCGTATCAATGACCGTGGGCCTTTCAAGGAGCACCGGGTGATCGATCTCGCCCATGGCGCCGCATCACAACTCAAGATGATGCAGGCGGGTCAAGTGCCAGTGAAACTCGAGATCCTCAAGTCGTCGCAATAAAGCAGCTTCAGGCTCGCCAGACGAAGCCAACAATGAGCGATTGATAGCCTGAACCAACGAAGCCTCCAATCAGCGTGATCCGTGAGGTTGTCTTCGATCAAAGCCAAGCGCCAGCCGCGCGTGCGGTGCTGCGCAAGCGGCTGATCAGTGGCCTCGGTGTCGGCGGATTTGGCCTACTGGTGGTTGGACTCGGGGGCTGGTGGTTCACCGCTGCGCTGGGGGGAATGGTGCACCTCGGCCTGCTGGAGTTCTTCCGAATGGCCCAGTTCAAGGGGATCCGCCCAGCCACCAAAACAACCCTGGTGGCCTGTCAACTGCTGTTATTCACCACCCAATGGTCGATGCAGGGAGGGCTGCCGGAAGCGGTGGCGTCCGCGGTGTTGCCCCTATCTGGAGCTGCCATCTGCGGCTGGCTGCTCCTGCAACCGGTGACGGGCTCCATCGCCGATATCGCAGCATCGATTTTCGGCTTGTTCTACCTCGGGTTTCTACCCAGCCACTGGTTGAGTCTGCGTGGTCTGGAAGACGGGCTGGCGATCACCCTTTCCGCCTGTCTCATGATCGTGGCCACCGACATCGGCTCCTGGGCCGTAGGCCGGCGTTACGGCAAGCGCCCCCTCTCGCCGATCTCTCCTGGGAAAACCATCGAAGGCGCCATTGGCGGCTTCCTCTCGGCGATGTTGATGGGCCTGATCTGCGGTCAGCTGATGGGGTGGGTCCTGCATGGTCTGCCAGGCCTGCTGCTGGGAGCGCTGATCGCTCTGTTCGCGTTGGTGGGAGACCTAACGGAATCGATGATGAAACGAGATGCGGGCGTAAAGGATTCCGGTGACGTCCTACCGGGCCATGGCGGGATCCTGGACCGCATTGACAGCTATCTATTCACCCCAGCGGTGGTGTACTACGCGATCGCCCTGTGCCAACCGCTGCTTTCGAAGTAGCGCCGGGTCAACAACAGACCGGCACTAAGGGGTGACGATGGAATGGCCTTTCAGAACCAACTGGCCAGCAAACAGCTGGGCATGCTCGATCCGGATGGCCGGATCCATTGGAAGCAGGATGCAGGGTTCATCGGCTGTCTCAGGCCGGAAGCACAAGGTGCCTTGCTCAGCGTTAAGGCGGAAGCGACGGCGAGCCGGGTCTTGATGTGCAGCGACAACTGCATGCAACTCGATCAGATTCTCTTCAATGATTAAGGCGCCCAAGGGGCTGAGACCCATCAGCTGCTCAGCCATCCAGTCACCGAGCCAGCGCCAGGGCTCGGCAAGCACAGCGCTATTGAGCTGACGGCCGTTGAAGCTGACTTCACCCTCCACCTGAAATGGCTGCTGCAACGCCAGCATCTGGCCTGGAGTCAGCAGCTTCATATCCACCGCAATCGGACCGCTGCACAACGCCACGCTCTGCAGAGGCAGCCCCTGAAAACAAACGTCCCGCGCATTGAGCGACACGCCGTCCAGACGTCCCCGCAGCAGAGACCAACTGGAACCGTTCAGATGCAGTTCGAGGCTTCCGAGGCGTTCGCAGCGGCTGCGAATCCAAAGACGCAGAGCCCCGGCGAGCACAGTGAGAAGGGGATCAGCCACAGGCCAAAAGCGAATAACAACGCTCAGCCACCCTGTGGGGCTGATCGATGTGCGGGAGGTGCCCGCAACAGGGGAACGTTTCTACAGGCCGATCCAGCAACGCCTGAAGCGCCTGTTTTTGCGGGGCGCGCAGAATGCGATCATCCGCACCCCAGATCACATGCAGTGACTGGGATGGCAGGGGTTCTCCACATCCTGCGAAACCACCACTGCGGGCAAATGCCGCCAAGGCTTCAGCCCAGCCGGGGCATTGCAGGTGCAACGAGGCAATTTGTTCTTCCGGAGCTCCCACATCAGCATCGGGATCGGCGAAGGCCTGGCGACACAGCCCCCACCGCACGCCGGGGCGACCCAGAAACCAGGCACCAAAACGATCCAGCAGGGGCGGCACAGGCATGGGACGCCCCGTCAAACCTGCTGGAGCGAGCAGCACAAGAGGACCCACCCGCTCGGGGTGACGCCGGGCCAACTCCACGGCCACGGAGCCACCCATCGAGGCACCGATCACCCCAACAGGAGCCTCAGCGGGAAGCCGCTCAAGCAGGGCATCGAGATGACGCAAAACAGCGTCCGGCCCGTAGGTCAGGCCCAAGGGACGAGGTGAAAAGCCAAAACCGAACAGGTCGGGGATGAACAGCTGAAAGCGATCGGCCAGGAGGGGAGCCAGGCGCCGGAATTCCAGAAAACTGCTGTCGAAACCATGCAGCAACAGCAAAGGAGAGCCTTGGCCGAGCACCGCCACCGGGAAGGGATCATCCAGACCCAGGCCAGGCAAATTCCACCACTGCACATCAGCGGCCAGGGTCTCGGCCTGCGGGTCAAGCAGAGCCGGCCGCAATTGATCCAGAAGCGTCTTCAAAGGCTGATAGGGCTGAGTTCAGCGGCACCCACAAGGGCCTCCAGCAAAGCACCGGGCGTCACAGCGAAGGGCAAATGATGCAGATCGGAACCTTCGAGACAGGCGAAGCGACACACCTCCTGCAATTCACTGAGGCTGGCCTGCGACAGACCCAGATCATCAAGGCTGACAGGCAGAGCCAGCTGCCGCAGCAGCGGCAGCAATTGGCGGTGCGCCTGCCCGGCGAGCCGGTTGCCGCCCAGACGTTCCTCCAATCGAAGCTGCACAAGGATTCCGAAACCCACCTTCTCGCCATGGAGGACGTGGTGACAGGCCACCAGCTGGGTGAGGCCGTTGTGAACAGCATGGGCCGCGACGGTGCGGCAACGGGCACCACCAAGCCCCCCCATCACTCCGGCAGTCAGCGCGCAGGCTTCGGCGGTGCGCACCCACGCCGCGCTGTCTGGATCCTCTAGCGCCGTGAGGCTGTCGATCAGCAGTTGATCGCGGAGAACCCGTGCCATCTGCACGGCCTGCTGCACCAGACCATCGCTGCTGTCGCCACTGCTCACGGAGGCTTCGTACCACTTGGCCAGGGCATCAGCGACACCACTGGCCAGAGTGCGAGGCGGAGCTTGGCGCACCAAGCCGTGATCAAAGACGAGAAGATCAGGGCAGCGATCCAGCGCCACATCCCTTTCGAAGGCACCTTGAGGGGAATAGATGTTGGCGAGAGCCGTCCAGCCCGCGCAAGTAGAGGCACTCAGCGGAACGGTGATGCAGGGAAGAGAAAGACGATGGGCCAGCAGCTTGCCGGCATCCATAACCTTTCCACCCCCGGCTGCCAGAACGGCGTCACAGCCGTCGGCTTCAGAAAACACTCTCTGGAGGTCTTGCTCACAGCAGTCGAACTGAAGCTGAGCTTGAAGAGGCTTGAGTCCTTGGGCCTGCAAATCCGCGACGAAGCGCTGACGCTGCCTCGCGGTTGAGACACTGCGTCCGAGCACCAGCGGACGCGAACACAGCGCTTTGATCTGAGGCAAGGCCTCATCCCATGCTCCATCACCCCGCAACACGCTGGCGGGGGCAATGGAGTGGGACGAGATGGATCGAACCATCAGAGGCTTGCACCTGCCAGTTGCGGTGCCGCTTCCACCTGACCTTTGTGACGCACAACCACCTTCTTGTTCTCGTCGACATCAACCTCGGCATGGTCGCCGTCCTTGATCCGACCTGACAGCACCTCTTCTGCGAGGGAGTCTTCGAGAAGACGCATGACGGCACGACGCAGGGGACGTGCGCCATAGGCAGGGTTGTATCCCTCCTCAACAAGACGTTCCTTGAACGCATCGGACACGGTGAGGGTGATGCCCTTTTCGCCCATGCGACCAAAGACTTCCTTGAGCATGATCTCGGCGATCTGCTTGACCTCCTCGCGGTTGAGCTGACGGAAGACAATGATCTCGTCGAGACGATTGAGAAATTCAGGACGGAAGTACTGCTTGAGCTCCTCATTCACCAAGGAGCGAATCCTGGTGTATTGAGAATCTTCAGCGCTTTCACCGGAGAACTCGAAGCCAAGGCCGCCACCCCCTTTCTCGATGACCTTCGAACCGATGTTCGACGTCATGATGATCAGGGTGTTCTTGAAGTCAACTGTGCGGCCCTTGGAGTCGGTGAGACGACCATCTTCCAGGAGTTGCAGCAGCAGGTTGAACACATCGGGGTGTGCTTTTTCGATTTCATCGAAGAGCACCACGGTGTAAGGGCGCCGACGCACCGCCTCAGTGAGCTGTCCGCCTTCGTTGAAGCCCACGTAGCCAGGAGGCGAGCCGATCAGCTTGCTGACCGTGTGGCGCTCCATGAATTCCGACATATCGAGGCGGATCATGGCCTCTTCGCTGCCGAAGAAATAGGTGGCCAGAGCTTTGGTGAGCTCGGTTTTACCAACACCCGTGGGGCCGGAGAAGATGAAACTTGCAATCGGTCGGTTGGGGTTCTTCAAACCAACCCGGGCCCGGCGGATGGCCTTGGACACGGCTTTCACCGCTTCGTCCTGACCGATTAGGCGTTTGTGGAGGGTTTCCTCCATGTTGAGCAGCTTGACCGACTCGCTCTCAGTCAGCTTCTGCACCGGGACACCGGTCCAGGAGGCAACGATCTGAGCGATGTCCTCCTCATTCACCATGGGGGAACTGTCTGAAGCAACCGACTCGGCAGCCGTCGTTTCACCGGGCTCTGAAGAAGTGTCAGCTTTGACCTCGTCCTTGTTGGCTTGCAGCAGGGAACGAATCTGCTCCCGCAGCTCTACTTCCTTCTCACGCAACTCACCCGCCTTGGTGAAGTCCTGATCGCGGACAGCATCCTCTTTGTCCTTCTGGACGGAGCGCAGTTCCTTATCAACCTCCTTTGCAGCAGGAGGCAACTTCGAATTGAGCAGGCGGACCCTGGAGCCAGCTTCATCGATCAGGTCGATGGCCTTGTCGGGCAGGAAGCGATCAGAGATGTAGCGATCACCAAGGGTTGCCGCCGCGACAAGCGCTTCATCGGTGATTTTGAGGCGGTGATGCTGCTCATAACGCTCTCGAAGACCGTGAAGGATTTCGATGGTGTCATCGATGGAGGGCTCACCGACATTGACCGGCTGAAAACGCCGTTCCAACGCAGCATCCCGTTCGATGTGCTTGCGGTACTCGTCGAGGGTGGTGGCGCCAATGCACTGCAGCTCACCACGAGCAAGTGCCGGCTTGAGAATGTTTGCAGCGTCGATGGCACCTTCAGCAGCACCGGCACCGATCAAGGTGTGAACTTCGTCGATCACGAGGATGACGTTTCCGGCCGACTTGATCTCCTCCATGATCTTTTTGAGACGCTCCTCAAACTCACCCCGGTACTTGGTACCAGCAACCAACAAGCCGATATCAAGGGTCAGGACGCGCTTGTCTTCGAGGATGTCGGGAATATCTCCCTGCTGAATGCGCTGGGCCAGGCCTTCAGCGATGGCCGTCTTACCGACGCCGGGCTCACCGATCAGAACTGGATTGTTCTTGGTGCGGCGCCCAAGGATTTGGATGACGCGATCGATTTCGTTGTGACGGCCCACAACTGGATCGAGTTTCGCCTCTGTCGCGAGCTGCGTGAGGTTATTACCGAACTCATCGAGGGTGGGAGTCTTGGTGGAGCCCTTTCCACCACCGCCGCCACCGGCAGACACTTCGGCCGTTTCACCCAGCATGCGAATCACTTGGGTTCGCACCTTGGCCAGGTCGACACCGAGGTTCTCCAGAACCCGGGCCGCTACACCTTCGCCCTCTCGTATGAGACCGAGCAACAGGTGCTCCGTACCGATGTAGTTGTGACCAAGCTGACGAGCCTCTTCAAGAGAGAGCTCAAGAACACGCTTTGCGCGGGGAGTGAACGGAATTTCAACGGCAACGAAACCGGACCCACGCCCAATGATTTTCTCTACTTCCACCCGGGCATCCTTGAGGTTGACGCCCATGGACTTGAGGACCTTGGCAGCTACACCCGTTCCTTCGCCAATGAGACCGAGGAGTATCTGTTCGGTTCCAACAAAGTTGTGACCAAGCCTGCGAGCCTCTTCTTGGGCCAGCATGATCACTTTGATGGCCTTCTCGGTGAAACGTTCGAACATCGCTGGGCCAATGCAGTGATGTAACCAAGCTATCAGGGTTGAGGGACCGCTGCGAGTGTTCTGTTTGTACGGTCACTTTCCAGTCTGAGACTGGCCTTGAGCGCGCAAAAAATAACAATGAATCCCACAAGATTCACTGCTTATTTTTGTTTCCCAGGGACGGGAAACCGAACAACATCAATCCGACGTTGGAGATGTCGGTGGTGGGATGCGACACCACTGAATGAGGGCATCGCGACCATCGGAGTAGTACCCGGAACGGGTGCCTGCGGTGCGGAAACCGTTCCGGGCGTAAAGCGCCAGAGCGGCAACGTTGTTACTGGCCACCTCGAGCGTGGCGTGCACCGCACCAACCCGACGTGCCCGTTGCAACAGTGCTTGTAAAAGAAGACCTCCAAAGCCGCTGCGGCGACTGGCCGGATCCACAGCCACTGCCGTGATGTGGAGTTCATCGGCCACCAACCAGCCGCAGGCAACTCCTAACAATGTTTCGGAGTCAACAAGACCGATGCAGAGGCGCCTGGGGTCGTCCAGCTCACGCCGCCATTGGTCAGCCGTCCAAAGACCATCGAGAGCAGTCTGATCCAGAACCAGACAGGCGTGCTGCCATGAGGGATCAAGACGCAGGATCTGCGGGGTCGATCCACCCACCGCAGGGTCGATTCCTAGATTGCCCTTCGACGCCGACACTCCGTGACCCAAACCATCACTAGTCAACGGCCCTTCGAGGCGAACCGGGATGCGGAGAGCCCCAATCGCAACCTGGCACCGCTTACCACCGAGCTCGACGCCACAGACCGACTGGTGGTCGGAGGTTGTCGTCTCAGTGATCTGGCGGCGCGCTACGGCACACCTTTATATGTGCTGGATGAGGCGACCGTTCGCGTCACCTGCCGGGCCTATCGCGAGGCTCTGGCCAAGCACTACGCAGGTTCATCTCTGCCGATCTACGCCTCAAAAGCCAATAGCTCCCTGGTGATGAGCAGCATTGCGGCCTCTGAGGGCTTGGGCCTGGATGCTGTTTCCGCCGGTGAACTGCTGACGGCGCTGCGCGGAGGGATGCCAGGGGAGCGCATGGTGCTCCACGGAAACAACAAATCAGACGAGGAGCTGCTGCTCGCCTACGCCAACAAGGTCACGATCGTTGTGGACAACCAACACGATCTGGACCGCCTGGCCGAACTGGTGCCCGCCGGATCAGAACCAGCGCGCCTGATGCTGCGCTTCACCCCAGGCATTGAGTGCCATACGCACGAATACATCCGCACGGGTCACCTAGACAGCAAGTTCGGCTTCGATCCCGATCAGGTGGAGCCCGTGCTGCGCAAACTTGTGGGACAACCCTGGGCCCAACTCACCGGCCTGCACGCCCACATCGGATCTCAAATCTTTGAACTCGAACCCCACCGTGATCTAGCCGCGGTGATGGCCGACAAACTGAAGCTCGCCCGCGACCTGGGCCATCCCGTCAACGACCTCAACGTTGGTGGCGGACTTGGGATCCGCTATGTGGAATCCGATGATCCGCCGAGCATTGAGCAATGGATCC
>Ga0189289_10269_pt1 | contig 34968 bp, 35 predicted proteins | sample UW106minimetaG_FD_130313 | JGI IMG/M metagenome (GOLD analysis project Ga0189289, IMG submission 130313) | Marine microbial communities from the Costa Rica Dome - UW106 mini metaG | ecosystem: Environmental > Aquatic > Marine > Oceanic > Photic zone | place: Costa Rica: the Eastern Pacific...
CAGGTCACCGAGAACGGCCGTAATTGCTCAGGCCGACGGCCATCGGTGCGGCTTCCAGCGGTTTGGCTCATCGGTGGTGTGCAGTTCTGCAAGCCTCGCAGGCGGTTGGTTCTCGCCCGTCCAAACACTATGGGTGGTGTCAATGCACTTGTGGAATGTCATCTCGCCGCTACATTCAAGGTCTTGCCGGGATTGCCCGGACGGATGTTGCCGTGATGACCACAAGCCTTGCCGACCCCCAAGCGTTCCAGAACTCTCTGGATCGGGATCAGCAGGCTTTGCAGCGGGCAGGACTCAGGCCCCTGCCACCTGTTGCAGATCCTCCACCGCTGTATCTGGTGGCTCCCGAAGGGCAGCTCCAGGTGCACACGGCGCCCTATCGCGGCAGTTTCGCCAATGTTCTCAGTCAGGCGATGCGTTCCGCTGGTCTGGGCAGTCGTGTTCTGATCAGTCAGTTCCTCAAAGGGGGCGTGCAGCAGGGGCCCGCAGGTCGCGTCCAACTTTGTGGAGGCCTGGTCTGGCTGCGTCCTGAGGTGCCTCTCTGCCTCTCCTCTCCGAATCACCCCGGCGGTGCGGAGGCGGTTGCTGCCGTTTGGTCCATCTGCCGTCAGCATTTGATTCAGGGGGATCTCGACCAATTGGTCCTGGATGAAATCGGCCTGGCTGTGGCCTTCGGTTACCTCAATGAATCGGACGTGATTGCAGCTCTCGAGCAGCGGCCCGCCTCGATGGATGTGATCATCACAGGACCTGCGATCCCCGCCGGCGTGGTGGAGATGGCAGATCAAGTCACGGAGTTGCGCCGAGGTTTCTGATGCTCAAGTGCGATCGCTGGATCACTGAACAGGCTGGGCAGGGAATGATCGAGCCATTCCAGAGCGGCCTCGTCCGTCATCTGGATCCGGAGCAGAAGCTGCGTCCGGTGCTGAGCTTTGGTTGCTCCTCCTACGGCTACGACCTACGCCTGTCTCCTCAGGAATTTTTGATCTTCCGGCACGTTCCCGGCACGGTGATGAATCCCAAGCGGTTCAATCCGGCAAATCTCGAGCCCACTCCTCTCCATGAAGATGAGGACGGTCGATATTTCATTCTTCCGGCCCACTCCTATGGCCTTGGCGTGGCGCTTGAAAAGCTTCGAGTTCCTCCCAACATCACTGTGATCTGTTTGGGTAAGAGCACCTATGCCCGCCTTGGAATCATTGTGAACACCACCCCAGCGGAAGCAAGCTGGGAGGGGCACCTCACCCTTGAATTCAGCAATAGCTCTGGTGCTGACTGCCGGATCTATGCCGATGAAGGCATCTGTCAGCTGTTGTTTTTTGAGGGTGATCCCTGTGCGACCACCTACAGCGATCGACAGGGCAAATACCAGCACCAGCCAGAACGTGTGACGCTCGCCAAGGTTTAGACCTCCCCGCTTTAAGGGGCCAGTCGTGCTCGATGCAGCCTGCTTTTTTCGTACCAGGCGGCGAACTCAGGAGCCCAATCCAACATGTGGGGCCACATCAGATCGCAGAGCTGGCGGATCTCCAGCTGAGCATCGAGTTTGGCTCGCAGATCCATGAAGTGGAGAAACGCGCGCAAACTGAAGCTCACCACAAAGTGCTGGCGGTAGTCGAACGGAAGGATGCCGCGGGCGTGCTCCTCGGAGAAGCCGGCTTTGAGAAGATCCCTGTATCGCTCGGCCGCGCTTCGGCACAGATCAAGATCTTGGTTGCGCAGCTCTTCCGTGTAGGCATATTTCTTGCCCTGCCTGTCGCTGTAGTCGCCGACGGGCCGCAAATAAAACACCTCTTCAAGCTCTAGGGCCCCATCCGCTGCTCTGCAGATGCGATCGCCCGTGTAGCGCATCGATTGCACATCGAAGCTCACGCCGACCCGATGGGTGCGGGCCTGCTGCATCACCGAATGAGGAAACCAGCCCACATTCAGCACGATCTGTGCATGTTCCATGGGGCCGTAATGGCCGCGCTCTCCGGATAGCAAACGTTTGACGCAGATCTCCCCAGCCCGTTGTTCATCAGGCCAACTGGCACGATCTCCGGCCACAAAACCTTCGCTGTAGTCCTGATGCATGGCCGCATAGATGCATTGCTGCGGGTTCGGCGTGGCAGCGATCAGATCGACCCGAAAGCGGTCCATGGGAGCGTCAGAGTGACGAGTTGTGGTGATCATGGCGAGGTGTGTCAACCATGGCTGCGGGGTCCAGCCGTTGGTTGGCTCGACGTTCCCGCTAATGCGCTATTGGCGGAGGAGGGGCCAGGAAGACGGCTGATGCTGCCGACTCCAGGCAAGGCCGGCAATGGCTGATTCTCAAGCAGTGCAGCACTCAAGAGTTGCAATTCTTCCGAGCTGCGCAGGCCGAGGGATCGGCCCCTTGGCTCCCCCTCGGCGTTGAACAGGTTCAACTGAGGAATGCCATTTACGTCGTAGCGATCAACCAGATCTTGCCAACGGGGATTGTCGACGTTCACCAGAACTACATCGAGTCGCTCTCGGGAACTTTGCTCCAGTTCCAGCATTGAGGGAGCCATTTCTCTGCAGACCTGACACCAGTCGGCGTAGAACTCGATCAGTGTGGGCCGGCCGTTGTTTAAAGCAGTCTGCGGGTCGAGTGATCGTCTCGCCAGCTGCTCCATCGGGCTTTCGCTCTGAATACCACCTCGCAACATCACCAGACCGAGGGCGAGAGCAACCGCGACCAGCACCAGCACCCATCGCTGTGTCGTGCCAAGGGGAGAAGACTCAGGGGAACGTGTCATCGCGCCTCAAACGCTGCCATCACTTTGGCAGCTCCTCCGGAAGCTCGCGGCTAGCTTGCACCCATGCCAATTCTGCGACTGCTGAGCCTTCCGGTTCGGGCGCCGTTGCTGACGGTGCTGTTTCTCGTTGCGGTTGTGCTCGGCAACCATTGGCAGGTTGTTCAGCCCGCGTTCACCTCTCTCTTCGGGGTGAGTTCGGCCTGGTTCTGGTGCCTCGTGCTGCTGCAGGCCGAGGTGGTTGTCGTGTTCTGCACAATGCCGGATCTGCTTCTGCGGCAGGTGTCGATGCTCATGGCGTCCAGCCGGGTGATGACGTTGGTAGTCACGTTGCTGTTGGTGATTACCGGTGGCATTTACCTGCTCAAGCTCAATGTTCTTACCGACGTTCTGATCCTGGCTTCAGCCTTGCTGTTGGCGCGTCTCGATCTCATTCGCATTGGCGTCCTGCCCGGAGCCAGGACGTGCCTATTCCTGATGAGTGCTGTCGTGATCGGCGGCATTGTCGCTGGCACGCTTCTGCCTAACCCCACGGCCAACCTCTTCGCAGGAGGGTTGATCACCACCTGAGTAGCCGATCAGGTTGTCGAGCACTTTCTTGGTGTAGAAGCGTGTTTCCGGGTACGGAATGCGTTCTACCCAGAGCGCAGCATCTTCCCCATTAGTGGGCTGAGGCCATGAGGCCACGGCGCCGGGCCCGGCGTTGTAGCTCGCAATACTGCGAAAGGGGTCGTTCTCCCATCGCTCTAATAATTGGCTGAGGTATCGCGCTCCCAGTTGGATGTTGTCGGCGGGATCCTGCAGCATCAGCGCGTTGGTTGGCTCGCCAGCCATCTCCGTGGCTGTGGATGGAAGTAGTTGCATCACGCCAACGGCCCCTGCGGGGGAGACGACCCCAGGTGCAAAGCGTGACTCCTGCTTGGCGATCGCTCGCAGCAGATTCGCTTCAAGATCTTCCTCCTGCGCTGCTGCTTCCATCTCAGCGTGGAAGAGGCGGGGGAACTGGCTGCGGTGGAGGAGGTGCCGTTGCTGGCAGCTGGGATCACGCCAGCGGAGGCTGAGCCACCAGAGCTGATCCAGTCCCATCCAGGTGTCTCCGACGGCAAGGCGCAGTCTGCCCTCGGCGAGACGTTCTTCGGGTGGGAGCGTGATCACAGGATCACGCTGAGCCTGCCAGATCTCCCAGGCTGCATGCACCTGTCCGAGCCGCCAAAGGGTGTTCACTAAGGCGTCTTGGCTATTGAGGGGTTGCCAGGTCTGTGAATCCTTCTGCGGGTGTTGTTTGCGTAGATCCAGAGGTCCTGAGATCCCAAGGCGATCCATGGCGCGCCATCGGTAGTAGCCCGCTGGGAAGGACCTGATCAGGCTGCGCCAGATGCGCTCAGCCTTTTCCGTTTCACCAAGTTCCTGGTGGCTGAGCCCAAGCCAGAACAGCCTGCGTGCCTCCAACGGTGGTGGCAGAGGGCCCTGCTCGCTGCGGCGGTCCAACAGGTTGCGGGTGCGCTCCCAATTCCCGGCAAGGAAAGCATCGCGGGCGAGGTCCCATTGGAGTTGCCAGATGTCGGGATCGTTGGGCCACCGGTTCAGGGCGGCTTCCGCTTCATTGCCGTCGGCCAGTCGCACGCGAGCCGCGGCAACGGCGGCAGAGCGCTTCTCAACGGCTGCCGGCAGGGCATCCAGGACCCTAGGATCGGGATAAAGCGGCTCGCTCAAAATCCTTGCCGCTTCAAGGCTTGCGGCATGGCCTGGGTGAGTTTGCGCCAGGGTCAGCAGCTGTGCTGTTCCCTCATCAGGGTCACCATGCAGCAGCAGGGATCGACCAATGGCCAGTTGGGTTTCCGGGGCGGCATCGACGTCCTTGAGACAGGCCAGCGCTGTTTCCGCATGGCCTCGTTTCGCCATTGCTTGCGCCAAGTTTTGGCGCTGGGAGGGCTCTGGTGCCTGTGCCCCCGTGGCCTGGCAGGCGTCACGCATCTGTTCTAGGGCCCCAGGCCAACGCACATTCCAGCGGGCCAGGTGCAGGGCCCCTTGATGGTTCTGCAGCGGTTCGGGCCCACCCCCCGCTGCCAACGTCAGCGCTGCTGGGTGGGCGGGTTGCTGCTGAAGCAGCTGCTGGTGATAAAGGGGTTTGTTCTGGCCAAGAGCCAAGCGAGCCCAGGCGGAGCCGGGTTCTTCGGGAAAGCGATCAAGAAGGCGCTGCCAGGTTTGTTCGGCCAATGCTGTCTTGCCTTGGGCGGTGGCGGTGAGTGCTGCCCGTTCGAGGACCACAGCAGCGACTGGATCGTGCCCCCAACCTTGGCCATTGAGGAGTTGATTCGATTCATCTCTGGCCACCATCAGTAAGGCGGCTTCTCGACGTGTCTGTGGATCGATAGCCCAGCGGTAGTGCTGCCAGAGCTGCGCTTGCGAGAGCTCAGGTGTTATGGGCTGATGCTGCCTCTTGAGCAGTTGCTGCCCACCCCATGCAGCAAAGCTGCTGAGACTGGCAACCGAGAGGAGCAGCAGCGTTCCGATTCGCGGCCCTGCCAGCACACTCAACCTGGATCAGAACTCATTCTGATGATCTTGACGGGAATGGCGACCGTTTTATCGACTGAGGGCAGATGAGGGCAGAGCTGCACCTGTCACGTTCCTGGGAAGCAGCGTTAGAAGCGCTTCGTATGGTGCTGTCCACGATTGAGACCCATGGTTCATAAGGCGTGTTCCCCGATTGGCCCGGCTCTCGGTGACGCTGCCCCGGGTTTTGGAACCGATGGGATCCGTGGGCTTGCTGGCACCGTTCTGACGCCGGCCTTGTGCCTTCAGGTCGGCTACTGGGTTGGTCGAGTTCTGCAGGCGCAAGGCCCTGTTCTGATCGGGATGGATTCCCGGACGAGCGGAAGCATGGTGGTGTCTGCCCTGACAGCCGGTTTGACGGCGGCCGGCCGCGATGTGTGGACTTTGGGTCTTTGTCCGACACCGGCGGTTCCTCTACTGATTCGCCAGCTCGGTGCCGCCGGTGGCTTGATGGTGTCCGCAAGCCACAACCCCCCTGCGGACAACGGAATCAAAGTCTTTGGAGCCGATGGCGCCAAGCTCAGCGCCCAGCGTCAGGCTCAAGTTGAAGCAGGTCTGAAGGGGCAACTCCCGATGGCCGAGGGTGCTTTTAGCTGCGGCGTTGCGCGATCAAGCGCCGACCTTCTGGATGGGTACCGGGAGGTCTTGCAGCAATCGGTGGCTGAACGCCGTCTCGACGGCGTTCCCATCGTTCTTGACCTTTGCTGGGGCTCCGCGACAGCTTGCGGAGAGGATGCGTTTCGTGCCTTGGGGGCTGATCTCACCGTGCTTCACGGTGAACCCGATGGCTCCCGCATCAACGTTGGCTGTGGATCCACCCATTTGGAACCTCTGCAGCGGGCTGTGATCGAGCGGGGTGCGGCGATGGGATTTGCTTTTGACGGTGATGCCGATCGGATGCTGGCAGTTGATGGCCGCGGATCCATCATCGATGGAGACCACGTGCTTTTCCTCTGGGGGTCAGTGCTGCAGGACCAGCAGGCGCTGCCCGATCAGCGATTGGTGGCGACCGTGATGTCGAACCTCGGCTTCGAGCGGGCCTGGCAGCAGCGGGGCGGCACTTTGGACCGCACTCCGGTGGGAGATCAGCATGTGCATGCAGCGATGGTGGCCAGTGGCGCTGCCCTCGGTGGCGAGCAATCCGGTCACATTCTTTCGGCCTCCCACGGGCTATGTGGCGATGGTGTTCTCACCGCCGTGCAGCTGGCCACCCTGTGTCATGCCCAGGGCATCACCCTCAGCGATTGGTTGGACCGCAGTTTTCAGGCCTACCCCCAGAAATTGGTCAATGTGCGGGTTATGGATCGTGCGCGACGCAAGAACTGGAGCGATTGCACGGCCCTCACCGACGCGATTGCCACGGCGGAGCAGTCGATGGGAGAGAGCGGTCGCATTCTGGTGCGAGCCAGCGGTACGGAGCCGGTGCTGCGGGTGATGGTGGAAGCCGAGCAGTCAGAAGCTGTTGAGCAATGGACAGGGCATCTTGCTGCTGTTGCCGAAGACCATCTCAACGTGGCCTGACGGTCAAGTCCTGCGCCATCAGCAGAGCGCCATCACAGGCGTCACCCTTGGCCTCACCCCAGCGGGCAACGGGTATCAACTGACGCATAGTCTGCTGCACGGCTGTGCGGAAACCCATGAGATGGGTAATGGCTCCCCCCTGGCAGACCACCAGCGGGGAGCACAGCGAAAGCTGCTGGGCCACGGTGCTGATGCAGTTGGAGAGGGCTGCTGCTGATCGCTCCACGATCTCCTCCGCGCCCGAGCAGCCCTGGGATGCCGCCTCTACTACAAGCGGAGCCAAGGCCGCGAAGTCCGCCGTGCCGAAGTCGTTCTGTACCACCCGGGCTTTCACCGCCGCGTGGCTGTCGCACCCCATCTGCTTCCAGATCCGCAGGCGCAGAGGATGGTCGGCCATGCGCCCATCGGCCATGCGCAGGGTCAGTTGCAATCCCTGGTGGCCGAGGTCAAAGGCTGAGCCGGCTCCATCGAGCAGCCATCCCCAGCCGCCACAGCGGTGTTCATGGCCGTCCTCGCCTCTGCCCAGCACGATTATCCCCGTGCCGCTGATCGCCAGGATTCCCGCACCTTCAGGGATCGCACCTCGCAACGCCGTGCGTTCGTCTCCGGTGACCAGCACCTTGTCCAGTCTTGAGCCATCACCGATGGCCAGGGCTTGAACCACCAATGCTTCGGCGCGCTGCTGCAACCCTGTGCCGTGTTCGATGCCGCTGGCTCCGACAACGGCTGCCTGGATCAATCCACAGGGGTGATTTTTGAGCGCGTGCTTCGCGCTGGTGCGGATCGCTTCGAGAAAACGTTGCTCACCCAGAGGGGCATCCAAATGACTGACACCTGGCCCTTCGCCCTCACCAATAGGCTGCAGTAAGCCGTCCTTAACGAGGCTGAGGCGGCAGCGTGTGTGTGTCTGCCCGGCATCGAATCCTGCGAGCAGCGTCATGATTTTCCGGGTCGACTCACCAGGGTGGCCAGGGCAAACCAGCCGATCAGTTGCACTTCGGGGCGGAAGAAGATCGTGTCTGTGCTGCCCTGCATCAGCAGGCCAGCGACGGCGGCGAGGCTGGCGATGGCCGCCAACGCGCCTGGCCCGTCCGTGTTGAGCTGTTGCAGGCCCTGCCGCAGGCTGCTGATGAGCAATCCCAGGCAGGCCAACAGCCCGGGGATGCCAGTTTCCACCAGGATTTCCAAAGGAACGGAGTAGGCACTGAGGGCGTTGAACTTTGGCTGTTGATACAGGGGGTAGATGCTGTTGAAGGCTGCATTGCCAGGGCCGATGCCAAGCCAGGGACGGTCTTGCACCATCTGGATGGACGCCATCCAGACGTTGATTCGGAAATTGTTGGAACTATCTCCTCGTCCTGCCAGCAGGCTTGAGATGCGCGTGCGGATGGGATCGATCTGGGTGGCCGCCACCACAAGACAAGCGGCCCCAACAACCAAGACTGCTAGGGGAACGAGACGTCTCCAGAACGGAGGCCAGTGGCGGGTCCAGCGCAGCAGCAGCAACAGCAGCAGCACGGCGACGGCAGCCACCATTCCCAGCCAGCCCCCTCGGCTGTAGGTGAACAGCGTGGCTGTTCCTGCGAGCACCAATGTGGTGCCAGCAAACAGCTGTGCTCCTACTCCACGCCACCGCACCAGAGCGATCGCCGCGAAGGGGATCAGTGGCAGCAGATACCCCGCCAGGAGATTGGGGTTTCCCAGGGGGCCATAGATCCGAATGGTGCCGGCGCTGACCGAATTTGGATCCGCCCAGCCCGCCAGTTCCTCGCTGGAGGCATAGAGCTGACGCAAGGCGAGAACACTGCTGAGCAGGCCGCCACTCAGTAGTCCGGCGACCAGCCGGTCCCACCATCGTTCATTGCTCAGCAGAAGTTTGCAGAGCAAGCCATAGACGCCCAGGTAGCTGAGCAGTTTGATCAGGCCTTTGCTGGCAGCGATCGGAACAGGCGAAAAACCCGTCGCCACCATCGCGATGGCGAGAAAGAGCATCAGCCAAAGCGAGATGGCCCCGATGCGGCGTGGCGGGCTGCAAAGGCACCAGAGAAGCCATAGGGCGCCGCAGGCTGCAATCACCAGGGCCAATCCCGTGCGTGTAAACACGGGAAGGCCACTGAGCAGCACCATCAGCAGGAGCCCCGCCAGTCCTTCAAGGCGTTTCAGCACCGCCTGATCCGGTGCCATCAGCCCCTGCCAGCGCGCCAACAGTGGACCACCGCTCGCCGCCTGGGTTGCATCCGCAGAGGCCATCGTGGGGGTCAGGTGGTGAGTGCTTCCGCCGGATTATCGATCTCCTGCCAACGCTGTTCCAGATCTGACACGGAAGGAAGCGGACTCTGGTTCCTGCGGTACAGCACCCGGTAGACGGGGAGGCTCTGTACGAGCACGTAGCGCTCCCGTTCCGTGGGAACCGGGAGTGGGTTCTCGCTTCGCCAGGGACGCTGATCCTCGGCCGGCCGGTCAAAACAGGCGCTGAGTTCCGTGAGAGCCACCATCGGCTCAATGACTTCCAGAACATCGCTCTGAAGAAACAGTTCACGGCCGGGCTGGAGGGCCGTCGCGATGGCGAGGAGCAGCGCCGGTTGCAAGACCCGTCGCTTGCGGTGCCGCCGTTTGAACCAGGGATCGGGAAACTGGATCGAGACCCGTTGCAGCCGGTCCTGCTCCAGGGCCTTCATCCAGCCTTCCAGACTGATGTTGGCGTTGCAGAACAGGATCCGGACATTGCCGTGCTCCGAGGCGAGCGCATCACAATCGGCGGAAGTCACCAGGGGGCGGCGGATTTCAACGCCGAGATGATTCCAGTGGGGATCGCGTTCGGCCAGACCCAGTAGGCATCTCCCACGGGCGCAACCGATGTCGAGGTGGATCGGTTGATCAGGAACCCGGAATAGCTCCTCAGGTTGTGGAAGTTGCAGCGGCAGCTGAAAGAAGCGACTGAGGGGATTGACGTGCTGACGCAAGGTTTCGAGGCGGTGCGATCTCGCTTAACTGAGATTGTCAGAGGCACTGCCAGAGGAGCTGTCGGGGTCCTGACGCAGCAAGCCCCAGCAGGCGGTGTAGCCGTGCAGATGCGTCGTTCCGCCAATAGGCCCAATCTCACCGTTGCAGAACGCTCCTGCCACGGGAAGCTCCGGCATGAGTTGGCGCGCCAGGCTGATGTCGCCATCGGCACGACCGAACAGTCCCTTCCCTCGTCCCATGCAGGCCATCAGAAGTCCGAAGTGGACCGTCTCGCCTGGATCAGCCGTGGCTGTCTTCAGCAACCCAAGGGCCTCGTCCTGAGATGCGGTGGCCTCACGGAGATGGAATTGCACGTTTTGGCCGGCGCGCACTCGCTCTGCAACGGCCACGGCTCCGTTGCTGGGATCCACACCAATCAGGTTGCGCATGAGGAATGCACTTGCTTCTGAGGTTGCTCCGTCGGAATTCAGTCGCAGGCTGCTGCGTTCCACGCCGAGGAATAGTGAGTGACGCACTAGCTCGCGCTCCTTTTCGCTGAGGTCGGCTAGGACCCGCTGCAGGCAGGCGATGGGGCTGGCTTTGTTGCCGCCATCATTTAGTTCCAACAGCACGTTGCGCTGCACCTGCTCGATCGAGAACACCGGGCCAATGGGACGACAGCCTTGCGCCACCACTGTTTCGAGTCGCCAGCGACCCCCGATCGAACAGACCACTGCGCCTGTGAGGATGCGGTCATCCAGCAGCAGTGATCCGTGCGGACTGTTGTGGGGCGCTGCGATCCCGCCAACCTTCTCGGCATCCGGGTAGGCATAGTCCAGCCCGCTGATCAGATCGTTGATGCCACTGCTGGTGGGGTCGATCAGGAGGATCTGGCTCCGGGACTCCTCCGGTGTGATGTCGACCCAGTCCTGCCATCGCTGGGCCGCTCCATCAAGATCAGGCAGTTTTTCTGTGCTGAGGTGGCGGGTTGTGATGGATGCCCCCGGCAGGGAGAGCAATGTCACGCTCAAGGCCGGTGTCTGCTCCAGTTCCGAGGCACTACCGTCGCCGCGGGTGCCCACCACGCCTCCACCTGTGCATCCGATCCAATGCTTTGCGCTGATCTGGGCGCGAAGCATCGGCAATAGCCGAGGTAGGTCGGTGGCGTAACCGGTTGAGGTGAAGACGAGTGCGAGATCGGCTTCGCCCCTGGGTCGACCCAGTTGCTCGACCACATCCCTCACCGCTTCGTCCAGAGACGCTTTGGCAGAAAGCCCTGATCGGCAACTGACTTCAGTGCCCCCGGATCGGAACCAGCTGAACGGTGCAAACGGTGCCATGAAGCGGACCCTATCAACCCTGGAGCTCAGCTCGGGATGTTGATAATGGCGAGACTGTGACAGTCCTCAGTGAACGAGCTCACGTACCGCGCTCTGGTGTGGCTGACCTATCGCTTGGCCGCCACCTTTGCTGTTGGTGTGCCTTTGGTCTTGTTGATCTGGTCGGCATGGCGTCGCGAGCCGATGGTGCTTCGGCTTCTGGGCATCTATTGGAAGGTGGCCAGCCTGATGGCGATCAGCCTGCTGCTTCTCATGGATCAACGACCCCTGGGCTACGCCACTGCTGCTGTCGCTCCGGTCTTGATGGTGATCAGCCTGTGGTTCTGGGTTGACATCAATGAAGAGCTGGCCGATCAACCGTCCTGGCGTCCCCTGCCGTTGGTTGTGAAGGTTTGGCGTTGGGCGTTCAGTGGTTTTGGACTCCTCAGCCTGGTGATGAGCATCACAGGCTTGCGTTGCATGCAGCAGCTGGCGTTGCCCTCCTGCTTGACGTGGCTTGAGGCTCCCCAGGGCATCCATGGCCTGGCGGCTACGGTGTTCAATTTTTTATTCGGTGGTCAGTGGACTGAGGCCGTTGCCGCCTTTGCGGGATATGTCGCCCTGGTGGCCTACCTGGCTGGGTTGCTGCAGTGGTTGTTGGTACGCCTGCCCCGCTACGGGCGTGTGGCGGGCGATTTCTGATGACGGATCAAGCGGTGGTTCAGGCTTTCGAGGAACGAACGCGTCTTGAGTCCCAGAGGGTCGTCCGACTTCGGGGGCAGGTGGGGGATGTGCCTTTTGAGTTGCTGATTTTTCGTGGATTCAGCAGCAGCACAACCCATCCAACCGCCTTTGACCCTGATGCCCCTGTTCTCCCCGAGGGAACAAGCCTGGATCAGGCCGAGTTGCTTCAGGGGCCCTTATCGCCCACCCAGGAGGTTGTGCTGGCTGGACCGATGCCGCCGAACGATCTCTTGGTTCAGGCCAATTGGTGAGTTCGGCGTTCCAGGACGCCGACACAGCGTCCGCAGATGTGGGGGTGGTCTGGATGTTGACCCACATCCCCTTCGTAGTGCCAGCAGCGTTCGCATTTGATGCCCCGCGCTCGGCTCACCTCGATCAACCCGAGGTCGTCGTCTTGGCTGGCCAGCAGTTCGGCCCAGGGCTCGCCACCGATCTGCAGTTGTGAGACCAGCAGCCAGTCCCTTAGGCCGTCCACCTCTGCATCTCCCTCCTCATTGAGCCAGGAGAGAGCGGCCTGGAGCTCCGGGCGGCGGGCATCAATCCGCACGGATGCTTCAAGCGATGCGCCGAGTTCCTGACGGCCGCGGCAGTCTTCCAACACTTTGTTCACGGCAGCGCGCAGTTCCCTTAGCTGTTGAACCGGAGCGCTGAGGGCGCTATCGCGCCAGTCCGCTGGAACCGTGGGCCAGCCGCGGCGGAAGACCGAGGTCTCTTCGACTGGGTAGGGCAGGTTCTGCCAGATGTCTTCGGCCATATGGCACAGCACCGGAGCGATCAGCCCGGCCAGGCGTTCGATGATCAGGGCCATCACGGTCTGGCAGCTGCGCCGGCGCCGGTCCTGGGGGGCACTCACATAGAGCCTGTCCTTGGCGATGTCGAGGTAGAAGTTCGACAGATCGGTGACGCAGAAGTTCTGCAGCAGCTGGAAGAAACGGAAGAATTCGAAGTTTTCGAAGGCTTCTGTGATGTCATCCATCACCTCGGCTGTGCGCTGCAGCATCCAGCGGTCAAGCAACGGCAGTTCCGCCACGGAGATGGCGTCGGTTGCCGGATGGAAGTCGTGCAGGTTGCCGAGCAGGTAACGGCTGGTGTTGCGCACTTTGCGGTACACATCCGCCAGCTGGCGCAAAATCCCGGCTCCGATCGGCACATCGGCGGAGTAATCCACCGAGCTCACCCAGAGCCGCAGAACATCGGCTCCATAGGGCGGTTCCTGCTTCTGGTTCTTGCCTCCCTCGATGATCACCATCGGGTCGACCACATTGCCGAGGGATTTGCTCATCTTGCGGCCCTTCTCATCAAGGGCGAAGCCATGGGTGAGCACCCGCTTGTAGGGCGCATGGCCATTGACGGCGACCGAGGTGAGCAGTGAGCTTTGGAACCAGCCCCTGTGTTGGTCGGATCCTTCCAGGTAGAGGTCGGCGGGATAGCTGAGGTTGTCGCGCTGACTGGCGACAGCGGCCCAGCTCGAGCCGGAGTCAAACCACACATCCATGGTGTCGGTGCCCTTTCGCCACTGATCGGCCTGGTCGGCATAGGAGGCCGGCAGCAAATCAGCTTCGTCTTTTTCCCACCAGACGTCGGCACCGTGTTCGGCGATCAGTCCTTCGATGTGAGTCAGGGTGTCGGCATTCAGCAGCACCTCACCGTTGCTGCGGTGATAGAAGACGGGAATCGGTACGCCCCAGGTGCGCTGCCGTGAGATGCACCAGTCGCCCCGCTCTTGCACCATCGATTCGATGCGGTTGCGACCTGAGGCGGGAGTCCACTCCACCTCAGCGATCGCATCGAGTGCCTGTTGACGGAACCCTTCCACGGAGGCGAACCACTGCTCAGTGGCCCGGAAGATGGTGGGTTTCTTGGTGCGCCAGTCGTAGGGGTAGCGGTGGCCATAGGCCTCCTGCTTGAGCAGGGCGCCTGCGGCCTCAAGCGCCTCGATGATCGCGGCGTTGGCATCCTTGAGAACATTTAGTCCCGCGAATGGCCCGGCCTCCTCGGTGAGGTTGCCGGCTTCGTCCACGGGGCAGAGCACCGGTAGGCCGTTCTTCTGGCCAGTGTGGAAGTCATCGACGCCATGACCAGGAGCAGTGTGCACGAGGCCCGTGCCCGATTCGGTGGTGATGTAGTCGCCGCCGATGACCACCGGACTGCTGCGATCAAGAAGAGGGTGGCGGTAGGTCAAACCAGCAAGCAGGGCGCCTTTGACCGTGGCGCGCCGGGTCAGCGGCCGTTCCAGGGTTGAGCTCAGCGAGGCAATCAAATCAGTCGCCACCAGCAACAGGCGGCCTGCGCCGTCGTCGGCAAGGGCGTAGTCGAGCCGTTCGTTTACGGACACCGCCAGGTTCGCCGGCAATGTCCAGGGCGTGGTGGTCCAGATGGCTACCTGCAGGGCTTTGCCCAGACCTTCAGTATCGGTTGGCAGCTCGATGCCATCAGCCCTGAGCGCATCCCGAAGGGACGCTGGCAGCTCCACCGCAGGGAAGGCGGCGTAGACGCTGGGGCTGGTGTGGCCGTCGGGGTACTCCAGTTCGGCCTCGGCCAATGCTGTGCGGGAGCTCGGGCTCCAGTGCACCGGCTTCAGCCCTCGATAGATATGCCCTTTGAGCACCATTTCGCCAAACACCCGGATCTGGGCGGATTCGTATTCCTTCTGCAGAGTCAGATAAGGCTGGTCCCAGTCGGCCCAGATTCCCCAGCGCTGGAAGCCTTTCATCTGGCCATCAACTTGCTTGCGGGCGTAGGCGGCTGCCTTTTTGCGCAGCTTGATGGGTGTCAGCGCCTTGCGCTGCTCCTGATCCATCGACTGCAGCACCTTGAGCTCGATCGGGAGACCGTGGCAGTCCCAGCCAGGGACGTAACGCACCCGCCGCCCGTTCAACACTTGATATTTGTTGATGACGTCCTTCAGCACCTTGTTGAGGGCATGGCCCATATGAAGAGCGCCGTTGGCGTAGGGCGGGCCATCGTGGAGAGTGAACGTTGGACCGCTGTTCTTGAGGCCCAGCTCGCCGTCGATTCCTTGGTTCTGCCAGAAGGACTGCAGTTCCGGTTCGCGTTGGACGGCATTGGCGCGCATGCCGAAACCCGTCTGCAGCAGGTTGAGCGTGTCTTTGTAGGAGGGACGTCCCTCGGCGGCGGCGTCGCGCTTCTCCTTGCTCACGGGGTCCCTGCTCTGGCCTCGGGATTATCAGTCCTCGCCCTCTGGGGATGTGGCATCCGCGGGTGGGACAGGCTCGGTGTTGGTCATTTCTGAACCAGCGTCATCGCTAGCGGCAGCGTTTTCAGGGGACTCGGGACGTACCCATTTTTTCTCGGTGACCCCTGATTTCCCAGTCGGCTTGAATTGTTTGGCGATGCCGCTGATGCCTTCCCCAACGCGGCCTGTGGTGATGAGGAGCTGCCGAACGCTGGTGCGCCAGTGGTCGAGCGATTGAAAACGCTGCTGCTCTGTTTCGCTGAGAGTGTTCCAACGGGCTTGTCCGACCTCAGTGCCCAAGCGCGCGATCAAAAAACCGGCGCAGAGAACCGCGAGCATCGGGGCTCCCCTCAGCCGGTCACTGCTGGTGACCAGCACGAGACCCAGTAGCAACACCACCGATCCCCACACACCATCGCGCGGGCGACTGAGTTCAACGGCCAACAGGGGAAGCAGCAGGAGTGCAAGGCCAAGCAGGAGGCAGAAATCGCCGCTTAGGGTCGCAAGCATCCGTGTCGATGCGGACTGCGCCCATTCTGGGGCGATCTCTAAAGTTGGCGCATTGCCCACCTGGCGGAATTGGTAGACGCGCTGGTTTTAGGTACCAGTGGCTTCGGTCGTGGGGGTTCAAGTCCCCCGGTGGGCATTCCTTTCCCTACGGTGGTTCGGGAACGTTCCAGACTTGTTGCCTGTCCTCCGGATGCATCAGAGCACTGCTCAACAACAGCAGCCTCGTCCGGTTGGAGTGGCTTACCGCTCGGTACCCCGCGAATTCGTTGACCCCCCTGCCTTTTGGAATCCCACCGTTGGGCTGTTCCTTGGGGGTTATGCCCTGGCCGCTTTAACCATCTGGGGTTGGTTTGTGGCGGCTTGGCCCTTGCAAGTGCTTCTCTGCACCGGGTTTCTTGCGCTGCACCTGGAAGGAACGGTGATACATGACGCCTGCCACAACGCGGCCCACCCCAATCGATGGGTGAATCAAGCCATGGGTCATGGCTCAGCGCTGCTACTCGGGTTCAGTTTCCCCGTTTTCACTCGGGTGCACCTGGAGCATCACGCCCACGTCAATGATCCGAAGAACGATCCCGATCACATCGTCAGTACGTTTGGACCGCTCTGGCTGATCGCACCAAGATTTTTTTACCACGAGTGGTTTTTCTTTCAGCGACGCCTCTGGCGGCGCTGGGAGTTGATGCAGTGGGGGTTGGAACGCAGCATTTTCGTGGTGATAGTTCTTGCTGCGGCGCGCTTTGACTTCTTGCCATTCATCTTCAACTGCTGGTTCGCGCCTGCCTTGATGGTTGGGGTGACACTGGGGCTTTTCTTCGACTACCTCCCGCATCGGCCGTTCACCTCTCGCAACCGCTGGACGAATGCTCGGATTTACCCCGGCAGGCTGATGAACTGGCTGATCATGGGCCAGAACTATCACTTGGTTCATCACCTCTGGCCCTCGATTCCCTGGTTTGAGTACAAACCGGCCTATGAGGCCACCAAGCCTCTGCTCGATTCCAAAGGATCTCCCCAGCGGTTGGGCATTTTTGAGACCCGCAGGGATGGCTACAACTTCCTGTACGACATCCTCGTGGGTGTCCGAAGTCACAAGCGTCGCAGCGGAAAAATGAGGCGTGCTGCCCGGTTTATGCCCGGACGGGGGCTGCGACGCCATTGGCTCGGCTTTGTTGATCGCATTGCGATCAAAACGGAAGCGAAACGCTGGGTGTCCCGATAAGTCTGCTTCAGTCGGCGAGGATCTTTGGAACCCTGAAGAAGTCTCCCTACCTCTGGGGCGCCTGACTGAGAATCTCCTCCCGCACGGGTGTTGGCTGTACTCCGTCCGCCCGGGTGACATTGGTCACTTCAACGGCTCTTGTGGTTTCCGGAACGCCCTTGGTGTCCACCTCTTGGAGCTGACCGACGTACTCGAGGATCGATTCGAGCTGATCGGTGTAGGTCGCAATCTTCTCCTCGGGCAGATCAAGGCGGGCGAGATGGGCCACCTTGCGGACGTCGTCGCTGGAAATCTGGCTCATGACTCGCCGAGGAACGTGCGCAGATCCTCGCTCAGCGCGGTGGCTGCTGTCTCCAGCAAGGCATCGCCCTGCTGGGCCGTTGCCAAGGAGGGATGAGACCCCATGCGTCCATCGGGGTGACGGCGCCGGAAATCATCTGGTCCGTGAATCGGACCTGCAGGGGCGGGGTCGGGCAGTGGACGCTGCTTGCTCTGCAAACTGGGCTCCACAGCGAGGGTGACAGCGATTTCGCTGGGAGTGGCGTGATGCCCTTCTTTGTCGCCATAAAGATCGCGGGCCTGGCGCATCACGGGTCCGGCCATGAACCAGTTGGCCAGACGACAACGCAGTTGGGGGGCGACCGGAAGATTTCGGGTTGTGGCAGTGCCGTGGGCCTGGGCAAAAGCTGCTTTGGCTGTCGCAATGTTGCCGCCGTGGCCATTAATTACAAACACCCTTTCAAAGCCATGTCGCCCCAGGGACAACACCAGGTCATGCAGAACGGCCAGAAGTGTGGCTGGCTGCAAGCTCATCGTTCCAGCGAAGCCAAGGTGGTGCTCTGCCATGCCGAAGGACTGGGCTGGGGTGACCAACACGCCGGTGCGACGGCCCACTTCGAGGGCGACCGCTTCTGCGGTGAGGGCGTCGGTGCCGATGGCTCCAGTGGGACCGTGCTGCTCGGTGGATCCAAGGGGAATGATCACGCCTTTGCAGTCTTGGAGGTAGGTCTCCACTTCAGGCCAACTGCGCAGGGCCAGACGAATGGTGTCCGTGCTGTCGACAGGACCGGGAGTTGCAGCGGTCATTCAGGCTGAGCCAATGACCTGATGATCGCTCAATCCCAGCCGATCAGTGGGCGGTTCCGTTGCCGTCGTATTTGTCGGTGTTGTAGTAGCCACCGCGTGTCCCGAAAAACAGGCAGGCCAAAGGGAACAGCACGATGCTGCCAAGAAGCACAGTGCCGAGGTTGAAGCTGGAGGTGGCTGCGTTCATCGGGGTCCCATGCGATGAGATCAGTTTGGCGAGCTTGAACCTTGTGGGGGTTGTTTGCGACGACCTGCAAACAACCGGATTAAATGACCGCGCTCAGGCGTCTGCAGCCTGCGTTCAAGTTGATTGAGAAATCGGGTGCCCCGGAATGTTGTTCGCCAGATGCTTTGGTGTGATCGGATCACGTCGTATGTCATGGCATCGATGCGGCGTTTTACCGCTTCGCTCTGAATTCTTCGATGCGCAAATTCCACCAATTCAAGAATATTGCACGTCTGGAGAAAATGCTCATAGGAATCTTGATATTTTTTGGTCGCTGTCGCATCTGAAAGGATAGAGGTGAAAAAGCGTCTCTGCTTTTTGTTCTCCTTTGGTATTAGCCAGCCATTACGATTGTCTTTGAAGGGGCGCGGTTGTTGTGTGGCGCGAGGCTGGAAAAGTTTGAGTGCATACTCCACTTCGCTGCGAACGATCTGGTGGAGAATCCAGGATGCTGGCGTGTCGCGGTTGGGTTGGAATTCGTCAGTTTTAATATTACGCAGGTGCTGGGGTATGTTTCTCTTCGAAATGCCGCTTTTTGTTTTTTCCCACGATAGCTCTTTCCCGCGATTAGAGCAAAGAATTGCATTTTTTGGATTGTCGAGCTTCGGAGCGTGGCATCGGATTTCATGTACACCACAGTCATAGCGGAACATGCTCTTGCCCTGACTTTGCTTGAGCAGAATGCTTGCGCCTGTTAGGTCTGTAATGGGTTGTGCGTGATGTTGGCCATAGCTGCACAGCCAGTTGATGAACATCACATCGAAAGGCTGGATGGCCCCCAGGTGATCGGTAACGGATTGCTCGGGCTGATTGGAAAACCAGTATTCGTCTACATCAACAACAAGGCAGTGGCTGGATGAACTGCTTTTTGAGGCAGCATTTAACAGTGCGGCGTAGGATCCTTTCTGGCGGTGATATTTCTGTGGGTGGTCGGTGTTGAAGATGTGCACATTGGGGTGATGCTGCGCGATCTGTTTGAGAATTCTTGGCGTTTGATCTTGGCAATTATTGATTCCGACGAATAAATGTGCGAAGCCTAGGTTTAGATAGTGATGAATAAATTTTGCGATGTAAGCCTCTTCATTTCCGGCAATGGCGATGACATCACAGCTGTTGAGGGCAATGGTTGCACGATCACGTAGTCGTTGTGAAGCCTTGCGCACCATGGCCTCTGGCTTTCCTTCCAACCTCAGGCGTTCGATTCCTCGATAGCGCAGGAGGTTGATCATTGGATTGTTCACAGTCCTCCTTGGGCGTTGAGATTAGGTCTGCTGTTCCAAGCCAGGATCGTTGGTATCGCTCAGCTCCAGCCACTCCCTCAGCCATCCCGTGAGCCAGATGAACGGCAGCGTGTCGGTGAGCGCCGCCAGTACTTTGAACAGGTATCCACTGGCAATAAAGCTGATCAGCTGAGGCATCACTGAGCGCTCTGGTTGCAAAGGGAGCACATGGGCTCCGTAGTGGCTGATCAAAACAACTGCACTCGTGTCCACGAGTTGGCTCACCATTGTGGAGCCGTTGTTGCGCAGCCAAAGCGCTTTGCCGTTGGTGAGCTGTTTCCAAAAATGAAACAGCCGCACGTCAACGAATTGCGCTGTGAGGTACGCCACCATTGAGGCTCCCACCGAGCCGAAGCTGAGTTGCTGAATGGTGCGGAAGGTGCTGTCATCGCTTCCGCTCATGGCTGGCAGCACCCCTCCCAGCCAGAGAATCAGCATCACCCAGCCGTTGAGCAGCAGCCCGACCCAGACCACTTGATTGGCTTTCTGCTCACCCCAGATTTCGCTGATCAGATCGGTGCAGAGGAAGGTGATCGGATAAGGCAGTGCGCCAACAGCTACCACGATCGGCCAGCCTCCAATGCTGCCAAGTTGAAGGAATCGGGTCAGCCCAAGGATGTTGAGCATGCCCAGGGTCCCCAGGAACATGCCTGCCAGCAACAGAAACACCCCGTCACGCCGTGCCTGGAGAGGGCTATGTGCAGGGTGATTGATATTCAATATGAAGCAGGGGGAAATCGAGATGGTTGTTACTCACGGTAAGTTTATGTCAACCACTTTCGAGGCTGTGCGGAGTTGTTACAATAAAGATGGAGCTTAAGTGGAGCATTTTGGGTAAGATTTTTCTTCAATAAGTCTTGAGCCGTATTTTAAATTTATTTCTCTTTTTATCGAGGCGCGTAGGTCGTTTTTTTGGTAAACGGATCGAGCAAGCTCGATAAAAAAGGAACCAAAATGTTTTTGCTGCTCCTGTAAGCGTATATTGTCTTCGATTTCCCATAAATTTTGGTTGACTTCGCTTAGGCTTGCAATTAATGCTGCATCTATTTTCAAGTCTAGATTAGTCAAAGTCTTCTCCAAAGAATTAAGTTCAATCTCAACATTCTTCAAGGAACTGCCTGTCATGTGTGCCTTTTTAATGCGAAGAATTGTGATTTTGTCAATCAATTCTCCCAAGGAGATTTGGACCGTAATTTGAGTCATTTGGCTGTTAATTAAGTTGATTTAGTGTTGAGAAAGACTTCAAGAGTCCTCCAGCAACTCTCGTACTGCATCGGTAACTTTTTCCAGTAATTTGCCCCAGTTTCCATGCTCATCTTGCCTGAACAGCCGCATGGACGGATACCACGCGCATGTTTCTCCTGACAATCCCCAGCGCCATTCTGGGACTTTCTTAAGGAGAAGCCAGGTTGTCTTTCCCATCCCTCCAGCAAGATGCGCTATGGAAGTATCGCTTGTGATAATTAAGTCGCAGTTAGCTGCAATTGCTGCGGTCTCATTAAATTCCCAGGTATTACTTACTTGCTCTTGGCATTTTGCGAACTTGTCTCGAAAGCTGCATTGATCTAATTGATTACTGCCATAACCCTTTTGAAGTGAAAGTAGTGTTACATTATCTAGTTTTGCTATCGGTAGAAAAAATTCTAACGGAAGTGATCTCCCTTTGGAGGTAGACTTTTCGTGATCTGGATTGCCTTGCCAGTTAATTCCAATTACAAGCCCATCTTCTTGTGAGATAATGTTTTTCCATTTCGAAGTCAGTGAGTCGCTTGGTTTGATGTATGGGTCATTGATCAAGGGTGTAGTTTGTGAAACCTGTAAGTATTTAAGAGTTGATAACAAGGGTATCCATGAGGAATGTCGATCTTCTAAGGCATCGTCAGCCGAGATGAGCGGTAGTCCTGGATCCGAAGCTTTTATTAGTGAGTTTAGTTTGGGTTGTGCACACAATATTGGACTTAATCCTCTGCTTTTTAAAACTTTAGTATAGCGCATGAAGTGTAATGTATCTCCTAGTCCCTGTTCGGCTATTAGGATCAGTTTTTTATTCTTGGGCAGGCTGCTTCCGTCCCATACTGGGCCACCTGGCATTGATAAAAGTGAGTGTAATCCTTTTTCAGTTGAGAACCTAAATTCGTAGTTCTTGAGCCCACTTTTGTAGTCGCCTTGGAGAAGTTCTGTCATTCCAAGGTTACATCTTACATCAACAAGATTCGAGTTGATTTGAAGCGCTGTCTGGAAGTTGTTGATAGCCTCCGAGACATTGCCAATTTCTTGCAGCAATAGGCCAAAATTACTAAAGGCTTCTGCAAAGCTTGGATTCAGAGTTACTGCTCTCTGAAAGGATTTGGCTGCTTCAGCAAAATCTCCGGAATTTTGGCAAGCAAGTCCGAGATTGTTATGGGCTTCCGCAAAATCTGGCTTGATCTTTGTGGCTTTGTTTAAGGCACGAATGGCTGCTTCGTGATCGCCTGTGCTTCTCAGGCAATTACCAAGGTTATTAAAAGCATACGCTGATTTGGGTTGAATTTTAAGAGCTTTCTTGAGTTGTTGAATCGCGGCTAATGAGTCTCCTCCCTCTTGAAGAATGGCGCCAATATTAATGTATGCCTCTGCAAGGTCTGGTTTTAAATCCGCAGCTTTTTGGAAAAATTTTAGGGCTTCTTCTGGCTGCCCAAGTTGCCTTTTGATTAGCGCTAAATTAAATAAAGCTCTTGGATTGACTTTGTCAATCAGAATCGCATCATTGTATGATAATTCTGCTAATTTGTAATCTCCATTTCGCATGTGTCGATCTCCAGTTATGCAATGTTCATTAGGAGATGCATTTTTATGACTTTCTGAGGTTTTGTGGGTCGTGATGGTGGAACTTTGCTCAGTGGTTTCGTTTGCCGAGGGATTCCCTCTCTGAATCAACCCATTTGGTCGTCCAGTTAGAAAAATTGGCCTATGAATTTCTTGGCCTGAATTTGTCTTGGTTGCAGACTGATGAGTGATGTTTGGTTCGTTAGTGGTTTTCCTTTCCCCGAAACTCTCATTAAAAGCTTTTGATACGCGTTCCATAACTTCATTCCAATTTCCTTTTTCATTTTGGCGAAACAGGTGCATTGATGGATACCAAAAGCTGGAGTCGCCTTTGAGTCCCCACCTCCACTCAGCAACTTTCTGGAGCAGCAGCCAGGTAGTTTTTCCCATTCCCCCTGCAAGGTGAGCTACAGAGGTGTCGCTTGTGATGATCAAATCACAGTTGGCAATGATGGCTGCTGTCTCTAGAAAATTCCATGTATCGTTTATTTCATGCTGAGAGTTTACGAAATGATCCTTAAAAGAACAGGTATCAAGCTGTTCGCTCCCAAATCCTTTCTGGAGTGAAAGAAAAGTCGCGTTAGTTTTGATAGCAAAAGTCGCAAATGTCTCAAGCGGTAGAGAGCGACCTATTGAGTTCATTCTCTCTTGCTTAGGATTTCCTTGCCAATTGATTCCAATTATGGGACGTCTTTCTACTGAAAGAATGCTCTTCCACTTTTTGACGAGTTTGTCAGAGGTACTTATATATGGATCCGTGATAATCGGGTTGCTAGGGTTTACTCCTAAGTATCTAGGAACTGATAAAAGCGGTATCCAGTAGCCCTCATTTACACTATTGGCTTGCTCGGGAGTGAGTGGTGAAGGGTCTATTCCTGATGTCTGTATTAAGGCATGAAGCTTCGATTGAGCGCAAAATGAAACCAATATTTCTTTGTTTCTAAGAGCAAGCACGTAACGCATAAACTGCATGGTGTCCCCGAGGCCTTGCTCGCTGACTATCAGTATTTGACTGCCCTTTTTTAACTTTTTACCGTTCCATTGCTCGCAGGATGGTTTTGCAATGAGCATTTCTGTTTTTTGGTTGGATTCAAATCTATATGTATATCTTTCCCAGCCTCTTTTGTAGTCACCACACTGCAATTCTGCCATTGAAAGGTTGTTCTGGGCCTCAGGAAAGTCGGGCCTGAATTTTAGGGCAGTGTTGTAAGCGGTGATGGCTGTGGCCAGCTCGCCTTCTTCTTGAAAAGCAATACCAATATTGTAGTAAGCATCAGTAAAGTCGGGTTTGAGTTTGAGAGCAGTTTTGTATGAAGTAATGGCTCCAGATACATCACCCTGCTCCTTTAGAGCAGTGCCAAGGTTGTTGTGAATATATGGATCATTGGGCTCAAGCTTTAATGCAGTTGTGTAGGAGATGATGGCTCCAGATATATCACCCTGCTCCGTTAGAGCAGTGCCAAGGTTGTTGTGAATGTCCGGATTATTGGGTTCAAGTTTTAAGGCAGTGTTGTAGGAGGTGATGGCTCGAGATAGATCACCCTTCTCCTGTAGAGCGGCGCCAAGGTTGTTGTGAATGTTTGGATTATTGGGCTCAAGTTTTAAGGCATTGTTATAGGAGCTAATCGCTGCAGATGAATCACCCTGTTCCTTGAGTGAAGCGCCAAGGTTGTTGTACGCATTTGTATGATTGGGATTGAGTTTTATAGCTTTTTTGTAGGAGTTGATGGCTGCTGTTAGGTCTCCCCTCTCCTGAAGTGCAACACCAAGGTTGTAGTGAGTATCTGGGAGGTTTTCGTTGAAAATTAGGGCTTTTTTGTAGGAGTTAATGGCTCCGTTTAAGTCGCCTTTCTCTTTTAGTAAAATGCCAAGATTGTTGTGAGCACTCGGATTGTTGGATTTGACTTGAAGTGCTTGTTTGAAGAGTTCTATGGCTTCGTCAAATTTCCTCTGCATTCCACAGAGTATGCCTAGGTTGCCAAAGACTTTATGATTTGTTTTTCCAGTTGCAATTAGTCTTCTGTAAATTTCTTCTGCCTCTTGAAGCTTCCCTTGTTTGATTAGTGAATCAGCCTGCTGCTCCTTCATGCTCAGTTCGTTGTAGCACTTGTCTGGTTTTGTTTTTCTGGTTCTTTCCGGGGGGGTATTAGAGAACCCAGAGCTCTGCTTTCTTTGCTTTCCCATGCCTAGTCCTGGAGGTCACGCAAAGATTATGTCTGACTACAAGCTTCCCTTAGGAACCCTGAACATCACTCAGTACTTACCAGCTCTGCTCCACAGCTTTTTCTGCCATCCGGCAGAAGTTGTTGCACTCTCGCTCATTGGCTGTAGCAATGCTCCAATTCCAAGACGGTGGCTGCGTTCCTTGGGGCGTGATCGTGGGAGCCGAGTCATATTCCCGGGAGGACCCCGCGCCTTTCACGGTTATCGGCACGGGACGCCTCAAAATACCTCTGTTTGGTCCGCTGGGTTGCATCTATATGTAAGTGAGCTATGCCTCCACCACTGTGTGAAGTTAGCCGTGAGTCAGAGGGTCCAATGCTGAGCTTGTCTTCTAAGTGGTAGCCCTGGGTCTCCTAGCCAACTTCAGTGCCAGTACCACATGCCCTATCCAGATTTTTCTCCCAACATGCCCTCTGCTACGCAGGGCTACAGGCGAATGCCTTGGATTGAGGTGGGAGGTGGCTCTAGCCCAGGCATCAGACGTTGACCTTTCTCGAAGTAGCTTCTCTCGCTGCGGATAAACAAAATAGCTTGCCGCTTCGGGTGCGGATTGATGGGCGTGATGAGTTCATCAACCGTCTGAGTCGTTGGAGGGTCCTAGCCTTAGTCGCTAAGGGTCATGCCATTATTTTATAAACCTGGAGTGACTGTCGGCAGGGCATATTTGAATACACCCTGATGGCATATCAGCTAATGTATGGAAAGCAGTCTGGTTTGTTGCGCACTGAGGTTGAGATTGGAGAGCAAACCCTCGGCAGCTGAATTACCTTTTACAGGTTGCTGAAGTATTATGAGAATCTATGCGTAATCTTAGTGAGGCTAAGAAGTTCCTGTGCCGGTTGTAGAGAGCAGCGTGGCTTGAGCGATCGCGTCATCTTGGACTGATGCCCTTAGCGCCAATGCAGTGGGGCAACCGCCAGCTGTTTACCATCAAGCTCAAAGGGCATTGGCGTTCCATATTAGGCGTTGAGGAAATATAAGCTTCGCTGGCTGATCTGGAGACCAAAGAAGCTGTTAAATCCATACAATCACCATTCCCGTGCCTGATGTTGAAGAGGTAATGCTGCTTGAGGTGCAGAAGGTCGATAGGGCTTATAAATACCCTGCCAACAGTAGCGAAGCAGGTGCAATTTGAATGCAAAAAGCCGGAAGGAGGGTGAATGCTTATTGGCGCACTATCGCTTTGTCGTTGAGTCGGTGTTAGGCGTATACGCTAAAAATGGTTGGGTTACAAAAGCTTGCAGCTGAGAATATGCGCCGTTTGCTGCCCTGTCTACCCCAGAGGCTGGCATTTTGTCCGTGATTAACGGAATTCGCGTAACCCTGGTTGACAGAGGAAATATCTTTTCTTCTAGCCTCTTTGCTCCGCTGGGTGATATAAAATATGCGCATAATCCAAAAGCTTTTATTAGTCTATGCAGTTCTATTTTTTGATCGTTTGTTTTTGAGAAGGCATTATTAATCCATTCCTGATTTGGGTGGTTTGGTTTAAATATGCTGACACTGCCGAGTCCGGTGGGTGAGACGCTTTGGAGGATGCTGTTTGTGTTGATTCCGAAAAGGCATATGTCGATATTCATTAACCGGGAGAGGCTGTTATTGATGAAGTTGTTAATTCCGGGATGCGTGTAAGCATCGTCCTCTAATACGAAGTATCCAAGCCCCTCCCTGGCTGCTTTGCGCCAAATTTCCCTATGCGACGATGCGCACCCGATTCCGCCATCACTTGACAATCCCGATTGCACAAGATTTTTCGTGGCAAGCCCTTTGCTGATTATTTCTTCCTTTGATAAATCTGCGCCTTTGATCCCTTGAAAAGTCTCTATTTTGAGATGGCTATTGTTTCCTGAAAAAGACTTATACCGCTTGCCTTCTGGGTCTAGCGTGATCGCGATGCACTTCCACGGTGTCTTGTTGGATTTTGTTGAGTGTTTTGTGGTGCCACCAAAGCTCCTCATATCTGCACAATTAACTGATTTTTTTGAGGATAGTCAGCATTGGGTGACAGGTCCAACTCCAGTCAAATAGATCTCTATCCCCAAAGCCACTTCCATCCCCCCCCCTCTCTCAGCCCATCGCCAAGGATTTCCCAGCGCTCCCTCAAGCCTTTTTCGCCCGTCCTGCTGAGCTGGTCGCTCCTGAGCTCATTGGTTGTCGGTTGGTGAAACGCCAAGACGATGGACGCCTTCTCTGGGGCGTGATTGTCGAAACAGAGGCGTATTCCCAGGACGACCCCGCCTGTCATGGTTATCGGCGCCGTACGCCTCAAAACGCAACCCTGTTCGGTGAGCCAGGGCGGTTTTATGTGTATGTGAGCTACGGCATCCACCACTGCGTGAACGTGGTCACCGATCGGGGGGGATGGGCCAACGGTGTGTTGCTGCGCGCGGTGGCCCTTCCTGATGAACCGGAGCGGATCGCGGCAGGCCCCGGTTTGCTCGCGCGACGTTTTGGGCTTGATCGCAGTGATGACAGTTGTCCGGTGACGGGCGAACATGAGGTGTGGATGGCCCTGAGGTCAGACACGTTTGCCAGCCAGGATCTTGTGACAACAACGCGGATCGGCATCTCCCAGGGCGCAGCAACCCCGTGGCGCTGGTATCTGCGGAGTAGTCGCAGTGTCAGCAGGCGAGCCCGGGGTGATCGCATGCCGCCCAAGGCACAGAGCTGGACGCCATCGCTGGAGCAACCTTCATGAGTGGCTGGCCGCATCGGCATGTTCTTGATCTCGCGTCGTTCTCGCGAGAAGACTTCGCTGCGGTGCTTGAGCTGGCCCAGCGGTTTCGTTCGCTTCCGATCACTGGTGCCCGAAAACTTCCTGCGCTGCAAGGCCGCTTGGTCGCCACGCTGTTCTTTGAACCCAGCACCCGAACCCGCAGCAGTTTTGAGCTGGCGGCCAAACGTCTGTCGGCAGACGTCATGAGCTTTTCACCCTCCAGCAGCTCTCTCAGCAAAGGGGAAAGTGTTCTCGACACGGCGCGCACCTACGTGGCCATGGGTGCCGACGTGTTGGTGGTGCGCCACCGCTCTACCGGTGTGCCGCAGCAACTGGCGTTGGACCTGCAGCAGATGGGTGAACGCACCGTCGTGCTCAATGGTGGTGATGGTCTCCACAGCCATCCCAGTCAGGGACTGCTGGATCTGCTCACCCTGGCACGGCATTTCTCCCCTCAGCACCCCATGCCGGAATCGCTGCAGGGACGCCGCATTGTGATTGTTGGCGACATTCTTCACTCGCGGGTGGCCCGTTCCAATCTCTGGGCTTTGACGGCCTGTGGAGCTGATGTGGTGTTGTGTGGTCCGCCGAGCCTCGTCCCAGTGGATTTTGCGGCCTTCGTTGATGCTCCGCCCCCAGGTCTGCTCAAAGATCCGGTGCCGCAGCGGGGCAAGGTCAGCGTGATACGGCGCCTGGAGCATGCGCTTCCAGGAGCTGATGCCGTGATGACACTGCGGCTTCAGAAGGAACGGATGGGCCAGCAGTTGCTCACCAGCCTGGAGCGCTACCACCGCGACTTCGGACTGAGCCATGAGCGCATGCAGCTCTGCGGTCAGCAGGTTCCAGTTCTGCATCCTGGTCCGGTGAACCGAGGCGTTGAATTGACCGGGTCGCTCTTGGATGACCCGCGCGTCAGCCTGGTGGAAGAGCAGGTCAGGAACGGCGTGCCCACCCGGATGGCCTTGCTTTATTTAATGGCTGCCTCTGAATCCGTCACGGAGGCTTCCTTGGTGTCGAGCAGCTCCTGAGTTTGAGGGAGGCCAGTGAGTTGGTGGGCGTAGTAGTCCATCGCTGCCTTGAGGGCAGCATCGGGTTCGGCGATTGACGGGCCCGTTCCGCTGGCCATCGGGAAATGAGCATCTTCTGCATCAAGGGCCAGATGCTGGCTGGGCATGCCTGTGAGCAGAACGGAGGCACGTTGCCGGGTCGCCAGGGCGTACAGCCATTTGATGCTCAAGGTGATTCGGTTCTCTCGGTTCGGTATCAAGGCCAGGTGAACGATGGCCCACAGCAGCAGGCCCAGCCGTCCTGAAAATTTGAAGCCATGCAGGTCGGCAACGGCACTGCCATGAACCACAGCCATGCTGCCGAAATCGACGTAGCGAAACGTGGGTCGGGCGTGTCCTGCCACGATCGCAGCGATGTCTTTGCCGATGAACGTGCCGGCCTGTTTGGCGGGAGCCGCCATTCCTGGAAGCGGCTTGCCATTCACGGTGTGGCTGTAGCTGCAGAGATCTCCTGCGATCCGGATCTCAGGGTGGCTCGGGATCGAAAAGTCGGGGTTGACCACGACCCGTCCACCGCGATCGACCTCGCAACCGGTTGCATTCGTCAGCTTCTGCCCAAGATGCGATGCCTTGACGCCAGCGGTCCAGATCACCGTTGCCGCTTGGACCCGAACGTCTCCATTGGGTCCACCGATCACAACCTCTCCGGGCCGCATGGTTTGGACGCGGCTCTCCGGCATGTATTCGATGCCATCTGCCTCCAAGGCTTTCAGGGCCCTCTCGGAGAGCTCAGCCGGCATCGCTTTCAGCACCCTGTCGCCGGGATCCACCAACACGATCCGCGTTTTCTGGGGATCCAGCTGCTTGAAAGCATCGTTCAAGGCCCACCGCATCAGCTCTGAAACGGCACCAGCCATTTCGCAGCCACTGGGCCCAGCTCCAACGATCACCACCGTTTGCAGGAACTGACGAGCTTTGGGATTCGGTGTCTGTTCTGCCTGCTCCATCGCCATCAGCAGACGGCGGCGTATCTCCTCAGCGTGCTCGAGGATTTTCATCGGGGGCGCAAATGTGCGCCAGTCTTCGTGGCCGAAGTAGGTGCTGCCCGATCCTGTGGCCAGGATCAGATGGTCATAGCTGTAGGCCTTGCCGTTGAACACAATCTGTTTGCCCTCCGGGTTCACCGTGGTGACCTCCCCCAGCAACACCTGCACGTTCTCTTGTTTGCCCACCAGTTCGCGCAGCGGCGTGGCCACATCACTCCTTGAGACCAATCCGGTGGCCACCTGATACAGCAGCGGCTGGAACAGGTTGAAGTTGCGCTTGTCAATCAAGGTGATGCGCACATCAGCATTGGCCAGGGCCTTGCAGGCATGCACCCCGACAAAGCCGCCGCCGACGATGACCACATGCGGGGCATGACGCAAGCGCTCGGCAGGTGGTTCAAGCTCCAGGAAGTAATGGTTGCTTGCCATCTGCAGCCGGAGGATTCTTCCCGAATGGTATGAACCGCAATCTCTTTTGTCTGCTTTGAACGGTTCCGCTTCAGATCAGCTTGAACCCTTCGAGAAAAAGACCGTAGAGAAAGCCAATGCGACCAAGATCAAGCAGTTGCTGCGGCAGTTTCAGCGAGGGCTTTGCACTGCGTCGTCGTCGAATCGTGAGTTCAGCACCTAGCACCACCAGAAGTGCAGCCACTGGGTCCATTTGACCGAGAACACCGGAGATGGAGGTGAGCGCGCTACCGATCAAAAATCCGATCAGGCCTGCAAGGGCCAATAAAGACAATCTCCGCCATGGGTTGCGTGACCAGCGATCCAGTCTCTGGATTGCTGTACCAACGTTGGTTTGCAATCGTGTGGATTGGAGCCGTCGCACGGCATTGATTTCGGGGGAAGAGGCAGGGTTGAGTCCAGTGATCCCCATCACCCGGCCATGCCCCTGCCTCACCCTGTCTACACCACACCTAGGCAGCATGCAGGCATCAGACACTACTGATAGCAGATTTCAATGAAAAACCCGGGACGAGCCCGGGCCAAGTGATGGGGACTGCCGAAGCAAAGCCAGTGTTGGAGGCTTTGGCAAGCGGTTGCGCTGCAGGCTATTTAGTCTCAGCTTTCGCTTTTCTGGACGCTTTGCCTTCGAGGAGCTCCAGCAGCGCTTCCATTTGCGCCATCACACCCCGCACTTCGCCAGCCTCGGGGAGTAAACCGTCTTCCATCACGCCCTGGTGCATTTCACGCAGTTCCTGGCGGATGTAGCGCAGATGACTAACGACCTGCTCGCGCTTCGATTGCGACATCGGCTACAGGGGATTACTTAACACCCTTTTACCTCATAAAGGGTCACATCCGGCGTGATGGGGCGCGACTTATCGCACCGGCAGCGGCAAGGAGTGCGAAGGTGAGGAGGGCTGATGGTCGTGCCACGGTGCTGAACAGCACAAGCGCGAAAAGGCCGATCAGTGGCAGGCGACGCCGCAAAAACGCAGTGGAGAATAGGGGATTCGAACCCCTGACCTCTGCGGTGCGATCGCAGCGCTCTACCAACTGAGCTAATTCCCCGGATGGCTAACGCTAGCTGGCACAGCCTGCGTCAAAATGTCATCAATAGCGTCTGATGACTGCTTGATGCTCACGCAGGAACGGCTGGATGCTTTTGACGAGACGTCGACGGCAGAACTTGCCCGTCGCCTCGAAGAGGACGACTATCCCTCGCCATTCGACAGCTTGTCTGACTGGCACCTTCTTCGTGCCCTGGCCATCCACCGCCCCGAACTGATCCTGCCTTACCACCACCTTGTGGACCAGGAACCCTTCGATGAGGACTGACAAGCCGTCGTCGCTCTACGGGCGGCGTGTGCTGGTGGCCGTCAGCGGCAGTATTGCTGCGGTGAAAACGCCGTTGTTGGTGAGTGCGCTGGTGAAGGCTGGCGCAGAAGTGCGCTGCCTTGTCACACCGAGTGGTGCTGCGTTGGTGAGCCCAATCGCTCTGGCAAGCCTGAGCCGCCATCGCTGTTACCTCGAGGCGGATCAGTGGAATCCCGTCGCGCCCCGACCGCTTCATATTGAATTGGCCGAGTGGGCGGAGTTGACCATTGTCGCGCCCCTGAGTGCCAGCAGCATGGCGCGCTGGAGCCAGGGTTCAGCGGATGGCCTGCTGGCCAGCGTCTTGCTGGCAACGGAAGGTCCGGTGATTGCAGCCCCGGCGATGAACACCGCCATGTGGCGCCATCCTGCGGCGCAGCGGAACTGGCTGCAGATCCAAGAGTTCCCCAAGGTGGTCCCTCTGCTGCCGGTGTCCGGTCTCCTGGCCTGCGATCGCGTCGGTGATGGGCGAATGGCCGACCCGACCTTGATTCAGTTGGCGGCGGAATCTGTCTTCAGCCGAGGCGCTGATGCTCCTGTCGCTACCTGTGATTGGTCGGGGATGTCTGTTCTGGTCTCGGCTGGACCGACCCAGGAGTCCATTGATGCGGCCCGTTTCATGAGCAACCGCAGCAGCGGTCGAATGGGAGTGCTCCTGGCGCAAGCTGCACGGTTCAGAGGGGCAACCGTGCAGTTGGTGCATGGTCCGTTGGATCTTCCCGATGCCTGGCTTGAGGGGTTGCAATGCACGCCGGTCGAGACTGCGGCTGAGCTCAGCTCAGCACTGCAACTGGCATTGCCGACGTCTGATGTGCTTGTGATGGCTGCCGCTGTCGCTGACCTTCGGCGGGAGGCTGCCTCTGAGGAAAAAATGCCCAAAAAGCAGCTTCAGGATGTTTTGTCGTCCGGTTGGACCGAAGTGCCTGATGTGCTGTCAAATCTGACCCGTCAACGTCGCCCTGGACAGTTAGTTCTCGGATTCTCAGCGCTAACAGGTGATGACACGCATCTGTTGGAGAAGGCTGAGCGCAAGCGGCTGGAGAAGGGCTGTGATCTGATGATGGTGAATCCCGTAGACCGTGATGGTCAGGGTTTTGGTAACCAACCGAATGGAGGTTGGTTGTTGGGGGAAGGTGGGAGCCGGAACCTGCCTGTGACGTCAAAGCTGACGCTTTCCCACCAGCTGTTGGATGCCTTGTTCAACCTTCGAGATCAGGCCGCGGCGTTGGTGGATTCCTGACCGAGCAGGTCGATGAAGGTGCGCAGCTGAAGCCTTGGGATGTAAGGCCAACCGCCGTTTTTCTCCATGCCCTGCAGCAATGTGAACAATTTCTGGCGGTTTTCGGGAAGGCTCTGGCGGAATGGTCCGTCCTGAACGTCCCGATGCAGGGCTTCAAGTTCGCGCAGCAGGATGAGAAGTGATTCCGGATTTCCCCGCAACTCTTCTGCCAGCTCGCCCAGGGCGGCCAGCGAAGGAGCCATCCTTTCCTTGGTCGAGGCTGGATCGTTTGAGGTCACGCGCTTTCGACAAGTTGTTTAGAGCTGCAAAAGGCTAGCCCTGTCGCCATTTTTCGCCCTGTAGGATCCTTATTCGACGGCATTCCGTCCCCATTAGCGTTCAGCCGACTGGCTTTTTCCATGCGCATTCGTCCTCTGCTGGCCGTCGTGCTGGCGCTCTGCCTCGCGTTTTTCACCACGGCCTGTAGCGGCGACAGTCAATCTGTTCAGCGTGGTGCCTCCAATGTCACCTACGACGACATCCACAACACCGGCAAAGCAAACGATTGCCCCACCATCGGGGACTCAGCTCGTGGCTCGATTCCTTTGACTGCTGGTGGGAGCTACGAGCTGCGCGAGATCTGTATGCATCCCGTTCAGGTCTACGCCAAGGAAGAGCCCAAGAACATTCGTCAGCAGGCTGAATTCGTCGAGGGCAAGATCCTGACCCGCTATACGTCCAGTCTCGACTCTGTCTTCGGAGATCTCACCGTCACAGAAGCCGGGCTCCAATTCCAGGAGAAGGGCGGTATCGACTTTCAGCCGATCACTGTTCTGGTGCCCGGTGGTGAGGAGTTCCCCTTCACCTTCTCTAGTAAGTCACTCAATGCCACTGCTGAAGGTGCTGCTCTGACTACCAGCACAGACTTCGAAGGCACCTATCGCACGCCGAGCTACCGCACCAGCAACTTCATCGATCCCAAGGGTCGTGCTCTTACCACTGGTGTTCAGTACGCCCAGGGACTTGTCGCCCTTGGTGGCGACGACGAGAAACTCGAGAAGGACAACAACAAGCGTTATATCGATGGCGTTGGAACGATGAGCCTCTCCATCACTCAGGTCGATCCTGAAACAGGGGAATTTGCTGGGGTGTTCAGCGCCATCCAACCCTCCGACTCCGATATGGGTGGTCGTGAAGTGGTCGATATCAAAATCACCGGCGAGCTGTATGGCCGCCTTGAAGAGGCCTGATCGCACGCACCAGAACAGGTTGCATTCGGGGGCTTAGGCCCCCTTTTTTTTGATCCGTTGCAATCCTCCGGTGATCTGGGAGAATCGCCCGATCTTTCTCTGCAGCCATGACCGCCAGTGCTTCCGCTCCCGCCCAGCGATCCGGTGTGATCGCTCCCTATGGCGGAACTCTGGTTGATCTGATGGTGGCCGATGCGGATTGTGCCGCCGTTAAAGCCTCCGCAACCAAAACGATCGAGTGCTCCGATCGCAACGCTTGCGATGTTGAGCTGCTCTGCGTCGGTGGTTTCTCCCCCTTGCGTGGGTTTATGCACCAGGAGGACTACAACTCAGTCGTCAATGGTCATCGTCTTGCTGCAGGTCAGCTGTTCGGCCTGCCGATCGTCATGGACACCGACCGCGATGACGTCGCGGTCGGTGACACCTTGCTTCTGACTTACAAGGGCCAGGATCTGGCTGTTCTCGAGGTGGAGGACAAGTGGGAGCCCGACAAAGTGGCCGAAGCCAAGGGTTGCTACGGCACCACCTCCATTGAGCATCCTGCGGTGCGGATGATCACCATGGAGCGCAAGCGCTTCTATCTGGGTGGAAGCCTCAAGGGTCTCGCTCTCCCCGAGCGGGTGTTCCCCTGCAAGACCCCGGCAGAGGTGCGGGCAGGGCTGCCTGAAGGTGAGGACGTGGTGGCGTTCCAGTGCCGTAACCCCATTCACCGCGCTCACTACGAATTGTTCACCCGTGCTTTGCACGCACAGAACGTCAGCGACAACGCTGTGGTGCTGGTCCATCCGACCTGTGGCCCCACGCAGCAGGACGACATCCCCGGTGCCGTTCGCTTCCAGACCTATGAGCGTCTTGCGGCTGAAGTCAACAACGACAGCATTCGCTGGGCCTATTTGCCCTACGCAATGCATATGGCAGGCCCGCGTGAAGCCCTTCAGCACATGATCATCCGCCGCAACTACGGATGCACTCACTTCATCATTGGCCGCGATATGGCGGGCTGCAAATCGTCTCTGACCGGTGACGACTTCTACGGCCCCTACGACGCTCAGAACTTCGCCAAGGAGTGTGCGCCCGAGCTGACGATGGAAACGGTTCCTTCGCTGAACCTCGTTTACACCCAGGAAGAGGGTTATGTGACGGCGGAGCATGCCGAAGCCCGTGGCCTGCACGTGAAGAAGCTCAGTGGCACCCAGTTCCGCAAAATGCTGCGCGGCGGGGAGGAAATTCCCGAATGGTTCGCCTTCAAGAGCGTGGTTGAGGTGCTCCGCGCCTCCTGAAGGCTGAGAACCCGTTTAACATTCCTTCATCTACGAGGCGACCTGTGAACAAGCGTTGGCGAAATATCGGTCTCGGGGCCCTTCTGGTCCTGGCGATTGTTGTGATTGCACCAGCGTTCATTGGTGGTGGTGGCAGCCAGCCCCAGGTGAACACCATGCGCTACAGCGAGTTCGTTGAGGCAGTGAAGGATGATCAGATCAGCCGTGTGCTGATTGCGCCCGACCAGGGCACGGCTCAG
>Ga0189289_10270_pt1 | contig 34965 bp, 25 predicted proteins | sample UW106minimetaG_FD_130313 | JGI IMG/M metagenome (GOLD analysis project Ga0189289, IMG submission 130313) | Marine microbial communities from the Costa Rica Dome - UW106 mini metaG | ecosystem: Environmental > Aquatic > Marine > Oceanic > Photic zone | place: Costa Rica: the Eastern Pacific...
TCCGCCATACATATTAAATCTTTCGAAAGGATTGTTAAAATCAACTGAGCCACGAAACCCATCTGATATTGGTCCTTCACTCTGCCAAGTACCATTAATAATCTCAATATCTGAGCAGCCACCATCATTATTTATGTCATGATTTATAAATTCCATAGTACCATTTGATCTGAACTTAACAGTGCTTAAAAAATCACAATCTTCAGTTACAGTTTCTTGGGATGTCTGAGTGCCAATATCTGTTGTAAATTCCCAATATTTCCGAACTTTCGTTACTCTATATTCGCCAACTGGATTACCAGTCGGTGGAGGTGGATCCCTTGGTTCCATATCTCCTGCACAATTAATAATAAGTAATCCTGTGAGTAGTATTAGAAGCTTTTTATTAAACTTTGTATCCATAATTTTAGTAGTTATAATATAAAAAATAGAAAAACCACTTTGCCTATACAAAGTGGTTTTAATTAAGTTTGATATTTTTTGATTACAAACTGACTACTTAATCATATCATAACTACGCTTAATAAAATTAGTGAGTTCTTCCCCTTTCAATAGGCCTTGTGATAAACGTGCTAAATCCAAACTTTGATTAATTAAGCGCTCTTGTTTTTTACGCGTTTTAGTATTAAGAATCTCATTAACCAAGTCATGATTAGTGTTAACAATTAGGTTGTACATTTCTGGCATATTACCCATGCCAAACATACCGCCTCCACCTGTCTGCTGCATCTCTTTCATACGACGCATAAACTCAGGTTGTGTAATCATAAACGGAGAGGCATTACTATCCATAGCTTCTAATTGCACCATGAATTTTTCCGAAGGAATAACCTCTTTAAGAAGTTCATCTAAGCTTGTTTTTTCTTCATCAGATAGCTTAGAAATGGCAGTATCGTCTTTCTTAATTAAGTTATCGATATGATCAGCATCAACACGTGCAAATGAGATATTCTCTTTTGACGATTCAAGCTTTTGCATTAAGTGACTTACAATTGGTGAATCTAATAATAACACCTCGTAGTTTTTATCTTTTGCTGCTTGAATGTAGCTATGTTGCTCATCTTGGTTAGACGCGTAAAGAATAACCATTTTATCATCCTTATCGGTCTGCTTTGCTTTAATGGCATTAGCTAATTCTTCAAAAGTGTAGTATTTGCCATCTACAGTTGGGTATAAAGCAAAGGCATCTGCTTTTTCAAAGAACTTCTCTTCTGAAAGCATTCCGTATTCAATAACGATTTTAATGTCGTCCCATTTCTTTTCAAAATCTTCACGATTATTATTGAATAACGATTTTAACTTGTCTGCAACTTTACGCGTAATGTAAGATGAAATCTTTTTGACGTTTCCATCAGCTTGTAAGTAAGAACGCGATACGTTTAACGGAATGTCTGGAGAATCAATAACACCTCTTAGCATGGTTAAGAATTCAGGAACAATACCTTCTACATTATCAGTAACAAATACCTGATTTTGGTAAAGCTGAATACGATCTTTTTGAATGTTAAGATCATTCGTCATTTTTGGGAAATATAAAATCCCAGTCAGGTTAAACGGATAATCAACATTTAAGTGAATATTGAATAAAGGCTCTTCAAATTGCATCGGGTAGAGCTCTCTGTAGAAATTTTTATAATCCTTATCTTCCAAATCTGCTGGTTGTTTAGTCCATGCAGGATTAGGATTATTTATAATGTCATCAACAGTTATTTTACGCTGAGGTTCTTTAGTCTCTTTACCGTCTTTATCTGTGATGGTTTGCGGTTCATGCTCAGGATCGTTAATTTCCTTAGTTCCGAATTTAATCGGAATAGGCATAAACTTGTTGTACTTAGTTAATAACTCACGGATTCTTGAATCTTCTAAGAACTCTTCTTCACCTTCAGAAATATGTAATATGATTTCTGTACCACGATCCGATTTGTCTGCTTCTTCTAAAGTAAATTCTGGAGAGCCATCGCAGGTCCAATGTGCTGCAGGAGCATCGGTATGCGATTTTGTGATGATCTCTACTTTATCAGCAACCATAAATGCCGAATAAAAACCGAGACCAAAGTGCCCTATGATTCCAGCATCTTTTGCAGAGTCTTCATACTTGTTTAAAAACTCTTCTGCACCAGAAAATGCTACCTGGTTGATGTATTTTTCAACCTCTTCAGAAGACATTCCTAGCCCTTGATCAATGATGTGAAGCTTTTTACCTTCTTTATCAATTTTAATTTCAATCTTAGGTTCTCCATAATCAACCTTAGATTCACCAATACTGGTTAGATGCTTTAATTTTAATGTTGCGTCGGTAGCATTACTAATGAGCTCACGTAAAAATATTTCGTGATCACTATATAAGAACTTTTTAATTAACGGAAAGATATTTTCTACCGATACATTAATACTTCCTTTTGCCATGATATATTTTATTTTAATTTTATATGTTACACCTAGCCATAGTCAAATAAAATACCAAGCGTTTATTTGTGACAAGATGGCATAAAAAAACTGTCTAAAAACCTTTTGTCATTCTGCTTAAGGAGAAGTAATCTTTATAATCTTAGATAAAAATTCAGATTGCTTTGAACCTCGCAATAACATTTTATTGGTTCTCAGACAGCTTTATTTAACTATTTGTAACTAATTTTTTAGAGTCTCCTCGTTTTCTATTTTTTCTTCTTTTTTTACTTTATTTTTCACATGTTTGTCCAGCCACTGGTCTTGTTCCCAAAGCATATGCATAATAGATTCCTTAGCTCTGTAACCATGACTTTCCTTAGGTAGCATTACTAGTCTTACTGGAGCACCTAATCCCTTTAGAGCATTAAAGTATCGCTCACTTTGTAAGGGGTAGGTTCCTGAGTTATTATCTGCCACACCATGAATTAAAAGCAACGGAGTCTTCATTTTATCGGCATGCATAAACGGTGACATGTTGTAATAAATCTCTGGAGCTTCCCAGTAACTGCGCTCTTCACTCTGGAAGCCAAAAGGAGTCAATGTTCTGTTGTAGGCACCGCTACGTGCAATACCTGCAGCAAAGAGGTTAGAATGCGATAGTAAATTCGCCGTCATAAAAGCACCATAACTATGGCCGCCAACAGCAACTTTATTTCTGTCTATGTAACCGAGATTATCAACCGCATCAATAGCTGCTTTTCCATTAGCTACGAGTTGAGTTCTAAACGAATCGTTTGGCTCTTCATCTCCCTCACCAACAATTGGGAACGCTGCATCATCTAATACCACATAACCTTTGGTTACCCAGTAAATCGGTGAGCCCCAATATGGATAAACAAATTCATTTGGATTGGCTGTACTTTGAGACGCACTAGATTTATCTTTGTATTCACGAGGATAAGCCCATAAAATCATTGGGTACTTTTTATCCTTCTTATAGTCTAAAGGCAGATATAAGGTGCCTTCTAAATTTAATCCGTCATTGCGCTTGTAACTTATTACACGTTTATCAACTTCTTCTAAACTCTTAAACGGGTTTTCAAAAGCAGTAATCGGTGTGAGGTTGTCCTTTCTAATATTTCTAATGTAGTAATTTGGATATTCCTTTTGAGATTCTATTCTCACAAGAATTTCACCCTTTTTCATATCAATAGCATCATACAAACTTTCGAGCTTATCGGTATACTCAGATCTGTAAAGACGTTTTGTTTTTCCTGTTTTAACGTTGTACTCATCAATAAAAGGAAATTGTCCGTCTTTAGAGTAACCGTCCCCCATAAGGTACAGTTTATTACCATTCATGGTTAAGCTACTGCGACCTAATTCGTTTTTAGAAGTTACAAAATTTCCAGGATCACTATAAACATCTTGATAGTTACGATCTGTAATTACTTTGGCTTCACCATTAGATGGATTAAATAAATAGGTTTTAAGGTTTCTGGTATTCCACCAATAATCCACAGCAATGGCAGTATTATCGTCTCCCCAAATAATACCAGAAAAACGTTGCTTTGTTTTTAAAATTTCTTTTGGTTGCCCAGCAAACGGTGCGTTAAGTTCATAAATCACATCTCTGTAATTTACTTGTACTGCAGGATCTCCATTATCCAAGGCTTCTGCCCAAACAAGTGTTGCAGGCTTGTCTCCACGCCATTGCATACTACGTTTACCTATTCTGGTAGACATAAAACCTTTAGGACGTACTTCGTCAAGTGGTACTTCATTAACCATCTTAATTTTATTGCCTTGTGCATCATACATTATACTTTCGCTAGGGAAACGACCATAGGTGACTAAATAAGAAAACGGTCTTTTAATTTTTGTGGCCATGATGTAATTACCATCTGGCGAAAAAGTTAAGGCACGATACATATCGGCTGGTAAGAAGGTGCTGACCTCACCAGTAATAGATACTTTTTTAATTTCTGAACGGGCCAATTGCTCAAAATTAAATTCATCGTTAGGTGTCTTTAATAAATCTTGATAAGTTCTATTTTGCGCCTTAGCTCCATCACTAACCGATACCGTTGGTCCAGTTGGAACTGCTGTAGCTGTGTTAATTAGTGGTTTTCTGTCGCTTGGTAACATTTTTACCAATAGGTTTTGATTGTCTTTAAACCAATTAATGGTACTTCCCATATTGGCATTAACACCGGCCTCCGTCAGTTTGGTTACTGAAGCGTTAGCCACATTAAGTACCCAAACTTCTACACCAGTTGAAGTGGTATTTAAGCAAGCAATCATGCTTTCATCTGGAGACCAACTAAATCCTGATAGTCGCACATTATCTGGAAGACCTTCCACTTGAGTCGCTTCTTTATCCTTAATTTTTTTGACTTTTATATTGGTAATGTAATTGGTTCTACTACCAATATTGGTTACTGGGTTAATACGTAAACCAGCTAAGCGGAGTTCGGTTTCAGATAACTCTTGTATAGACTTATACTGATCGCGATAGAGTAGTATCATGTACTCGCCTTTAGTGTCTATTTGTACACCGGGAGCTAACTCAACGTCTGCTAATTCTAAAATTTCATCTGAAGGTTTTTGGTAGCTTAAACTTTGCTGCGCATAAGTGTTAGCTACTAATAAAAATGCAAATAATTTGATTAATGATTTCATGTTTTTACTATAATTGATTAGTGGATTGAAGATACTTAAAATAGCATTTTAAGGCTAGTGGCTTCATGTTAAAAAAGCGTTAATCCATTTGCTATGCGTGCATAACGAATAGGCCTGTTAATCAACTGAAATGGGTTAAATTTGCAATTCTAATTTATTTTAGCTCATGTACAATTCAAGAATAACAGGTTTAGGAAAATATGTTCCAGAAAACGTAGTCACAAACAACGATTTAAAGCAATGGATGGATACTAGTGATGAATGGATACAAGAACGTACTGGAATCAAAGAACGTCGTTGGATCGATCCAAAGACCAGCGATGACACCACCTCAATTATGGGTGCTAAAGCTGCTAAAATTGCCATTGAACGTGCTGGCATAACTAAAGATGATATCGACTTTATTGTCTTTGCGACCTTAAGTCCAGACATGTATTTTCCAGGTGGGGGAGTACGTGTGCAAGAACTGTTAGAAATGAATACTATTGGTGCTCTAGATGTACGAAACCAATGTTCTGGATTTATTTATGGACTGTCTGTAGCTGATCAATTTATCAAAACCGGTATGTATAAAAACGTTTTGGTTATTGGTAGCGAGAATCACTCAGGAGGATTGGAGCGCTCAACACGAGGACGTGGAGTGACTGTGATTTTTGGTGATGGAGCAGGAGCAGCAGTGTTAAGCCGTGAAGAAGATAACAGTAAAGGAGTACTCTCTACACATTTACACTCAGAAGGTAAGCATGCTAAAGAGTTATCTTTAGAGGGGCCTAGTACAGGACGATGGGTCGACGCTATTATGGAAGAGAACGATCCGGACGATACCTCCTATTATCCGTATATGAATGGCCAGTTTGTATTTAAACATGCTGTTGTACGTTTTAGTGAAACCATTGTAGAAGGCTTAACAACAAATAATATGTCCCAAGAGGATATTGACATGTTAATACCACATCAAGCCAATTTGCGTATTGCTCAATTTATCCAAAAGAAATTTAGATTGAGTGATGAGCAAGTCTATAACAACATTATGCGCTATGGCAACACGACGGCAGCCTCTATTCCAATTGCATTAACCGAAGCCTGGGAAGAAGGTAAGATTAAGGAAGGAGACAATGTGGTCTTGGCAGCTTTTGGTAGTGGTTTTACTTGGGGGAGTGCCGTTATTAAGTGGTGATAACTTACTGCGAAGCAGCATTCTAAGTACTATTATCTAATAACTTAGTTGCATGTATTTTGTAGGTCAGATGTACGCATATTGCATAGTACTATTAATATTTCTGTAAAGATTGATATAAATTCTTTAGGTACTCAGACTATAACCTCATGCAAGTCTTATTACAGACTATTTTTTACTTTAGAAGTTAATAGCATAAATACAGATATATTTACCTGTTGGTAAACATATGATAGAAATAGCATTCTTAACATTTTGGATTATTCTTTTTACAATTTTAACGTGTTGTTGAGAGGAATAACCAGAAAATGCAAAAGTTGGCATATACAAGACTACGACTCAGTTAAATACTGTGAAATACTTATATCGGAATTTTGATTATCAATACATTTATTCGAAATCTCATCCTGACGGACATAAATTATTAAAAATAAAGTGGAAAAACTCTGGTTATGAACCGGAAACTATGAATAAAAGCAGCAATTTTAATTCTTTGACTCGGTCTGTAGTTCTTGACACGTATGAAAATAAAAATTCATTTACAAAAACAACTTTTACAGATGGAATTGGATTGAAATTCAAAACTGAATTGATTAGAATTTACCAATCGCTTGACAAAAAATTGACTGAAATAATGAAGGGAAACGGAATTGAATTGCAATAAATAGATTTGTCAACAATGCGTATAATTGGTTGCTAGCTAGAGCTTACTTGCAAAAATCCTTATGGAATTTTCTATTTGTGATTGTTAACTAATTTAAATGCTTAAATACGTAACGAAATCATATACTAGACCAACGGCTTTAATCAAAAATAAGTTTAGCTTTCCGACAAAATGCTTAACTTATGCTCAAAATAGGTACCGGTCAAAATAACATTAGAAACAATGCCATGGAATATTTTTAATTTTCGTACAAAGCTATTGTATTGTCTCTTTCTGTATGCCGGAATACTGGTACTTGTAGGATGTGCCCAAGAGCATAAATTACAAGAACCTGCAGACAATCGGCAATCTGCTCTCACTACTAAAATCTTTCCGGATACGATACAACTCTCCGATTTACCTGATAGTCTGCGACCTAAACCTATATGGCTAGATAAAAGACCAAAACCTCTGTCGATTATAACTCCTAAAACGTCTTCTCTTGGTCATGTTGATTTTCATCCGTTGTTTCCAGCAACGCAGTTAACCCCACCCACAGAAGTCAAAGCAGAATTCTCAACGATGTTTCGAAACTATTCTACGGAAGAAGGCGTAGCGGTTGATGTAACTTCTTGTTCTTTTGCGGATTCCAAAGGCAACCTTTGGTTTGGAACCTTTGTCGCTGGTTTAAATAAGTACAATGGAAAAGTTTTTACTAGATATACAAAAGCACATGGGTTAATTAGTAATGAAATTACTGGTATTACAGAAGACCAAGAGGGAAATATATGGATAGCCACTTCTGAAGGTGTATCCAAATTCGATGGATCAGGTTTTACAACGGAATATAGACAAAGTGTAGTCTATGACATTCTACAAGATAGAGATGGGACTTTATGGTTTGCTACTGAAAACGGTTTGGTGCACTTTACCAGTAAGGGCAATACCCTTTACACGAGAGATAATGGGCTTACAGGTAATTATGCCTATGCATTAGCTCAAAACAATCAAGGAGAATTATTCATAGGTACTGAAAATGGAATAACTGTTTATGATGGGCAAAAGTTTGCCCCAATGACTGATGAGATCGACCCTAGGTTCAAAACGGTAAGAAAAATAATTATTGATCCTGATCAAAAAATATGGATAGGATCACCTCTTGGTCTTGCTAAGCTCAGTAAAGATAAAGTCAGTTATTATCCTACCAATAACGAATACAATCCATATGCGGATACGTTTATATTTATGGATAGTCAAAATAATATTTGGCTTGTGGTGCGAGGTGAAGGGGTACTTCGATTTGACGGTTTAAACTTCACCGCAGTCAATATTTCAAATGGATTGAAAAATAATGAAATAGATAATATTATTGAAGATTTGAATGGTAATATTTGGTTGGGGACAGATGCAGGAATAAGTAAATACTCAGGAGATGCCATTATTAATTTTACTCAAGAACAAGGAATTATTGATAAAAGTATTCGAAGTATTATTCAAGACGACCAAGGGTATCTCTGGTTCGCTGGAAACTCAGATGGACTTAGTCGTTTTGACGGTGTTCATTTTTTGAATTTTGGAAAACCACAAGGACTGCCATCATCCATGTTTTGGTCTTTAGAAAAAGACGATGAAGGCAATATCTGGTTGGGAACCTATGGAGATGAGCCGGGTAATGGTCTTCTGAAATTTGATGGTAAGTCCTTTACTACATATTCTAAGGATCAAGGGTTGCCCTCTGATGTAATTTATTTTATTCATCATGATCCAAATGGTGCCTTGTATATGGGCACCGCTGAAGGAATAAGCATATTTGATGGTAAGTCTTTCACTAATTTTTCGGAAAAAAATGGCCTAGTGAACAATAAAGTATATTGTATCACAAAAGATAAAAATGGGGGGTTTTGGTTTGGTACTGGTGATGGTGTCAGCAGGTATAATGGTCAATCCTTTATCAATTACTCCGGCGAGAACGGCCCTGGAAATACAGACATTAAATCGATTCTTGAAGATGAAAAAGGGAATCTCTGGTTGGGCAGTTATGGGAACGGCTTGTACCGATTTGATGGAAATTCTTTTCTCCAATTTACAACCCAGGATGGGTTACCCGATGATGTCATAACACAGGTAGCGCTTTCCGAAGAAGGTGACATCGTTATAGGAACCAATAATGGTATCGCTGTTCTTAAAGGTTTTAATGATACTAATGAAAAGAATGACTTTGACAATGACTCACAAAGACTGTTAATGACAGTGCATAGTACACTTACCAATAATGAATTGATGCAGTACGCACCTGTCTTTGAGATTTACAACACCAGTACCGGTTATCAGATCAAGGATGTGAACCGTGGGCAACATGGTATCTATTTAGATAAAGAAGGCATGTTATGGATAGCTACAGGCTCAGAAAAGAGTGGTTTAGTCCGGATGAATTATGAAGAGCTATCAAAAAATAAGCGGCCACCCAATATCACACTTACAGGTATTAAAATTAACAATGAAAATATTTCATGGCGAACTTTAAATCAAAATAATGTAGAGGAAAAATCTGATATTGATTTGGCGTATACGGTTGATGCATACATTGCTGAAGAAATAACCACTTATGGTAAACTATTGAATAGTGAGGAAAGATCTGAGTTAAAGTTTAAATATAAGGACCTAGGGTTTGATACTGTTAGCCCGTTCAATTCCATTCCACAAAACTTAGTATTACCCCATTCTCATAACAACTTAACTATAGAATTTTGTGCGATTGAGCCTGCTGATCCAAAACTCGTTAACTATCAATTTAAATTGGAAGGATACAGCAATTCATGGAGTCCGCCGTCAAATCAGACCGCGGCGACTTTTGGTAATATTTTTGAAGGTGATTATACATTTTATTTACGTTCTCAAAGTCCTAGTGGGGTTTGGTCCCAACCTTTAATATACTCATTTTCTGTTCTACCGCCTTGGTATAGAACTTTATGGGCCTATGTCTCCTATGTAATCATATTTTTTTTCGGCCTGAGAATGTTTAGTAAATACAGAGAGCGGAAACTCATTGCTGAAAATGAAAAGCTGGAGGGTATTGTATTAGAGCGTACCAATGAATTAATTTTAGAGAAAAAGAAATCGGACAATCTTTTACTCAATATTCTACCCAAAGAAATTGCTCAAGAACTAAAAGAGACAGGTAGCGTAATTCCTAAAAGACATAAGAATGTGACCATTCTTATGACTGATTTTAAGGGTTTTACTGAACTAGTAGCCTCTGTTCCAGCCATTACTCTGGTAGATGAACTTAATGAAATTTTTGGACGATTCGATGAAATCGTTGAGGAGACAGGGATTCAAAAAATTGAAACTATTGGCGATGCGTATGTTGCTGCATATGGTCTTGAGGAGGAAAATGGAGAACAAGCCATTAACTGTATCTTAGCGGCACAAAAGATGTTAGCATACCTTGAGAAGAGAAATAAGGACAGTAAACTAAAATGGAATATGAGAGTTGGTGTGCATTCTGGTCCTATCGTAGCTGGAGTAGTTGGAAAAAAGAAATTCAACTATGACTTATTTGGAGATACAATAAATACGGCAAGCAGGATGGAGTCTTCGGGTGAGCCTGGTAGAATAAATATTTCAGCTACTACCTATCAGCTTATTAAGCATGCGATTAGTTGTGAGTATCGAGGAAAAATTCACGCCAAGGGAAAAGGTGACTTAGATATGTACTTTGTAAATTAATATGGCTCATTGGCTTAGATGAGAATAATAAAATCCAACACCTATACTTGAGTTTTACCCTTTTCTAAACGTTTTAAAATGATCATGAAAAATTACTTTAAAGATTATCTCTATTTAATTGATAAGGTTGAAGACTAAGTGTTTACTAACGATAAATTGTGGGGTATTTTAACGTATTACAATCAAAATTGGTTTAACTCTGGTCGGGAATAATTAATTAGGCTTCAATTTTACAACTCATCATTATAAATCAACAAACTGGCAAGATTGATTTAGTAATCTGGATATCATTTTCAATATTGTGCCAGATATTAAAACTAATACAATCATGATTACTAAAGATCAACCTGTAAAATTTAAAAAAGCAAGACCTCATCCATTCTGGAAAATCTTTTGGCTAAGTTTTCTTGTGGTTTCTCTCGCTTATGCATGGTATTCATTTTACACACCATCTAATTCCGTTAATTGGGATAATGAGATAGCTTCTAAACAAGAAATATCTAATGCTTTTGATAAAAACACCGTGTTGTTTTTTACAGCAGAGTGGTGTTCTCCTTGCAGAATTATGAAGCGTGAAGTTTTTGCTAACGAAGAAGTAGAGCATCGTATTAATTCAGAATTTGCAGCAACAATGGTAGATATTGATGCTGTAGCTTCCGAAGCTTTGGTGAATCATTATAAGATTGTTGCAACACCAACAACAGTAATTGTAAATGCAGAAGGAGAAGTTTTAGAGTTTGCTGTTGGTAAAATTGACAAAGGAAGGTTTTTAGATATGCTTAATACTGTGCTAGCTCAATAGCTTATAGATGTATAAAACCCTTATAAAAAGACTTTAATTTATCCGCCTTGTTTTGGTTATGAATTGTTTCAAAAATAATAAGCATAAGAGTGCGTCTATAGCCACTAAAATTCCCGTAGATTAATTGTACTTTTTTAAACTATTTGAAATGCAGAACAACTACCAAAACTATATAGGGATTTCCTGATGGAACTGTGCGAAGCAGAATCTGAACTTGCGTAATAGCTATATCCTATTTGTAAGGTAAAACCCATAATTGACGAAAGAACAGTAGAGCACATTCTAGAAACTTATGATGGACCAACGAAGGATATCGCTAGTGAGTAAGGAAATTTGACCACTTTTAGTGTTATACAACAGATAACTATAGATAAACGAACAACTGAAATCTTGTTAGATTCAATAGCATATTTTTAAAGAATTTTTGATTTTAGTTAGAATCTCGAAGAGCAAATTAAACATTCAGATGCCTTTGAGCGTTAGGGACAAAAACAAGGGGAAGATGAATTCAAAATGTAGCTAGGCTGTTTTGCTGTTGTAAAATGTTATTTTAGATTGAAACTTGACAATGCAATAGAATAATCTTATGAAAACAAATTACCTTCTTATTCTAGTTCTTATTTTGGGATTTAGTGCCTGTAAAAATTCTGAAAAAGAAATAGATCACCTTGCGCTTACCACTCGCTACTTCGAGATTTTAGACACCTCAAAAACCTCAGAAATTGAAGATTTGTTATCAGATAGTCTAGTAACCCGTGAGAACGATTACGATTACACCTATACCTTCTCAAAAGCGGCCTATGTAGAATGGTTACGATGGGATTCGGTATTTGATCCAAACTATAAGATTTTGAACATAGCGCAGGATAGCAATGTAGTTAAAGTTTGTGTTTCAAAAATAGATACACGCATCAACTTTTTACATAATGCGCCAATTGTTACGGATCAAGAATTTCATTTTAAGGAGGACAAAATCAGTGCCATAGTCACCACCAAATATGTGGTGTTTAATGATAGCATTTTTGTGAAGAATAGAGAAACGTTTTTAAATTGGATGGACCAAAACCATCCAGACTTAAATGATTTTATTTTTGATCAAACAAAAGCAGGTGGCTTAAAGTACTTAAATGCTATTAAGCTCTTTAAAAACAATACGATTGATTAATTCTGTAAAACCTGAAATTCTAATTGTAATCTGAATTTCTTTAATAATAAAAAGCCCATACAAAGTATTTTGTCTGGGCTTTTCAGCTATTAACCAACTTAACTAACACTATTATAAAATTAATTATAATAATTATTACTTAAAACTTATCTCACTTCTATAGACGTAAGACCTCTAATTTTATTTCATTGTCTTGGCTTTTTAACTTGTATTTAACAAAAACCCGAAACGAAAGTTTCGGGTTTTCTTATTTAACAGTTAAACATTAACACTAACCATCAACTATTTATGTAAACTATTAAATATTAAGCGATGTTCTCTACTCTAAAGACAAGTCTTGTTTTCATTTGTGATAATTTTCATCTTTTTTTATAAAAATCCACCTCCAGATTTTTCGTCATTGTCTCTTCTTTTACGAGATTTTGCCCTGTATTTGCCTCCTCCAAAACGGTAAGCTAAACTGGCAAAAATGGTTTTAAATTCTGGAATAAATTCAGCTTCTTGTCTAAATGGTCTTTCACTTAGAATATTCACTTCTTGCGTATCGAATACGTTATTAAAGTTAAGACTAAACGTTGCTCTATTCTCTTCTAAGAAACTGTAACGTAAACCTAGATTTACAAAATACATTGGGTCTACTTCAAAGTTTAATCCTGTATCTTTTCCGCGATACATTGCAAAAGCAGATAGTGATAATTTCTTAGTGACTTTAAAGTTGTTGAAGACTCTAAAGTTTATAATAAGGTTATCTACCTCAGTTTTGTTTAATTGAATGTCTGATTCCGTAGGATTGATAATTGTTGGGTCCAGAGATTCTGCAAAACCTCGTTGTTTACGGCCATACAAATCAAAGCTTGCATTAAAGCTCCACCATTTAGTTGGTCTATAATTACTTGATATCTCTACGCCATATGCAGAGGTGTCGTCAAAGTTGTCAATTCTAAGAATTACACGGCCCGAACCTAATGCTGATCGATCTACAAATACACCTTGGTTAATTTCATCTTCTATAAGTCTGTAAAATACACCAGCTGTAATGCTACCCTTTTTTAAATTCCGTGTGTAATTAGCTTCGATAGAATTAGTAAATTGAGGTTCTAATTCTTGATTTCCAAATTGTGAAATTAACGGTGTATTAAATTCTGGTATTGGATTTACTTGTCCTACTCCTGGGCGGTCTACACGTCTGCTGAAGCTAAATTGATACGAATTTTTTTCAGATGGATTGTAGGTGATAAAAGCAGAAGGATACACTTGTATATAATCATTTTTAAATGGGATTTCTGTAGTCGTGCCATTTACTAAATCGGTATCTACAGCAAAGGCATCTACATTTACAGTTTCACCTCTCAGTCCTAATTGATAAGACCATTTTTCTAACTGCTTACTATAACTAACATAGGCAGAGTAGATGTTACGCTCGTAATCAAACGACGTTGATGTTGGTATGTAATCTCCGGATTCGTTCTGTACTCTAGCATCTGAGTTATAAGCTAAATCGGTATTAAATAAACGTGCTTGTAATCCTGCTTCTAATTTTGATGTTTCAGACAGTGGATTTACATAGTCTAAATTAATGGTAGTTCGGTCCCGGTCTGTTGTTGTAAATTCATCAAAATTTGGTCTCGTATTAGCACCAGAAAAACGGTTAAATCTTTCTACATCGTCTTCAAACATATTGGAATCTGCTTCAAGTTCTATGTTGTGACCTTCCTTGTCAAAATCTAACTTGTAGTTCACATTATATTGCTGGCTATGATTGTTACTCATGTTATCAATAACCTGAGTTTGATTGTCAGCTGGATCATTAAAAAAGATATCTGTTTTACCTAGTGCACCCCCATCAAAAAAGTTTTGATTGGTGAAGACTGAAAAGGTGTTCTTGTCATTGATATAATAGTCAACACCAAACTTAAATAAGTGTGAGTTATTACGATCTAAAAGATCGATATCTTGAGAAATTCCGGTTTCCACCTGAGCCAATTTAATAAAGTTCTGACGGTCTGCAATATTGTTACCGTAGCTACCGTAAAAGTTGAGCTTGTTGTTTCTGTAGTTCATGTCAATTGAACTATTAAACTTAGGTTCTAATTGATAGCCTAAACCAACGTTTAGATTTCCGTTAAATCCAATGTTTACATTCTTGTGTAAAATGATATTTATAATACCACTCATACCGTCTGGATTGTACTTTGCGGATGGGTTTGTGATTAATTCAATCTGCTTAATCGATGCCGATGGAATCTGACGAAGTAATTGGGCTGCTGGTATGTTAGATAACTTGCCATCTACCATAACTTGTACGTTTGGATTACCTCTTAGGGCAATATCACCAGTTTGTACATTGACATTAACGGTCGGAATATTATTCATGATATCCGATGCTGTAGGTCCTACAGTGGTTAAATCCTTGCCAACATTAATGACTCTACGATCTATTTTTTGTTGAATCGTCGATGTTTCCGCAACAACTGTAACTTCATCTAAGCCTGTAGCAGCTTCTTGTAATTTAATGTCACCAAGATCGACCTTGTAGTTACCTCTCGTAAGTTTAACTGGCTTGTCTATGGTTGTATATCCAATAAACTGAATTGATACCGTAACATCACCTTGTGGAATACGTTCTATTTTAAACTTTCCGTTTTCAGTAGTTATACCACCTGTAATAACCTTATTGGCAGCATCTTTAATTACGATGTTAACATACGGTAAGGGCTCGCTGAGGTTTGCATCTAAAACTCTTCCCGATACGGAGCCGTTTTTAATTTCTGAATTTGAACTGGGTTGTGCACTTATCATGAGTGATGAGATCATGATAAGCATTGTGAGGAAATGCTTCATTTTTTGATTGATTTTTGATTGATTTGATAGTTTATAAGAAGATAGACGACTATATTTAAATCATGTTACTACTTTTAACGTTACTTAACAACTTTTTAACAAAATGACGAAAAGAACTTTGGTTTTAGGGGCATCATTAAAACCTGAACGCTATTCTAATATTGCAATACATCGATTAAAACGTAACCATCACGAAGTCAAGGCATTTGGTTTAAAGTCAGGTGAGGTTTCTGATGTTGAAATCGATACAGAGTTGTTAGATTATGAGGACATTGATACGGTTACCCTTTATTTGAACCCAGCGCGTCAAAAAGATTATTACGATTATATTGTTGATCTTAAACCCGATCGCGTCATCTTTAATCCTGGAACAGAGAATCCAGAATTCTACGCCATCCTTGATGCTTATGGTATTGCTTATGAGGCGGCATGTACGTTAGTCCTTTTAGGTACAGGGCAATACTAAAACCTTAGTAGATTGTAAACTTAAAGTTATTTATTTAGAATAAGAATAAACCTTTAAGACATCGTTATTGGCGACGACAATAATTAAGCTCTTGTCTTTCATCTCTATAGTCTCAATCTGTTTAATTTGTGAATGGAATGGGTCCATACCAAAATTAGAAACGTCATCGAAGGTATTAATATCACTAACCAACAGTCCTTTTAATGCGGCATAAGAACCGTGATAAGTATTGACCTTAAAAGAATTGCCACCGAGAATTAATTTGGCCTTGCCGTTAACCGTGAGCTTATTAAACGTATTGATCGGCGCTAATTGAAAAGCATCTGGTAATACAACGAACTCGCTAAAATTACCATCATCATTTCTTATATATCCAGAAGACAGAGTTTCTGCTGTATATTTTTTTGCTTTGTCTAATGAAACCTCAGTCATAATATCTTCAATGGTTTTTCCGGCAAAACTCTTATGATCCACAAATATTTTGTTGATGATATTCATCTGCGCCGCCATTTCGTCCTTTGAATTTAGAGGATAATATTGTCCATTAACATTATAAGCTATTAATGTTTCTGGCTTTAAATTTTTATCAAAATCATCATGATACATCAATAATGGACCATCGAAATTGAGATTGAATTTGGTGTTTGTTCCCCAATTTCCTAGCATTATATCTTCGTCACCATCACCATCAATATCATACATAGTAACAGATTGCCACAAGCCACTAGTTTGCTCTGGTAAATCACTTATGTTGAGTTTGCCTTTACCATCACTGAGGTATAACATAGGTTTATCCCACTCAGATACAATAAGTAGGTCGTTATTACCATCGTTATTAAGATCTTTCCAGAGAGCATCAGTAACCTTGGAAGAGTTCAAAGGGTAAGTGGCTCCAAAGTTACCTTTACCATCGTTGATTAATATATATGATGGAATGGGCTTACCAAAGTCTCTACGCTCTGCGTAATTACCGATATAAAGATCCATATCGCCATCATTATCAAAGTCATTCGCTTTTACAACATTGGTAATAACTCCGTCATTATACAGTGCCTTATTAGATTTTATAAAATAACCATTATCATTAAAATAGAGTCTATTATATAGAAATGATGAATTAAAGGTATTGCCAACTCCAGAGGCTACATAAAGATCAAGATCACCATCGTTATCAGCATCAAAAAATACGGCATCGTTATCCTCAAAGGCTATATCCGCATCAAAAGCAGGTTGCTTTGAAGGTTTAAAGCGCGTTCCTGAATTTAAATATAAGACTGCCGCCTTACCAGACACATTTCCAACATAGATGTCTTCATATCCATTGCCATCAATATCTCCTTTGGCTATAGCAGGACCTTGCATAGACACTTTGTAAGGAATGAGTTTCTCTTCGGCAAAATCATTGTATAAATCCTCTTGATGTGCGTAATCTATGAAGTCTTCTTTTTTGAATATGTCTTTAGTTTTAGCTGTTTTGCTATAATCGAAATAGTCACCTGATGCTTGGTAAGCTATTTTAAGTTGATTGTTAATCGCAGGATTAATTATGGTTTGAATTTCATTATTTGGCCAAATCACCTGAATTGAATCTATAGTGGATGCTTCACCCAATCCAAAGTGTAAATCATTGTCTACAGCTGAAATAAATCCTCTGGATTTAAATAATTGCTTAAACTGTGATTTGCTGTTGGAATAGACCTTAGCTTTAGTACCAATACCTTCAGAGTTATTACCTTTATATTCAAAATTTAAACTGATATAGTTTTGATTACCATCACTGTTATTTTTGTACACCCCTGCAACTTCACTAAAATTATTTGTAACGATATCTAGGTCTCCATCGTTATCCAGATCTACATAAATCGCACCATTGGAAATATTAGGCTCATTGACAATCCAGTTTCCAGTTTTATTTTCAAAAGTTTTAGAGTTTCCTTTAAAGATTTCATTGCTGACTTTACCACTGGTCATTTCGTTGATGGAATTAAATAACCACTCCAAACCATCAGCTTCAGATCTGCCTTTAAAAGCACTAGACACATATTTTTTAAAATCAAGACCGTTTGGTCGTCTTAAAATACCATTAGAAATAAAAATATCCTGATGACCATCATTGTCATAATCGGCTAAAAGTGGTGACCAACTCCAGTCGGTATCAGCAACTTCATGAAGTAGTGCGGATTCCTTGAAGTATTTTCCTGAGCTATTAACCTGCAACATATTACGTGCATATTGGTCTTTGTAACCTAAGCGTGTTAAGTGTGTTTGCATATTAAACATAGCATCGTCTCCTTCGGTTTCTTTTAGCACGCGTTCATTTTTTGGTAACATATCTAAGGTCATTAGATCCTGATAACCATCACCATTAATGTCGGCAGCATCACTTCCCATCGAAAAGCGACTAATCGCTGTAAAAGCATCTCCAAGTTGTTCTTTGAAAGTGCCGTCTTGATTATTGATATAGTAATAATCATCTTCGTGAAAATCATTACATACATAGATGTCGTCCCAGCCATCATTATTAAAATCGGCAACCGAAGCACTTAAACCATATCCATTTACACCACCATATATTTTAGCAAGTTCACTTACATCTGTAAATGTTCCATTGTCATTATTTAGCAGTACATCACCTACAAGAGGCACACGTTCGTTACGTAAGGCTGCTTCGCCATGAGACAGTGTTGTATGTACTGCATGATTCACGATATAAACATCTAAATCATCGTCTTTATCATAATCAAAGAAATAGGCTTGTGTGGCATATCCCTTGAAATCTAAGCCATAGTCTTTAGCTTTTTCAGAAAATGTGCCATCACCATTATTAATGTATAATTCGTTATGTCCCGTAAAATCGAGTAGTTCTGAAACTGCACAAACATAAATATCTAAAAGACCATCATTATTGATATCTACCATAGTAACACCAGTTTGCCAACTCGCATTTCCTGAAATGTTTGCTTTTTGAGAAACATCTTTAAACTTAAGATCTCCTTGATTTAAGAATAGTTTATTCTCTCCCATATTAGAGACAAAGAAGAGATCTGAAAGTCCATCGTTATTTATATCACCAGCAGCAACACCACCACCATTGTAATAGTAGATGTAATTTATAATGCTGTGTTGTGCATCTTCAGTGACAAGATTAATGAAGTCAATACCAGAAGCTTTGGCGTCAATTTTTGAAAGTAAATAGGAAGGGGTTTCGCTTGTGTTTTCTTTTTCTTCCGAGCATGCAACTAGCAGTAGGAGGGCTACTAATGCTAAAGTTATCTTTTTCATTTAAACAGAATAGTTAATCAACGAAATAAAAATAAGGAATTTTTAACAGAAACTTAACATTAGTCCTATGATTTAACTTTCCAATAATTATGAGTAATTAAGCTCTAATTTTAGATTATTGATTTTCAGTATGTAGGGCTGATTTTTTAATAAATAATAGCCCTAGAAACATAAGCAGTCCATTAATAATAAGAATCTCAAATCCAATTTCATAACCATTAAATAATTCTTTTGAATATAGATTTAGAATGTAGGAGACAACAGGTGCTATAATAGCAACAGCCCATACAAATTGATCTTTTACCTTGAACTTCGTTAACAGACCAAATGCGAATAATCCCAGTAATGGTCCATACGTATATCCTGATGCCTTAAATAGTTCCCAGATGACAGAAATATCAGTAAAAATGATGTCAAATAATAGAATAACAAGAATTAGTAGAATACTAAATCCTATATGGACTTGCTTTCTGATTCGCTTGCGTTCAGATTCAATTTTACTTTCTATTCCAACGATGTCAATGCAAAATGATGTTGTTAGTGATGTTAAGGCAGAATCTGCACTGGAATAAGCTGCAGCGATCAGACCAAGTAAAAAGAAAGCAGAGGTAACAATACCTATTTCTGGTAGCATAGCAATAGTTGGAAAAAGATCATCCTTTTTAGCTGTTATACCATGCTGTGCGGCATACTGAGTTAAAAGCAACCCAAGAACCATAAATAGCAAATTTACAAAAATTAATACCACACTAAAAGATACCATATTCTTTTGTGCGTCTTTTAGGTTTTTACATGTTAAGTTTTTCTGCATCATGTCCTGATCCAATCCAGTCATAGTAATTGTGATAAATATACCTGATAAGAAACTCTTCCAAAAGTACTGAGGGTCGTTTATATCATCGAAGAAAAATATCTTACTCAACGAACTTTCTTTGGTGCTCTTTATAACTTCAGTGATGCTGTTAAGGTCTAATACCGAAGCAAGATAAACAACTGTAACCCCAACAGAAACTAGCATAAAAAAGGTCTGGAGTGTATCCGTAAAAATGATTGTTTTTATACCACCTTTGAAGGTGTAAAGCCATATAAGGGCAATGGTGATTATAACGGTTACTGCAAATGGTACATTAAATAAATCAAACACTAAAAGTTGCAGAACTTTTGCAACCAAAAATAATCTAAAAGAAGCACCGACAGTCCTGGAAATTAAAAACGCAAAAGAACCTGTTTTATAGCTAATATTACCAAATCGTTGTTTTAAATAGGTGTATATAGAGGTTAGATTTAGTCGAAAGTAGAGTGGAAGTAATACATAAGCAATGATGAGGTAGCCAAAGAAGTAGCCAAAGACGACCTGCATGTAACCAAATTGTTTGCCTTCTACAGCACCTGGAACCGAAATAAACGTAACTCCGGATAAAGAAGCCCCAATCATCCCAAAAGCCACCAGATACCATGGTGCAGACTTGTTAGCTTTAAAGAAGGCAGCATTTGAATCTTCTTTACCTGTGAAATAAGATATCAAAATGAGAACACTGAAATATCCTAGAATTAAAAGTAGTATGGATGTTGGACTCATTTATCAAATTATTAGTTTGTTAAGAATATTTTATGAAAAATAGTACATTTGAAAAAAAAAGCTAATTAAAATTTGATATTTATGAAAAAGTTTGCTCTTTTTCTTGGGCTGCAGTTATTTGTATTTAGTGTACTGTCCCAAAACTACGAGAAACTTATCGCTGAAGGTACCCATACTGTAGAATTTATTGTTAATACTGCCGAACAACATTTTGATTCTGTCGGTAGACAGAGAGGTACAGGCTATAAACCATTTAAACGTTGGCAATATTTTGCAGAACGTGCCATGGATGAAAATGGTAAATTAAAATCACCTGAATTTTATTACAACGAATTACTGGATTACAATTCACGAATCAATAATCAAGGCACTTCTTCTAGAACAGTTGTTGGTAATTGGGAAGAAATGGGTCCAACTGATTGGAATGCTACTACGGGTTGGAATCCTGGAGTTGGTCGTATTACTTCAATAGCTGTTGATGAAAGTAACTTAAACCATATTATAGTAGGAAGTGAAACAGGTGGAGTTTGGAAAAGTTTAGATGGAGGCTCATCATGGGCAGTACTCACAGATAATTTATCTAATATTGATGTGTACGCCTTAGCCATAAATCCTACAGATAGTAATACGTATTTTTGGGGTTCAACAAGTGGAACAATTTTTAAATCTACCGATGGCGGAGCAACATGGTTAATGCATGGTGGTTTACCTGGTGGTACAGTGAATAAAATTTTAATTGATCCGAATAATGCCTTAAAAATGTATGCCAGTGCACAAGGTGGTGGGCTATACAAATCTGCGGATGGTGGTCTTTCTTGGAGTATTATTGATAGTGGCGCTACAACGGGTTATGATTTTGAATTTAAACCAGGTGACCCTAATACCATTTACGCTTCTGGAGATAAATTTTTCGTGTCTACTGATGGCGGACTAACGTTTACAACTGATACTGGCTTAGATGTTTGGACTCAAGAATTTGTTTCTGGTAGTACATCTTGGACAACTGCAGGTGCTAACCAAAATAATACTGTAACACCCAAAACGGGCAGCGGTTTAGCGCTATTCTATATCGGTAATTTTTCATCACCAGTCACTAGACTAGTTACGCCATCACTTAATTTAAGTGGTGCTGTAAATTCTCAAGTTAATTTTTCATATACAAATGTAGATTGGGCAGGAGATATTGATGGGCTTAGAGTATTGTATAAAACATCTTCAGGAGGTAGTTGGATAGAATTGGCTAATTATACAGCTGAATCAGCAACGTGGTCAGATATAACAATTAATTTACCAAATCCTTCATCTGACTATTATGTAGCTTTTGAAGGAACTGCCAATTATGGAAGAGGATTGACCTTAGATGATGTTTCAATTAGTACAAATAATTTAGGGGTTGTCTTTTCAGATGGGTTTGAATCGTCTTCAAATGAGTTTGATTCTGGTCCTAAAATGATAGGTGTATCGGCTGATGATCCAGGTGTAGTTTATGTTGTTGAGGCATCAAATGGAAGATTTGGTGGTTTTCATATGTCTACCGATAGTGGTGTTACATTTACTAAAAGAAGTCATCCATTTCAAAATTACTTTGGGTATGACTCTAATGGAGGTGATAATTTAGGACAAGCTCCAAGAGATATGGATATTGTAGTTAATCCAAACGATGTTAATGATGTGCATATAGCTGGTATTAACACCTGGCGGTCAACCGATGGTGGTATCAATTTTTCTATTACATCACAGTGGACTCCGGGAGGCGCATTTAATCAAAATATTGGCTATTGTCATGCAGATGTCGATATTATGCTCTTTGCTGGTACAGGGGCTAATGCTAAATTATTTGTTGGGTCTGATGGTGGTATTTTTAAAGCAGATGATCCAACAATGGTGTCAACGTCGTTCTACACCGATTTAACACCTGGCCTTGGAATTAGACAATTTTATAAAATTGGTATAAGTCAAACTAACCCCGTTGTGGTTGCAGGAGGGTCTCAGGATAACGGTACTTCAGTTCTTAATGTAAGTGGTGTTTGGAGAGATTGGTTAGGTGCAGACGGTATGGAGTGTTTTATTGATAAAAGTAATCCTCAAGTTATGTATGGAACAAGTCAGTTTGGGTCTTTTTATAAAACATTCAATGGTGGAAGCACATTAACTGGCATAGCACAACCTGATAATAAAGGAGGACAGAATTCATGGAATTGGATTGTCCCTTTTGAACAAGATCCAACAGTTCAGAATACTATATATGCTGCCTTTGACGAAGTGTATAAGTCAATTAACGCAGGATCTAGCTGGACGTCAATTTCACAGAATTTTGCCACCAATATAGATCACCTAAAAATTGCTCCTTCAAATAATCAAATCATGTATTTGGCAATTAATGGTGCCTTTTACTATACAACAACAGGTGGGGGATTTTGGTTGCAGTCTAGTCTTAATCTAAATGGTGGTTGGATTAATGGCATTGCTGTACATCCAACTGACCCATCAAAAGTGGCTATTGCGACAACAAATACTAACAAAGTATATGTGAGTACCAATAATGGGCAAACTTGGACCTCAATGCTTTGGGATTTGCCGAATTTTTCGGCGCAGGCTTTAGCATGGCAGGATAATGGGCAAGATGGATTATATGTAGGTATGAATTATGGTGTTTATTACACGGACAATACATTAGGTAATTCTTGGGTGCCTTTTAATAATGGTTTACCAAATGTTAGAATTAATGAATTGGAGATAAATTCGGCAGATGATAAAATATATGCTGCTACATATGGAAGAGGCTTGTGGAGATCTAACGTTTATGACCAATCGTTAAGTGTTAATGAGTTTGATATTGAAGAATTATCTTTATATCCAAATCCAGCAAGCGATAAGGTAAGCATTAAATGGAATGGTTCTGAAGACGTAGGTTTAAGAATTTATAATGCTACTGGTAGAATTGTTTTTTATGGTAAAAAAGTAAATCTTAAATCAGGATATACAATAGATGTGTCTGCTTTTAGTGCTGGTGCTTATTTTGTGAAACTAAATACGAGTGTTGGCGAAATGACTAAAAAGTTGATATTAAAATAATCATCATTAGCTAGGATTTAAACCTGACTGTATTTTATCTTCGGTCAGGTTTTTTGTTCCTAAATCTTTAACTTAGCACTCATGGAATTTTCTTCAAAGTTATTGGAAAATGCGGTTAATGAAATGTCGCAATTACCTGGGATAGGTAAACGAACGGCATTGCGCTTAGTGCTCCATTTATTGCGTCAACCAGAGCATCAAACCTTTCAATTATCGGATGCATTAGCAAAGGTTAGAGCTGAAATTAACTTTTGTAAATCATGTCATAATATTAGTGATAAACCACTTTGCGAAATTTGTGAAAACCCTAATCGCAATGAAGAGTTAATTTGTGTTGTTGAGGATATTAGAGATGTTATGGCGATTGAAAATACCAGTTCGTTTAAAGGCTTATACCATGTGCTAGGCGGTAAGATTTCACCAATGGATGGGGTCGGACCTCAAGATTTAAATATTACCTCATTAGTAGAAAAAGTGAAATCAGGAAGGGTTAAGGAGCTCATATTTGCCATGAGTCCTACTATGGAAGGGGATACTACGAATTTCTACATTTTTAGACAAATCCAAGACTATAATGTAGCGATGTCAACCATTGCTCGGGGTGTTGCTGCAGGTAATGAATTAGAATATACTGACGAGATTACGTTGGGAAGAAGTATTATTGATAGAATTCCATTTGAAGCTTCTTTAAAATCATAATCTCAATTTGAAGCTATCCGTCATCATACTTAATTATAATGTACACCACTTTCTTGAACTATGCTTAAAGAGTGTGGAAGCTGCCACAACATCAATTGAAGCAGAAATTGTTGTAGTTGATAATAATTCCTCAGATGATAGTTGTACCATGGTGCAACAATTATTTCCAAGGGTAAAGTTGATTTCTAATAAGGAGAATTTTGGGTTTTCAAAAGGTAATAATATTGGAGTTGCCCAGGCTAAGGGTGAGTATATATGTGTTCTTAATCCAGACACTGTAGTTGCAGAGGATACATTTACCAAAATATTAGCCTTCGCAGATTCCAAATCAGATGCAGGAGTTATTGGTTGTCAGCTTATTGATGGTAGAGGTAATTTTTTACCAGAGAGTAAACGTGAAGTACCAACTCCAAAGATTGCACTACAAAAGCTTTTAGGGAAAACAAAAACATATTATTACAATAGTTTAATACCAGATGATATTGGTGCCACGGATATATTAGTGGGTGCTTTTATGATCCTTAAAAGGCGTGTTTATAGAGAAGTGAAAGGGTTCGACGAGGACTACTTTATGTACGGAGAGGACATTGATTTAAGTTATAAGGTACTCAAAGCTGGATATAAGAATTATTATTATGGTGGATCAGCCATTATTCATTTTAAGGGAGAAAGTACTTTAAAGGATAAAGTCTACTCCAAACGCTTTTACAACGCTATGGGCATTTTCTATAGAAAGCATTTTACTAAAAGCAAGCTTATGATTTTTGTGGTTAGTCGAGTACTAAAACTAGTATCTTTATTTGGGCATAGTTTCAAAACAGAGCATATTTTAATTGAACAAAGCAAAGTAGTTTCTAAGGATATTGATAAAAGACTTAAGAACATACTAATTCGACCAATAACGTTTACTTCAAAATTAGACCAGGATGCTAACAATACCTTAATCGTCTTTGATTCAGACTATTTAAGCTTTAAAACTATCATAAACTATATGAAGTCTCACGATACAACAAAGCAAAATGCATTTAGGATATTATTAAAAAGTAGTAATTTTATCCTCGGAAGTGATAGCAGTACAGGACAAGGAGAGGTGATTCACTTTAATTAAATATTGCATAAAAAACAGAAAATAACACTGTTTTTTATTAATTTTGCATTTAAATTTAAAATTAAGACCTTCAAATTACAGATATGGCAAAGTTTGAACTTAAGTTACCTAAGATGGGAGAAAGTGTTGCAGAGGCAACCATAACGTCTTGGTTAAAAGACGTTGGTGATACAATTGAAGCTGATGAAGCAGTGTTAGAGATTGCTACGGATAAAGTAGATAGTGAAGTTCCTAGTGAGGTTGATGGGGTTTTGGTGGAAAAACTTTTTGATGTTGACGATGTTGTACAAGTTGGTCAAACTATTGCTGTTATAGAGATAGAAGGCGAGGGAACTCCTGAGGTAGAGGCTCCAAAAGCGGAACCTGTGGTTGAGGAAGAAGCACCAAAAGCAATAGCCGAAGTAGCGCAAACTGTCGTTGCTGCTAAAACAACTGCAGAACCTGTGATCTCTTCAGGGGATCGTTTTTATTCACCTTTGGTGAAAAACATAGCCAAACAAGAAGGTATTTCTCAAGCGGAATTAGATAGCATTCCAGGTTCAGGAAAAGATGGACGTGTGACTAAAAACGATATCAAGTCTTATTTAGAATCAAGAAGTCTGGTACCTGCTAAAACACCAAAAGCAGAACCAAAAGTTGAGGTTGAAACTGCAGCTCCTACAGCTCCTGCTCCTAAGGTAGTATCAAAAGCTGCAGCTGCTCCAGTAGTGGCTTCTGGTGAAGATGAGATTATAGAAATGACCAGAATGGGTAAACTCATTTCTAAGCATATGGTAGATTCGGTACAGACATCTGCACATGTACAATCCTTTATTGAGGCCGATGTTACTGAAATTTGGAATTGGAGAAATAGGCATAAAAGTAACTTTAAGCATCGCGAAGGTCAAAACTTAACCTTTACACCAATATTCATGGAAGCGGTTGCAAAAGCCTTACGTGATTATCCTATGATGAATATTTCTGTTCAAGGGGATAGCATCATAAAAAAGAAGCATATCAATTTAGGTATGGCTGCGGCATTGCCAGATGGTAATTTAATTGTGCCAGTAATTAAGGATGCAGATCAATTAAATTTACTAGGAATGGCAAAAAAGGTTAATGATTTAGCCAATAGAGCTAGAGAAAATAAATTAAACCCAGATGATATTCAAGGTGGTACCTATACAGTAACTAATGTGGGTACATTTGGAAGCATAATGGGCACACCAATAATTAACCAACCTCAAGTTGGGATATTGGCTTTAGGTGCCATAAGAAAGGTGCCTGCAGTGATAGAAACACCACAAGGTGATTTTATAGGTATCCGTTACAAAATGTTTATGTCGCATTCTTATGACCATCGTGTTGTTAATGGTGCACTTGGCGGACAGTTTGTAAAGGCTGTTAAGGATTATCTTGAAGCTTGGGATGCTGACAGAGAAATTTAGATAACTAGAAAAATATACTTAGAAAAGACACAGTAAACACTGTGTCTTTTTTATTTACAGGAATAAAAATAGCTTAATTCTAACTACCTTTGCACAAATTAATAGCACATGCAACTCAATCTTAATAAACCCATTTGTTTTTTTGATTTGGAAACCACTGGAATTAACATTTCCAAGGACAGAATCGTGGAAATTTCTGTTCTTAAGGTTCATCCAAATGGCAAAGAACAAACCTATACAAAACGCGTTAATCCAACAATTCCAATTCCACCAGAAGTGACTTTGGTTCATGGTATTTCAGATGCCGATGTAGCCGATGCACCAACATTTAAAGAGATTTCAAAGGAGGTGCATCAGATGATTAAAGATTCCGATTTAGGTGGGTTTAATTCAAATAGATTTGATATTCCTTTACTGGCTGAAGAAATGTTACGTGCTGAGATTGATTTTGACATGAAGAATCGCGTTGCGGTTGATGTACAAACGATTTTTCATAAAATGGAACAGCGTACTTTAAGTGCGGCTTATAAATTTTATTGTGACAAAAATCTTGATGATGCTCATAGTGCTGAGGCAGATACAAAAGCCACTTATGAAGTTTTAAAGGCACAGTTAGAACGTTATGAGTCTTTAGAAAACGACACAAAGTTTTTAGCTGAATTTAGCTCAAGGAAAAAGTTTGCTGATTTTGCGGGATTCTTGATTTATAACAAGGAAGGCGAGGAGTGTTTTTCATTTGGAAAGCATAAAGGAAAACGCGTTGTTGATGTTATGGATCAGGAGCCAGGTTATTTTGGTTGGTTACTCAATGCAGACTTTCCTTTGTATACAAAAAAGGTACTTACTGCCATTAAATTACGTCAGTTTAATAATAAATTAAGCTAATGAAGCTCATTTGCATAGGCCGCAACTATACAGATCACATTAAGGAGTTAGAAAATGAAAAGCCTTCTCACCCTGTTGTGTTTCTTAAGCCAGATACCTCGATATTATTAAATAAAATGCCTTTTTTTATTCCTGAATTCTCAGATGAGGTTCATCATGAAGTTGAGGTTTTAGTAAAAATTAGAAAGGTTGGAAAGTATATCGATAAAAAATTCGCTCATAAATATTACGATGAGATTGGGTTAGGGATTGATTTTACAGCACGTGACTTACAAGCCCAACTCAAAGCTAAAGGCTTACCATGGGAAAAGGCTAAGGCCTTTGATGGTGCTGCCGTAATAGGAAAGTGGTTGCCTAAATCTAAATTTCAAGATGTCAATAACATTAACTTTAGCCTCTTGAAAAATGATGAAACTGTACAGTCAGGGAATACCCAATTGATGCTTTGGAAAATTGATGAACTCATAGAATATGTCTCTAAATATTTTACTTTAAAAATTGGAGATATTATATTTACAGGCACACCTTCGGGAGTTGGTAAGGTTTTTGCAAACGATGAATTAAAAGGATACATTGAGGACGAAGAAATGTTTTCGATAAAAATTAAATAAATGGCAGAACATTATAAATTAGATCGCGTAAGAGAAATGGCAGATAATGATGAAGATTTCATCATGGCTTTAGCAGCAGCATTTATAGAGGAAGTTCCGGAAGATGCTGAACGCTTAAGAAAATCTGTACCAGAAGGCGATTTTTATGAAACCTATCAAGCTGCACATAAAATGAAGCCTACCATTGAGTTATTTGATCTTGGAGTTTATGACGAACTTATCGTGGTTCAAGATTGGGGTAAATTTGAGCAAGGCGATAAAAATATTGAAGCTGAACTAGCAACAGTTTTAACTGCAGTTGAGAAAGCTACTGAAGAGTTAAAATCAGATTTCAATTTATAATTACTGGATGCCTAAGACTTCCTTAGACATGTGCATGGTTACAAGCATGTGCGGAGCATCAACAGTTTCAGCAATTTTAAGATCACCAGCAAGAGAACACAAGGCATAGGCCTCGTTTTCACTTAATTGATGCTCTTCCTTTAAATAATCCACCATGTAAAGTGTTGCTTTTTTGGCAGCAATGTCTAGACTCGTTCCAAAACCGGTTGTGGCGTAGTACGTATCCGTTTCATACTGTGGTTCTTGAATAGATTTGTCCTTGATAAGCTCAATCTCATAGATAATTCTTAATGGTACTTCGATCGCTGTGCCGCAGACTTCTCCTAGGCCTTGGACTGCATGGCCATCTCCAATTGAGAATAATCCACCTTCTACAAATACTGGGAAATAGACAGACGTGCCTACAGTCATGTTTGGATCATCCATATTTCCACCATTGGCTCTTGGAGGGATTGTACTTAATAACTCCGTTGTTGCAGGTGCCACTCCCATCACTCCTGGAAATGGTTTGAGTTCTAATTCTATAGAGTCGTTGAAGTTAACAGTAGTCTTATTGTTCTTTAAATCATAAATTCTTAAATATTCTCCCTTAATCGAATCTGCAACAAAACTAAATCCTGGAAAAATAGCATTCCATCCCCAATCTCCAACTTCAATATCATGAAGCGTTACTTTTAGAACGTCACCTGGTAACGCATTTTCAACAAAAACAGGACCTGTTAATGGGTGGATTGGTTCAAAATCAAGTTTTCTAAGATCTTCAATTCCAGAATCCATTTTAAACTGTTCGTCACTGGCATCTTCAGTAAAAGCTTCAATGATAGTACCCGATTTAACTTTCAAGATTGGCGAAATAGTGCTGCTAAATTTATTATGAGTTTGATCTTTAGTTAAAACAAAATCTGGCTTGATTTCCATGGTAAGCACCACAGACTCAGTTTGCTCAATTTCTTTAGGTTGTTTTTCAGAACATTGAAATAAAAACACACTAATTAATAAAAGAAAAGTGAAGAATTTTAGTTGGTTAAATCTGCTCATTGTTAGTTAGAAATTTTATTAAAGGATGTTTAAAATTAATGAATTAACTTTTTAATAGCATTACCTTTGCGAGCATCATTTAAAGATAACCACTTTGACAGCAGAAATTATAACTATTGGAGATGAAATTCTTATTGGTCAGATTGTTGATACCAATTCAGCATTCTTAGGCAAGGCTTTTAATAAAATAGGAATTTCAATTTATCAAATTACTTCAGTACAAGATGAAAAGGCTCATATTCTAAAAGCTATGCGAGAAGCTGAAGATAATGCAGACATCATTATCATTACTGGTGGCTTAGGTCCAACAAAAGATGATGTAACAAAGCATACTATTTGTGAGTATTTTAATGACTCTTTAGTTGAGAATATAGAGGTTTTAGCACATGTTGAATATTTGTTTTCAAAATATATAACTACACCAATTTCAGACTTAAATCGCCAGCAAGCTATGGTGCCTTCAAAAGCTAAAGTATTAATGAATAAGTTTGGAACGGCTCCTGGAATGTGGCTAGAAAAAAACGGTAAAGTCTTTGTGTCTCTTCCTGGTGTTCCTTACGAAATGAAAGCATTAATAACAGATGAGGTGATTCCAGCGCTACGGTCAAAATTCAAATTTCCATACATAAGGCATAAAACGGTATTAACTTATGGTTTAGGAGAAAGTGCAATAGCGAATAGAATTGAAGCATGGGAAGATGCTTTACCAAGTTTTCTCAAGTTAGCCTACTTGCCAAGTTTAGGTCGTGTACGATTAAGAATTTCAGGTAAGACTAATGATAAAGAACAATTAGAGCGGGTAATAGAAGAACAAGTGCAATTGCTTTTACCACAGATAGAGGATATTTTTGTCGGTTTTGAGGACGAGGGTTTAATTGAAGTTATCGTTGGTAATTTATTAAAACAAAGAGAAATGACCTTAGCTGTTGCCGAGAGCTGCACGGGCGGATTAATGGCAAAGTCATTAACCGCAAATGCAGGTGCGTCAAGTTATTTTAAGGGAGGTGTTGTGACGTATGCAACTGAATCTAAGGTAAATATATTGAAGGTTTCTGAAAAGGATATTAAAACGTATTCTGTTGTTAGTCAACAGGTGGCTGAGCAAATGGCAGAGAATGTTAGACAATTATATAATGCTGATTATGGAATTAGCACTACAGGTAATGCAGGTCCTTCAAAAGGAGATTCGGATGTGGAGGTAGGTACAGTTTGGATTGCTATTGCTACTAAAAAAGGAACAATGTCTCAGGTTTTTAACTTTGGAAACCATAGAGATAAGGTGAATATGAAAGCCACAAATAAGGCATTTGAAATGCTTCAAAAAGAAATTTTGAAAAAGTAGGATTTAAGTTTTGTCAAACTTTAATTATTTATTAAATTTGCACCCTGTTAAAAAATAACTGAACCTAAAGAAAGAGTACAATGTCAAGAGTTTGTGAACTTACTGGGAAGAAAGCAATGGTTGGAAACAATGTTTCTCACGCGATGAATAAAACTAAACGCAAGTTTAATGCAAACTTGATCAAGAAGCGTTTTTATATCCCTGAAGAAGATAAGTGGGTAACGTTAAAAGTTTCTACTTCTGCATTAAAGACTATCAATAAAATTGGTATTTCGGCAGCATTAAAAGAAGCTAGAGCAAAAGGTTTTTATAAATAATAGCATACGCTAAAGTCAACTTACAATGGCAAAGAAAGGAAATAGAATACAGGTAATCTTAGAGTGCACAGAGCACAAAGCTTCTGGTATGCCAGGAACGTCTAGATATATTACAACAAAAAACAAAAAGAATACGCCAGACCGTATGGAGATTAAGAAATTTAATCCTATTCTTAAGCGTATGACAGTACATAAAGAGATAAAATAAAAAATCATGGCAAAGAAATCAGTAGCGTCTTTACAGACAGGATCAAAGCGTTTGACAAAAGCTATTAAAATGGTAAAATCACCAAAGACTGGAGCGTATATGTTCGTTGAGTCGGTTATGGCACCAGAATTTGTCAATGACTTTTTAGACAAAAAATAATTGTAGTATCACTACAGTTTAGTAAAACTGCTTTCATTTGAAAGCAGTTTTTTTATGGCTATATTTGAGGGCTAACCTGACAACTTAGCAGCTAACCAATTAGGCAAGGTTCTTGCGCCTAGCCAAGTAAATAGAATTAATTATACATGAGTTTTTTTAAAAAAATATTTTCTTCTGAAAAGAAGGAAACTCTAGATAAGGGATTAGAGAAATCTAAGTCTTCATTTTTTACGAAACTAAATAAAGCAGTTGCTGGAAAATCTAAGGTTGATGATGATGTTCTTGACAATCTTGAAGAAGTATTGGTAACCAGTGATGTTGGTGTTAATACAACTTTAAAAGTTATAGAGCGCATAGAGGCACGTGTTGCTAAAGATAAATATTTAGGGACCTCAGAATTAAATCAAATCCTTAGAGAAGAAATAGCAGGTTTATTATCCGAAACTAATTCTGGTGAAGAAACGGATTACTCAATACCTGATTTACCAGCTCATGATAATGGTAATAAAGTACCTTATGTTTTAATGGTGGTTGGTGTAAATGGTGTTGGTAAAACGACAACTATTGGTAAGCTGGCATACCAGTTTAAGAAGAAAGGACTTAAGGTTGTGCTTGGTGCTGCGGATACCTTTAGAGCCGCGGCAATAGATCAATTACAGGTTTGGGCAGATCGCGTTGACATTCCTATGGTTAAGCAAGAAATGGGATCTGATCCTGCTTCTGTAGCTTTTGATGCTTTACAATCGGGTGTTAATCAAGACGCTGATGTTATCATCATTGATACAGCTGGCCGATTGCATAATAAGGTGAATTTAATGAATGAATTGTCTAAGGTAAAACGTGTAATGCAAAAGGTAGTTGGTGATGCACCTCATGATGTTTTGCTGGTTTTAGATGGTTCAACAGGACAAAATGCTTTTGAGCAAGCAAAGCAATTTACTGCTGCAACAGAAGTAACTTCACTGGCCGTAACTAAATTGGATGGTACAGCGAAAGGTGGCGTTGTTATTGGTATTTCTGATCAGTTTCAAATTCCGGTAAAATATATTGGTGTTGGTGAAGGTATAGAAGATTTACAAGTCTTCAATAAGTATGAGTTTGTAGATTCCTTTTTTAAGTAACAAGCCTGCTTGTTATCCTGAACTTGTTTCAGGATAACAATAATTATAAAAATGTTATAGACCTCACAGATATTTGAAACCTGTGAGGTCTTTTCGTATTTTTATAAAAAAACATCGATTATGCGTTATTACCTATTATTCTTTAGCCTTTTTTTAATTTTTTCATGTAAAGAAGATCCTTCTCGTGAGGCTCGAGAGCCTATTTCTGAATCTGAGACTGTCGAAACTACTTCAGACGAATCGTCAGAATTAGATGCCATTTCCACTAAAGATTTTAGAGAATTTAAAGTATTAGATTCTAAAGTGCTAACTAAAGCTGAAATCTGGGCTGAAATTAATCCACAAATGGAGGATTTTACGGAATCTGATTATAACGCCATGAAAGTTTGGGTTATGGAAGAAGATATTCCATCACTGCAAGGCTGGATAAATAACGGCAAATATACCATTGAAGAGTTAACAAAATTCTATCTATACCGTATCCGAAAGTTTGATAGAGAGAACGATCTGTCATTGAATTCAGTCATTTCAATTAATCCTAATGTAATTAAAGAAGCCAGAGCAATGGATGAGGCTGAAGATGATGGTACAGATAGAACACATCTAATCTATGGTATGCCTATTCTATTAAAGGACAATATAAATGCCTCAGGTATGGTAACTACTGCTGGTGCGGTTGCTTTAAAAGATAATGTTACTGACGATGCGTTTATTGTAAAACAATTAAGATCTAAAGGCGCCCTAATCTTGGGTAAAGCAAATCTAAGTGAATGGGCTTATTTCTTTTGTGGCGATTGTCCTAGTGGCTATTCTGCTGTCGGCGGACAGACCTTAAACCCATATGGAAGACGCATAATTGATACTGGTGGGTCTAGTTCAGGAAGTGGAGTCGCAGCATCTGCTAATTTTGCAGCTGCAACTATTGGTACTGAGACTTCAGGCTCTATTTTATCACCAGCGAGTCAAAATTCAGTAGTGGGATTAAAACCAACGATTGGCTTAGTAAGTCGCAGTGGAGTTGTACCTATTTCGTCTACTTTGGATACAGCAGGGCCAATCACTAGAACCGTTATTGATAATGCTATTGTTTTAGATGCTATTTTTGGTGAAGATCAATCAGATTCTAAGTCTTTCATGATAATGTGGGAATCTGGTTTTTATACTAAAAATTTAAAAACGGCTTCGTTAGAAGGGAAACGTTTTGGCGCGCCAAGAGACTTACTGCAGGATTCATTATTTGTTAAGGCCTTAGAAGACTTAAAAAAAGAAGGTGCTGAAATTGTAGAAATAGATACAAAGCAAATTGGATTACCAAACTTTTTAAGCCTGCTTAATCTAGATATGAAGAAAGATTTGCCTAGTTATATGCAAAATTACGCTAATAAAAATATAAAGTTGAGGACAGTTGCAGATGTCATGGCTTTTAACTTAACCGATTCTTTAGTTAGTATGCCTTATGGACAAAATTTATTTAAAGGTATAGTTGATGATAAAGGCGATGATGAATTTCTTGAACGCATAAAAGACACCTTAAAAATCAATGGGTTGACATATTTTAATGAACCAATGGATTCTTTAAATCTTGATGCATTTTTATCTATTAATAATTATCATGCAGGTTTTGCGGCAGTGGCTGAATATCCAGCGATTACTGTTCCGATGGGTTATACGGATAAAGGAGTGCCAAAGGGTTTAACTTTTATAGCTAAGCGACTTCAAGAAAAGCAGTTGTTAGAATGGGCTTATGTTTATGAACAGGCTACCAAAGCTAGGAAAGAGCCAAAAGCGTATAATTAATTGATAAGAGTGTTAATTTTTTCCCATAGCTGGTTGTCATAACCTGATGGGCCTAGATGGCCTTCGGCGCTATTTTCTCCAA